>Ga0207718_100130_pt1 | contig 92370 bp, 85 predicted proteins | sample A23M2SouthBayCA_FD_187749 | JGI IMG/M metagenome (GOLD analysis project Ga0207718, IMG submission 187749) | Aerobic enrichment media microbial communities from Eden Landing Ponds, California, USA - A23 M2 (SPAdes) | ecosystem: Environmental > Aquatic > Marine > Unclassified | place: Emeryville...
GGGGGTGAGGGCGTCACCGCATGGCTTCGCGGTCGCAGACGGTGTCCGAGAGGATCCATCGCTCGGAGTCGTCCTCGTCGAAGACGACGACAGAGTCGCCGAGCTCGAACGCGGCGAACCGCTCGGAGACCGGGGACACTTCGGCGCGCAGTTCTTCGGGCGAGACGTCGGGGGTGTCGTGCATTGGGGGACCTCCTTTGGGCACTCTTCGATAAGAGCCACGGGACCAAATAGGGGGTCGACGCTATCGATCAATTCAGACGGATTCAGGACGTTTCACCACTGTTTACGGCCGGTATGGGTTTTCGGGAGTGCGTATTCGTGAAAGCCGGTGAAACGATACCCGTGTAAACAGTTTATCCGCCTTCGTGTCGCTGAACGGTCGACACATTCAAGAGTGTGGATCAGTCCGAGGTGGGTCAATCCGAGGTGACGACAGGGCCGGTCCCAAATCGGCGCTGCCCGGACAGTCGGTCACTGCGGAGTGTGCGTTGAGCGATTGTGGTAAATACAGCTGCCGCAACCGCAGTCACGGTCGTCTTGACCGCGCTCGTGCTGGTGCGATGGAAGCCCTCGGCGGGCTCGCGGTCGCTGAGCGGGATATCCGCGCTCTCAGCACTGCCCGCGCGGATAGGGCCCGCGCAGCGACACTCCTCGCTTCGCTCGGCGCGAGCCCGCCTCGCCCTTCCAGTCCACCAGGGGGATGTTTTGTGGAGCCAGCTACCGACCATTCAACGTCGAGACAGCCTGTGAAACCAGATCTTCCCTGGCGGACTGAAAGGGCGAGGGCCGGTGGCGCGCAGTTCAGTCGCCTGAGCGGGCCCTATTCTCGCGAGTGCGGTGCTGTGCTGTTGTTCGAGCGAGAATATCCCGCTCAGCGACCGCCAGCGGCCCGAGGGCTTTCATCGCACGATGTCGAGTGCGGTGCGGTCTCCGGATCGGCTTTCTTCCAGGCCACCACTGTTTGAAACCGATGATAACGCGACTCCCTATACATTCCGTCCCGGACGACCGTGCGGGGGCGGAGTTCGCGAACGGCCCTGCAACCCATAGATCACCAGCTAGCTACAACTGTTCACACGGCTACGGGGGCGAAGTGACCGAAAAGAACCGAGACAGTTCGACCGCGCTACGCGAAGTGTTCGTCGTAGAGGTCCTGTGCGTGCTCGATAGCGTCGTAGGCAGCCTGTTTGTCCTCCCAGCCCTGGGTCTCGACTTCCTTGCCCGCTTCGAGGTTCTTGTAGGTCGCGAAGAACTCGTCGATCTCGTCGAGTTGCTGCTGCGGGATGTCTTCGAGGTCCTCGATGTGGTCGTACCGAGGGTCCTCGCTGGGGACGGCGATGACCTTGTCGTCCTGTTCGCCGTCGTCGTCCATCTTCATGAGCGCGACGGGGCGGGCCTCGATGACACAGCCGGGGAAGGTCTGGTCCTCGACGAGGACGAGCACGTCGAAGGGGTCCTCGTCGTCGTAGTACGACTGCGGGATGAACCCGTAGTCGGAGGGGTAGTGGACGTTCGAGTGGAGCACCCGGTCGAGGACGACGCCGGGGACGTCCTTGTCGTACTCGTACTTGTTGCGCTCGCCTTTCAGACACTCGACGACAGCGTAGATCTCCTCGGGCGGGTTCGGCCCCGTCTCGAGGTCTTCCCACAGGTTCACCATCACCCGCGACTCCATCTGGCGACGGCAAAGACCTTTCGACCTGTCGGTACACCGGACGCTCGTTCCCGTGACCTCCGACTTCGACCACCACAGACCGCCACCGACGCGACTGTGTGTCGACGCCCCGTGAGTTCACGGTGTGTGACAGACTCACACCCTGATGGAACGGAAAGTCCGGTACTGTCTGGCGAATTACCACCCCATATTATTACCGGCAGAAGACTTCAAACCCGGACATTTCGGGGTGTTACGGCGGTGAGTTGACAAGCGTTAAATAGCCTGATGACATTTGACCAACCATGTCAGAGGCACAATCGGTGACTGACACGCCCGGAATTGCACGTGAACTGACCGCGTTCCAGCAGAACATCCTCGTCATCCTCGGGGAAGAGCCCCGATACGGTCTCGCTATCAAACGCGAGCTCGAGTCGTACTACGACGACGAAGTCAACCACGGTCGCCTGTACCCCAACCTCGACGACCTCGTCGAGATGGGGCTGGTCGAGAAGAGCGAACTCGACAAGCGGACCAACCAGTACGCGCTCACGGAAGAGGGCTACGAGACGGTCAAGAGCCAGCTCGCCTGGGAGTTCTCGAAGCTCGTCACCGACGAGAGTCGCGGCGACGACCTGCGAGAGCTCATCGACGGCGCCAACTAGGACAGCGCTCGTCCGCAGCGTCGAACGCTAATTCGACCGATTTTTTCACGACGTCGCGTTGCTCGTCAGTCGGCCATGCGTTCCGCCTGAAATACTCCGCCGTGAACTCCCGGAGCTCGTCGGCCGCCAGTTCGGTGATGGGCTTGGCGTAGTGATTACCCGCAAAATCCGCGAGTGCCGCGACGTTTTCGGCGTGCGTTTCGCCGTGAGCCTCGCGGACGGTTTCGACTATCGCGCGGTTGTAGGCGTCGATCTCTGCCCAGTTGTCGCTCGCACCCGGGCCCGACAGCGACACCTCGAGCCCTCGGGAGACGTCCTCGATTCGTTCGGTCCTGATAGTGCCGTCTTCGACCCACTCCACCGGGTGCAACACGAGCACGTCCCCGGTGTCGTCTTCGCGGATCCGCGCCGTGTAATCGTGTCCGTCGAGCAGGTCCGTGCGGTGGTCGAGGTAGGCCTCGCGCTCCGCTTCGACGGTCGCCTCCCGGGCCAGTCGCGTGACTCGCTCGGCCTCGTCGACCACGTCTTCCGGGAGTGTGTCCGGGCGGCCGATGGCGTCGTCGGCGAGGACCGACGCCGGGTCCGTCGGTGTCGTTTCGGACCCGTCGGCGGCCGCGACGGCCGCGGCGTCCATCCCGTCGGGCAGTTCGTCGTCGGTGGGTTCGGGTGTCTCGTCAGGCATCGTCGAGCGCGTCGTTCGCCAGTTCGTCGGCGCGGTCGTTTATCTCGCGCGGTACGTGTTCGAGCGACCATGAATCGAAGCCCGCGAGCAGTTCGCGGACGGTCACGCGGTGTTCGCGCAGCGTCGGGTCGTTGGCGTCGTACTCGCCCCGGACCTGTTTGACTATCAGTTCGGAGTCGCCGCGGGCGTCCACCTCGTCGAAACCGTAGTCGCGGGCGACTTCGAGCGCGCGAGTCAGCGCCTCGTACTCCGCCTGGTTGTTGGTCGCACGACCGATCCGTTCCCCGCCCTCGGCGACGATGCCGTCGCTCGTGACGACGACGTAGCCCACCGCGGCGGGCCCGGGGTTCCCGCGGGCGGCGCCGTCGAAGTAGACGTGGGCACGCCCCCCGCCGTCCCGGAGCAGCGCCTCGATGTCGGTGGGGTCTGCTCCCTGGATCACCACCTTCCCGTCGTAGGCGACGGCGGTGGCGCCGCCGCGCTGGGCCCGCCAGCGCTCGTGGTCGGTGTTGCCCGGTCCGACCTCGACGCCGGCCGCCTCCAGGCGCTCGCGGGCCTCCTCGACGTCACACTCGACTGTCGGCATTAGCCGATGGTGGCCACCGCGGGCGGTTAGCCCTTGCGAACCATCTTTTTCCCGGAGGGGTTTCCTCGCTCGCTTCGCTCGCTGCGGGAACCCCTCCGGCAAAAACATGGGTGAAAAAAGCCGGACGCAGCGGTCGCTACGCTCCCTTGCGTCCGGTGAAACGCCTCGCTTCGCTCGGCGTACGTTCGATAGCGGGCGGTTTGGACCGAATCGAGGTAAAATCTCGCTCCCGTGGTTTTCCGATACGCTTGCTCGCAGGAATCGGAACCTTCGACTTGGACTGGTCCCGAGCAAAGCTATGATCGACGCCGAGACCGAGGTAACGGAAGCGGGGATCACGGCACGCTACGAGGAGACTGACACCGAGCGGCGACTGGTCTTCGAGCGCGACGGCCGGACTGCCGCCATCGCCCAGAACACGGAAGGCTACGCCATGCTGAAGGTGCGTCCAACGGCCGACGGCGACGAACTCGAACGCTACTATGGGTTCGACATGGCACTGGACCACGCCGCCGAACTGCTGGGCGTGTCCCAGCACGCCCTGCCCGTGCCCGAGGCGGCCGAAGACATGGGGATGTGACGGACCCCGATGCCGTCGGGCGGTCGTATCGAACCGGTCGCGGTGGGGGCCCGCTGGCAGGTTTATACGTGAACGCACGCTTTTTACCGTCTGGGAACCCTACTGATACCCGATGACTCAACCGCGCGTGGCGGGCGTCGGGCTGACGCCGTTCGGGAAACACTCCGAGCGGACGGGCCGGGACCTGTTCGCCGAGGCCGGCCTCGCGGCGCTGGACGACGCCGGCGTCGACCCCGGCGACGTCGAGGCGCTCAACTACGGCAACTTCATGGGCGAACTCGCCGAACACCAGGGCCACCAGGCCCCGCTGATGGCCGAGGCCGTCGGCCTGGACGTCCCCGCGACACGCTACGAGGCCGCCTGCGCCTCCAGTGGCGCCGCGGTCCGCGAAGCCGTCCGCGCGCTTCGCTCGGGCGAGGCGGACGTGATCCTCGTCGGCGGTGCCGAACGCATGACCAACATCGGGACCGCGGCCGCGACCGACGCGCTCTCTATCGCCGCCGACGACCTCTACGAGATCCGCGCCGGGATGACCTTCCCCGGCGCCTACGCGCTGATGGCTCGCTCGTACTTCCGCGAGTACGGCGGCAGTCGGGAGGATCTCGCCCACATCGCAGTCAAGAACCACGACCACGCACTGCCCAACGAGTACGCACAACTGCGCAAGGAGATCACCGTCGAGGACGCACTGGAAGCCCCCACTGTGGCCGACCCGCTGGGACTGTACGACGCCTGCCCCATCACCGACGGTGCCAGTGCCGCAGTACTGGTGAGCGCGGACTACGCCGAGCGCCACGACCTCGACGCACCCGTCGCGATAACGGGTACCGGCCAGGGCGGCGACCGGATGGCGCTGGCCGACCGCGAGTACTTCGCCCGGACGCCCGCTGCGGACGACGCGGCCGAGGAAGCATACGACGACGCCGGCGTCGACCCCGGGGAGGTCGATATCGCCGAGGTCCACGACTGTTTCACCATCGCCGAGGTACTCGCCCTCGAATCGCTCGGGTTCTACGAACCAGGCGAGGCAGTCGGGGCCGCCCGCAGGGGCGAGACCCACGCCACTGGCGAGTTGCCGGTGAACCTCTCGGGCGGACTGAAGGCGAAGGGCCACCCCGTCGGCGCGACCGGCGTCGCACAGGTCGTCTCGCTGGCGAAGGTCCTGCAGGGTGAGACGCCGTGGGCCGACGAGGTCGGCGACGCGACGGTCGGCGTCGCACACAACGCCGGCGGCACGGTCGCGAGTGCGACCGTCCACGTCCTGGAGGTGGTCTCGTGAACGAGCGAAGCGACGTGAACGAGACGACGCCGGAGATTGCTCCGGAGGTGGTGGCATGAGCGACACCGCACCGGACGGCCAGTACGACGCGCTGCTCGACGCTATCGAGGACGGGGAGGGGTACTACCTCGAATGTGCCAACGGCCACGGCTGGCTCCCGCCGCGGCGGGTCTGTCCCGACTGCGGGAGTCGCGACCTCGAAGCGACGCCGCTGCCCGACGCCGGCGAGGTCGTGACCTACACCACGGTCGCGGTCGCGACGCCGCAGTTCAGCGAGGACGCCCCCTACGTCACCGCCATCGCCGACTTCGGCGCGGTACAGGTGACCGGCCTTCTCAGGGGGGCCGAGCCCGAAAACGTCGAAGTGGGCATGTCGGTCGGCGTCGAGGTCGGCGAGCGCGAGACGACGGGCGACCGTGCGATCGTCTTCCGCCCGCGGTAGTCGGGTCCGTTCGACGGCGACTCAGCCGACCGTCAGAACGGACAGAAGTCTGGCGACGGACACCCACAGGAGTAAGACGTAGACGACTCCGACGACGAGATTGCGCTTCGGCGCGCCGTGGGACATCTCCGGGACGAGTGCCACCAGCGTTGCGACGGGTGCCCAGGGCGTGAAACTGTTCGATGTCATGTAAATCGAACCATCAGCGTTGGTTTCCAGTCACGATTTACGATGAATGGACCATTCACCGTCGAACTCGCAGACGACATCGAAGACTTCGCTGAGTGTGGCGACCGTCGCTGGGTCGTGGGCGGTTGGGTCCAGATGACAGTGAGCGGTCGTGTCGTTCATCGTAGCGTGTCCCGTGAGAGTGTGTAGGAACTTGAACGCCTGTCCGACAGACACGTACTGGAGTAACGTCGTCAACGAGTGGAAACAGACGACGGTCCGCCTGTCGATGTATTCGCTGTCCCAGTCGTCGAGTCGTTCGATGATGCGGACGCCGAGTTCGGTCAGGTTCTCCGGCGAGGAGACCGTGTCGACGGTCACCTGTTCGGGATCGGTCGCGGCATCTCGGCGGTCTATCGGGTTGGCATCGGCGACCGACCGCGTGTCGGCCTCGATGGAGACGACGCTGGCACGTGCCTGCTGTCCATCGGTGTGTCGACTCCAGGTTTCGAACCGGTCGTTCGGTGACTGCGTGAACGCGACCGAGAGCACGTTCGTCCTGTCCGGTTCGGTGAGCGTCAGCAGGTCGATGCACGCCTCGGACTCCTCTTCGACGAAGGAGGGACACATCACGAGGACGTCGTCACCCTCGTCGATCAGATCCGCCGCCTCCGCGGGGAGTGTCCGTAAGGGAAGACGCCGCTTGTCGCGGTCACGGATGTCGACGTCACTGTCCATTGCTTTCCTCCTGCCCGTCGTTCCCTTCACCGGGGCGTTCCGTACAGTTCACAGCCACGTCCTTCTGGGTCGATACCGCCGTCTGTCCGCTACCGACTTCGAGGTCGACAGTCACTGTCTCCATGCCGTTCGTCGGCTCCTCACAGGTGAGTTTGACGACGGAGTTCGTCGACTGCCCCGAGACAGCCTCGTCGTCCACCGATACGGACTCGACGTTCACGTGGCCCGGAACGAGCTTCAGTCTCGGGAACGGCGGACTACCGACGCGATGTTCGGCGTTTCCGATGACGTTGCTTTCGAAGAGTTCACAGCGGACGTCGAACGTGACTTCACGCTCTTCGGTCGTCTCTGCGCTGACGGCACTGCCGTCAACGACGACGTCGAACGAGATGGAGGGGGAATACACCCCGGTAGAGAGACAGGTGACGTCGGCGCTGACGTCGAACTCCTCACCGGAGCCGACCAGCACGTTGTTCACGGGCTCTGGCTCGACCGAGACGCCGTTACTGGCAGTCACGTCGACGCTGACGAGTGAGGCCTCGACGTGAGTTCCGAAATTGTTGCCGATGGTCAGGAACGGTTCGTCGGGGTACTGGTCGGCCCCGCGCAGTTCGATGGCATCCTCGCTGTACTGCAAGCTCATGTACGCCTCGCTGTCGCCCACAGTGTCGACAGAAACACCGCGATCGGCGGTAACGGAACTGAAACTCCCTGTTCCGACCAACATCGTCGGAACGACTGCGACGAAGACTGCAACCAGGACGATCTGGCGGACTCGCATTTCAGTCACCTCGCAGTTCCGGTGGTTTCTCTTCGTCTCCGATCAGGCTCCGGTGCTGGTGGTAGTAGTGTGCCAGTGCGGAGACGAGGATCGTGACCGCAAGGAACACGCCGACAGCGCCGTCCGAGACGGTTGCGAACGGGCCGACGTCGAGACCAGTGACGACGATCGCCGCCAGACCCACGGCCCCGATCCCGAGGTAGTACTCGCTCCACGGGATGTCTTTCTCGGGCACCAGTTCGAGGTAGATGTCCAGTTTCTTTGCCTGGTCGGTCAGAGCGACCTCGCCGCGCTCCTCCTCGAGGAATTCGTTGTCGGTCAGATGCGGGATGTGCGTCTGTTTGAGTGAATTGTACACGCGCCTGCGCTGTTTCGAGGTCACCTCTTCGACGGGGATCTCGTTCTCCCAGGCGGCGACCTGCGTCGCGAGGTCACCGACGTCGATCGGTTCGGATTCGTATTTCAGATAGTGTATCGCGTAGCGGCGCCGCTGATTACGCAGCACGTGAAACATCTCGTCCCGGTCCGGTTCGGCCGCGTCGTCGTCCTCGGAAACCGGCGGACGGACTGTACTATCGGTCGGCTGCTGTGATGTCGTTCCCATTCTTCCACCCACGGAAGCTGCTTGCCGAGTTGCTGAGGCGCCAACCTCAGTGTTTCAGACTACCGAGACTGTGCGCCCTCGTTTTCGCAGTCCGCGAACAACCCCCCACTATTGAGCTGTCACGGTCCGGCGCTTCTACCCGACCATAATAATGCGAATGGATGGTCATAAAATGGTTGCATGATTAATGTGACGTGTGCTCACGGGTCGACGATCGTTCACGGGATTTCGCCCTGTAGACACTCGTTAACTCGGGATCAATCGGTGCCTGCACGGCCTCAAGCAGTGCCATAGGTGCCACATGGGGGTGCCAGCGCGGTCCACAATGGAGCCCATGCGACACCTCAGTGACCGCATGTAAAGGTGGGTAGGAGACGGTGGTTCAGGTACACCCGTCGTCGGGTGTCAGCACGGTCCCCAACGCCGAGCCCGTCAGTGGGTGGGTGGCGTGGGGAACGCGTGCACAACCAAGGTGAAACTACAATGGTGAAACGACGCAAAGTGCTGCTCGGTATGGGATCGCTCGCCGCCGGTTCGGCAGCTGCAATGGGTACGGGCGCGTTCGCAAGTGTCGAAGCGACCCGGACCGTCACGGTCGACGTGGTCGGTGACCAGTCGGCGTATCTGGGCCTGAACGAGGACTCGGCGTACGCGGAGATGAACGGCAAACAGCTGCAGTTGGATTTCAGCGACAACAACAACGGCGGCCAAGGCGTGAACGCCGACGCCGTGACGACGTTCGATGGGGTGTTCTCGATGACGAACAACGGCCCGAACGAACTCGATATCACCATCGACAAGTCCGGACTGGCTAACCCCGATCGATGGCACTTCGTGCCCAAAGAAGTGTACGAGGAGTACAGTGGTAACTACCCCGAAGACAGTTTCTACCCCAGCTGGGACGACTTCGGAGGGTACGACACTACCAATGCCAGTGGCGGTGGCCTCAGTTCGGGCGGTTCCACGCTCGTTGGTGTGGCGATCGATACCCGGGACAGAGGCGGTCTGCCAGGTGGAGAGATCAGGTTCGCCGTCACGGACGCCGACGGGCCGTACGGAAGTAACTAGTCCAGAAAGCTCCGGTCGACGTCTGACCCTTCCCGCCGTCTATTCGACCGCAGTGAATCGCGATAGCACGGCGGGCCTGCCGCTACCGCACGACAGCCACAGATACTTACGATTCCGTAATCGATACGTTCGTTATGTCTCGTCTGGGTTCTGTGGGAACGGTCGTCGAAGTCGGGATACTACTCTTCCTCGTCGTGATGGTGACTGGACAGGTGCTCGGTCAGCCAGTACTGCTCGGATTCGTCGAAACCGGTAGTATGCAACCGACACTCGACCCAGGTGACGGCTTCGTGGCGGTCCCAGCGGCGATAGCGGGCGAGGTCGAACCAGGTGACGTCGTCGTCTATCGCGCCGAAACGATCCAGGGCGGCGGGCTGACGACCCATCGCGTCGTCGAGACGACCGACCGCGGGTTCGTCACGAGAGGCGACGACAACCCGTTTACCGACCAGGACGGTGGCGAACCACCGGTCAAGCGTGCACAGATAGTGGCGGTCGTCTGGCAGCCGACCGGAACGGTACTGGCGATTCCGGGTGTCGGCACCCTTGTCACCGGGACGCAGGACGTCCTTACAGCTATCCAGCAGGGGCTGACCAGATTACTCGGGACGAACACGTTGTTGGGCACGCAGGGGCTCGTATATCTCCTGTTGGCTCTGAGCCTCCTGGGGTACGCGGCAGACGTCGTCTTCGAGAACAGCGAACGACCGCGCCGTCGCAGTCGGTCCCGCGAGTCGGGGACGAGCGCACGGTTGCTGATGGGAGCCTTCGCGGCCGCGGTCGTCCTCGCGGCGACCGTGACGATGGTCGCACCCTCGGGCTCACAGGGCTTCGGGGTCGTCAGTTCGGAGAGAGACTCGCCGGGCATCGACGTCATCGAACGTGGGGGAACCGAATCCACGACTTACGTTCTCGGCAACGGCGGGGCCGTGCCGATGGTGACCTATCTCGAACCGGCGACCGACGGCGTCGACGTTCAGCCACGAACGGTCGTGATCCCCGGACAAGAGACGGTAAACGCGACGCTCACGCTCTCGGCACCGCCGGAGACGGGGTACTACCGTCGATTCGTGAGCGAGCACCGCTACCTGTTCGTCCTCCCCGAGCCGACCATCCGGGCGCTCTACGAGGTCCACCCCTGGCTCCCGATCCTCGCCATTGACCTCGTGCTCGCGATACCCTTCTATCTCGTGGGAATCAGGCTGTTGGGTACCGGTCGTGTTCGATCGCGGTCGCGGGATGCTCCCTCCTCGGTTCGTCGCGTTCGGTCGCGACTGTCCTACTGGATGCGAACCGCGTCGACGGGCGAGGACGACGAATGAAACGACAGACGACCGACCCGCGACCGTCACGGCCCCGAAATCGATCTCGTGACACCTAGCAAGTAAAGTGCGAGTATTAGTAATGAAAGACCATGGATAAGGGTGGGTTCGTGCGCGTTCGAGCGGTGCTGGGCGAGTGGTTCGGGGTGGCGATCGTAGCGTTGCTCGTGGTCGCCGCAGTGGGTGGCGTCCTCGCTCACGGCGCGTACGTCGACCCCGGAACACACCAGGAACAGCGCGTCGTCGACGAGTGGAGCGTGAACGGGTCGTTCACACACCAGGCCAACGTCCGGAACGTCTCGTTCGAAACTCCGTTCGAACCGGGAACGACTGTTCGAGATCGGACAGTCTACTTTCAGCGGGTCATGCCCGTCCTTTATGGTGAGTTCGTCTTCTCTTCACCGGGCGCGGAGAACCCGATCAACCTCACGGTCGACCGCCGGCTCGTCGTAGAGAGCGTCGAGGAAGCGGCCCGCGACGAGAACAGACCGACAGTGTACTGGCGAGAAACGCGTACCCTCGGGATCAATCAGACGATACACCAGCCCGATAGCACCACCACAGTGCCGTACGATGTGAACGTCACCCGCACGTTCGAGGAGGCAAACAACGTAACAAAACAACTCGATTCGCCGGGACAGCTCCGGAGCGAAATCCTGGTGACCGTCGTGGCGACTCGACAGACCGCGGGCGCGCAGACGCGCAGACTGACCTTCTCGCTCCCGATCACTTCGGACTCCGGGATCTACCGGGTACAGGACAGTCCGACGAGTGAAACGTTCACCGAGACTACCACTTTCACCGTCAAGAACGAACCGAGCGCGCTCCAGCGAGTCGGCGGACCGCTGCTGCTGGCAGTCGGATTGCTCGGCGTCTTCGGACTCGCGCTCGCCCGCTACCGTGGCGCACTCGCCCTCTCCGAGGACGAACGGGAGTGGCTCGCCTACAGGGACGACCGGGCCGAGTTCGACGAGTGGATCTCGACTGTTCGGTTGCCCGACGAGGCCAGAGACCTCCCGGTCGCGGAGGCCGAGACGCTGGCCGACCTCGTCGACGTGGCTATCGACAGCGACAACCCTGTGCTCGAACACCCCGACGGCGACGCGTACTCCGTCGTCCACGACGGCTACCGGTACACGTTCGAAGCGCCGCCGAAACCGCACCGTGACGACCCACTCCCGGCCGACGATTCGGATACTCCGTCTGACGAAGCGGAGATAGCGACCGCGAACGGGGGCGAGGACCCGCTCGACGAGTTCAAGGAGTAACTCACAGAGTACAACACCAGTTTCGACAGGAGTGGTCCGGCCGCCGAGAGTCACTCGCCACTCGGCGTGGCGGTCGAACCGCCGGCGGACTGGATCGCCTCCAGGGATCCCCAGGGAACCTGTCCCTGTTCGACGATATTCTCGGGCTGGAGCGCCGGGTCGGTGAGTGTCACGCGCGCCAGTCCAACCGGTCCGGCGCGGGGTTCCGGGAGCGCCTCGGGGTCTTCGGTCTCGAAGGCCGCGTCGGTCTCTTCGCCGACGACCACGCGCATCGCCATGCCGAAGGTCTCGTGGGGGGAACAGAGGAGGTCGTAGACACCGGGCGTCTCGAAGGCGACCAGCCAGCTGTCGGGAACCGGTCCCTCGCCCGCGGACTCACCGTCTCCAGCGGGCGTTTCGGTCCCGGTCGCGGCGCCGTTCTCGGCAGGCGTCGCGGTGGCTTCACCGTCCCCGCCCGGGGTTGCGGTCGGTCCATCGCCGTTCCCGCCTTCTTCACCACCGCCTTCGGCGCCGGGTTCGGCCGGCGGTTCGACCTGGTCACCCGGGATGGAGTCGGGGCGCCAGCCGAGCAACGGCGACGAGAACGCGCTCACGCCCGTCGGGCCGCGGCGTCGCATACCGAAGGCCGGGTGATAGTGGACGACGTTGTGGTCTGGCGCCACGAAGACGAACTGGACCACGTCGCCGACGTCCACGCTGAGACCCGTGGGCTGGTAGAAGAAGTCGGCCGGTCGCTCCGGGTTCGTCGGTGGCCCGATCAGCGTCTGGACCGTGTAGACACTGCCCGTCTCGGCCGTCTCCTGGTTCATCTGTGCAATCCGGTTCCCCGCCGAGTCGTCGCTCGCCGCCGCACCACCGGCGCCGCCGACGACCGTCAGCGCAGCGCCGACACCGACTGCTTTCATCAGGTCACGTCGGGAGGTACTGTCTCCAGACATGAGCGGCTGTTCGGGGCTCGCTCCCTTCGTTACTCGCAGCCCTCCCGTCTCTCCGTCGTCACACGGTCGCGTTACCGCAACCGCCCCAGTCGGACCAGTCGCCCGGCAGACCTGTTCGTTCGCTCCCGTCGTTTCGTCGAGGCGGCGCTTCCCTCCTCGGTAAGCACGCGACAGACTGGATAATTGGTTCCTACCGTTCTGATCGAGAAACTGTCCGACGGAGGTCACTCACTGGTCGACGGCCACGCGGTCGCCGGCCGCTTCGAGCACGACGTCGACGAACTCGCGGGGGTGTTCGGCGTAGGGGACCAGGGCCGACTCCCCGATAGAGACGAGGCGGACGTCGGCGTCGTCGGCGAGTTCGCGGCCCGTCGAGAGTGGCGGCATCTCGGCCTCCTGGCCCCAGACGAGCGTGACGGGGACGTCGACGTCGGCCAGTGTCGACGCGAGGTCGACGTCGCTGTCGAGGTGGCCGCTGACGAACGAGGCGGGGGCGAACCTGGCACCGGACTGGTGGGCGGTTTGCCACTCGTAGTCGACTGTCTCGTCGTCCAGGTTGGACACATCGTAGTAGCCGTGGTCGTCGTGGAAATAGCGGATAGAAGGCTCGCTGACCACGAGGTTGTACAGGGTCTCGCCGACCACAGGCGACCGGACGAGGGTTCGCAGCCAGACGCGCTCGCCGGGGATCGTCGTCGCCGTCGGACAGATGAGGACGTACCCGCTGGCGTCGACATCGTCTGCGACGCTCGCGACGTAGGCCCCAGTCAACGACGCAGCGACGACAACCGCGTCGTCGACGACGTCGTCGAGGAAGTCACGGACGAACGTCTCGTACAGCGCCGCCGAGTAGGTCAGTGGCGGGCGGTCCGACCGGCCGAATCCCGGCAGGTCGGGCGCGACGACGTGGTACTCCTCGACCAGCGGTTCGACGACTTTCTTCCACTCGTGGCTAGAGGCGGCGGCGTTGATGCCGTGCAGGAGCACCAGGTCCGGGTCGTCGGGGTCGCCCGCCTCCGTGTAGGCGACGTCGAAGCCACGCCAGCGGTAGGTGCGCTGTTCACCCGGCAGTGGTGGGGGCAGGTCGCCCGCACGACGCGAGAGGACGGCGTTGGCGACGGCAGCGGTCCCGAGCGCTCCGACCGCCGCGCCGGCCACTGTTCGGAGTCGCATACCTGACACTAGCGGCCTGGCGCGCTTATACCCTGCGACGCCCGGTGTGGAGCGAGTTCACGTACCGTCGCCGTCTTACTCCTCTTCGCGACGCTCGCGGACGCAGTCGGCGACGGGTGCGATCAGTTCGTCGGCGACGGTGTAGGGGTCGGTCTCCCGGGCGACGATCCGGTCGACGGCGGCGTCGATACCCCCGCGGTTCTCGATCTCCTCGGCGAGCAACGCGTGGACGTCCTCACGCAGGAGCGTCCGCACCTCGGCGGCGTAGCGGTCGCGGACCTGCTGGTCGAGTTCACCCGACGCGACGAGGTACTCGCGGTGGGCGTCCAGCGCCGCGAGGAGGTCGTCGACGCCCTCGCCCGTGTTCGCGACCGTCTCGACGATCCGCGGTTCCCACTCGGGGTCGTCGGCAGCGGCGTCCGTCTCCGTGCCCATCCCGTTCGATTCGCCACCAGCAGCGCCCGTCCCGTGGTGGCCAGCACCGTGATGGCCGCTCTGGGCGCCACGACGGGTCGAAGTCCCGCTCCCCATGTGGATCATCTCGCGCAGTTCCTGGACCGTCCGGTCGGAACCCTCCAGGTCGGCCTTGTTGACGACGAAGAGGTCGGCGATCTCCAGGATCCCGGCTTTGAGCATCTGGACGTCGTCGCCGCTGCCCGGCGGGACCAGCACTGCGACCGTGTCGGCGGTGCGGACGATGTCGATCTCGTTCTGGCCGGCGCCGACGGTCTCGACGATGACCTTGTCCTTGCCGAAGGCGTCGAGTGCGGTGACGGCGTCCGTCGTCGCCGTCGAGAGCCCACCGAGGGTGCCGCGGGCCGACATCGACCGGAAGAACACGTCCATGTCGCCGACGTTCGAGGCCATCCGAATGCGGTCGCCCAGGACGGCGCCGCCCGTGTAGGGCGAGGCGGGGTCGATGGCGATTATCCCGATGGTGAGACCCTGGTCGCGGTAGGCCTTCGCGAGTTTGTCGACGAGTGTGGATTTCCCGGCACCGGGACTGCCGGTGACGCCGAGGACGTCCGCGTCGCCGGTATGGGGATGGAGCGCGGCGACGAGGTCGCGATAGCCCGGCGCGCGGTTCTCGATTTTCGTGATCGTCCGGGCCAGCGCCCGATGTTCGCCCGCGAGGACGCCCTCGACGAGGCCCTCGACCGCCGACTGGTCCGTGGGCGCTGCCGGTGCGGAGCGGCCCTCCGCGTCCCCGTCGGTCATCGCTCGGGGGCGTTCGCGCGGACGTACTCGATCATCTCCGACATCGAGGCGCCGGGCCCGAAGATTTCGGCGACGCCCTCGTCTCTGAGTGTCGCTTTGTCGTCGTCGGGGACGATCCCGCCGACGAGGACGAGCGTGTCCTCCAGAGCGCCGTATTCGCGCAACCCGTCCATGATCTTCGGAACGAGCGTGTTGTGCGCGCCCGAGAGAATGGAGATGCCCAGCACGTCGACGTCCTCCTGGACGGCCGCCTGGACGACCTCGTCGGGCGAGCGGTGCAGGCCCGAGTAGATCACTTCGAAGCCCGCGTCCCGGAAGGCTCGGGCGATGACGTGGGCACCCCGGTCGTGCCCGTCGAGGCCGACCTTCGCGACGAGACACCGGATCTGGCGGTCCTGGGGGTCCTGTTCCTGTTCCGTGCTCATGGGTCACGGTTCTCGGGCTGATGGTTTCACAGTTGCGGTGAAAATTGCCACACCCGTCGGCGACGACCGACAGGACCGGCAGCCCGGCCCCGAGAAACGCGCGACCTTACGCTTCCTCGTCGTCCGGAGTCCGGGACCGACGAGCGAGGAACGCCCCGCTACCGAGCACACTCGCGAGGGCGGTCGCGAACGGCAGGCTCCCGTCGGCGGTCGTCGCTGCGCTCGCACCGGCGTTCCGGTCAGTTTTTGGGCCCGTATCACCGGATTCCGGTAACTGGGTCGGCGTTGCGGCTGGAGTCGGAGACCCGGTGGGTGTCGGGGTCCCTGTCGGCGTGGGCCTCGGTGACGGCGTCGCTGTCGGGACCGGGAGTCCCGGGACGCGTTCGGTGATTTCGAAGGCGTATACGGTCCCGTCGGACTGGACGTAAATCGTGTCACCGACAACGGCAGCTGGGCCGTCGGGCACCGTCGCCACCGCCCGCGTTGCGCCGGTCTCGGGGTCGACGGCAGCCAGGTTCCCGTCGAGGTACGTGTATAGCGCGTCGGTCGTCCCGACCGGCGGGTCGACGTCGGTCTCCCCCTCGATACGCCACTGGACGCTCCCGTCGGCGACGTCGAGCGCGTACAGGGTCTTCGACCCGGAGAGAGACACCGTGCCGTCGTGGACGGTGGGTATCCAGAACGTGTCGTCCATCTCGACCGTCCACTCCCGGTTACCGCCCGTCCCCACGGCGTGTATCGTTCCGCTGTTGTCGCCGACGTAGACGGTCCCGTCCGCGACGGCCGGCGGGGACGCGTCCACCTGACCGATCTCGTACCGCCACGACTCTCGTCCCGTCTCCTCGTCCAGTGCGTAGAGTGTCGTCGGCCGGCCGGGCGTGGAGTTCCGGATAGTCGCGGTGTTCCCGGTGACGTAGACGGTGCCATCGACCACCGCCGGCGGGTCCCAGACGCTGAGCTGGAGGTCGTGTCGCCATCGCTGGTCGCCGTCCCGGTCCATCGCAACGAGTTCCCCACCGATCGTCCCGACGTAGACGGTGCCGTCGACGACCGAGAGTCCCGCGACGGGTTCGCTGTCGAGCGCCTGCGACCAGCGTTCGGTGCCGTCGCTCGCGTCGAGTTCGTAGACGTACCCTTCGCCGCCGCCGTTGGCGAGCGCGTAGACGGCGTCGTCCCGGGCGACGGGCACCGACTGCATCCACCGGTCCGTGTCGAACCGCCACCGTTCGTCGCCCCTTTCGGCGTCGAGTGCGCGGATCCCGCCCTCGTATGGCTCGGACTCCCCGTTGTCCAGTGAGAGGTACACGCGCCCGCCGTGGACGGACAGGTGGTTGGGTTTCGGGTCTGACTCGACGGTCCAGCGCTCCTCGACTGCGGTCGCAATGCCGTCGGGGCCGGACACCCACCCCGAGTTCGCGCCGTTCCCGCGATAGGTCGGCCAATCGGTTGTCGATTGCCGGAGTCGACTTCCGGCTCCCTGCCCCGCCGATCCGACGCCGATGGCGGCGCCACCGGCGCCGATAGCGACCGTCTGCAACACGCTTCGTCTCGTGGTCAGTCTCCGCGACTCGTGGTTCCCGTGCATCCAGATCCCGTCGCCGGTTTTGGAGTGCGGACACCGTCAGTTAAACGGACCGGTGCCGGAGGCCGTCGGACCCGCCGGGCACAGTTCCGAAGGGAGTATACTGGTGGCGTCCCGAGAGCCGATATGGCAGTCGCCGACAGTCTGCAGTCGCGGGCCAGGGCCAACCCCCGGCGGGTCACGGCGGTCCTCTCGGTCATCGGTTACGTGCTGGTGCTCGGTGCGTTTACCCCATACGCGCCGTTCCCGTCGATCAGCAGGGACGCGACCATCTTCCTGGGAGACGCCATCGCGGTCGTGAACACGCTCGCGCTGGTGTCGATCCTCGCCGGCGTCCGGTTCATCAAGCGCGGCGACGTGCGCAAACACCGCGCGGCGATGCTGACCGCCTTCTCGCTCATCATGGTCTTTCTCGTCATGTACCTGCTCAAGGTCGGCGGCGGGTTCGAGAAGGCCATCGTCGCGTCCGGCGTCGTCTACTACGCGTACCTCGCGATGCTCGCTATCCACATCCTCCTGTCGGCGCTGGCGGTGCCGGTCGTCCTCCACGCCGTCGTCCTCGGACTCACCCACTCGCCGGCGGAGTTGCGCGAGACGAGTCACGCCCGGGTCGGCCGGATCGCCGCCGCCGCGTGGTCGCTGTCGCTCTTTCTCGGCATCGTCACCTACCTCATGCTCAACCACGTCTACAGCTGGGAAGCCCGCGGCCACGGAGCGTTACTTCTCCTCGCGGTCGGGCCGGCCTGGCGACACCTCCGTGACCTGTGGTAAAGCCGGCGACGCCGACGATCACGTGACGACTGACGGCCACGCGACGATACTGACGGCACCCCCTCACACGACAGCCGCCCGCAACGTTTTGCCCTCGGCTGTGCTACGTGTCAGCATGACAGAGCAGTCCGACGAACCGACGACCATCCCGGTCGGGGGCGGAGTCTCGACCGACGGCGATGCAGCGGGGGACGGGGCATCGACCGGGGGCAGCGGTGGAGACGACGACCGCCGGCGCTGTGATTACTGTCGACTCCCGGTCCCGGGGACGCCAGTGACCGCCGAATACGACGGCGAGACGTACGCGTTCTGTTCGGCGGGCTGTCGCGACACCATGGCGGAGTCGGAGAAGGTGTTCACGCAGTATCACGGGTTCCGGCGGACGCCCACGGGCGTCGCCCCCATCGACGAGAGTCTCCCGCAGGGGGTCCCGCGCAACTCCTTCGTCATGCTGACCGACCAGGCCGGGACGCGTAGCGAGTCCGTCAGGGCCGAACTCGTCTGGCGGGCACTCCAGCGGGGCGAACCGGTCGTCGTCGTCACGTTCCTCGAACCGCCCGTCTCGGTCGTCCAGAGTTTCGTCACGCTCGAGTGGAACGTCCTCCCGTACCTAGAGGCCGGCCGGTTGCGATTCGTCGACGCCTTCACCTACCGCATGGAGGACCGCGAGCGGATGGCCGACCGACTCGAGGACTGGAACACCCACCTCGTGAGCTTCTGTGAACCCGCCACGTCGCGAGTCCGAGACCCCTCGGACGTCGAAGAGCTCTCGAACCGGATCGACGACGCGCTCGAACGCCTCGACATGGAAGACCGGGGGATCGTCGTCCTCGACTCCCTCGACGAGTTCGGTTCCGGCGTCCAGCCCGTCCAGGCCTACCGGTTCGTCAAGGACCTGCGCGCGACGGTCCCCAAGAGTCGGTTCGTCCCCGTCTACGCGAGCGCGACAGTCTCGGACAACGCCGAGAGCTTCCCCCACGACCTCGAGTACATGGTCGACGGTATCGTCGACCTGCGCCTGAACGACGACCTCGTCGAGGGGTCGCTCATGAAACAGTTGCGCGTCCGCAAGATGAACGGCGTCCTCGCGCTCCCCAAGTGGGCGCTCTACGAGTACACCGCCGGCGAGGGCATCGTCACCATCGACCCCCGCGAGGGACCGTCTGGCGACGCTCCTGACAGTGACGGGAACCACGACGATGGTGATGGTGGCGGCGATTCTACCGGTGACGACGCCGACGGCGAGTAACTCTCAGTCGGTCCGGGGGAGCGACCACGCGCCCAGCGCGACGAAGGCGGTCGTGAGCGCCACGAGCACGAGCAGGAACGCCGGCGAGGAGTCGACCGGACCGAGCGTGGGAGGCGCGTAGCCGGTCGCGGCGCGGACACCGCGCGAGAAGTACGTCAGCGGCGAGAGCCACATCACGGGCTCGAACCACCCCGGCAGCATCGACGGCGGGACGAACGTATCCGAGAGAAAGAGCAGCGGGAGCGCGATAGAGTTGCTCGCGGCGATGACGCCGTCCTGTGACCCGGCGGTCGAGCCGATGAGCGCGCCCATCCCACAAAAGAGCGCGACCCCGAGGACGACGTAGGCGACGATCGCAGCCACGGTTGCAGGCCCGAACGCGAGGTCGGCACCGGTCAGAAGCGCGACCAGCGCGAGCAAGAGCAGCGCGGCGAGGCCGATGACGACCACGTTGACGAGCGTCTGGGCGAGTAACCACTCGCTCCGCGAGAGGGGCGTCGTCGCGAGTTTCTCGAAGCGATTGCCCTCGCGGTGTCTCGCGACTTCGCTCCCCACCCGAGAGAGCGGCGTAAACAGGACGACGACGGCGAGATAGCCCGGGACGTAGTAGGCCGGTTCCTCGGCGAAGAGGCCACCAGTCGCGTCGGTCTGGACCAGCGCGCCGAAAATGACGACGATGATCAGCGGGAAGAAGAAGGTGAAAAAGACCGCCGTCCGCCGGCGCAGAAACGAGTGCCAGTCGGCGCGAAACGACGCCGCGATGCGACCGGTACGAGTCACGGCTGTCCCTCCACGCGCTCGGCGCCCTCGCGTTCCTGAACCGCCGCCGTCAGCGAATCGCGTCCGAGCGTCGCGTCCGCCTCGGCCGCGCCGGTGAGTTCGAGATAGACGTCTTCGAGGTCTGGTTCCGTCCACGCGAGCGACTCGTAGCTCGCCCCCGCGGCGTCGAGTGCGTCGACCACGGCGCCGATGTCCTGTGGTTCGATGCCGTAGACCGTGAGCGTCCCGTCGTCGCCTTCGACGCGCTGGCCGGCGTCGAGCGTCGACGACAGGTCGAGCGACCCGGGGTCGGCGTCCGTTTTGACGACCAGTCGCGGGTCGCCACCGTGCTCGCGAACGAGTGCGTCGGGGTCGTCGACGGCGACGAGCCGACCGTCGGCGAGCAGACCCACGCGGTCACCCAGTCGATGGGCTTCCGCCATGTAGTGGGTCGTCAGGACGATCGTGGTCCCGCCGTCGGCGAGGTCTTCGAGCAGTCCCCAGAGCGCCCGGCGGCCGGCAGGGTCGATCCCCGTGGTGGGTTCGTCGAGAAAGAGCAGGTCGGGGTCGTTGACGAGCGTCGCGCCGACGCAGGTCCGGCGTTGCTGCCCCCCCGAGAGGTTCTCGTACCAGGTGTCGGCGTCGTCGGCGAGGCCGACGTCGGCGAGCACCCGCTCGGTATCGAGGGCGTCGTCGTAGAGGCCGCCGTAGTAGTCTATCAGTTCCCGCGCCGTGAGTCGCTCGGGCGGGTCGAAATCCTGTGGGAGGAGACCGATCCGCTCCGGGTCGACGTCGGTGGGGGACGTCCCGAAGACGTCCACCGTTCCCTGGGCGTCGGTCGTCCCGGTGAGCGCGCGGACGAGCGTGGTCTTGCCCGCGCCGTTGGGGCCGACGAGTGCGAACACCTCGCCTTCGGCGACCGAGAGAGAGACGCCGTCGAGCGCGACCGTCTCGCCGTAGGCCCGGCGGACGTCCTCGGCGACGAGCGTCGCTGTCATACCCGAACTGAGCGGCCCGGGCCGCAAAGACGGTTCGGTTCGCGGTCGTCGCAGGGTCCCCACCCGTGAAAACCGAACGCGACCGTCGAACGCCGGAGAGGCCATCAGGGTGGCATGGGGACCAGAGAACGAACCGGAACGTCAGTGGGGACCGGGTAGGGCGGGGTTCGAAACGACAGCGGGATCCGGAGAGCGAACCGGGGTGGGGGCGTCAGCGGGGCCGGAGGGGAGCGTCAGCGGGGCCGGAGGGCCGTCAGGCGGCAGGCGGAGCGGGTTCGCCCTCGACCGGTTCGGGTTCGGTGCCGTCGGACCGGCCTCGCCAGCGGTCGGCAGCCGCGAGGGCGACTGCGCCGAGGCCGACGACGACCACGACGAGTTTGAGGAGGCCGCCGAGCAGCGGGACCAGCGAGAGCGCCTCGATGGCGACGACGCCCAGCACGAGCGCAGCCCAGCGGTTGGGCCAGCCGGCGGCGCCCAGGACCTGTCGGCCGACCAGATACTCGCCGTAGACGAGACTCGCCCACACCGAGAGGCCGAAGACGGCACCGCCGGCCAGCGCCACCGGGATGCCGACGACGGTCAGCAGGAAGGTGACGAGCGCCAGCGGGACCGCCACGAGCGCCACGATACCCGTTCCGATACTCCGGATGGGGTCCTCACTCGCCCGCGTCGTCACCTGCGCCGAGAACCGCGGGAACAGTCCGAGGAGGGCAGCGCCGATGAACAGCGCGATCACCGTCCAGTAGACCGGCACCAGTCCGCCCGGGACGAATCCGGGGACGAACGAGACTGCGGGCACACCGGGTTCGACCTGGATCTCGGGGCCGGAGGGCTGCCAGTCGTCCGAGCGCTCGGTGATCGTGCCGTCGACCTGGGCGCCGTCGGCGCGGTCGAAGGTCTCGCGGTAGGTGACGTCGCCACCGACGACCGCCGACGAACCGAGGACCACCGACTGGCCGCTGGCGACGTCGCCCTCGACGGTGCCGTTGACTTCGGCGTCACCGCCACCGGCCGCGACGTCGCCCTCGACGAGCGCGCCCGCGGGCACGACGACCGACCCGGCACCGGCGCTCACGTCGCGGCCGACGGTCGCACCGGACGCGAGTTCGACCGACCCGCCGCCGCTGGAGACGTCACCCTCGATGGTGCCGCCCGGGCCGACCGTCACCGACCCCCCGGCCGCACTCACGTCACCGGTGACCGTCCCGGTCACCCGGACGGACCCGGAGACCGACGTCACCTCGCCGTCGACGGTGCCACGGACCACGACGTCACCAGTCATCGCTGTGACGTCTTCCTCGACCGTCTCGTTCGGGCCGATGGTCGTCTCGACCGCGTCGTTCGTGTCGGGGACACTACCCGAGTCGACGGTATCCGGTAGCTCGGCCGCGCCGGGACTGGAGGAGAGCCCCGTCGCGGCGGGCGATTCGATGGAAGGCAGCGCCGCCGTCGCGCCAGGGAGGGCGGCGAGCGCGACGACCAGCGCCGTTGCGAGCAGGATCGCCCGCGTCGGTGAGAGTCGCTTCATGCACGTCGACCTACATCCCCTTCCCCAGTAAATACCGGTCGCCGACTTCCACCCCGACAGCCCGAGAAAAGGTTTAAATAGGAGTTTGTTCGGCCAGCAGCGGTGTGTCGGTGTCTACAGATCAACCGTGGCGCGCGCTGTCGAGCGTGCCGAACGAAGTGAGGCCGCGAGACGGAGTCGTGCGAGGGACGAGCATCGCAGGGCCGCAGGCCCGAGAAGCGCAAGAGGTTGGGGAGGTATGAGGCCGTCGCGGTGCTGTGCTTTGTTGTTTCCTGGCGGACTGAAAGGGCGAGACGCGCTCGCGTCCAGTTTAGTCGCTAAATCGGCTCTATCCGAACGGAGTGAGGATATCCGATTTAGCGACCGCGAGCGGGTCGAGGGCTTTCATCGCTCAGTCCGAGTAGCGGTCACAATAGTGCCTAGCGAGCGGGTCGAGGGCTTTCATCGCTCAGTCCGAGTAGCGGTCACAATAGTGCCTAGCGAGCGGGTCGAGGGCGTTCGTCGATAGGCGCCGCGAGCGCAGTACGGAACGAGAACGCAGGGTCTGAGAACGGGGAAACGCTTTACAGTCCCAGCACACGACCCAGCGGACATGGCAGACGTCACCATCGAGTACTGCGTCCCGTGCGGGTTCCGGGAGCGCGCACTGGATCTCCAGACGGCCATCCTCACGAGTCTCGAACGAGAGATAGACAGCTGCACGCTCCTGATGGGCGACCACGGCGTGTTCACCGTCAGCGTCGACGGCGAGAAAGTCTACGACAAAGACGAGGACGACTACGACGTCGACGAAGTCGTCCGCGTCGTCCGCGAACACCTCTGAGTCTGGCCGAAGCGTTCGCCTACCAGAGCGGGTCCAGACGCCGTGACCGCAGGCGTGGCTGTCCATTGAAAGTCCTCGACCCGCTCGCTAGCTACGACAGTGAGATCGACCGCACTCGACGGAGAGCACTGAAAGCCCTCGGCCCGCTCGCTAGCTGTACTCGTGACCGCACTCGACGGAGAGCACTGAAAGCCCTCGGCCCGCTCGCGGTCGCTGCACGACATATCCTCGTTCGCTCCGCTCACTCGGATAGTGGTCGTGCAGGCGACTAAACTGGACGCGAGCGTGCCTCGCCCTTTCATCCGCCAGGACAGCAACCGCACAGCAACCGCAGGCCACACACCTCCCCAACCTCTTGCGGTGCTCACTCCGTTGCGCTCCTCATCCCTCACACGATGTCGTCTCGCGGCCTCACTTCGTTCGGCACGCTCGACAGCGCGCGCCACGATGGACGGGCAAACAGTGTGCGTCACGGGAGAAAGTCGGACCGACCGATGCGATCACTCCTCGTCGTGGAGTCGAAGGGTCGCGGTGCGTTCCCAGGACTGTTCGTCGATCACGGCGATCTCGCGCTGGCCGAAGACGTAGAGATAGTCGTCGACGTAGCGCGCCCGGACCGCACCGCCCGTCTCCACCGTAGTCTCGACGGCTAGCGACTCGTTCGTGTAGTCGACGACGAGTCCCTCCCCACCCGCGGGGAGGAAGAACACGCCATGTCTGCGGTCGATGGTAAAGGCGTGGTGGGTGGCCGAGACTTCCGACCACCCGTAGTCGAAGACCCGCGAATCGGCGATCGTCGGGTCCCTCGGGTCCGAGACGTCGAACAGAACGGTCTTGACGCGCCCGTCTTCCTCGCCGATTCCGAGGACGTGGTCGTCGTCGACCGGGTGGAGATACGACGAGAAACCCGGGAGTTCGAGGACACCCTGCTCGACGGGATCCGCGGGGTCAGAGAGGTCGACGACGTGGAACGGGTCGACCCGCCGGAACGTGACGAGATAGGCCGTGTCCTCGACGTACCTGACGGCGAATATCTGCTGTTCCTCGCCCATCCCCTGGACGGATCCGACGCGGTCGAGAGAGTCGGCGTCGAGCGTGTAGAGGTCGTTCTCGCTGTCACCGCCGGCGCCCGGGACCGTCGTGGCGATGCGGAGGTGCCCGTCGTATTCGTCGAGCGAGAACTGGTTCAGTGGCCGCCCCGGAACCGTCCCGTGGGCCTCGACGGCGAGGCCGTCACCGATGCTCACGCGGACGATACCCGTCGTCGTGAAGTTCCGCGAGTTGTTGCCGATATAGGTCTCGATGTCCGTCGAGAGGTTCCGGGAGACCCGCTCGCGTTCGGTCCGGTTCAGCGTGTCCAGCCAGTTCTCGAGGGTCGCGCCAGTCTCGATGAGATGCGCCCGACTGGAAAGATCGTAGGAGTTTACCTCCCGCAGTCGGTCCTTGACGTGCTCCGGGACGTCTCCGGAGGTCAGCAGTGCCTCGGTGTAGGCCTCGCCGCTGTCGAACGGCTCCGTGTAGGTGACGTAGAGCGACTCGCCCGAGACGTAGACGGCCGTGTTGCGTCGTGTCCCGACGAAACCGACGCTGTCGGTCACCGCGCCGCGTTCCGGGTCCAGCGACATGGCGACGTAGGTGCCGTCGACCGGGACGGACTCGCGGGGGTGATAGATGTCACCGCAGGCGACGCTCGTGTCGTCCATCGGTTCGACGGGACACTCGGGTGAGCGGGTGACGGGCACCTGCACGACGAGGTAGACCTGACCGCTGGTGGCACGGGCGGCGACGAGCGTGCCGTTGCGCTCGCGCTCCCACTCGCGAGTCGGGTCGCTGGGGTCGCTGACGTCGTAGCCGACGAGGCCGTCGTGGGTGAACACGACGAGTGTGTCGTCGACGAGGAGCTGTCGGCCCGAAGCGTTGATCTCGCCGACGAGCGCGGGGTCGGCGGGCTCGGAGACGTCGACGACGTGTGTGGTCCCGCGGCGGCCCGGCCGCTCGTCACCGGCGGGTTCTGGTTCCGGTCGGGGGAACGACTGGCCGTGAGGAGCGTAGTAGAAGTGCGAGCCGTCGGTCTTGACGAGGTCGGGTTCGTCGACGCCCTCGACCTGGACGTTCGTCGTGCCGACGCGCGAGGGACCGGTCGACTGGCCGCCCGCCCCGCCGTCCGAACCACCGTCACCGCCGGCGTCGGCCGATGCGGTTTCGGTTTCGACGTCGGCGGCCCCCGCTCGCGCTCCGGCGCCGCCGGCGAACCCGCCGCCCGCGCTCCCGCGCTGGACGTAACTGGCGAACGACTCCGAGTCCTCGAAGGTCTCCATCTCCTCGACGTCGTCCCCACCCAGCGGGTCGGTCACGACGAAGGCCGCGCCGATTGCCATCGCACCGAGGAGCACCACCGCGACGATGCCGACGGCGAGAGTTCTGTCCATACCTCTCGATGAACCCCCCTACATAAACGCTTCTTGTAGCTTCAAACGGCCATTGGAGGTATCTGCCCGGTTGGTAGTCAAGCTGATAAAAGAGTATGCGCCGAGCGTAGCGAGGCGGTTCACTTCGCGCGAACGGAGTGAGCGCGAAGGTGGTTTTTGTACTCAATTTTTGTGAGTCGAGCGGAACCTCCGGTTCCGCTGACCATGCGAACGGCGCTTCGCGCCGTGAGCAGATGGGGGTGCCCGCAGGCCGCGAAGCGGCCGAGGACACCCCCCGAAGTAAAAATTTAGTCGTCGGCGATCACGGCGTCGGGTGCGTCCGCGACCAACCGGTCCATGGCGTCGACCATGGCTTCGACGGAGGCGCGGGTAATGTCCGAGTCGCTGGCAGAGACCGTGACGGTCTGGTCGCCACGGGACATCTCTACCTCGACGGTGACGACGGCGTCGGTGCCGCCGGTGATGGCGTCGACGTGATAGGAGTCGAGGCGGGTGTCGAACGAGTGAGAGAGGGCAGCCTGGACGGCGTTGATCGCGGCGTCCACGGGTCCGGAGCCGACCTCGGCCTCGGTGCGTTCGTCGCCGTCGACTTCGAGGGTGACGGTCGCGGTGGGTTTGCGACCGCCGGCGACGGTGGTGAGCTCGACGATCTCGACCCTGCGGTCGCGTTCGCGGCCCGTGACCTCCTCGGCGATAGCGAGCAGGTCCGCGTCGGTGACGCGCTTGCCGCGGTCGCCGATCTCCTTGACGCGAGTGACGATCTCCGACAGGTCGTCGTCGCCCACCTCCACGTCGTGTTCGGCGAGGGCGGCCTCGACGCCGGCGCGGCCGGCGTGTTTGCCCAGCGCGAGACGCCGTTCCCGTCCGACCTTCTCGGGCGGGTAGGGCTCGTACATCGACTCGTCTTTGAGCGTGCCGTCGGTGTGGATGCCCGACTCGTGCGTGAACGTGTTCTGGCCGACGACGGCCTTGTTGGGCGGGAGCGGGATGCCCGTGGTGTTGGCGACGAGTTCAGCGAGGTCGTACACCTCCGTGAGGTCGAGCGTCTCGACGCCGTAGCCGTGGTCCAGCGCGATTGCGACCTCCTCGATGGCGACGTTGCCGGCGCGCTCACCGATGCCGTTGACGGTGCCGTGGACGACGTCCGCGCCCGCTGCGACGCCGGTGAGGGCGTTCATGACCGCCAGTCCGAGGTCGTCGTGGGTGTGGACGCTCACGGGACCCAGCTCCGAGAGCCGTGAGACAGCCGCGACGGCCTCGTCCGGTGTGGCGTGGCCGACCGTGTCGGCCCAGCAGATGCGGTCGGCACCCGCGTCGAGTGCCCCACCGAGGAGTTCTTCGAGGTAGTCCAGGTCGGCACGGGAGCCGTCCTCGCCGATGACCTCGACCCAGAGGTCGTGGTCTTTGGCGTACTCGACGAGTTCTCTGGTGTTCTGGACGTTCGCCTCGTGAGTGGTGTCGACCTTCTCGGTGACGTGCTTGTCGCTGGCGGGGACGACGAGGTTGATGCCGTCCACGCCACACTCCATCGCGAGGTCGATGTCGCGCTGGAGCCCCCGACAGAAACTCGTCACCGTCGCCGAGAGGTCGAGTTCGGCCACGCGAGAGATGGTCTCGCGCTCGCCCGGCCCGGTGCAGGCGCTGCCGGCCTCGATGAAGGCGACGTCGGCGCGGTCGAGTCGACGTGCGATGCGGGCTTTCTCGTCGGGTGTGAGCGACACACCTGGCGCTTGCTCGCCGTCGCGTAGCGTCGTATCGAGAAACTGTACGTCTCCAGCGTCAGAGAGGTGAGTCGTCTCGGGATGGTCTCCGAACAGCGTCGTCCCTTCGCGCTCACCGGAACCGTCACTCATAACGGAGAATTTCGCGGCCAGCCGCCGTGTGGCGACTTCCTCTATCCTCCGTGTCGGTATAGTCCGACATCGTAGCCAGCAGTCTGTCACGAGCGGCTATTAAACTGTTGGATCCCCTCCGTCCCGCTGGTACGGCAGTCGGTCAGTCAATGAGTCGATCAGTCGCCGGCCTCCGCTACTGGCGGTGAATCGCCGTCCTCCTCCCCCGGCACGTCCTCGACGACTCGAAGGCGGTCACCGGGCTCGACGCCGTCGGCGACGCCCGCGGCCAGTTCGACCAGCGTGTCGCCACGCCCGCTTCCGGTCCCGGTCCAGGGCGACAGCGTGCGTACCTGAACTACCTCCTCGTCTTCGATCCAGACGACGTCGAGTGGCGTCCGGACGAACAGCATGTGCACGGCCTGCTGGTCCGGGTCGACGAACCCGTCGAGCCCCGGGAGACGCGCGAGTGCCGCCTTCACCGGGTCCGGCTGGAGGTCGAAAACCAGCGCGTAGTCCACCGGAACCGACGACCGCCCCATCAGCCCCTTCGTCCTGGCGAGTAGCGTGTCGGCCGTCTCGACGTCCGTCGCCAGCACCTGCCGGTCCCCCTCGACCGGTTCGTGGACGAGACGCATACCGGCTACGGGGCCGACCGCGGGATAAACGTTTGCAGCGGCGGAGACGTGAGTCAGCGTGCACCACCAGCGTGGTTTACTACCTGGGTAAACCTTATGCGCCACGGCCGCGTGCGAGGTGTATGGTCACCGGAAACCGGGCGTCGGTGGACGTCCCGATTCCGACGCGGATCGTGACGGCGGTCGCGGCGCGTAACCTGGTCGACGAGGACGACCTGTGGGACGCACTGGAGACGATCCACCGGAACGTCGTCGACGGTGCCGACGCGATCGTCGACCACTACGAGTCCAGCGACAGTCCCGAAGCGGTCGACGTCGCCGACGGGCTGGCGACGGTACTGTTCGTCGACGCCGAGACGTGGGACCAGTCGGCACACGCAGTCCCCGAGGAGGTGCGGGCAGCAGCGAAGGTAGCACACGCCGAGTTCGCGCGCGAACTGGACGTCGACGACGCGACGCTGACGGCGTTCGACCCACTCGTGGTCCCCTCGCGGGCGGTGGGGGAACTGGTCCGGGCCGGCCTCTCACAGCGACAGGCCGAGGTACAGGTACTGCGCGACGCCGGCTACACTCAGCGCGAGGTCGGCGAGCGCCTCGGTATGGCGACGAACACCGTCAAGGTCCACTGTCACCGTATCGACGCGAAAGTCGAGAACGCGAAACGCCTGATCGAACTCGTCGACGGGGAGTGACCCGACTCGTCTCGTTCAGTGACGACGTCGCCGGACGAGTGACCCCAATCGTCCCATTCATCGACGATGTCGCCCGACGAGTGACTCCAATCGTCCGTGCGGGTTCGGGTGTGCCGTGGACTCGGTACGACGGTACCGACCGTCTCATAGTGATTATTGTAGCGATTTACCGGTACGACCGCACGAAGACGTGCGGTCGATCCGGAACAGACCTACAATGATCACTATCAGTCGTCGGTCGCCGTCGCAACGGACCCGACACCGTCGTTCGGTCCGGATACCGCACGGGTGGCCGGGACCTGGAACCGGCCGAGTTCGGCCTGGAGGTCGTCGGCACGGTCTGCCAGCGTCTCGACGTCGTCGGTGACGGTCGAGATAGAAGCGGTCTGTTGCTGTGCGGCGGCAGCGACGCGCTCGGCCTCCTCCGTGGTCTGCTGGCTGATGGACGCGACGTCGTCGACCCGGTCGGCGACGTCCTGGGTGGTCGCCGCCTGGCTGTCCGTCGCATCGCTTATCTCGTGGACGCTGGCGTCGAGGTCGCCAACCACGTCGATGATCTCGTCGAAATCGGCCAGTGTGTCCTCGACGGTGGCGACGCTCTCGCCCACCTCGCGGTTCATCTCCCGGACCGTCGCCGCGGTGTCGTCCGACTCTGTTTTGATCTCGTCGACGAGTCCCTGGATGTCCTCGGCGGCGTCGCGTGTCTCCTCGGCCAGTCCCTTCACCTCGTCGGCGACGACGGCGAACCCGTCGCCCGACGCGCCGGCACGCGCCGCCTCGATCGAGGCGTTGAGTGCCAGCATGTTGGTCTGCTCGGCGAGATCGTCGATGAACGAGACGATCTCGTCGACCTCGCCGATGCGGTCGGCGAGATCCGCGACGGCAGTCGCAGTCGTGTCGATACGGTCCTCGAGTGCGTCGAGTTCCTCGACCGCCTCGCTGGCGGCCGCTCGGCCCGAACGACCGCGTTCGGCCGCCGTCGCTGCCGTGTCGGCCACCTCGTCGGCCGAGGCGGCGATCTCCTCGACGGTCGCCGAGAGGTCGTTCACGTCGTCGGCGACCGACCGGACCTGCTCGGCCTGGCGCGTGGCACCCCCGGAGATCGCCTGGATCGAGTCGGCGACTTCGTCGCTCGTCCGGTCGAGTTCGTCCATACTCCCGGCGACGTCCGCACTCGCCGCCGAGACTTCGTCGGCGAACGCCCGCACGTCACCGACTGCCTCGCCGAGCGTCCCGACGAGATCGTTGTAGTTCTCACAGAGTTCGCGGTAGCGCTCGTCGGCTTCACCGCCTGCGATGTCGTCGGGGTCGATGGTCGCTGTCAGGTCGCCGTCCGCGGCGCGGTCGGCCGCGTCACCGAAGGCGTCGACCAGCGCCTCCAGGCGCTCGGAACGGCGTTCCAGGTCCGCGGTAGTCTCTTCCAGTTCGGCGGTGTATGCGTGGAGGTTGTCGGCCATCCGCGAGAGCGAGGCCCCGAACGTACCGGGGACGTCTTCGTCGAGGACATCGTCGTCGAACTCCTGGTCGGCGAGCGCGTCGGCCTGCGCCGCCACCACCGAGAGGTGTGACTGCATCTCCGCGAACGAGCGGGTGAGACTGCCCACCTCGTCGGACCGGTCGCTGCCCTCCACGTCGACGTCGACCGTACCCGTCGCGATATCAGTGGCGGCGACCTCGAGTTTGCGGATCGGCTCGACGATGTCGGTACGGGTCAGGAACACGGTGTTCGCGAACGCGACCACCGCGCCGGCGAACAGCAGTCCCACCAACACGACCCGTGCGGTGCCCGCGACCACGAACGGCAACACCGCCTGTCCGACCGAGACCAGAAACTGGATGGCGACCGCCGCGAGCACTTTCCGTTCGATGCTCTGGTCCGTCCCGACGACACGTAACGACCACCGGAGTGTCCGCTCGTAGCGGCCCCGAATCGATTGCACGTGGAGACGTTTCTGGGATCGGAATAAAAGTCCGACTGTCCCTTTTCACTTGCTGGTAACGGGAGGGGGGACAACCGCTATGTGGCTCGACGCCCGACGCCAAACCGATGGAGAAGACCCCGTCGACCGGAGTTTCAACTGTGCCAACCGGGCGACCACAGTTCGGTGTCGGTGGGTGACTACCCCGCGGGGCCTGTTTCCGTCTCGTCGGCGTCCGTCTCCGCGTCCGCGGCGCCGTACTCGGCGAGCCAGGCATCGAGTTCCCGGAACGCGGGCTCGAGCGCGTACAGCCGTTCGGTCGGTTCGTACTCCACGCGCGGCGGGATCTCGTCGTACGAGCGGCGGACGAGGAAGCCAGCGGCCTCGAGTTCGTCCAGCCGCCGCGACAGCGTGTTCGGCGACAGGTCCAGGGACCCCTGCAGGTCCGAGAACCGGACCGGCGGGTCGTTTTTCACCGCCACCTCGTAGAGGACCGCCTTCGTGTGTGCTCGCCCCAGGAGCGCGAACAGCGACTCCCAGTCGAGATCCGACGCCCCCTCGACCGTCGCCACCGGGTCACGCTCGGTCGCGTCGCTCATGCCGAGACGTTTCCGACGAACAACACTTACGTCTTTCGGCCTTCGGGGTACCCGCCGACGCGCCATCTCACTCGAAAACGGGAGTTTTAGCACCAAATCGCTCGTTTCTCTCGATCCTTCCAGTCGTCGTAGTGTCTTCCACCACACTAACTAACATATATTTGACTATTGTCGGCGTATCGGTGAGTGCACATGCACACGGAATTCGCGGAACGGTTCGTACCGGCGGTCGACAGGCGGGCGACGGGGCGAGGTGACCGGCGATGAGCGATATCCGCTCGAGGGCGGCGACCGCGGGAGCGGGGCTTCGCGAGTGGCTCCCGGTCGGGTTGCGATCCGTCGTCGCGCTGGTCGTCGCGCCCGCCGGGGCACTGAAGTACCTCGATTACGGGTCGGAAGTGGCTGCGTTCGCCTCGTATGGCGTGCCCGCGACGGAGTTGGTGGTGCCGGCTGTCGCCGTCGTCGAACTGGTCGCGGCCATCGCCATCGCGCTCGGCATCGCTCCGCGAATCGCCGCGCTGGCGCTGATCCCGGTGATGGTGGCCGCGATGGTGCTGTACGCCGTCGTCCCATCCAATAGTGTCGTCCTGCTGGGGTGTGTCGGCATCCTCGCGCTCGGCCCTGGGAAGTTCGCCGTCTGGGACCCCGAGAGCGAAGGCACCAACGGACTGGAACGACTCGGGCTGTCGAGTACGGAGTAGCCCCAGGGACAGCGACGGCGCCGGCAGACAGATTGATAGCCGTCGACGCCCGACGCCGATCCGATGGAGAAGACGCCGTCGGGCACGTCGGTCGGCGTCGACGACCCCTACGCCCACGTCGACCGCTGTGACCACTGCACCGACGAGGGCCGGTGTCGCTTCGCCGTCGAGCAGGGCGACCGAGACCCGGAGTTCGCCGACCGCCTGAGTCGCGAGGACTTTCGCTGTCCCGTGGTCGGTGGCCTCGACGAGGAAGGACTGACCGGTCCGTGGGACTGGACGGACTGCCCGCACTTTCGCTGTCGCGACCACGACCGAGAGTGTGCTCGCTGTGGGCTCGAAGAGGTGCGACTCGCCCACGACGACGACCGCCCGCTCCTCGAAGAACACCACCTCTCGTACAGTTCGGGCCCCGACGACGACGCTGGTTCCGGGACCGACGGAGACGACCCGCTGGCACACGAGATCACGGTGTATCTCTGCCGGTGGTGTCACGCGAAGATCCACGACTCGTGGGCGCGGATCGCCGACGACGTGAACCCCGACCCCGAAGCGATCGCCGAGCGCGAGGGCCGGCGCTCGCGCGAGCAGGAGGAACTGGGGTTCCAGTCCGCGGCCGAACGGTACGAGCGCGGCGACGGGACAGAGTGATAGCGGCCGCGGGCCCACGACCCACAGGAGGGCGACGACGACCAGCAGGTCGAGCGCGAACCCACCGACGATTCGCAGCGATCGGCGCAACTACCGGTCCGACGGTGGGCGACGGCACAGGGACGCGGGAGACGAGAAGATCACGGGACTGTGGCTCCCGAAGTGCTGTGCCTTTCGGCGTGCTTTTGTCGGCCGACACGCTACAGAGGGCTAATGACCCGTATCGACGTCATCGACAACCACGGTCAGTTCACACACCTGGAGCAACGCGCACTCCGGGACATGGGCGTGGACGTCGAACTCGTGGACAACGAGACGCCCCCCGACGAGATCGACGCCGACGGCCTCGTCCTCTCGGGCGGCCCGAGCATCGACCGCATCGGCAACTGCCCCGACTACCTGGACCTCGACGTACCGATCCTGGGTATCTGTCTCGGTCACCAGATCATCGCCCGGGAACTCGGCGGGACGGTCGAATCCGGCGACTACGGCGGCTACGCCGACGTCACCGTTCGCATCCTCGACGACGACGACCCGCTGCTGGGCTCGCTCGCGCCCGAAACGAGGGTGTGGGCCAGTCACGCCGACGAGGTGACACGCGTCCCCGAGGGGTTCGAGCGGACCGCCGACAGCGACATCTGCGGCGTCGAGGCGATGAGCGACACCGACCGCGGTCTCTACGGCGTCCAGTTCCACCCCGAAGTCGCCCACACCGAGCGCGGCGAAGAGGTCTTCGAGAACTTCCTCGCGATCTGTGAGTAACCTGCCGGGCAGTCTGTCTTCGAACTGGTCGCCCACTCTGTTCGTCCGCCAGTGCTGATTACAGCGTGCATAGTGAACGATTGCGGTGGCGCGCGCCGTCGAGGGGAGCGAGGCGCTCCGCGCCTCGATGCGAACGGGGAGGGACGACCCGTGAGCGTTTCATCGCGAGACGGAAGCGCGAGGGATGAGCGAGTGAGCGGAGCGAACGAGCGAATCGGCTGGGGAGGCACGTGGCCTGCGGTTGCTGTGCGGGCCTGGTGGATTGAAAGGGCGAGGCGCGGGTGGCGCGACCGAAGGGAGTGCCACCATGGCCGAACGGGGAGGCACGACCCGTGAGGCGCGGTCGCGAGTGCTGCGCGGGCCCTATCCGAGCGAAGCGAGGATATCCCGCACAGCACTCGCGAGCGGGCCGAGGGCTTTCAGCGCACAGTCTGAGTTGCGGTCACTCCGACTGCGAGCGAGCGGGCCGAGGGCTTTCAGCTCTCACCGACGAGTGCGGTGGGGTTATCGAATCGAGTTTCTTCTAGAACTCTACGACGTGAAACCAGTGTCACATCTACACCCTGCACATACCGATTGCTTCGACTCCGTGAGTGACGAAACCCGGCGCGAGTACGACGCCACACTCGTCGACCAGCGACGACAGTCAGGTACTCGCGACCTCGTATCCGAGGACAGTACGGTCGGCGACGACGGCGTCGAGCACCTCACTGGCCGGGGTGAAGCCACCGAGCACGTCAGTCATCGCATCGCCAGCGCCGTCCAGCAGACCACCGACCGACTCGACCAGGCCGTTCGCCAGCTCCGTTCCAGCGCGAACGATACCCGGTGTGTCACCCGACGTGTCAGCCCCGATCGATGGCGCCGTCGTCTGGGTGCCGGGCGACGCTGGTGTCGCCGTCGGGGTTGGAGTTGGCGTTGGCGTTGCCGTGGGAGTCGGGGTCGCCGTTGGCGTCGAGGTTGGTGTCGGAGTCGGTGACTGCGTCGCCGTCGCCGTCTGAGTTGGCGTTGCCGTGGGAGTCGACGTCGCCGTTGGCGTCGGCGTTCCAGTCGGCGTCCCGGTCGGCGTTCCAGTCGGCGTCCCCGTTGGCGTTCCGGTCGGCGTCCCAGTCGGCGTTCCAGTCGGCGTCCCCGTTGGCGTTCCGGTCGGCGTCCCGGTCGGCGTTCCAGTCGGAGTCCCAGTCGGCGTCCCGGTCGGCGTTCCAGTCGGCGTCGAAGTCGGCGTCCCGTTCGGCGTCCCAGTCGGCGTCGCCACGGATTCGACCGTGACGTTCAGCGACGCCTGGCCGTTCAGCGTCGCCGGCCCACCGTCGATAGCCTCGGCAGTGAGGGTGTACTCGTCCGGCGCGAGCGAGTCGAGTACGACCGACTGACCTGCGGGAACCGGCACCGACTGGAGCGTGTCGTTCCGGACGAACACCGTCGCGTCGATCGGCGTATCGTTGGTGACCGTGACGTTCCCGTCGCTCTGTGAGACGCCGAGGTCGATGGCACACAACTCGGCCACGAACTCGACCGACTCGGCGTCGTTGACCGGGACTGCCGTCAGGTTCGGGTACGGCCCGGGTTCGTCGAAGTCAGTCTCGTTGGCCTCGTCGACGGGCACGTACGCCCGGACGGTCCAGTTGCCTGCTTCCGGGGGGAACTCGACCGTCCCGTCACCGGGGGATACCGGGGCGACGACACGCTGTGTCCCTTCGAAGAAGGCCACGAGCGCGACCTCCTGGTCGTTCGGGTTCGTGACGTTCACCGAGAGTTGTCGCGTCGCCGTCCCGCTCGCGACCGGCCGCGCACAGACGTCGGTCTCGACCTGGATGCTGGCGAGTTCCGGTTCTGGCTCCGGCGCCGTGATCGTGACCGTGTACTCGTCCACGCCCTCGATCGGGACTGTCTGTCCGTCGGCAGTCGCAGTGAGGGTGTACTCACCCGTTTCGAGCGGACCGACAGTCAGGTTCCCGCCGGCTGGCACCGACCCGTTCGCGACGACACCGCTCGCGTTCGCGACAGTGAGGTTCACCGCCACGTCGTTCGGGTTCTCGACGGTGACGTTGCGTCCCTCGACGGCGACCGAGAGGTTCTGGAACGCGACCGGTTCGACCGCCGTTCCGGCGGCGGGGCCGTACGCGCGTTCGACGCCCTGGTCGGGCACGAACTCACCGGACACGACGTCGGCTCCCGTGTCGACGCTGCTACCGGCCACGACCGTCCACGCCTCGGGGGCGCTCTCGTTGGACTGCCACAGCCGGAGCGCGCTCTCGTCGACCCCTTCCGGGAGCGCCGTGTCGTTGTACGGGAGGTCGAGTTCGACGCGCGGGTCCTCGTCCGTGCCTGCGATGCCGACGAACGGCGCGCTCCCGTCGTCAGTGACTGGCGTGACGCCCTCGGGGAAGGCAGGCAGGTCGCCGGTTCCCGGGACCTGGCCAGTGAGGCCGGCGGATCCGGCCACCGAGACGTTCGTCGCGTCGAGGGCGATACCCGTCACCGGCCCGATAGACAGTCCCTCCGCGACGGCCGTCGATCCGTTGTCGGTGTAGATGGCCGTCGTCGCGTCGGCTATCTCGACGTCGACGAGGGTGGCGCCGCTGGGATACTCGGTTGGGAAGTCGGTGATGTACCCCTCACCCGTCAGCGAGACAGCGGTGTCGGCACCGTCGATGGTCGCGCCCTCGACGACGATGTCGTCGGAGTCGGCGACGTCGAAGCCAGTGTCGGCGTTCGTGATCTGCGTCCCGGTAAAGCTGTTCCCGTCGCTTATACCTCTGAGGAGGACCCCCTGACCGCCGTTTTCGATCTCGTTGTCGACGAAATCGTTCTCCTGGGCCTCCGAAACGGAGATCCCGGCGTCGAATCCCGTCACGACGTTGTCCACGACGCGGTTGCGGCCGGTGTTCCATACCTGTATACCAGTGTCACCGTCGGAAACGTCGTTACCGGTGATATCTGAATCACCGACAAGCACGAATGCGATCGCCGTGCCACCCGCCGGAGTGATGTCGTTCCCGGTGACGGTGAGGTTCTCTAACTGCGACGCACTGATACCGGTCGTCCGGACGTCCACACCCCCCTGGACCGAACTGTCCGCGACCGTGAACTCGAAGACCCCGTTGAGTTCGATCCCGGTCTGGTCGTCCTCCGGCGGGGTTCCGTCGACGGTGACGTTCCGCACTGCACCCCCCTCCACGTCACGAAGTTCGACGCCGACACTGAAGTCTTCGGCCTGCAGGTTCGCGACCGTCACGTTGGAAAGCGTCTCGAATCCGGGGTCTTCCACCGCCACACCGCTGGCGTTGCCGCCACTGAGGCGCGTGAGTGCGTACCCCTGCCCGTCGAGGACGACGTCACTCGACTGTATCTCGATACAGGCACCCGCCTCGGACACCTCCGCCTCAACGTCCTCGGTCAGGACGTACCGCCCGGGTTCGTCGATAACGGTACACGACGACAGTTCGCCGGCCACAACGTCACCAGTTCCGTCGCCGTCGCCGTCGTCAGCGATCGTCACGGTGTAGACGTCTTCGCCCTCGACCGGCACTACCTCGCCGTCGCGCTCGGCGCTGAGGTCGTACTCGCCGGGTGCGAGCGGGCCGATAGTCACGTCGCCATCGGCCGAGATGGACGCCTCGGCGACGACGCCGCTGGCGTTCGCGACGGTCAGGTTCACCGCCACGTCGTTGGGGTTCTCGACGGTGACGTTGGGGCCCTCGACAGCGACGGAGAGACTCGCCAGTCCGGGCGGAGCCTCGGCTCCCGCCGCTGGGCCGTAGACCCGCTCGACGCCCTGCTCGGGGACGAACTCGCCGGTCACGACGTTCCCGTCGGTGTCGACGCTGCTGCCGGCCACGAGTTCCCACGCACCGTCGGCCGTCCCGTTCGACTGCCACAGTCGGAGCGCGCTCTCGTCGACGTCTTCGGGGAGCTCCCCCTCGTAGGGTAGCGTCAGCGACGCGCTTGCGTTCGGCCCCGTGCCGGCGATCCCGACGAAGGGCGCGCTCTCGTCGTCCGTGGTGACCGGCGTGACGTCCTCGGGGAAAGCGGGCAAGTCGCCGGTTCCCGGCACCTGGCCGGTGACGCCGCGCGACCCGGCCACCGAGACGCCCGTCGCGTCGAGGACGATCCCGGTGACCGGACCAACGGAGAGCCCATCGGCGACGACTGTCGAGCTGTTCTCGGCGTAGATGGCGGTCGCCGCATCGGATATCTCGACGTCGGCGAGTCTAACGCCCCTTGGATATCGCGTCGGATCAGTGCCGAGGGAGCCTTCGTCGTTCAGGGAGACAGCAGTGTCGGCCCCGTCGATGGTCGCGCCCTCGATGATGATGTCGTCGGAGTCGGCGACGTCGAAGCCAGTGTCGGCGTTCGTGATCTGCGTGTCGGTAAAGTTGTTCTCGTTGCTCTGGTCGCCAAGGACTACCGCGAGGCCCCCGTTTTCGAACTGGTTGTCCGCGAACTCATTGTTCTGGGCCGCCGAGGCAGAAACTCCGAAATCGAATCCGCTTACACGGTTATCCGTGACACGATATCTATTACTCTCCACAATCGAGATTGCCCGTCCGCTGTCCGTAACGTTGTTTTCGCGTATCTCGGCACCGCTAGTTTTGACGAGAGAAATACCCCTCCCACCATCTGGGGCAATGTCGTTTCTTGTGATAATGATGTTGTCAGACCGTGCGGCGTAGATCCCATCCGTCCGGGGTTCAGAGGACACCTGGATCGAATTGTCCGCGACGACAAACTCGAGGCCCGATGTGATGGCGATTCCCGTCTGGCCGTCCTCTGGCGGGGTGCCAGCGACTGTGACGTTCCGCACTGCACCCCCCTCCACGTCACGAACGTTGACACCCACGCCGAACCCCTCGACGGTCAGATTCGCGACCGTCACGTTCGACTGGGCCTCGAACCCTTCCACTGTCACGCCGTCGGCGTCACTGCCACTGACCAGCGTGAGTGCGTACCCCTGCCCGTCGAGAGCCACGTCGCTCGACTGTATCTCGATACAGGCACCCGCCTCGGACACCTCCGCCTCGACATCGTCAGTCAGCGTGTACCGACCGGGTTCGTCGATGACCGTACACGACGACAGTGCGGTATCTTCACCGTCCCCGTCACCGTCTTCGGCCTGGATCGTCACGGTGTAGACCTCCTCGCCCTCGACGGGGACGACCTCGCCGTCGCGTTCGGCACTGAGGTCGTACTCACCCGGTTCGAGCGGGCCGACGACCCGGTCCTCACCGGCCGGGATCGAACCCTCGAAGACGCTGCCGCTCTCGTTCTCGACGGTGAGGTTCACGGCCACGTCGTTCGGGTTCTCGACCGTGACGTTGCGCCCCTCGACGGTGACGTCGAGGCTCTCACTCACCGGCGGCGGACACGGCTCGATATCGACGACGTACGTCAGCAATCCGTCGACCCGGACGGGCGTCCCGTCGTCGGTCTCGGCCCGGAGCGCGTAGCTCATCGCCGTGACGGGGATCGCGCGAGTCGCGCCGGCCGGAACGGTGACGTTGACGACGCTCCCGTTCTCGGCGACCCGGGTGACGCTCACTCGCTGGTCGTTCGGGTTCTCCACCGAGAGCGACTCGCAGTCGACGGTCACGTCCAGACTCTCGACGTCCGGTGTGGGTGGCACGTACTCGTCTTCGACATCGTTCTGGGCGCCGTTCGCGATCTCGTCACCGTCGGTGACGTCCTCGTTCGCGGCCGATTCGGCCGCTGCAGACGCCGACTGGATGACCGTGACCTGCAACTGCGTGATAGAGACCTCCTGAATCTGCGTCAGCCCCACACCGCCACGGGACGCGCCGCGGGCGGCGTTCTGGATCTGAACGACGTTGGCCACCTGCGACTGGGAGACCGCACCTTCCGCCGCCGATCCGGCGATGATCTGTATCTGGATGATGTTCACGACCTGAATCTGGACGATCCCCCCCTCCGCGGCACCGCTCGCCGCCGCCTGGATCTGCTCGACGTCGACGACCTGACTCTGTGCGGCACCCCGCGCTGCACCCGACGCGCTCCCGCTAGCAGCCCGCTGGATCTGGACGACGTTGACCGACTGGCTCTGGACGAGAGCCCCCCGCGCACCGCCGGTCGCCGCCGCCTGGATCTGGGTGACAGAAGCCGACTGATACTGGGAGATGCTCCCGCTCGCCGCGCCCGACGCGGCCGCCTGGATCTGCTCGACGGTCACGCGCTGGTACTGTGCGATCGCCCCTTTCGCCGCGCCGCGACCCGCGGCCTGGACCTGCTCGACGCTCGCGTCCTGTGACTGGGTGATCGCGCCCTTGGCTGCGCCGATCGCCGTCGCCTGGACCTTCTTCACGTCGACGGACTGGCGCTGGACGACCGACACAGTCTGGTCGGATTCGAGGACGCCACGTGCGGCGCCAAAGGCCGCGGCCTGTCGCTGCTCGACGCTGACGTTCTGACGTTGGGTGATAGCGCCGTAGGCACCCCCCTGGGCTGCCTCCTGAACGACCGGGACTGTCGTCACGCCGTTGGCCGCGGCAGACTGGGCCGCACCGGCGGCAGCACCCTCACACGCGGCCCGCACGTCCCTGGCGCCGCCGCGACGCTTCTCTGCGAGCGCGCCGTGAACCGCCCCGAACGAGGCGCTCTGGAGCTGGGTCACAGAGACGTTCTGGGTCTGGGTGAGTGCACCGGCGGTCGCCCCACCGACGGCCGCCTGGAACTGTTCGACGCTGACGTTCTGGCTCTGGACGAGCGCGGCGTGGGTCCCACCGGCCACAGCCGCCTGGATCTGGCTGACGTTGACCCCTTGCGACTGGTTCGCGGCCGCTCCCGCCGCGTCCCGGGCGGCCTGGATCTGTGCCTGTTCCACGTCGACGCCCTGTAACTGCGCGAGCCGGACGCCGCGAGAGACGCCCTCCCGGGCCGCCGCGCGCTTCTCGGACGCGTTCAGTGTCCCGGATTGCTGGGCGGTGGCGTCCGCCGCCGAGTCGGCTCTCGATAGCGCTGGCGACGCCACTGTCGACGCCAGTGGGACGACCGGCGACGACTCCGAGGTCGCGTTCGATCCACCCGATCCGCTGTCAGCCGCGAGGACCGACGAACCGTCTGCGACTGCCGACGCGTCGTCTGTGACGACTGACTGTTCGCCATCTACGGCGACCGACTGCTCGCCGTCTGCGAGGGGAGCGGCCGCGGCCCCACCCACGAAGAGGAGCGGAGCGACGGCCCCGACCAGAGCGACGAGCGCGAGCGCAACCGCTCGACGGTGGTCCGCCGCGTCGGCCGGTCCCGTGCGCTGGCTGGCTGCAGTATTCGACGAGGTGTTCGACAGGAACGGAACGACCGCACGCACACGGGACCTGCGTGTGCCGGCCGACCGCCGTCGGTTCGAGCGCATGTTCGATAGTATTCACCGAAACGGGCGGATAAACCGCCACAATCGTTCACTGACGTGTTAGTTTGGCCATCGACTCCTTACCCCAACTATCCCGGAGATACCCGCGGATACCCTCGGAGAAGACGCGATACGGCGAACGAAGCCGAGATAACCTGCCCGTACCAGCTCGAACGCTTGGACGGGCGTTCGGGTGGATCGCGGGCGACAGGACCGGCGTCGCTGGATATCGGCTGCCCGTCGACGACGACGCCAGTACGGCGAGCCAACCGACACGTGTGACGGTCCGCGCCGGGAATAAGCAGCGCTGAACGAGGCGAGTGTGACTCCCCAGAGCACGTACTCCGTCGCCCTGGGTTGCCCGCTCCAGGACCCATCACTCGTCGTTCACTTACTCGGACGTTCGGCCGGTTCGACCCGCGAGAGCGGGCCAGCGACCCACATCGGCCCGGGATTCGAAAGACCACCTTTAACATAACCGTACGTCTTTTGAGGTGTAAGAACGGCGGACGCCCCGCGGTGGGGCAGGGTGGACCAATCATGACGACGACCCAGGGCAACCTCGCCAGTCTGTCGCGGTTCGTCGTGCGCGCGCCGAGCTGGTACTCGAGTGTCTTTCTCGCGCTCCTCCTCGCGGCCGTGACCGGTGTCGCCGCGTTCAACTCCCGGTTCGTCCTCGAGGACGCCTGGGAGGGGATCTTCTACGTCGGGTTCCCCACCGTGGTGGCGGGTGTCTTCACCCCGTGGGTCGACCGCAAACTCGGTGGCAAACTCTCGCGCAACGGCTCGTCGTTGCTGGCGCTGACCTGCGAACTCGTCGCCATCGCGGCGCTGACTCTGGCGGCGGTCATGGCGCTCGTCACGCCCCTCGAACAGGCGTTCGTCGTCGACGCGCTGCTGGTCGCGCTCGCGTCCATCTTCGCGATGCGCCTGTTCGTCCTCATGGCCGTCTCCCGACACTCCCTGCCCGTCGCGGCGATCCCCGCGAGTCTCCAGACCGTCGCGGCCGCAGCCTTGCTCTTCGTCTACAGCGGGACGATGCGCTACCTGGAGTTCGGCGGCGGTCCCGTGGCCCGGGCCTTTCTCTACCGGCCCGGCGAGGCACCCGTCCGCATCCAGCAACTCAACTACATCGACCCCGCGAAGTTCGCCATCCTGGCGACGATCTGTCTGGTCTACGCCGGCGCTGTCTGGCTGTTCGTGACCGTCATCGACCAGCCCTGGAAACGCAGCCTGGGTGTGAGCGTCCTCGACTTCGTCGGCGGGTTCATCGGCCACATCGCCGAGGGTACCCGCGAACTGGAGACGTTCTTCGAGGAGATCGGCGAGGAGGCGCTCGTCCCCGTCACCGTCCTCTCGGTGCGCCGCCCCGACGGCGGCGAGAAAGCCAGGTTCGTCCTTCCGATGCTCCACCCCGGCCCGATGGGCGACATCGGCGGCGGCAACCTCCCCAACCGCATCGCCAGCGAGGCCGACGGCCTCGCCTTCCCGCCCCACGCGACCGCCGGCCACGACTTCAACCTCGTCACAGAGCGCGAGGTCGATACCGTCATCGACGCCGCCGAAACCGCCTATCGGCGCATCGAGTACGACGATACGGCGACGGAATCGACCCGGGTCGAGGCGGGCGAGGCCACGGTGACCGGCCAGGCCGTCGGCGACGGTGCGCTCCTCGTCAACACGTTCTCGCCAAACCCCGCCGACGACGTCGAGTACGCGGTCGGCCTCTCCGCGGCCGCCGAAGCCCGCGTCAGCGGCCTCGACGACGTCATGCTCGTCGACGCCCACAACTGCAACGACGGCCTCGACGGGGAAGACCTGGGCCACGTTGTCCCCGGCAGCGAGCGCTCGTTCGACATGATCGAGGGGGCCGGGACCGTCGGCGAACACCTCGCCCGTGCACCGCGGGACTCCCTTCAGGTCGGCGTCGCCCACGCCGAGACAGACTGGACGCCCGAGGACGGTATCGGCCCGCTCGGCGTCCGCGTCGCCGTCTTCGAGGTTGCCGACCAGCGGACCGCCTACGTCCTCGTCGACGGCAACAACATGGAACCGGGCGTCCGCGAGCAGATAGTCGACGCCATCGGGGGTGTCGACGTACTCGAAGTGATGACCACCGACACACACGTCGTCAACACGGTCGACGCCGAGAACCAGGTCGGCGACGAGATCGATCCCGGGGAACTGGTCGCGCTGGTCGACGAACTGGTCGAGGAAGCCGTCGCGGACCTGGAACCCGTCGAGGTCGGGAGCGCCAGCGAGACGGCGCGCGTGACCGTCTTCGGTAACGACCGCACGGAGATGCTCGCCTCGACCGCCAACGCCGCTATCTCGATGGGCGCACCGCTTGCGGCCGCGATCATCTTCGCCTCGCTCGCCGTCTCCGCGCTCATCTTCAGCCTCGCAAGCCTCTGACGGGACCGATCCGGGCTTGACCGGCCCGGCCTGGTCCGACCCTGACCGCCGAGAGCCCCGAAAACCGACCGAAACGCCGATTGTCGCGCCACCCGTGGTGTCCGGCGTGACCCGATCGCTGACCGACGTCGGCCCCGCACTCCTCGTCCCGGCCGCCTGGACGGTGACGCTGGCCGCTCACCTCGGGAGCGTCTCGCGTCGGACCCTGTTCATCGCGCTCTGTGTGATGGACGTCCTGCTCGTCGTCTTCGCGGTCGTCTCGCGCGAGGAGATGACCGGTCCCGTCCTGCGGGTCTGGCAGCGCGTCTTGCTCGTCGGCCTCGTCGCGACCGTCGCCGGGACGGTCGACCTGGCCGTCGGCCAGGGAACCGACCCCGTCGCGCTCGGCACGCTGTTCGTCTGGATGGTCGTTCCCGCAGTCGCGTACTTTTCGACCAGTCGCGCGGTCGAGACGCCGACCTACCGGCGCGTCTACCTCGCGGGCGGTGCGCTCTCGCTCGTCGGTGCGGTCGTCTACGCGCTCGAACCCGCGGGCGTCGCAGGCGAGTCGGCCGTCGTCGCCGGCCTCGTGCTCGTCGGCGTCGGACAGACCGTCGGGATCGTCACCGCGGTCGTTCAGAACGGTTGAGGCGGTCGGTCGCTGTCCAGTACTCACGTAGTTGCCATACGGGCACATGAGCCGGCCGGACCTATCCGAACACGTGGTCGAAGGGACGCTCTCACTGGCGTGGTTGCCGGTCGGCGTGCTCGTCGTCCCGACCTACGACCGATTGCCCGGCAGTCGTGTCGGGACAGTCCGGCGCGACTGGGTGCTATCGGCCGCTGCGTACCTCCTCGCCGCGTCGGTACTCGTTGCCGGGGTCGTCGCGCTAGACTGAAACCCACACTCGGCCGCTCGTGGCTTACTCCTGTTCCTGTCTCCGCGTGGCCGCTCGCAGTCGCTCGACCCGCCCCTCGGTCGGCGGGTGTGTGCCGAGCAACCCACGGAAGAGGAGCCGGCGCGTCCGGTCGAAGAAGGGGTGCTCGTCCCACGGCGGGGGGACGATCGAGAAGGCGGCCGCCGAGGATTCGCGCAGGTCCGTCGCCGGTCGACGGTCGACGGTGACGTCGAGGGTTTCGAGCGCGCTCGCCAGCGCCGTCGGGTCGCCTGTGAGCGCGACCGCACCGTCGTCGGCACCGTACTCTCGCGCCCGGGAGACCACCGCCGTACAGAACCGACTCGTCAGCGCGGCGACCCCGGCCAGCAACGCCACGACCGGGTTCAACCCGTACCGGTAGAACGCCCGGTGGGCGGCCGCCCGCGGGAAGGAGAGGGCCGTCAACACTGCCGCATCGCGGTTGGCGACGTGGGCGAGTTCGTGGGCGAGCACCGCGTCGAGCTGGCGGTCCTCGAGCGCGTCGACGAGTCCAGTGGATACCACGACGGTCGACTCCGCGGGGCGGTAGCCGACCGCCGCGGCGGTCGGCGTCCGCGAGGCGACCAGCCGAACCGTCGGCGCCGGGACGTCCGCCTGTGCCGCGAGGCGTGCGACTCGCTCGGCGAGCGCCGCTTGCCGCTCGTCCTCGACGACCCGCCCGAGGTCGTCGGTGAGGTCGTCGAGCACCGCCGTCTCCCGCAGTTCCGCCCGGAGGAGGCCTCCGAGGTGGACCAGCGCCAGCCCCACGCCGGCGGCGACGGCCAGCGGGAGCGCCAACTCCGACGGCGACCGTGCTCGCGCGAGGACGGCGACCGCCCTGAGGGCGGCGACGGCGAGCGCGAGGGCGAGGACCGACCCGGCGAGTCCGAGGCGGTCGGCGGTCGCGTTCGCCCCGCGCCACAGTTCCGCGACCACCGCCCGCACTTCCTCGACCTTCGACGGCGGTTCCCCGGTTTCCTCGACGGTCCACGACCGGGTATCGTCGTCTGACTCCTCGCGGCCAAACTGCAACAGTAGCATCGGGTACACCGACGCCAGGAGCATCACCACGACGACGAAGAACGTCCACCCGGGAAGTCCCAGGAGCTGGATCGCCAGATACGTCGCCGCCAGCGACGCGAAGACGAGCAACGTCGAGACGTAGACGAGGAGTTTCGTCACGGTCTCGCCGGCCGTCTGGTCGGTAGCGACGCGATAGGCTGCGAAGACCGTCGCCACCGCGCCGACGTACCCGAGCACGACGAGCACCGTCACCGGTCCGGGCGGTATCGGTGCGTGTTCGGCGAGGCCGAGCACGAACCGGAGTACGCCGTACGACACCAGTCCGGTGACGGTCACCTCGAAGGCGACCAGGCCGGCCGCGACGGCCGCGAGCGCCAGACACGCGCCGGCCATGCGGAGCCACAGGCTGGGCTTCGACCGGCGAGCAGTGGAGGGCATCGACCGCATCGTGGAAGCCCGTTGTCTTGAAACGCGATGGATCGACACGACCGACAGGCCGTCCGTGTGACGAACGATGGCGTCTGGCGAGAGCGCCCGAACGGCCACAACCGGCGGATACGCGACCCCCAGGGGACCAGATTAACTTGCCGGCGGTCGGACGGCCTGCATGAGCGAACACTGCCCACAGTGTGGACACTCGGGCGTCGAGACCGACATCGTGGTCATGGAGACGGCGAAAGTCCCACGGTACGCTTGCGACACGTCGGGGTGTCCGGTCGTCACGTATCGGTGAGAGGGACGGGTGAAGCCGTCACCTTCAGTGTTTTCGTTGCTTTCACGCCTAACACTCTTCACGGAGAACGTCGTATCGATACCTACCGATGTCTATCGACCGAGACACCTTCGAGAACACGAGCGAGGAGGAACTCGAAGAACTCTCCGTCCCGGACCAGGTACTCGGGTTTCTCGCCGCCAACGAGGACCGTGCGTTCAAAGCACGTGAGATCGCCGCCCAGATCGGCATCGACGAGGGCGCAGTCAGCACCGCACTCTCGCGGTTGAAAGACCGCGGTCTCGTCGAACACAAGGCGACGTACTGGGCGGTGACCGACGACACCGAACGACTCGAAGGGTACAGTGGCTACGAACGGGCGACTGCCCTGTTCAACGAGCAGTTGGGCGAAGAGGACAGAGAAACGTGGCGCGAACGGGCCCCCAGTGACAGCCATCCGAGCGTGGAGAGCGAGCAGTGACTGACGAGGAAGGCGCCCCAGTCTTCGAGCGGGGCGACGTCGTGTTTGGCGACGACCCGTTCAAAGGCGAAGACGCTGCTCGTCCCTGGCTCGTGCTCTCGAACCACGAGGGACGTCCATTCCACGGCGAGCAGTACATCACACTCACACTGACGACGAAATCGTGGATGGACGGCCTCGTCAAGGTTCCCGAGGAGAGCTGGCTTCGTGGCGGAACACCGGAGAAAAGTCGTATCGTCCCGTGGGGGGTTCAGTCGATCGACCACGAAGACATCGACTTCTGGCAGGGCCGTCTGGAGACCGAACTCGTCGACAAGGCGGTCGCTGCTCTCGTCGAAGAACTGCAGTGACGATCCGATATCCGCCAAACTGTCGACGAGTCTCCGCAAGACACCGAGGTGACTCAAAGTGCATCTCGCGTATGAATTTCGGGAAAACGCCGAGAGTGAGATTTGAACTCACGTGTCCTCTCGGACACCTGCTCTCGAAGCAGGCGCCTTGGCCGGGCTAGGCTATCTCGGCTCACTACGTGGTAGCGCGATGGCGGGTTTAGCCGTTACGATTCCGTCCCTCCGGGCGCTCGCCGCCCCCGGTGGCCACCGGACCCGCTCGCGGAAACCGACGTTCGGATCAGCAGGGCGACTCGACGGGCTCGACGTTGCCGAAGTCCCAGTAGTCGTAGGTCGTCTGCATGAACTCCATTCTGACCACGTAGCCACTCTCGGTGTCGACGTAGTAGGTCATCGTTCCGACTGGTTCCTCGGTCTCGACCTCGTAGACGTACACCGACTCCCCGTCGACGGTGTCGGTGCCGACCGGCCGCGTGCTCAGGTTCTGGTCCTCCTGGGACGTGTTCCTGGGGTTCTGGACCTGCTGGGAACTCATGTCGATACACTGACCACCGATGACCGTGTCGAGTTCACCGTCGACGCTGTATACCTCGTAGGACTGCTCCATGCCCGCGATGCTCTCGATGTTCCCGTAGAAGTCGTCCCCGTGCCACCGCCCCACCTGCACGTATGTTCCCTCTGGGACGCTGGTCTCGACCCGGTACCGGAACTGGTCGGGCGAGCGGATCACGTCCTCGAGCAGTGGGCCGACCGATTCGTCGGTCTCCGATGGGCCCGAGGCGTTTGGCGTCGACGTGGGAGTCTCCGCTCCGGACATCGTCCCGGTCGCCGTCGGTGTGGATGCCATCGTCGCGGTTCCGTCCACCGCTGCGGTGGCCGTCGGCGCGCCGCCGTTCGACTCGTCCGACCCATCGGGATCGGCCGAGCCGTCGGCGTTTCCGTCGCTTGCGGCGCCGTCACCGTCGTCGCCGGGCGTCGCGGTCCCGCCGCCACCCCCACACCCTGCCAGCGCGACCGTCAGTGCGACCACCATCACCACGAGAACTTGTCTAGTATCTCGATGCATGAGCTACTATTCAGTGGATAGCACGTAAATGACTCCCCTAGGTGCCTAGATGTGATCGACACCGATACCACGGACGTCCGGCGCAAGACTCGAACAGACCACTCGACTGTGACCGGCCGCGGACCGGCGTTCCAGGGAGGACGCTGGGTTCGACCGTCCCCTTCTGGAGTCAGTCCGCCCTCGAAAGAGTAAAATCGATTTTGAACCATCCAAACCCCTAAACTCACGGCGGGCTATCGGGCGGTATGAACGTCACAGACGCGAGTGCCGAGTGCGACCGCATCCTCGACGAAGTCGGGTCGGCCGTCATCGCCGACCGCGCGTTCCTCGAGGACGTACTGCTGGGGTTCGTCGGCCGTGGTCACGTCCTCATGGAGGACGTCCCCGGCACCGGCAAGACCCTCACTGCACGAACCGTCGCGGACGCGGTCGGGCTCTCGTTCTCGCGGGTACAGTTCACGCCCGACCTGCTCCCGGCCGACATCACCGGCACGCACGTGTTCAACGAGCGCGAACGCACCTTCGAGTTCAACGAGGGGCCGCTGTTCGCGAACGTCGTGCTGGCCGACGAGATCAACCGCGCGCCGCCCAAGACCCAGTCCGCGCTGCTCGAAGCCATGGAAGAAGAGCAGGTCACCGTCGACGGCGACACCTACGACCTGCCGACACCCTTCTTCGTCCTGGCGACCCAGAACCCCGTCGAGATGGAGGGAACCTTCGAACTCCCCGAGGCACAGGTCGACCGCTTCCTCGTCAAGACCTCGATCGGCTACCCCGACGAGGCCGGCGAGGAGGAACTGCTCCACCGGCGACTCGCCCGCCAGGACCAGAGCCCCTCGGTCGAGTCGGTCATCAGTGAAGCGGGCGCCGCCGACCTCCGGACCGCTCCCGAAAACGTGCGCGTCGACGACGACGTCGTCTCCTATATCTCGGCCGTCGCACGGGCGACCCGCGAAGACCGCCGGGTCGAGGTGGGCGTCTCCCCGCGTGGCACCCAGCGCCTGCTCGAAGCCGCCCGGGCCCGCGCCGCGATGGTCGGCCGCGAGTACGTCACTCCCGACGACGTCAAACGGATCGCCCGTCCCGTCCTCGCCCACCGGGTCGTCCTCACGCCCGACGCCCGCGTCGACGAGGTTCGGAAGGCCAGCATCGTCGAGGGCGTCCTCGACGGCGTCCCCGTCCCGACGGTCTGAGTAAAGCGGCGCCCCCGTCTCCCGTAGCTCACGACCGGAGTGCGACCAGCAACGAGACGACACCCACGAGCAGGAACGCGACGGCGACGCCCGGGACCGTCCCCGCAGCGAGGCGAAAGGCGACCAGTCCGACGACCCCGGCCGACAGCGTCGCGACCGTGGCGCTCGCGAGATGGGCGAGCACCGACCGCCGGACGGGTGCCTCGCGGCCGAGTTGGGCGGCGAGACCGACGACGTGTTGGCCGGTCGTCCAGCTCACGACTGCACCGGCCGCCGCGAAGACGAGCACCGCCGGCGAGGCGCCTGCCGACCCGGCGGCGAGGACACCGACGAACAGCACGCCGCCGCCGAGACTCACCACGGGTCGTGACGCGACCGTGACACCGACGGCGAGAACGACGGCCCCGACCAGTCCCAGCACAGCCCCGACAGCGTCGCCCGCCAGTGCGAGGACCGCGACGCCAGCCGGGACGAGAGCGAGCGTGGCGACGGACCGCTGTGGCCGGCGGACGAACGTCATCCGGACCACCGCCGCTGTGCTGTCTCGAGCGCCGCCCGGAGCGGTTCGTCGGACGTCCAGTCGACCACGCGGACGCCCGACCGCCGGAGTCGCGAGATACGGATGGCGCGCTCGACGGCCGCGAGGCGCTGGCCGGTCGAGGCGCCGGTCGTCGGGTCCGGGCTGACGACCGTCACCGGGGAGCCACGGGCGTGGAACTCCCGGAGCAGTTCGACGGCGTAGTCGTCACACAGCGGCGAGCAGACGACCAGCTGTGCGTGCCCCGGGAGTTCCTCGCGGAGTCGACGGAGCGGCGGCCTGCCGTAGAAGGGGTCGGTCGGTCGCTCCGGGCCGAAGGCGGGGTGAGTCGCCAGATGGCGCTGTATCCGGGCCCGCTGGGTGTCGCCGCCGCGCGGTTCGAGCCAGCACCACTCCGGGGAGAAGGCCGCGAGCCCGACGCTGTCGCCCGCAGACAACAGCGAGGACGCCAGCCGGTCGGCGGCCTCCAGCTGTCGCTCCGGGACGGCCGGTCCCGCGGGGCTGTCGGTGACGTAGGCGGGCCGGCGGGCGTCGACGACCACCACCACCGTCGCGGCGCGTTCCTCGTGGAACTGGAGCGTGGCGAACTCGCCCGCGGTCGCGACCCGGTTCCAGTCGACGCGGCTCAGCGGGTCACCCTGCTGGTACTCGCGGACGGAGTGGAACTCGACGCCCTCGCCGGCCGTGTCGGTCCGGACCCGTCCGGTCCGACGGGCCGCCTGTGCGAAGACCGGCACCTCCCCCCTCGCGTCCAGGTCGGGCGTACACTCGATCGTCGCCGCTCCCGTCGCGTCCACCCGACGTTCGGACTCGGTCGCGCCGCTCGGGTCGCGCGCCATCGTCCGGACCGGGTCGAACGTGTGCTCGCCCCGGGTCGCCTCGACGACGTAGGAAAATCGTACCGTCTCACCAGGCCGCAGAGCGGTCGCGTACCGGGGTGACCCGTCGACGACCCGCAGGCCGGCGGGAACGCCGTCGACCACACGCAGGTCCGCCAGCCAGCTGTCGCCCGTGTTCTCGACGGTCACCGTCACGTCGACCTCCTCACCGGGTTCCGGTCGGTCGGTGTCGACGCGACGCTCGACCGCGAGCGAGACGTCCGGCGCAGTCGCGGCGACGGCATAGCCCACGGCACCGACGACCGCCACCGACGCGACGACCAGGGACGGCCCCCCATCACCGAGGGTCGCGAACACGCCGACGCCGACCGCCAGCATCGCGGCTCCGACGACGCCGGTCCACCGACCCGTGTGCCGGTCGACCGGGTCGGCACCGTCGGGCGACTCGGCCCCGTCGCCGGTCGCTCTGTCCCCGGCTGTCGACCCGTCCCTGTCGGTCGTCGCTCCGCGTTCGACGAGGGAAGCGTCCCCGTCGGTCCCGTCCGTCGGGAGCGTGAGTCCAGGCGTCACGTCCGCGAGCGCGGTGACGGCGCGGCCCGCCAGTCGGTCGACGGACGACCGGGAACCGACCGCCGTCCTGACGCGGTCGACGGTCACCTGGCCGGTCTCCTCGTCACCGAGGCGGTCGAGAGAGCCGTTGACGGGCCACTCGCCCGCGTCGACGCGCTCGCTCGCCCGCTCGACCGGGATCCGCTCGACTACAGCGAGGACGGACGCCCCCACCTCGCGCAACCGCTCGACGACCGCCGCCCGCGCCGCCGCACGCTCCTCGTATTCGCCGTGAACCGTCCGCCTGATCTCCCCGTCGAGCGAGGTCCCCGGGACCGCGACGCCCCCGCGCCACTCGACGACGGGCGGGTCGGCCTGGTCGACGGTCGCCTTCACCCGTCGAGCAGCGACGACCACCCCGCCGAGCACCAGACCGGCTGCCGCGACCGTCACGACCGGGCGCTCGGGCGGCGGCGCCACCACGTCGACCCCGGCGACCGCGGTGATCCCCAGCACGACACCGACCACCCCGACCACGAGAGCGATCGGGTGGTCGAGTACGTCCGGCGTGTCGACACTGTGACTCATCGGCTCTCGACTCCGTCGAACTCGGTGGGTTCGTCGTCGCGTTCGATCCGCCGGAGCGCCGCGAGCGCGCGGTCCTCGTGGTCGGCGACCGGGTCGTCCCCGTACCGGACTGCCTCGAACACCGTCGTGAGGTCGGTGACCGCGTCGGCGTCGAGTCCGGCCGACTGCGCCGCGGTGGCGAACTCACCCGGCGTCGCGGCGTCCGGGTTCGAGACGTCGAGCGCCGCCGTCATCTCGTACCAGGCACGGTACACCGCGTTCGAGAGTTCCGACGGATCGCCGTCGGCATCGGCGACGGCGTCGGCCGCACGACCCGCTGCTGCGACGGCCTCGGGGTTCCCCTCGCCTTCGGACTCGAACTCGGACTCGTCGGCAGTCTCGTCGGCGCTCCCGCTGACAGAGCGCAGCGTCAGGACCGCCGCGGCGAGCGCGAGCGTGACGACGCCGAGGACTGTGCTCGACACGCCGAGCAACGACGTCTGACTCGACCGACTCTCACCGCCGGTATCCGCGCTCTCGTCGGGGGAGAGGGCGCCGGGCAACATATCGCTCGCGCCCGGGAGCAGGCCGGTGATCCCGGACTCGTTTTCGCTCCCGTTTCCGGTCCGTCCCGACATTCTGTGCGTCTCGTTGTCGTTCCAGCCGGGTCCGTCCCCGGACGACCCGAGCGTGGCGTTGTCGCTCTCGATCTCGACTCCCTCGGCGACCGGTTCGGGCGACAGTGTGGGCAGGCCCGCGGCCGTGAGGCCGAGCGCGAGGACACAGAGGGCGACGATTGCCAGGGTGGCGATGCGATTCGCCATTGGTCACCGTTGTGCCCCCCGGACCCTTAACCGCCCGGTCACTGTTTCACGCAGAGCAACTGCTGTCGTCGGACCCGACCGGTCGCTCGCACGACAGGAGGGTGGCCCTTACTTCCGGGGCCGGGCCCAACCACGGCGCATGGACCCGGACATCGACGCGTTCGGTTCGCGCCGTTCGACGGTCTACGGCGCGAACGGTGTGGTCGCGACGAGTCAACCGCTCGCCGCAGAGGCGGGCCTGCAACTCCTGCGCGAGGGCGGCAACGCCTTCGACGCCGCGGTGGCGACCGCCGCCGCGCTCAACGTCGTCGAGCCGACCTCGACGGGGTTGGGCGGGGACGTCTTCGCGCTCTACCGGACCGCCGACGGCGAGGTCGGAGCGATGCGTTCCTGTGGCGGGGCGCCCGCCGACGCGACCGTCGAGCGCGTCCGCGAATCGGTCGCCGACGGACAGGGCGTCGACCCCAGCGAGGCCGAGATGCCCGACACCGGCCCCCACGCCGTCACCGTCCCCGGTACCGCCCGCGGGTGGGAGGCAACCGTCGACGAACTCGGCCGACGCTCGCTCGCCGACGCGCTCGCGCCCGCTATCGACTACGCCCTGGAGGGCTACCCCGTCACCGAGGTCGTCTCCGCGCAGTGGCAACACGCCGAAGACCTGTTCACTGACGACCACGCGCGCGAGGCGTGGCTCTTCGACGACGAGGCCCCCGACGTGGGCCAGCAGGTCCGCCTCCCCGAACTCGGTCAGACACTCCAGGCCGTCGCCGAGGAAGGTGCCGACGTCGTCTACGACGGTCACGTCGGGGAAGCCATCGCCGAGGAGATCCAGGCCAGAGGCGGGTTCATGACCGTCGACGACCTGGCGGCCCACGAGGTGGAGTGGCCCGACCCGGTCTCGACGACCTACAACGGGACGGAGGTGTTCGAACTCCCCCCGAACAACCAGGGCCTGCTCGCGCTCGAAGCGCTGAATATCGCCGAGGAAGTCGACGCCGGCGGCGCCGACTACGACTCGGCCGAACGCGTCCACCGGTTCGCCGAGGCGATGAAACTCGCGTTCGTCGACGGCCACCGCTACGTCACCGACCCCGAGTACGAGGAGATCCCGCCGCTCGGTTCGAAAGCGTACGCGCGGGAGCGTGCCGCGGAAATCGGTGACCAGGCCATCGAGGACCCCGACGTCGGCGTCCCCAACGCCGGGGACGCGGAGGACGCCGACACCGTCTTGCTCTGTGTCGCCGACGACGCCGGGAACGTGGTCTCGTACATCAACTCCCGCTTTGCGGGCTTCGGGTCGGGCGTCGTCGCGGGCGAGACGGGTATCGCACTGCAGAACCGCGGGTCGTCGTTCTCGCTCGACCCCGAGCACCCGAACAGTCTCGAACCCGGAAAGCGGCCCTTCCACACGCTCGTTCCCGCCGTCGCGAAACTGGGGCCGGACGACTGGGCGGCCTTCGGCGTCATGGGCGGATACATGCAACCCCAGGGGCACGTCCAGGTGCTCTCGAACATCGTCGACTACGACATGCCGCTGCAGGCGGCTCTCGACGCGCCGCGCTGGCGCTATCGCGAGGACGGAAGCCTGGCAGTCGAAGAGCAGTTCCACGAGGGTATCCCGACGAAACTCGTCCGCCGGGGCCACGACGTCGGGGTGCTCCCGCCGCTGCTGTTCGGCGGTGCCCAGATCGTCCGCAACGACGACGGCACGCTCTCGGGTGCCACCGAACCCCGGAAAGACGGGCACGTGGCGGGCTACTGACCCGAGCTCGGACCGTCGCGCAGCCGCGGGCGGCCCCATCCCCGGACACCGTTCCAATTTTCAGTAGCTTTCAGTAGTACACCGTAGGAAACGGGTACACTGTTGGACGACTGGGCCATGTCCATCGCTACCATCCGCATTCGACTCGGGCAAGGCAACAGCGGGCGCTATGACAGCCGACCCACCACCAGTGGTCGCCGCTGCCTGTTCGGGTTCGTAGGCTACGATGCCGGACCCGAACGTGAACCGCGTGCCAGCGGAACGGCCAGCTAGCACGATTTCACACTCCCCCGTGTAGGAGGACGTGAAACCGTGGTCTAGCTCGTCCGTCTCGCTGAAGAACACGCGAGCCACGTTCAGCGCCCCGATATAGTCGCGGTCGCCCTCGAACCCACACCGGGCATTGTCACACCGGAAGTGCCCGCCCCACCACTGTTCTTGCTGGTGGTCGGGTGACTTGCAGGTGTGGCCGGTCGAACCACACCGGGGACACGACCGGCTCGTCCCCTCCGGGTAGACTCGCTCGACAGCGAGACCAGCACTCTCTGCCCGATACTTGATGTTCCCGATAATGTCCCGTCGTGCCCACGATGACAACTCCCACGACAACGCACCTTCGTCACTCGGCGGAGAGAGCGAGCGCAAATCCTCGTGAACAATCGCGTCCACGTCGTAGGCGAGTGCAAGTGCGAGGACTTGGTTGGCTATGTCATGTGTCAGTTGCTCACGCTTGTGCTGGAGTTTGCTGTTCACTCGCTCGTACTCACTGTGTATGTGAGCGAACTCATCAGTATGCGAGCGACCGTCACGGCGCAACGCGGCAAGGCGGTCGTTCAGGCGGGTTCGTTCCCGGTGAAGTCGTCGCATCCCGTCACGGTCGGTGAACTGGATGAACTGTGGCGTGGAGAGTTGCTCGCCGTCGTCAGTGACCACCACGGCAGTCATATCTTTCCGCATTCCAGCGTCAAGCGCCAGTACGCAGTCAGCGTCGTCAGTCGGCTCTGCATGATCGACTTCGACGGGGAACGACAGTTCGTAGTAGGCAGACCCAGTTTTGCGACGGGAGGGTTGGAACTCGGGAGCTGACAGATTGCCGTGGGACAGGAGGTCGTGGAACGCTTCGTAGCCGTCGCGCTCGTAGTCTGTCCACGACCAATCGCCCCGTGTCTCCGGCGATAGTGTGTCTGGTGTTTTGAGTTGGATAGCCAGTGTCTCGTTGTCGCTGTCGTACTGATAGTTGACTGCTTGGCCGCTGGTTGGGCCGTCGTCCGCAGAGAACGGCAAGACGCCGCTATCGTACTCTGGACAGTCCTGCATCTCGAAATACGTGTCTGGATACGTGCCGTGACGGTCGTAGTAGCTGTTGAGTTGGTCAATGAGGATGTCCACGTAGCCTGACGAGAGATAGTCACCGTCGTCCCAGAGTTGTTCTTTGATGCGACGACGGTGGATGCGTCGGATTTTGTGGTCAGGAAGTACGTCTCGAATGGAGTGGAAGGCGTCTCGGCGGTCGGCGTGACTCCGGAGGGTTTCACCGACTTTCTGCAAGATGCACCGTCGAAACCGCGAGGGAAGATACAGGTCAAGTTCTTCGAACGGTTCGTGTTCATCGAAGTATTTCCACGCTTGATGCGATGCGTCGGCAATGCCGTCCAGATGGGCTGGCGACCAGTGATCTTCGAGGACATGATTGGCGACACGCTGTGTGAGTGTTGCCAGTCGCTCGAATCGTTTTTCCTCCTCGTCTGGCAGACGGATTGGAAGCGAGAGGTGGTCACTCATCAGGTTTCACCTCGGATTCGACGGTGTTGACGACCTGTTGTTTTTTCGAAGAGCGCATACCGTAGAGCTTCCCACTGAAGCTGGCAACGAGTGTGATGAGGTCATCAACGAGTTCTTCCTGTGCTGATTTGTCTGTCTCGTCTTCGGTGACGGTAACAGTGACGCCGTAACAATCGAAGTATCGTTCGAGATACGAGAAGCCAAACCGGGTGAGGCGGTCTTCGTAGGTGACGAGAATGCGTCCATAATCGGCGTCATGTACGTCATCAAGGAGTGAGTCGAGGCCACGGCGGTCTTCGTTCAGACCACTGCCAACATCGGTGTACGTATTTTCAACGCTCCAGCCGTGGTCGTGAGCGTAGTCTGTGAGTCGCTCAAGTTGGCGGTCGAGGTCGCCGTTGTCTTTTTGTCCGTGACTGGAGACGCGACCGTAGAGGGCAACACGGTCTGTCGGACGAGTATCGCCAGCGAGTCGGCGGAGTTCTCGGTGTGGTATCCGTCGTTCTCCGCCCGGTGTTCGGGTGTAATCGAGGTCGTCATTGCGACACCAGCGCTTGACGGTTTGGACGTGAACACCGAGTTCATCTGCGAACTCACCAATCGAGTACGACCGTGGCATCTATATATTACTGTTTACTACTGGTAGTTACTTATAAATACTGGAGTCTGTAACAGTTACACTACCCTCGCCGCAGGGCCATCTTTTTGCACGGGCACCGACTGTGGGATCCATGGCCTACGAAATCGCGCTGATCCCCGGCGACGGGATCGGTCGAGAAGTCATAGACGCCGTGCGGCCACTCGTCGACGACCTCACGGCGTCCGGGAGTTTCGACCTCGAATACACCGAACTCGACTGGGGGAGCGAGCGCTACCTCTCAGAGGGTGCGATGATGCCCGACGACGGGATCGATACCCTGCGAGCGCACGACGCCATCCTGCTGGGTGCGGTCGGTCACCCAGACGTGCCAGACCACGTCACGCTCCACGGGTTGATGCTCCCGATCCGCAAGCGACTGAACCAGCAGGTGTGCAAGCGTCCCGCCACCCTCCTAGAAGGCGTCGACAGCCCGCTCCGCGGATACGAGGGTGGCGACGTCGACATCGTCGTCTTCCGGGAGAACACCGAGGGCGAGTACGCGAACGTCGGCGGTCGCGAACACCGCGGGTTCGACCACGAGGTCGCCGTCCAGAGCGCCGTCTACACCAGACAGGGGACCGAGGCCGTCGTCCGCGCCGCCTTCGAGGCGGCCGCCGAGCGTGACGAGCGACTGACGAACGTGACGAAGTCGAACGCACAGGCCCACGGGATGGTGTTCTGGGACGAAGTCGTCGCGGAAGTGAGCGAGGACTACCCCCAGGTAGCGGTCGAACGCCTCCTCGTCGACGCCGCGGCGATGGACTTCGTGCGCCGACCGGAGGAGTTCGACGTCGTGGTCGCCTCCAATCTCTTCGGGGACATCCTCACGGACCTGGGTGCCATCGTCACCGGCAGTCTGGGACTCGCGCCGTCGGCCAACATCGCACTCGACGGCGACGCTCCCTCGATGTTCGAACCCGTCCACGGCAGCGCTCCCGACATCGCCGGTCAGGGGATCGCCAATCCGCTCGCGACCGTCCGCTCGGTCGCGATGCTGTTCGACGACCTCGGCGAATCGACGGCCGCGACCCGTCTCGAAGACGCAGTCGCCGCCCAGCTCGCCGACCCCGGCGCGCCCCGGACCCCGGACCTCGGTGGCGATGCGGGAACCGAAGCGGTGGTCGCGGATCTGCAGGATCGACTCTGACGGCGCGGGCCGAACAGGACGGGAGCGGCTCCGAGAGCGCGGCCCGAACAGTGACCGGGTCGCCCCGCGTGGCTACCGTACCACGTCGGCTGAAACGGCCCCGATCCGGTCGACCTCGGCCCGGACGACGTCACCGGGTTCGATCGGATGGGCACCTGGCGTCCCGGTCGATATCAGGTCGCCGGGTTCGAGTGTCATCACCCGGGAGTGGAAGGCGACGAGTTCTCGCGGCGAGAAGTGCATGTTCGCGACGCTGTTTTCCGCGACCACCGCGTCGTTCACGACGGTTCGAACCGAGAGGTCGTCGAGAGCGCCGCCGTCGATCGAGAGGTCTCCCTCCGCGACGACGAGGCGTGGTCCGACGACGAGGAAGGTGTCGTAACTCTTCGCGCGCGTGAGAAACCGCGGGTTGCGCTGGAGGACGTCCTCTGCTGTCATATCGATCACGGGGACGTACCCCGCGACGACGTCGTCGACCTCCTCGGGGTCGATATTTCGACAGGTGCGACCGATCACGACCGCCAGTTCGGCCTCCGCAGTGACCCGGTCGGACTCGCTCTCGGGCGGGAGCCGGACCGGCCCACCCGGCCCGGTCGCGGCGGTGGCGGGCTTGAAGAAACTCGCGGGTTCGTCGGGGCTGTCCTCGTCCAGGTCGGCGGCGTGGTCGGCGTAGTTCAGGCCGATACCCAGCAACTTCTCCGGATCGGCGAGCGGACCGCCGAAGGCGAGATGTGCGGCCGAGACGGGGTTCGTGGACGCGTCACCGGGGTCGGGCAACCCGCCGGGCGCCCGTCGGAGGGCGTCGTGGACGGTCTCCAGCGACGGGTCGGCCGCTTCGAGCGGGACGTAGCCGTTGTCGTCGCCTACCAGTGCGCGCCCGTCGGCGGTGCGAGCGAGGTACGTGTCCATACGCCGGACGGCGGACCGCGAACCCATCAATCTTCGCCAGGGCACCGGACCGGTCCCGTCTCGCTGGCCGCCTCGCAAGTACTGAATAGGCTGGCCGCCCAGGACCGAGTCATGGAAGTCCACGAGGTCGACAGTTTCGCGATATCGATCCCCCTCGAAGAGCCGGTCGCGTTCGCGACGCGCGTCGTCGAACAGCGCGACCACGCGATCGTCCGGATCCGCACCGAGGACGGCCTCGAAGGGGTGGGTTACACGCTCGGGTACGGGGGCGCCGGCCTCGTCGCCGACGCCGTCTCGGAGTTGCTCGCGCCGATGGTCGAGGGCGAGGACCCGAGAGATACCACCCGGCTCTGGCGGGAGATGTTCGACGGCACCGTCCAGATCGGGCGCAAGGGAGTGATGCTCCGGGCGATCTCCGCCGTCGACACCGCGCTCTGGGACCTCAAGGCCAAGGCCGCCGGGATGCCGCTGTACAAACTGCTCGGCGGGAGCAAGGAGCGAATACCGGCCTACGCCAGCGGCGGCTACTATCGCGACGAGAAGGGCCTCGAAGGGCTCCACGAGGAGATGGAGCGCTACGTCGAGCGTGGCCACGACGTCGTGAAGATGAAAGTCGGGCGCGAACCGCTCGAACGGGAGGTCGAACGCGTCGCGACAGTCCGAGACGCCATCGGTCCACACCGCACGCTCCTGATGGACGCCAACGGCAAGTGGGACCACAAACAGGAGGCGGTGCGGGCCTGCCGCGCCTTCGCCGAGCACGACCCCTACTGGATCGAGGAACCGGTGATGCCCGACAGCGTCGAACTCATGCGCGAGGTCAACGAGGCGCTCCCCTATCCGGCGGTGTCCGGCGAACTCGAGTTCTCCAGGTACGGCTTCGCCGAGTTGCTGCGGGAGGGCGCGATCGAGATCGTACAGCCGGACGTCTCGGTCGTCGGCGGTGTCACCGAGTGGCTCCGCGTCGCCAACACCGCCGCGAGTCACGACGTTCCCGTCGCTCCCCACTACAACTGGGACCTGCACGTCCAGTTGTTGGGCGCCGTCGAGAACGGCCTCTGGGCGGAATACTTCTACCGCGATTCCGACGTGAAAGCCTTCGACGACGTGCTCGAAAATCCCATGGAACCCGAGGACGGCGACCTCGTGATCCCCGACCGGCCGGGCCACGGCGTGACCTTCGACGAGGACGCCCTCGACTCCTACCGGATCGACGGGTAAACTACCCCACATCGCGGCCGGGTTCGAACTCGAACGACGGATCGGGACCGAAGTCGGCATCGGGAGCGGACTTTTGTTACTGGACGCCTACGGAGAGATGTGAATCGATCCGCGGTCGCGGTCGCGCTTCTGGTACTTTTGGGTGGCTGTAACGCCATCGATGGCGCCGAGCAGTCGACCGCGGAGACGGTCACGCCCGCTCCCGTCCCGTCGGTCGAAACCGCCGATGGGACCACGACGACCGACCGCGGGGACTGCGTAGCGCCCCCGCCGGGTCCCGCACCCGGATCGGTACCGGCGTCCCGGACCGAACCCGTGGCTCTCCCAGAGGAGGACGGCCAGGTCGACGGCTCGGCGCTGGCGGCGCTCCACGGACGGACACTGGCGAACCACAGTTACCACCTCCGGGTCGGTAACAGCGGCGAGGTGTGGTCGCTGCCCGACGCCGCCGCCTTCACCTACGAGGGCGTCGGTCTCGGTGTCGGGGCGCCGTGGGCGTACGCCGTCGGCGGACGGCTGTACACGCTCCGGCCGGACAACGGGCAACTCGTCTTCGACGAACGACAGTACGGCGCCGGTACCCAGACTCGCGAGCGACTGCGCGAGGTACTGACGGGCGAACGCTGGCTCGCCGCAGAGGTCGGCCCGTACAACTACAGCGTCGTCGGAACTCGATCCGACAACGGCACCGAACTCCGGGTTCTCAGGGATACACTCAACCGGCCGCTACTCCGCGTGCCGGACGCGCGAACGGTCGCGCAGCTGTTCGTCAACTCGACGCTGGCCGTCGACCGTCACGGGATCGTCCGTGAAGTCCGACACGTCGAACGACTCCACTACGGCCCGAATACCGACATCCCGAACGAGACCCGGGTGGCCACCTTCGCGGTCGACCAGGTCGGGACGGCCGACCTCCACCGACCGGCCGCGTTCTGTGTGAGCAACCCCGACGCGATGCGCACCGCCGTGCCGACCGACGGCCAGAACGCGACCCTTCCCGGAGCGACGACCGTCGACACGCCGGCACCGAACGCGTCGACCGGAGCGCAGACCTCGAGACCGACGACGACACCAGCAGCGACCACGACGACAGCGCAGGACACCTGAGAGACCCTGAAAGACAGCCCTGGGAAGTTAAAAAGATCCGAACGACGGCCAACGAGAACACCCGTCGGACTCGTTTTGCGTCTGCGGGTACAACGAGCGACATGCACGCTGCGGTCAGAACGAACCCCGGGCACACCAGGCGGTGGTCGCCGTGACCGTGCTGGTCCTGGGCGACCAGCTCACCCGCCGCGTCGGCCCGGTCGCCGAGCGCGAGGAACCGGTCCTCGTGATAGAGGCGACGGCGTTCGCTCGCAAACTCCCCTACCACCCTCACAAGCTCGTCGCAGTCTTCAGCGCGATGCGCCACTACCGCGACGCGCTCCGTGCCGACGGCCGGACGGTTCACTACCACCCGGTCGAGACGTTCCGCGAGGGGTTCGAGGCACACTTCGCCGCCCACCCGGCCGACGAACTCGTCGTCATGGAACCCCCGAGCCACGGTGGGACAGACCGACTCCGACACCTCGTCGCGGACTCGGGCGGGACGCTCCGGGTCGTCGAGAACGACCTCTTTCTCTCGACACCAGCGGCCTTCGACGAGTGGACGGCCGAGCGAGGACTGGACGAGGGGGAGTTGCCCCGCCAGGAGACGTTCTACCGCTGGATGCGCGAGCGGACGGGCTACCTGATGGACGACGACGAACCCGCGGGCGGCGCGTGGAACTACGACGAAGACAACAGGGAGACGCCCCCGGCCGACTACGACCCACCCGACCCGCCGGCGTTCGAACCCGACGAGACCACCCGCGAGGTCCGGGACTGGGTAGAAGATACCTTCGTGGGCAGTTACGACGAAGCGCCGTACGGCGGCGACTGGGCCGACCCCGGCAGCTTTCGGTGGCCGGTCACGCGGGAGGGCGCCGAACGCGCTCTGGAGACGTTCGTCGACGAGCGCCTCGCGGCCTTCGGTGACTACCAGGACGCGATGTGCGCGGACGACTGGCTGTTGCACCACTCGCTGCTGTCTGTTCCCCTGAATCTCGGACTCCTCCATCCGCGAGAGGTGGTCGAGAGCGCACTCGCTGCCTATCGCGAGCGAGACCTGCCGCTGAACAGCATCGAGGGATTCCTCCGACAGGTGATCGGGTGGCGGGAGTTCGTGCGCCACGCCTATCGCCGTGAGATGCCCGACATGGCGACCGCCAACCAGTTAGACGCGGACGAACCGCTCCCAGACTGGTACTGGACCGGGGAGACGGACATGGCCTGTCTCTCTGACGTCGTCGAAGCTGTCCGTACCCGGGGGTACAGCCACCACATCGAGCGGCTGATGGTCCTGTCGAACTTCGCGACGCTGCTGGGCGTGGAGCCGGCCGCACTCGACCGGTGGTTCCACGCGGCCTACGTCGACGCCTTCGACTGGGTGACGACGCCCAACGTCGTCGGGATGGGGACGTTCGGAACCGACGCCGTCTCGACCAAACCCTACGTCTCCTCGGCGAACTACGTCCAGCGGATGAGCGACTACTGTGGGGACTGTGTCTACGACCCCGACGCGACGACCGGTGAGCGAGCCTGCCCGTTCAACGCGCTGTACTGGGACTTCCTCGACCGCCACGAGGACCGACTGCGCTCGAACCACCGGATGGGGCTCGTCTACTCACACCTCGACAGCAAAGACGACAAGGAGCGGGCGGCCATCCGCGAGCGGGCAGCGACCGTCCGCGAGCGACTGCAGAATAGAGGGAGCGTACTTCCCGACCGTGGACTCGACGACTTCGACGCGGACTGACCGAGTCACGGGCGTCACGGTCACCGACCCACCCACACCGGGAGCATCCCCCGTAGAAGTACTACCCACACCGGGAACATCCCCTGCAGGAGTCCCAGCCACGACAGTGGCAGACGTCTCTACTCGATCGTCAGGTCGTCGCCGCCGTCGCCGTCGCCGTCGGTCTCGTCCCACTCGATCTCGAACTCGACACTCAACTCGTAGGGACCGCCGGCCGGTCCTTCGCGCTCGGCTTTCACCTCGAAGGTCGGCCGCTCGGGGATGGTCAGTGTCTCCGACTCCCCTCTGGCTGACAGCGTGAGCGAGTCGCCGACTTCGAGCGTGTCCGCGACACGACGGAGGTACGACGCGACTTCGGCACGGTCACGCGTGCTCTCGGACTCGAAGAGGACTTCTTCGGGCATACTTCCCCTACGTCGTCGGCCACGATAAGCGTGTGGCCTCTCGACCACACTACCGGTTGAGCGCGACGACGAGGACGGCCGCGGCGAGCAGGAGGACGAAAAGCGTCGTGACCGGTTGGCGGGTCGGGCCAACCCGGAAGAGAACGAACGCCAGACCACCCCCGACGACGCCGACAGCCGCGCTGAACAGGGCGTGAAGCGTCTCGACACGGCCGGTGTCGGCGCCGCGGCCGACCTGGTCACTCAGCGTGACCGCGTTCGTCCCGCTGTCCCAGGCGACGACGGTCGCGACCGCCCCGAACACGACCGACATCGCACCCGCACTCGACAGCGCCGCCGCGACGACACCGCCGAACGTGACCAGCGCGCCGCCGTCGACGATACGGTGACGGGCCGTCCAGACACCCGCCAGCAGTGCGACGACGCCGACCAGCGCGAGGAGTGTCGGTGTCGGACCGCCGGGGACGCTGGCGGCGACGGCGAAACTCCCGGCCGCGCCGGCGATCACCACCGACCCCCGCGAGGGGCGACGGACGAGTTCGTACCCCGTCACGCAGACCACCGCCGGCGGGCGCGTTCGAGTGCTTCGTAGAGCGACTCGTCGTCCGTCCAGTCGATGACGCGGAGGCCGCTCGCGCGCAGGTCGCTCAGCCGGTTCGAGCGCTCGATCGACGCCAGCGTCCGCCCGACCGTGTCCCGTCGAGTCGGATCGGGACTGACGACCGTCACCGGGTGTCCCCGGACGTGAAGACGCCGAGCGACGTAGGCCGCGGCCGTATCGACCATCGGGGAACAGAAGACCACCTGCGCGTCGTCGGGGAGTCGCCCGACGAGCATCCGGAGTGCAGGCCGGACGTACACCCGCTCGGCCGGCGGCGTCGGCGACAGCGCCGGGTGGGTCGCCAGCAGGTGGCGCGCCTCGGCACGGTGGGTCGGCCCCGCCCCTGGCGGGAGCCAGATGTCGGCCTCGGAGAGGGCGGCGATCCCAACCCGGTCGCCCGTGTCCAGCAACGAGTTGAAGAGTCGATGCGTCGCGTCGATGCTGCGTTCGACGGCGTTTCGGCCGTCCTCGCCCGACTGGACGTACGCCGCCGGCCGCAGGTCGAGCACGAGCACGACCGTCGCCATCCGCTCTTCGCGAAACTCCATGGTCGCGAGCGACCCGTCCCGGGCGTAGCGGTTCCAGTCCAGGCGACTCAGCGGATCCCCGTGCTGGTACTCCCGCACCGAGGCGAACTCGACGCCCGCTCCCGTAGTGTCGGTCGCGACGCGTCCGGTGTACGGTGACGTGAGCGCGTGGAGCGGGACTTCCTCGGTCGCGTCGACCGGCGGGACGCAGGTCAGCGTCGTCGGCTGTGTCGCCACGTCGTACTCGCGCTCTTCGCTGCCGCTCGCGTTCCGAACGATCACCGTCAGCCCGTCGAGGTCGAACTCGCCCCGGCGGGCCGTCACGCTATAGGAGAAGGCCACCGCCGCACCCGGCCGGAGTGCAGTCGCCGTCCGCGCCGGTCCCTCGACGACCGACAGCGCGTCCGGCACTTGCTCGACGAGTCGCAGGTCCGGGATCGACCGGTCGCCCGTATTCCTGACGGTGACCGTCACTGTGACCTCCTCCCCGGGTTCGGGCATCGAGTCACTCACCTCTCGGAACACCGACAGCGACGGCGCTGGCGCCGACGAGACGTTCGCGTACGCGAGGTAGGTCACACCCACCACTGCTGCGAGCAACAGCGGCCGGGTACTCGTCGCGACGCCCAGCCCCCCCGTGAGAAACGACAGCCCCGCGACCCCGACCCAGCGGTTCGTCTGCCGCGCCGTCACCGACCTGACAGTCAAGTCGCTCGCCGCGTCGCCACTCCCGTCCTCGGCCTCGTCTGCCGGTTCGGTGTCCGTGGGGTCGGCCTCGCTCCGGACCGTCGCCGGTTCCCGGACGTCCGCCGAGCGGTCCCGTGACCCGGACTGACCCCCGGTCGCCGCGTCCGCTGCGCTGGTTTCGGTCCCCGTCGTGTCTGTGCCGCCGTCCGGAGCCGTCGTGCCCGTGCCGCCGTCCGGATCTGTCGGGTCCGTCGAATCGACCGTCTCACTCGTGGCGTCGGCGGCCTCGTCTGGGTCACTCATCGCGGTCCTCCTCCTCGTCGGCTGCGACGTCGAAGACCGAACCGAACCCCGAACCGGTGTCGGCCCCATCGGCAATTCCGTCGGCGTCGTCCCGGGTAGCATCGGCGACGTCTGTCCCGACGCTGTGTCGGGGACCGGGTTCCTGGGGGTCGTCGACGAGCGCCGCGAGTTCGGCGGCGACACGCTCGGTCCGCCGGACGAAACTCGGTCTGGAGCTGAAATACTCCCGGACCCGGTCGACCCGGCCGACCGCCGGGGCCTCACCACTGAACACCGCCGCGGCGTACGGGTCGTCGGTCCAGGTCCCCTCGTACATTGCCGCTCTGGCTTCCTCGGAACTGAGCCCTCGCCGGCGGACGAGCGTCTCTTCGGTGACGTCTTCGACCTGCTCGCGGAGGCGCTCGCGCTCGGTCATCCGGTATCGCGTCATCGACAGCCGGTCGAACCGCTCGTCGAACTCGTCGCCGGGCGTCGGCAACTCGACGATCTCCTCGGTGTCGGGCGTCTCGGCGTACTCCCGGTCGGTCGCGCGCCGGCGCTGGAGTTCCCGGAGCCCGCCGAACACGAGAAGCACACCCAGGAGGAGCACCAGCGCGCGGTCGGTCGGGAGTGACCCGAGGAGGCCGGGGGCGACCAGCGCCGCCAACCCGACGACAGCCAGGACGACACCCAGCCCCGACGCGATCCGCTTGCCGGCGCTCACGTGTCACCCTCCGCGTAGGCCGCTTCGATCCGCCGGAGCGTCTCGACGGCCGTCTGTTCCCGCTCTGCAGTCGCCTCGGCCCCGCCGTAGCGGACGTCCGCGAACAGTCGCGTGAGGCGCTCGACGTCCTCGCGTGCCAGTCCGGCGTCGACCGCGGCGGCCGCGAACTCGCCGGGCGTACTCGACTCGGGATGGTCGACCGTCAGCGAGTCGGTCATCTCCGCCCAGGCCCTGTACACCTCGTTCTCGAAGCTCTCCTCGTCGTCGGTCTCCTCGATCCGGTCGGCCGCCCGCCCCGCCGCCGCACCGACCGCCGCGACGTCGACCGCCTCCTCGCTCGTCTCCTCGTCACCCTCGCCGAGGCCACCCTCCGAAACCGTCTGGTCGTGGTCACCGGTCAACACGAGGACGGCCACGACTACCAGGAGTCCGACAACGCCGACGAGGAGGAACTGCGACAGCAACGACGGCGGGGCGACTGCCTCGCCACCGCCCATCAGTCCACCACCCTCCTGACTCGGGTTCCCCGACTGGGGCATGTCGAGCAGTTCGCCCGGCGGCCGCGTCTGGCAAGACGTCAACAGTAGATACACGAAAAAGCCAGGATACCCGACCAGCACGGCCCACCCCAGTCCCATCGCCGCGTCGTCGTACCACCGTCCCGCGAGGAACACGCCCAGCAACCCGAGCAAGAGCGCGATCTGGACCAGCGGATTCGACAGCGCCGAAACACAGAGGTCGACCGGAGAGGCCCCCGCACCGAGGTCGACGAACGACCACCGGTCGGCCTCCCCGTCGCCAGTCGGTGTCTCGACCGGGTCGCTCTGCCCGCCGAGCTGGTCCGCCGGCCCGAAACTGCCCAGCCCGGTGTTGGGGCTCGTCGTCGAGGTCAGCGTCGCCGCCGCGAAAGAGAGCGTCGCCAGACAGAGGAGGGCGAGCACTACCGTCCGGAGACTGAAACGCGAATCGTCCACACCCGCGCAAAAGGGAGTGTCCGGTGTTAGTCTTTCGTGTACTGGTCCCTACGGCCCCTGCCCACACTCAAACTCACCCGTCTCGACACCCGATCGCGGGCAATCAGACCGCGACACCCACCGTTATCCCCCTCCGGGTCTATCTCGGGAACGATGCGCGCCGTTCGACTCCACGACCACGGCGGACCCGACGTACTGCAGGTTGACGACACCGACCGCCCCGACCCGGGCGACGACGAACTGCTCGTCGAGGTGGCCGCTGCCGGCGTCAACCCCGTCGACACCTACTTTCGGGACGGCTCCTACGAACCGGTCGGTCTCCCCTTTACCCCCGGCGTCGACTTCGCAGGGACCGTCGCCGCGGTCGGCGAGGACGTCACCGACTTCGCGACCGGCGACCGCGTCTACGGCACCGGCATCGGCAACGGCGGCTTCCAGGGTGGCTACGCCGAGTTCGCGACCGTCCCGACCGACCGCGTCGTCGCCTTGCCCGACGGTGCAGACATCGTCGAGGCGGGCGCCGCCGGCGTCGCTGCCGTCACCGCCTGGCGCGCGCTGATCGACCACGCCGACCTGGACCCGGCCGAGACCTGTCTCGTCCACGGCGGCTCCGGCGGTGTGGGCCACGCCGCCGTCCAGGTCGCCGACGCCGTCAGCGCCCGCGTCGTCACGACCGCCGCACCCGAGTATCACGACCGACTCTCCGACCTCGGGGCGGACGTCGTCCTCGATTACGGTCGCGACGACCTCGCCGACGCCGTCGTCGACGCGACTGGTGGCGGCGCCGACGCGATCCTCGACCACCGACTCGACGACTACCTGCAGTTCGACGCCGACGTGGCCGCCCAGGGCTGTCGGGTCGTCGGTATCGGCGAGAACAGCCCCGACCCCGCGTTCACGAACGACGGCGCCGCCCGCTCCAAGGACGTCAGCTACCAGTTCATGTCGATGTTCAACATGCCCGACCTCCGGGTGGGTCTGCGCGGCGTCGCCCACCTCATGCAGAGCGACCGACTCTCCGTCGAGATCGCGCGCAGCTACGGCCTCGACGAAGCAGGTGAGGCCCAGCGCGCCGTCATGGAAGACAGTTTCTTCGGGAAACTCGTGATCGAGCCCTGACGAACGGATCCAGCTTCTGGTCGTTCCCGCGACGGCCGGTCACAGCACCCGGTTGACCGGGTCACTACCGGTCTCGATCCGGTCGAAGCTCTCGCGGACGATCGCGGCGACGTGTCGGTAGTAGTCGCGGGTGTACGCCGCGCAGTGTGGCGAGACGATGACGTCGTCCATTTCCCACAGCGGCGACGACTCGGGGAGCGGTTCGGTCTCGAAGACGTCCAGCGCCGCCCCGGCGATGGCACCCTCCTGAAGCGCGTCGACGAGTGTGGACTGGTCGACGACCTCGCCACGGGCGACGTTCACGAGGTAGGCGTCCTCGCGCATGGCCTCGAACACACCCCGGTCGACCAGTCCCCGCGTGTCGTCGGCCAGCGGCACCGCGAGGACGACGAAACGGGCGTCGGCGACGGCCTCGTCGAGTTCGGCCGGCGTATAGACCCGCTCGACCCCGGGTTCGGGCGTGGGCGTCCGGCGCACGCCGACCACGTCGAGACCGAGCCCGGTCAGCCGGTCGACGACACCGCGCCCGAGGCCGCCGAGGCCGACGACGGTCGCCTGCTCGCCCGCGACGGTCCAGGCATCGTCCCACGCCGGCCGGGACCATTCGCGGTCTTCCTGGGCGGCGACGTGGTCGTGGACCCGCCGGGCGAGCGCGAGGACGAATCCCGCGACCGTCTCACCGACTGCGTCGCCGTGGATGCCAGTGCTGTTCGTGAGGACGACCCCCCGCTCGCGAAAGCGGTCCTGGGGGAACCGGTCGACGCCTGCCTGGATCGAGTGGACCCACTCGAGTTCGAAAAACGACTCCCGGGAGACGAGCGTCACGACCGCCTCGCAGTCCACGAGCGAGTCGGCCGACCCATCCACCACCTTGACATCGGCCGGGATGTCGGCCAGCGCGGCGACCAGTCGCTCGGGCGGGAACACCACCGAGACGGAGTCGTCGACACCGATCCGGTCCACCTGCATGGGGGCGGTTACGCCACGCCGGACCCTAACGTTTGCTCCGAACAGCACTGTCCAGGGCGCAGGTCAGTCGTCCCGTTCCAGCAGCGACCGGTCCAGGTCCACGAGGAGGGTCTGGCACGAGGCGACAGACTAGTCCGCCGAGACCGGGACGCCGGCGACCCGATAGCGGGAGACCGTCGTACACCCGAACGCGGGTGATGGGATTATCTATCACCAGAACATCATAGTTTTCGTCCGATATTGATGATTCCGTACTCTGCCAGTTGGAACTGTGTGCTCGATCTACGACCCGCTCCACTCACGCGATTTGTTTTCCAATTCTGACCATTTTCAGTCTGATTCCTTATACAAAAACATACGCAAACAGGTATTTCGAGTATATTATTTTGATGTTTTTATGACGGGCGGCAGACGGTGGGCTGACGTGCGTTCGACGGGCGGCTGACGACGCCGGCTCGGAGCCGGGCCGGTGGTCGAGTTCACACGAGGGGGTTCGCTCGGACAGTGCGATCGAGGGACTGGGCGGGCTACAGCATGCCCGTGGCGCGTTCGTAGTGCTTCCGGACGCATCCATACGACTCGACGGGACGGGCTATACGCCTGCCGGTCGTACAGACAGATCGATGAACACCATCCGAGCGGGGCTAGCCGTCCTCGCGGTATGCGTGCTGGCGGCACCGGTAGCGGGCCACGTCCCGAGTTTCCCCGAGGACAACACTACCCCCGAGCGCGCACTGCAGGTGCCCGACGCGGTCAAGTCGTGGTCGTTCTACGACCGGCTCGACCGCGGACAGGTACGCTACTACCAGTTCTCGCTCGATGCGGGCGAGCGACTCCGCGTCGGGACGTTCACCCCACAGTCCGGCGCGTTCGCTCCGTCGCTCGTGGTGATGAGTCCCGCGTCGAACGCCACAGACACTGTTCCCGCGGGCCTTACCGTCCCCGAGGGGATGGGGAGGGTCGTCGTCGCGGGCGAGCGTCCCGAGCGGGCGAGTTACGAACCGTTCGCGCCGTCGGCCAACTACCACACGGCCGACGTCGACCACCCCGTCGAGAGCGACCGGACCTACCTCGTGGCCGTCTACGAGGCGAGTAACCGTAGCGGACAGGTCGGTGTCACGGTCGGCTACGCCGAGCAGTTCTCGCCGACGGAGTACGTGACAGTACCCTTCGACCTCGTCCAGGTCCGCCTGTGGTCGGGCCAGCACCCGCTTGTCCTCCTGGCTCCGTGGCTCCTGACACTGGTCGCGGGCGTGGCGTTCGTCCGCCGGCGCCGGCGCCAGGACTGGGACACGCCGGTGGTGCGAGGCGCGCTCGTCGTCGCCGGACTGCTCATCCTCGGGTCCGCCGTGAGCACCACTGCCCAGACCGCTCTCGCGCTCTCGAAGACCGGCCCGACCGCCGGCGCGCTCGTGACTGCCGCATTCGTCGTCGTCCCGCTGGTCTGTGGCACTTGGATCCTGGGGACCGCAGTTCGAGGCGATCCCCCCAGTGCGGGCCGAATACGTGTCGGCCTCACGATTGCGGCCGTCGCAACCCTGGCGACGTGGGCGGGGTTCGTCGTCGCGCCGGCTGCCCTACTGGTGCTCGCGTTGCTCCCCCGACGGACCCTCCGGAGCGGAACGGACGGAAACCAGCGCTGACTTCGAGAGCGCGAGCGCCCGAGTTCTGTTCGCGTTGTTCGAACAGCACGGCCAAACCCCCAGCCACGAACACATAATTTTATAACATATCGGCCAGCCATCCAGTCCCAGATGTCGTCCGACCGACTGGAACTCGCCGAGGACCGGGGGGACACCGGGGCCGTGCCGCCGCCGTTGCCGCCTGACGACCCCGAAGCGTGGTACGCGCCCGATGTGCGCTCCCAGACCGAGGTCCATCCGGGTGTGGTGGTCACGATCCGCGACGCGACCGGGGGAACAGACGACGAACCGACGACGGGAGTCACCGGACGAGTCGGCCGATCGAGCGGGTCATCGACCCGCCGCTCCGACGAGGCGTTCGTCTACGAGACGCGCGAACCGAGTCTCACGGGCCACGAGCGCGAGGAACTCGTCCGCGTCGAGTCCTACTTCGCCGACGCCAACCTCGACCGACCGCGTACCCGCGAGGGCGCCGTCGAGCGCATGACCGAGGGGTTCGACCCGAAACACCGGCGCGTCCTCGACCGCCTCGTCGACGCCTCGCCCGCCCAGCGCCGGCGCATCGCCTACCACGCCCTCTCGCGACTGGGCTGTCTCGACGAACTGACGCCCTACGCGCTCGACGACCGCATCGAGGTCACCGACGTCGCCGACGACGAGGTCGTCTTCCACACCGAGAACTTCGCACCCGCGAGAACCGACCTCCCGGCGGATCCGGACTACCTCGAACGCTTCGCCAGCGAACGCCTCGACCGACACACCGTCTCCTTTCACGAGTTCGAGATCCCGGTGGTCGTCTACCGCGAGAACCTGCTTGGTGCCGACCCCTTCGACGTGAAATACGCCGTCCGCGAACCCGACCTGCTGCCCGGGGACGCGGAACTCGTCTCCGAGTGCAAGGACCGCATCTGGGAAACCGAAGTCGACGGCGTCGTCGACGATAGTGCAGAATTCGTCCGCGAACGCGCCCAGGAGTTACTCTCACGCCGTCTCACTGCGCGCAACACGCGCGCCTGGCTGGCGGCCACCCGCCACCGACTCCGGAGTGGGCTGGCCGAGTGGGGACTGGCCGTGCCGCCGGTCGCCGACCGCTACGCCGAGGACCGTCTCGACGACCTCGTCTACTACGTCCTGCGGGATTACGTCGGCTACGGCGAACTCACGATCCCGATACGGGACCCACACCTCGAAGACATCGAGGCCAACCGGGTCGGCGAGCGCGTGAAAGTCGTCCCGCGCGACGACCTGGCCGGTGACGACCGTGTCCCCACGAATCTGACCTTCGAAGACGAGAGCGAGTTCACCAACGTCGTCAAGCAACTCGCCGCCGACGACGGGACGGAACTCAACGCCGCGAACCCGAGTGCGAAGGTCAACCTGAGTCCGCCAGGTGTCGAGGAGACCATCCGCTGTGCGGTCGCCCTGCCGGTCGTCAGTGAGGACGGGCCGCACATCTCGATCCGCAAGCAGGCTTCGGAGGTGCTCACGCCGGTCGACCTGCTCGAACACGGCAGCATCTCGACGGAACTCGTCGCGCTGCTCTGGCATCTCTACGAGGTCCACGGCGTCGTCCTCTTCTGTGGGCCGACGGGGGTTGGCAAGACCACGCTGATGAACGCGCACATGCCATTCATCGCCTATCGGGACCGCCCGGTGAGCATCGACGAGGGGTCCCGTGAGGTGTGGCTCCCCCACGAGACCGGCGTCTCGCTCACGACGCGTGAACACCAGGACGAGTACAAGCGCGTCTCGATGGCGGACCTGATGACCGAGACGAACTACCTGAACCCGGACGTCGAACTCATCGCCGAGATCAACACCCCCGAGAGTTTCCAGACGTTCGCCGAAGTCCTGAATACTGGCCACGGCGTGATAGGGACAACACACGCCGGCGACGTCGAGACGCTCGTGAACCGCGTCGTCGAGCAGAACGTCCCCACCTACCTCCTGGACGAAGTCGACCTGCTCGTCTTCCCACGTCACGTCGACGGAGAGCGCTACGTGGGCGAAGTCGTCGAGTTCGTCGACGAGGACCGCTTTCGCGAGTTCGACCGCGAGCGCGACGACGACCAGTGTGGCGTCGTCAGGAAAGACGACGCGACCGTCTACTGGAACACAGTCGCCAGCAGGCGCCACAACGGTACCTACGAGTTCGCCTACGACCACCCGGCGCTGGGCGACGAGGAACGACAGTGTCGAACCACCGTCTTCGAGGGAATCGCCGAGGCAGTCGACAGACCGGTCGAGCGCGTCGAGGAGTCGTTCCACCGGAAACACCGGTACGTCCGCTATCTCCAGCGCGAGGGGATCACCGACGGTGACGAGCTGTTCGCGTTCCTCGCGGACCTGCGGACCGACGAGGCTGCGACGGTCGAACGGCTCCAGCGGCGGACGCCGGCGCGGCTGGGGACGGGCCAACCCGTCGACCTCCCCGCCGACACCGAAAACGAGTCGGGCGGAGACACGGTCGTGGGCCCCGACAGCGGACCGCCGTCGACCGGCCCACAGACCGGCTCCCGGTCAGCCGAGGAAACGCCGGACCCGACCGGCGGCCCGGACCACTCCTCCGGCGGTCTGGCGGACTCGTTTGGCGACCGAAACGACGAGCCAGCGAGTCCGATGGACGCGTTCGACGACTCGACGGGGACGACCGACGACGTGCCAGACGAGTCGGAGGGCGTCGACGCCGAGACGAGCGGGCGAGACGAGTCACGGCCGGGAGGAGTCGACGATACCGGCGACGAGACGACTGGACGGGTCGACCCCTCGGGAGAGGAGGATGGCGACTGAGACGAGGCCGGAGCGTCCGGGCCTCGGTGAGGGTATCGTTGCGGTGTTCGACCGGGCGCTGTACGCGATGTTCTCCAGACACGCCGACAGTGCAGACCACGAGCGCGACCGACACAGCTACCGGGCGGCGAACCTCGGGGTGAGTTTCGACATCTATCTCGCGCGGGTGTACGGCCTCTCCTGGGTCGCCGCTGTCCTCGCGTTCGTCGTCGGCGCGACCCTCGTCAACCTGCTGCCGCGAAACCTCGTCGACGCGGCCGTTCGCTTCCTGCACGACGGACTCCCGGTGCTCGACAGAGCAGCTCTTCCAGTCGTCCCGCTGGCGGTCCTGAGCGCGCTCGCGGGTGTCGTCGTCGCGGCCGTCGCCAAGTGGGCGACGGTCCGACTCGGCGGCGTTCACCTCCGCTGGCATGCTCGCGCCCGACGCGCCGACATCGAGGCGACACTCCCGGGCGCAGTGCGCTACCTTCGCGTGCTCGCCTCCGGCAGCAGTGACCAGCGGGCCATGCTCCGGCGGGTCGCAGACCAGCGCGCCTACGGCGAGACCGCCGTGTCCTTCCGCCGGGCGCTCAACGAAGCGACACTGACCGGCAGCCTCGACGCCGGCCTCGAACTCGTCGCTCGCGATACCCCCTCCCGTGACTTGCTCGCGCCCTTCCTGCTGAAATACCGGGAGCACGCCAACCAGGGGACGGACGCACTGGCGGAGTATCTCGACATGGAGGGACACCTCCTCTCGCACCGCCAGTCGCGCACCCACGACCGGATCAGCGGCTATCTCGAACTCCTCGCGGAACTGTTCGTCGTCCTGCTGGTGTTCCCTGCGCTCACGGTCCTGATCATCACGGTAATGAGTGTACTCGCACCCGGTCTCTCGCGGACGATCGCGACGCCACTCGGTGTCTTCACGACGCGACAGCTACTCGTCTACAGCTGTATCCTGTTCGTCCTCGGCGTCGGCCTCGGGGCGGCGAGCGCAGTGGCCAGCCTCCGCCCCACACAGCACGCCATCCCGACCTACGCCCTGCCCGAGGAGGTCACTGGAATCCTGCGTTCGGCGGCGATCAATCCCGCGAGCGCGACGGTCGTCTGTGCGCCGCTGGGACTGTGTTTCGCTGGCGTCCTCTGGCTGCTCGGGTACGCGCCGGCGAACGTCGCCCTGCTGAGTTACGTCGCCGTCGGCCTGCCCGTCGGCGCCGTCGCCGTGCGGCGAGCGCGTCTCGACGACGCCAAGGACCGCGAGATCCGCGACTTCGTCCACGCGGTGTCGGGTCACGTCGCACTCGGTCGACCGTTCCCGGGTGCAGTCGCCGCCGTCGCCCGAGAGGTCGACCACGGCGCGCTCCAGACCGACGTCGAGTCGCTGGCGTTCACCCTCTCGTTGACGACCGATGCGGGGTCCGAAGACGGCGACGTTCGCGCGGCCGCTCTCGATAGCTTCGTCGACGACGTGGGGACACCGATGGCCGAACAGACGATCGGCCTGGTCGTCGGCGCCCTCGACGCCGGAAGCGACACCGAGAAAGTCTTCGAGACGCTCCAGACCGAGATCGGCCGTCTGTACCACGAGCGAAAAGAACTCCGGAGTTCACTGCTGGTGTACGTCGCCGTCGGCTGGACGACCGGCCTGCTCGTCCTCGGGATCATGGTGGCTGTCAACCTCTACGTCCTGGACGGCTTCGCCGAGCTCGCGTCGGTCTCGGCGACGAGCAGAGAGGCCACGAGCGGACTGGCGCTGAACCCCGACGCCGTCGATCTGGCCCGCGACCAGTGGCGGTTCTACCTCGTGACCCAGGCCACGATGCTCGCCTGTGGCTGGTTCGCTGGCATGGCCAGTCGCGGTCGCTACGAAGCACTGCTCCACTCGGCGGGGCTGGTCGGACTCGCGTACGTCGTCTTCGCGGGGGCCGGACTGATATGAGGTCACGCGAAACTCGTCGCCGTGACCGCCGAGGGCGCGGGCAGTCGAGCGTCGTCGGCGTCGCACTCCTGCTCGGTGCGACCGTCGTCGCGCTCGGCGTCCTGACCGCGAGCGTCGGTGCGCTCGTCGACGGACACGCCGCCCGCGCCGACACCGACCGCGTCGCAACCGATATCCAAGACGCACTTCGCCCAGTGGAGACGACGGGCCATCGGACCGGTGAAATCCGCTTCACCGAGGGCTCGCTTCACACCGAAGCCCGGGACCTCCACGTCATCAAGAACGGGACACGGGAGCGGACGGTCCCCGTCGGCGCGCTCGTCTTCGAACGAGGTGACCGCCGCGTCCGGTCGGTCGCCGGGGTGGTCGTCCGCGGCCGCGACGACAACGTGTGGGCGGTCGACCGACTGCCCATCGTCGGCTCCGAGACGAACGAAGTGCTCGTCGTCGGAGCGGCGAAACTGAACGCCTCCGATGGCGGGGTGGGTGGCGCACAGGTCAGCGCCGAACTCGCGACGAACGTCAGTCACGACCGGGTCTCGCTCGGCCGAGGCAACTACGAAGTGGCTATCGAGACGACGGTGCCGACGGCCATCGAACGTGCACTCCGTGAACGGGGGGCGACGATCGTCACCCGGAGAGACGTCGACGGCGACGGACTGGAGAGCGTCGTGGCCGAATTCCCCGGCGTCCGGCGCGGCTATCTCGTCGTCCACGACATGCGCCTGGAGGTGCGCGATGGCTGACCCACCTCCCGAAGTGTCGAACTCCCCGATATCGGGGACGCCGATCCTCCTCGACGACGAACGCGGCGTCACGCCATCGGTCGGCAAGGCCCTGGAGGCAGGGATCGTCGTGCTGTTCGTCGCGTTGCTGTCGACGATACTGCTCGGCGGGCTCGTTCCCGACTATCGGGCGGCGACCGGCGCACAACTCGGTGACCGAGTCCTGGCGACCGCGAGCCAGGAGGTCGAGCGCGCCATCCCTCCGACCACCCGCGCGGTCGACGTCCGGCGGACCGTCGAGCTCCCGAGCGCCATCGCCGGCGAGGGCTACGAAGTCAGGACCGACGGGCGCTGGCTCGTCCTCGACCACCCGAACGCGGCTGTGAGCGGACGGGTTCGACTCGTCCTGCCGGCGAGCGTCGACCGCGTCGAGGGGAGCTGGGAGAGCGGCGCCGAGACGGTCGTCGCCGTCCGTGGCGACGAGACCGGTCTCGTCGTGGAACTCACCGAGGGGGGAGAAACGTGACCGCCCCTCAGTCCGAGAGCACAGCGATCGCGGCGGCCGCGAGGGCGCCGACTCCGAAGAAGACGGCGGCAAGCGCTGCGAACGCGTACGCGAGCACGACGGCCGACGATCCGGGGAGTGCGACGACGTACACGAGAGCGGCGACCGCCAGACAGATGGCCGCGAGCATCCCGCCGAGAAAGAGCGGGAAGTCCCAGGTCAACTCCTGTGACACGACCGACGCGTCGCCCCCCGGACACATCAACGCTCCGGGAGTCTGTCACGAGCCGCTCTCTCGGGTCCCGGCGATCACGACTCACCGCCACGGAAGTGAACCGGCGGGAGGTGGAGGCCGGTCGTGACCCGTTCGAGATTTGCCGAGCCGACACCCGAAAGTGGCCGCGCGCAGGCCAACCTCCTCGCGCTGGTCGCCGCGCTGTTCGCGCTGACGACGGCGATGGTCGTCGGGACGGTCGTCGCCGACACGTCGCTCGCGGGCGCCGCCAGGGACAGCGACGAGCGCCACGCCGCGGTCGCGGTCGCCGACCGACTCGTGGCCGCCGAGTCGCCACTGACCAACCGGACGAACGTCGTCGATGGGTCGGCGATCGACGATGTTACCGCGGCCCGCCTGCGCACCCGGTATCCGGCCCTCGCCGACCGCTCGGTTCGGGTCACGCTCGGCGGGGACGTCGTCGCGAGCGCGGGCCAGCCCGACGGCGGCACGACGATGCGGCGAGTCGTTCTCGTCGAGCGGACCCAGGAACTGACCGTCCAGCCACGCTTTACCGGTGGCAACCGAGTCACACTCCCCCGCCGCACTGGGCGGGTCGAGGTCACGATCGACCAGCCAGAGAACGTGAGTATCAACGCCGTCCGCGCCAACGGGCGACCCGTCCTCTACAGCCCCCGCGATAGCCTCGACGGTTCCTACACCGTCGACCTCAGCAGGCGCGAGACGGTCGCTCTCAGTTTCGAGGCCAACGACACGCTTTCGAGGGGCGACGTGACGATGACGCTGTACCCCTGGCGGACGAACAAGACCACGCTGGCGGTGACCGTCGATGACTGACGCGGGGCGTCGCGGCGGGCGGGTCGAGGTGCGGTCCGATCCCTCCCCCGGCCTCGGCCCGCGCGGACAGCTCCCGATGCCGGCCGTCGAAGGGGCGCTGGCGGTTCTGTTGATACTCGGTGTGGCGGCTGGGTTTACGCTAAGCGTAAACCAGCCCGACACACAGGAACCACAACTCGACGCCTACGCGGAGGACGCGGCGACCATCCTGGCGAGCGAACCGCCGCGCCACCGGGGCGGGACCCGTCTGGCGGAGGTAACCCAGTCCGCGGGGGCGCTGGACCGCGAGCGCGACGCACTCCGTCGGCGTGTCGAGCGCATCCTGCCCGAGAATCTGCTGTTCCGCGTCGAGACGCCACACGGGGCGGTCGGGTTCGCCAAACCTGCCGGCGTCACGACTGGCGTCGCCACGACGCCGACGCGACACGGCCCCGTGACGATACGGGTGTGGTACGGATGACCCGCCGGAGCAGCCACTCGGTAGGCATCGGCGACAGGGACGGGAGTGAAAACAGACGCGACCGCGGGCAGTTCGTCCTCATCGCGGGCGTCGTGGTCGCGCTGGCACTCGTAGCGATGCTCGCGGCCTACCTGCAACTGGGCTACGGCGCCGACGTTCGGACGACCGACTTCGACAGGACACTCGAAGACGGGCAAGCCTACCTCGACCGGACGACACACCAGGCTGCGCGCCCGCTCCGTGGCGAGTACGCCTGGAGCCTGCGGGGCCCAGCGGTCACGGCACTCCGGAACCGACTGGACCCGCGACTCGACGAACTGGAGCGGTCGCGTGTGACAGACGGAGTCGTCTATCGGACCGAATACAACCAGACGGTCGCAGCGCAGTGGGCCCGCACCGAGTGCCCCGGTGGCGGGGCAGACAGAGCGTGGGGACCCTGTGCGGCCGACAGGGGCGTCGTCGTCCAGGAACGCGCCGGCCGGACCCAGATCCTCGCAGTCGGCTACGACGTCGGCGTGACGACGGCCGACTCCGAGACGAACGTGACAGTCGTCGTCCGGACCGGTCGCTGACGCGACTCAGGCTGGAGGTTCGTGCGCTTCCGCGTCGTCGACGGGTTCGAAGCCCAGCACGTCGCGAGCGTGGTCCATATCGAACCACGAGTGGTCGCTGGCGCTCCGGGCGTAGAAGACGTCGAACGCGACTGACTCGTCCCGGAGCGTATGGTCGACCAGCCGCGCCACGTCTCGCCGGGAACACCAGTGGGCCTTCCAGTGGTTGACCGCCCGTCGGTACTCGGCAGTCCCGCGCTCCAGTTCGCCCGCGGCGACGCGTCGCTCGGGTGGCCCGAAGGGACCGTCCTCCTCGGCGTCGAGTACCCACCCGATCCGGAGCGCGTAGAAACGCGACGGCATGCCCTCGTGCTCGACGTAGTAGCGCCCGAGGTGCTCACCGAACAGTTTCGAGACGGCGTAGTAGGAGTCCGGCCGCGGCGAGTCGGTGTGGTCGACTTCGAATTCGGGTTCGTCGTCGTACAGTTCGGGTTCGCGGTCGATGCGATACTCACCCATCACGTGGTTCGTCGAGGCGAATACGACACGTTCGACTCCGGCGTCGCAGGCCGCCTCTAGCACGTTGTACGTCCCGACGATATTCGACGGCAGGATGTCGCCCCACGGCGCACCCGGCGAGGGGTTCCCGGCGAGGTGGACGACAGCGTTCTGTCCCTCGAAGGCCGGCCGGATAGCCTCGTAGTCGGCGATATCGGCGACGTGAGCGTCGTACTCCGGGTGGGATTCCCTGTCGAGATAGGTGAACTCGTAACGGTCGTCGTCAGCGAGATGGTCGATGATCGCCGTCCCGACGCGGCCAAACGCGCCGATGAGGAGTACGGACGTCGTCATGGACTCGTGATGGGCGGGCACGCCTGTCACTGTTTCGAGCGATGGGGCCGAGGAACAACTAGATTCCTTCGAAGGAACGTTCAAGTTCGTGGCCATCCTGGCGACCATATGGTCGAGCCCGGTCGTGAGGTCGAGTACACGGAATCGGACGTCGTCGACGTCTTCCAGGCACGCGAGGACTACGCGGAGCCCCTGACCGCGAGCGAAGTCGCCGAAAAACTGGACTGCTCTCGCCGGACCGCGCTCAACAGGTTACACGACCTCCAGGAGTCGACCGAGGTGACGAGCAAGAAAGTCGGCGGCCGCAGTCGGGTCTGGTGGATCCCCGTCTACGTCGACTAACTCACGACCGTCTCAGGCGTCGGTCCCCCCACCGTTCTGTCCGGACTCCGTCCCGAGATTCGCGCGGATCCGCTCGACGACGTAGTCGGCTTCGTCGTCGGTGAGACACATCGGATTGACCGAGAACTGGTGGTCGTCGAGCGCGTCGGCACCGACGAACACGCGGGGGTCTTCCCGGCGGAGTGAGCGGACGAGTTCGACGGTCGAGACACCGGCCGCCGCTTCGTCGACCGTCACCTCGACCACCGGCGTCGCCGACTTGCCGCCGTCGACGATAACCGTCGAGAGTCCGTCAGTTTCGCCCAGTGGCCCGCTGACTCGCTCGGCACGGGCGCGCCACTCCGCGCGGGTGTCGTCGTGGTCCTCGTCGACGAACGACTCCAGTGCCGCAATCAACCCTACGAGTTCCTCCTTGCCGACCTTGAGCGGACGACCGATCCCCTGTACGGGGACGCCGTCGAACCGGGACCGGTCGAGCAGGCGCTCGGGCGGGTCCCACACCTCGCCAGCGGCGTGCATGTCGAGGTGCTGGGCGGCGACCGATCCGACCAGGTCCGCACGCCCGGCGAGAATACCGGTGGTCTGCGGTCCCCGGATGGCCTTCCCGCCGCTGAACGCGACCAGGTCCGCACCCTGCTCGACGAACCACGAGAGGTTCGTCACGGGAGGTAGTTCCGCGGCAGCGTCGACGATGACGGGCACGTCGTGCTCGTGTGCGATGTCACAGACCTCCGCGAGGGGTGGCCCCTCGTAGTCCTTGTAGACGTGGGCGACCGCAGCAGTGTCCTCGTCGATGGCGTCGGCGTACATCCAGGGTTCGACGTTCCGGGACCCGGTCCCCAGGTGCCGGTCACTCGACCCGATGTCGACGATTTCGGCACCCCCACCCCGGAGTGCGTGGTCGTAGCCAGTCCGGTGACTGCGCGGCATGACGATCTCGTCGGCGATCCCCTCGGTATCGGGCAGTCGCGACATGACCCCTGGGTCTGTGCCGGCGATGCAGGCGGCCGCCGAGAGGAGCAACGCCCCGGCCGCGCCGTTCGTGACGTAGCCGGCCTCTGCGCCCGTGACCTCGGCGATTCGGTCGCTCGCGGCCGCCTGCAGGTCCGAGAGGCGGACGAACGACTCGGCTGCTCGTTCCATGGCGTCGAGCGCCTCGGGGCGGATGCGACTGCCACCGATCCGCGTCTTGGTGCCCGAGGCGTTGACCACGGTCGGGACCCCCAGTTCGTCGTAGACGGAGTCGTCGGTCATACCCGATACTCGGGACGCTGGTGAAAAAGGGTGCGGTCGGCCCGGGCGACTCGATGCCATCCGGGGTCCCATCGTGGTCGGATCCCGCGTACCTACTCGCGAGCCGGCGGCGGGACGTACCCCGCCAGGTCTGTCGACTGCAGGTCGACCGTCTCGCCCGTCTCGGCGGCCCGATAGGCGGCCATGCAGAGGCGGACGACTTCGAGTCCGTCGTCGACGTCGAACTGCCCGTTCTCGCCGGCCCGGAACGACTCGACCGCGTCGCGGTTCTCGGCGACGTACCCCCCGTCGACGACCGTCGCACCGCCGACCGGCATCCGGCCGCTCGTCGCGTTTTGCTTCTCCGCCCAGCCTTCGCCCTCGCCGACCGCGTCCGAGAAGAAAACGCTCGAGGCGCTCTCGTCGGTGACGACCTGGCCGGAGTACTCCGGACCCAGCAGTTCGACGTCGCGACTGACGCCAGCGCCGACGAAACACCACGACCCCGTCGCCTCGGAGACGACCGTCCGGCCCTCGCTCGTCTCGTAGCGGACCGTCGCACGGGCGTAGTCGTCGACGGGGTTCGCGGCGAAATCTATCCCGTACTCCTCACGGACCTGCTCGGCGTATTCCTCGCTATCCCACTTCAGCGTCGCCGTGTCCGCGTCGACAGAGACGGCCTCGATACCGCCACCCTCGTCGGCGCCGTCCGGGTCCGAGAGGAGGAACTCGTTGCCCGCCAGCGCGTGACAGAGCATATCCGTGAGTGCCCCACCGCCCTGCCTGTGGCCGTCCCAGAACCACCCGGCGTGGGGGCCGCCGTGTTCGGCCTTCGACCGCGCGAGATAGGGACGACCGGCGTCGCGGCCGCGCTCCCAGAGTAACGCTCGGGTCTCGGCGATCTCGGGTTCGTGGGGCCAGTTCTCCAGGTAGGCGTGGGGGAGGTCGGCGCCCTCGAGTGAGTCCCGGATCCGGCGGGCCTCGTCGACGGTCCGCGCGACCGGCTTTTCGATGGCGACGCCCCGCAGGTCGGCGCCGTCTTCGACCGCGTCGACGGCGGCCTCGACGACGTCGACTCTGGTGTGGTTCGGACTCGTCACCCAGAGGCCGTCCACGGCAGGGTCGGCCACCAGGGCAGCGACCTCGGTTGCGTCGTAGACAGCGGGGTCGCCCCAGTCGTTCTCGCGGCAGGTGGCGGCGAATTCCTCGGCGCGTGACTGCGTCGGATTGGCGACGCCGGCGACCGTCACGTCCGGGAGGTACTCGACGCTCGGGGCGTGTGACTCGCGAGTGATGAACCCGGCACCGACGAAGCCGATACCGAACGGGTCGGACATGCCTCGCGAGTCGGCCGCCGTGACGGTAGACTTTCCGTTCGCGGCGGTGGCGACCGGATCCCGCCGACCGTCGGGACACTGCCGTTCGAAGCGGCAGCGTCACCCCCCACCCCAAACGTTTCGCGCCGTCGCACCCTCCCGGGAGACGTGACCGAACCCAGTCTCCTCGTCGTCGGCGCCCACCCCGACGACTGCTCGATCAAGGCCGGCGGGATCGCCGCGAAGTACGTCGAGGCCGGCCGGGACGTGACGTTCCTCTCGGTGACCGACGGGAGCGCCGGCCACCACGAACTGAGTCGTGAGGAGACAGCCACCCGACGCAGACGGGAGACCGAAGCGGTCGCCGACACACTCGGGGTCGAATACGAAGTCTTCGACGTTCCGGACGGGCGACTCGAACCCACGCTGGAGAACCGCGAGCGACTGATCCGCTTCGTCCGCGAGGTCGACCCCGAGTTCGTGCTCGGCCCGCGTCCCAACGACTATCACCCGGACCACCGCTACACCGCGCAACTACTCGGTGACGCCGCCTACACGCTTATCGTCCCGAACGTCTGTCCCGACACCCCGGCGCTGGACGCAAACCCCGTCTTCGGCTACGTCGCCGACCACTTCCGCAAGCCCGCTCCGTTCGAACCGGACGTCGTGCTGGACGTCAGTGACGTCGAATCCCGGAAGATCGACGCCTTACACTGCCACGAATCGCAGATGTACGAGTGGCTCCCCTACACGTTCGGCGAGCTCGATGCGGTGCCCGAGGGCGACGACGCCCGCCGCGAGTGGCTGGCCGACGACGGCCTGGGTCACCTCGCCGCGAACACCGAGATGAACGTCGCCGACCGCTTCCGCGAGGAGTTGCGCGAGCGCTACGGCCCCGAACGCGGCGACGCCGTCGAGCACGCCGAGGCCGTCGAGATCTCGGAGTACGGCGCGCCCCTGACCGACGAGCGTCGCGAGGAGCTGTTTTTCTTTTAAATGCCCGTCTGTATCCGGTCGAGCAGCGCGAAACCGGGGTCGGTCGGCCCGGGGATCCCGGCGTCGGTCGAGACACTATTGCGTCTCCCCGTTCGAGTGGTTCGCATGGACCGATTCCAGAACACGAGACAGCCCGACTGGGACTGGTGGGGAAGACTGTGGCCTGCCCCCGGAGCGACTCTCCGTCGGATCGGGATAACGCCCGAGACGACGCTCGCGGAGGTCCCCTGTGGCAACGGATACTTCGCCCTCCCCGCGGCGCGGATCACGGACCCGAATCCGGTCTACGCGCTCGACCTCGACGAGTCACTGCTCGACGAACTCGCGCGACTCGCCGAGCGACAGCGCGTCGAGAACGTCGTCCCGATCCACGGCGACGCCCGTGAACTGGCACGAAACCTCCCCGAATCCGTCGATACCGTCCTGATAGCGAATACGTTCCACGGGATCGACGACCGGAACGGCGTCGTCGAGCAGGCGTTCGAGTCGCTCGCTCCGGATGGCCGACTCGTCGTTGTCAACTGGCGGGCCCTCCCGCGCGAGACCACAACCGTCGACGGCGAACCGCGGGGACCACCGACCGACCTCCGAATGACTCCCGAAGAAACCGAGGCCGCCGTGGTAGACGCCGCCGATTTCACCCCGGGCGATCCCGTCGAGTTACCCCCGTATCACTACGCGCTGGCGTTCGAGCGATAGGCCGGTCGCTGGCCGTGAGCGAACCGTCCCACCCGCGACGAGCGGAACCAGACCTGGACCGGCCGTCTCACTCTCCCGGAAAGAGACTGTCCGCGACGTACGCCGAGACCACCCAGTTGGGTTCGTCGACGACCTCGTTTATCTTGAGGTCCGCCGCGACCGAACAGAGGACGTAGGCCTCCTCACGGGAGAGGTCGTGACGCTCGTGGAGGTGGTCGACCAGTCGACTGACCGCGTCTTTCGCCGCGTCCATGAGGTCGTCGCGGATGCCCATCGTCGCGAACGCCGACTCGTCCCGACCCGAGGGGGTAAAGGGCCCCGTCGTCTCGAACTGCGGCGCTTCGATGTCCATGTCCTCACGCAGCGTGAGTCGCGCGGTGATCTCCGTGGGCGTCTCGATGGCGCTGACACACACCTCGCCGTCGCCCTGTGCGGCGTGGCCGTCGCCGATGCTGAAGAGAGCGTCCTCGACGGCGACCGGCAGGTACACCGTCGACCCGGCGGTGAGGTGTTTGACGTCCACGTTCCCGCCAACGTGGCGCGGCGGGCCCGTCTCGTGTTCACCCGGTTCGGCGGGGGCGACGCCCACGACACCGGGAAACGGCGCCAGCGGTACCTCGATCCCGGCCTCGAAGTGTGCGACCTCGTCGCCGATGTCCCAGTGATAGAGGAAGGGATCGGGAAACTCCTCGGGGAGGAGCCCGACGCCGCGTTCGCCCGAGCGCACCAGTGTGTACCCCCAGTCGTCGACGGTGACGTCCAGGATATCGACCTGGAGGACGTCGCCAGGTTCGGCGCCCTCGACCGCGACCGGCCCGGTGAGGTGGTGGCCGATAAACTCCGTGTCGGGCAGGTCGCTCGATCCCGTTTCGGGCGTGATCCGCGGGCCGCTGTCGTTGAGGCAGTCGAATTCGATAGTGGTGCCGGAGTCCACGCGGAGTTCGGGCGAGTGGTCGCGGCTCCAGGAGGTGTGCAGCGCCGATTCGTGGCTCAGTGTTTCGTCGGGAGACATCGGTACCCGCGTACTCCCCGGCCAGCGGCTTACTGTTTTGGGCACCGGTGGTCCGTCCACCGGATCCGCGCTCACGCCCGTCGGGACGATCGACGAAATCGCCAGCGGTCACTCGCTCACGACTGACCGCTTCTGGCCCGGCGCGCTCCGGCCCAGGACGCGCTCGGCGACGGGTGCGAGGCTGTTCTGGACCGACTGGCCGTCGCGCTCGCGGTCGACCAGACCGTCGTCTTCGAGTCGAGAGACGTGATGGGAGATAGTACTCGGGTCGCGACCGAGGGTCTCGGCGAGGTCGCTCACGGAGGCCGGTCCGGACCGGGCCAGCGTCCGGAGGATCGGTTCGGTCGCGGTGTCGTCGAGCGCCGCGACCAGTGCGGGGTCGGACTCGTTTGTGAGGAAATACCGACGCTGGCCCCGGATCCGCTCGCTGACGACCAGGTTCTCCTCTTCCAGTATCCGGAGGTGGTGGCGCACCGACGATAGCGAGACGTCAGCGTCGTCGGCCAGTGTGGAGAGGTTGACGCCGGGCGAGCGTTCGACGCGCTCGAACAGGGCCTGGCGGGCGTCGTGTTCGAGCGGGTCGGAGTCGTCGTATCGGCTGTAGCCCACCGGGAGGAGGAGTCGCGGCAGGCGAGCAGCCCGTTCCCTGACCAGTTGCGCCGCGGTGTCGACCCGCAGTCGCACCGCCCGGCCGACCCAGACCAGTTCCTGTCCCTGGGCCGCGGGCGTCACGGCAGCCACGTGCTTCGAGGCTGCGGCCGCGGCCACGCCGGCGACGACGAGCGCACCACCGAGTACCGCGCCACCGGGCGACCCGAACGGTGCGGAGTCGTTCGGCCCGTCGTGCCCGCCCGGCGGGGCGGCGGCCGTGACTGACCGGGTCGGCTCCCTGGTCGAGCCACTGGACCCTCCGGCCGACGACGCACCATCGCCGGTCCCTCCGGTTGTCGACGATCCGTTGGTCCCGGCCGTCGACACACTCGTCCCCGTCGGTCCCGGCGTCGACGTGCTCGTGTTCGCCCGTGTCGCCGTCGAACGGGTCGTCGTGTCGGATGTCGGCGTCGAACCGATACCCACCGACACGTTCCCGCCGACCGTGACCGTCGCCGTCAGGTTCGTCGTCTCATCGACCAGGTCGCCGGTCCCGTTGGTCGCCGCTTCGGTCGCGTTCTCCGTCGTATTCGTCACCTCGTCGACTGTCCCGTCTGTCGTATTCGTCACCTCGTCGACTGTCCCGTCTGTCGTGTTGGAGACAGTCACCGTTGTATTGGTGACTGTCCCCGTCGTGTTCGTGATCGTTTCGGTGACGTTCTCGGTCTCGTTGGTGACTCCCGAGAGCGTGTCCTCCGGGGTCACAGTGGACGTCGAGCTGTCTGTGGGCGCCGACGTCGCCGTCACGGTGCCCGTAATCGTCCCCGTCGGTGTCGATGTCGGCGTCGTCGTGTTCAAAATATCCGGCGTGTCGGTCCTGACCGTGGGGACGAGTGTACTCACACCCGCCGTCGAAGCGCCGACGTCGTGGCCCGGGTCCTCGGACAGGTCGGCAGCCACGACGGACCCGACGAAGACGGCACCGAACAGGCCGGCGAGTGTCACAGCCAGTAACGCAGTGGCCGTAACGGACTCAGCGGCCCGCAGATCGTACATCACGGGGCACCTAATTGCCCCGACGTTTCTCGAAGTTCGTAATAAATTTCGTGGTACCGCGACGGTCGGTACCGGACCGACAGAGGCGGTGTCCGGCCCGTCAGACAGAGACGTCAGTCTCGGCGCCTGCCCACCAGCAACGCGGCACCGAGGAGCGCGAGGACGGCGGCGAAGACACCGAAGCCGGGACCGTTACCGGCCGTGGTATCGTTCGAACCGCCTTCGGAGGCACCACCGTCGCTCGAATCGCCGTCGGAGTCGTCGCCGTCCGCCGAGTTACCGTCGTCGGACGACCCACTCGAATCGCTCATCGTCACTTCGCGAGTCGAGAAGTGGTTGATCCCGACGACCACTTCGCTCTGGGCGGACGCGGACGCCGAGTTCGCGCTCTGGACCATGTACTTCGACGTGTCGCCGCCGTTGGTCGCCTGGCGGATCTCGGCGTACGAGGAGGCCTGCACAGCGGCCTCGCCGTCGACTGCCACCTGGACGTCCTCGGCGCTCTCGAAGGTCGATTCCGAGACGTGCGTGAGGACGACCCGACCGTCGCTGGCGCTCCGTTCGGCCGTCATCGTGACCTGGCCCTCGGCGCGCTCGCTCACCTCGACCGTCGTGTCCCCGCTGTAGGTGACGACGTCCGTGACCGCCTCGCCGCCCTGTTCCATCACGTAAACGCTCGCGGCGGCCGTCCCGTTGACGATCAGTTCCTCTTCGGTCTCGTCGGCTTCGGTCCGGGATCCCGCGTAGCTCCGGACGACGAGACGACTGTCTTCCTCGACGGACGCGGTGAGGTTTCCGCTCTCGGTGACGGTGACGTTCCCCTCACCGACGACCATCGCGGTCGAGGTCGTGCCGTCCTCGGCGGTGAAGACGACGCGCTCCTGGCTCGCCTGTTCGGCGCTGGCGTCGCCGCTCAGATTCAGCGCGACGTACTGGGGCTGTTCGTCGGCCGTGACGACGAGCGACCCGTGGCCGTTGTCGTGAGCCTCGATGGTCGCCCCGCTGTCGGTCGTCATCGACGCGTGGGCGTCGGCCGTCGTGTCGACCGACAGGGCGGCGCCGACGAGGGCAGTGACCGCCTCCAGGTCGGCGGAGCCGCTCGCTCCGAGGCTCGACTCGGCGCTCGACTGGGACTGGACGCGCACGGCGTCGATCGTCTCCGTCCCGCCGACGGTGTAGTCGACGACGGCGTTGCTCTGTGTGTCGAAGGACACGTGTGTCTGTGCGTAAGCCTGTTGGTCGGCCGACCCGGCTGCTGCCGAGACGGGCGCGACTGCCGATACGAGCAGCACGGTCAGTATCGCTGCGATGCGTTTCATCGTGGTTCGGTCTCCACCCGAAAGGTGACTGGACAGTTGAAAGGGGCTTGTGGCAAAACCGTCCAAAAGGTCGTGTGAGACGGTGACAGACCCATGCCGACGCTCGGGCAACCACTTCCACGGTCGACGACGCGTCGTACCTCCACATCGTCCAGTCCGTGTCGTCACCTCACCTCGTCCCGTGCGCGCCGTCACCCCACCTCGTCGAACCCCCACTCCTCGGCGCGTTCCCGGGCCTCCGCGCGGGCTTCCTCGCGGATGGCCTCGATCTTGCGCTCGTCGTCGAGGAACGCCTCGACCGCGCCCACGCTTCGCTCCCCACCGGACCCGTCGTCGTGCGTTCGCTCGACGGTCCGGTCAGTCGGTGCGAGTTCGCGCGTGCGGTCGGCGAGTGACTGGTCGCCGACGAGCCGTTCGGCCGCCATCCCCGGTGGAATTCGGAACGCCCCACGGTCGTGGACTGCGTCGAGTGCTCCCGACCGAACGGCATAGAGGTTCAGTCGATAGGGACCGCTCGCCGCCAGGTCTGCCAGCGCCGGCGGACCGCCTCGCTCGCTCCCGGTGTGGTAGGCGACGACCGGGATGCCGTCGGCGAACGTCAGGACGCCGCGGCCGTCGTCACCGAGCAACAGCGACCCCTGTGGTTCGAGGACAGCGTAGCCCGTCACGCGGCGGTCGAGCGCGTCGACCAGGACAGTCCGAGGGTCGCTGACGACTCGCGACCGGAGGAGTCGGCCATCGGGGAGTTTCATGGCGACTCGGGCACGACCGCGCTCCGGAAGCGGTCGGCGACCGTTCCCGAATCGCCGTCACGAATCGAGAGTTCGCTCGCTGCCTGTCGGTAGGCCGCCGCCGCCGTCGACTCCGGCGCGTAGGCCAGCAACGGTTGTCCCGCGCGACGAGCCGCCCGCACCGCGTCACTCGCCGGCACCGACGCGAGCGTCGGCCCCTCGAAGTACTGTCCGGCCTTCGGCGCTATCCGGTCGATGGCGTCGCCGTCCCTGACCTTGTTGAAGAGGATGCCCGCCGTTCCGGTGTCGTAGGAACTCGCGTACTCCTGGACCTTGAGCCCGTCAGAGAGCGCCGGGATCGTGGGTTCGAGCACCACCACCACCCGGTCGGCCAGTACGATAGGCAGGACGGCCGCGCGACTCGACAGCGTCGCCGCGGAATCGAGGAGGATGACGTCGGTGTCGGCCGCCAGCGTCGCGACCACCTCCCGCAGGCGCGTCGGGTCGGCCGCGGCGAAATCTCCCAGACTCGTCCCGCAGGGAACGACACGCATCCCGTGACGCCGGTAGACCGCCGCCTCGACCGGGGCGCCCCCCTCGACGAGCACGTCGTGGAGTGTCGTCTCGACGTCCGCGAGCCCCGCGTGAAAGAGGAGGTTCGCCATGCCCATGTCAGCGTCGACGACCGTCACGTCGTACTCCTCGGCGAGCGCCATCCCGAGCGCCAGCGTACTCGTGGTCTTGCCCGTGCCGCCCTTGCCGCTGGCGACTGCGAAGGCCTCCACCATTGCCCCGGATTGTTGCCCCCTCTGGTATAAACGTTCGCGTCGAGAGACAGGTTCGTACACTCCAGACTGTGACCGTCGACCGGCCCGTCCACTACCCCCGACCGGATAACTAAGAGCCAGACACGTGAACAACTCGTTCATGGCTTCCGGATCGGATCTCGGCGGCGAGCCGGCCATCGAGACCGACGACCTGACGAAGCGGTTCGGCGACGTGCTCGCCGTCGACGGGCTCGACCTGTCGATCCCGCAGGGTGACGTCTACGGCTTTCTCGGCCCGAACGGGTCGGGCAAGACGACGACGATGCGGATGCTCACGACGCTGACGCGTCCAACGAGCGGGAGCGCCCGCGTCATGGGTATCGATGTGTCGAACCGGCGTGAGTTGGTCTCGGTGGTGGGGTATCTCCCCGAGGAGCCGCCGCTGTTCGACGAACTCACGGCGCGCGAACAGCTCCGTCACGTCGCCGCCCTCCACGACGTGCCCCGTGACGTCGCGGGCGAACGCATCAACCGCTATCTCGAACGGTTCGACCTGGCGGCCCAGGCCGGCCGACGCCTCGAAGGATTCTCGACGGGGATGCGCAAGAAGGTCGGGCTCATCGCCACGATCCTCCACGAACCGCCGGTGATCTTCCTCGACGAACCCACCTCCGGACTGGACCCGCGAGCGGCTCGCACCGTCAAAGACCTCATCGCGGAGTTGTCGGGTGGCGACACCACCGTCTTCCTCTCGACGCACATCCTCTCGGTGGTCGACGAACTCGCCGACAGCGTAGGCGTGCTCCACCGTGGTCGGCTGGTCGCCGAGGGTGACCCCGACCGACTCAAACACCGCGCCGAGAGCGGCGAGGAGCAGTCCCTCGAAGACGTCTTCCTCTCGGTCACTGCCGACCACGCCGAGGAAGCGGACACGGCAATCGGTGAGGGACTCGACGAGGACAGACAGGAAACCGAACCGCTCGATCAGTCCGACTCGTCACGATGAGCGCCGCCGGACACGCCCTCCGTATCGCCCGCGTGGACGTCACCCGGATGGTCCGCAAGCGCACGGGTGAGTGGACTCTCGGAAGCGTCGTAGGGGTGCTCATGTTCGGAGTGTTGATCCTCGTCGCCACCGCCGGGGGCGCCTGGGGGGGCCGGGCCGTCGGCCGCGCACTCGCGTCCGGGTCACTCGAATTCGACCCGGTGGGTGCGGCCAGCGCCGCCCGCGGACTGATCGGCGTCTTCTGGGTCATCGGCGTCGCCATGTTCGCCCTCCGTTCGGTCGGTCAGCGCGGGACGCTCACGAACGCCGAGGGGATCCTGACCGTCGTCCCGACCCGCGAGGCTTACGTCGGGATCGTCCTCGCCGAGTACATCTACTTCCTGCTGTGGACGCTCGTCCCCGCCGCCGGGATCGGAGTCGGACTCGCCGTCGGTTCCGGCGCACTCTGGCCAGCTATCGGCCTCCCGCTCCTGATGCTCTGTGGCGGGTTGACGCTCACCGCCACCGGCTATCTCGTCGGCCTGGGGATCCGGCACGTGATCACCCGGTTCCCGTTCGTCGCCCGGCACAAGTCGGGACTCGTCGTCCTGGCCTTCGTCGTCTACTTCGTCGCCATCTTCACCGGAGGGTTGAACCAGGTCGTCGTGAACCTCTTCGACCCGGTGGCGGCTTCGCCGCTGGGCTGGTACGGCGACCTCGCGGCGCTGGGACTGCCCGGCGTAGCCACGGAGACGAGCTACGCCGTCGGCGCGGTCAGCACGACAGCCATCCTCGCTGCGTTCGTGACGCTCACCGGCATCCGGGTGGCCGAACGGCACTGGTTCGCCGACCCCGCCCTCGCGGGCGAGGGTGACTCCGATTCCGATCCGACGCCCGCCGAAGGTGCTATCGCGGGCGACGCGGACGCGAACGTGCGAGAGGCACCCGACCCACTCGGAATGGCGCTTGAAGGTGTCCTCAGTCGGCCGACCGCGGCGCTGGTCACGCTGGCGTGGCGCCGCGCGATCAGGGCCCCGCTGAAGTTGCTCTACGCCGCCTATCCGCTGCTCTTCCTCGTCGGTGTCGTCGCCGATATCTTCCAGACCGGACAGGTACCGGCGTATCTTCCCTACGGACTGGTCGTCTTCGTCGCCTGGGCAGCGGGCGTCGTCTTCACGCTCAACCCGCTGGGCGACCAGGGGTCGGTCCTGCCGGCGACAGTGTTGAGCGCCGTCACCGGCCACCGCTTCGTCGCCGCGCACGTCTTCGCCGGGCTAGTCGTCGCCGTCCCCGTCGGCACCGTCCTCGTCGCCGTGGCCGGCCTCCTGAGTCCGCTCGCACCCGAACGCGTCGCCCTGCTGGTCGCCGTCGCGCCCGTCGCGATGGTCGTCGCCAGCGCACTCTCGGTCGGTATCGGCACCGCATTCCCGCGGTTCGAAGCCACGAACGTCACCCGGTCGATGGAGGCGGTCGTCCCGAGCCCGTGGGCATTCGTCCTCTTCAGTCTTCACCTCGTTCTGACGGCCGCCGCCGTCGGCGTCGTCGTCGAATCGGCCGTCCGGTCGCTGGCCGCGGGCCTGCTGTCGCTCCTGCTCTCGACCGTCCTGAGCGGGTTCACCATCTCGCCGGAGCGACTCTACGTGGTGTGTGCCGGGCTGCTGGTCGTTCTGCTGGTGTTGCCGCTGCTGTCCTACCGGTACGCGGTCCGGACCTTCGACGAGTACGTGCTCGCGTGAGGCAGAGATAGGTACAGGGTGTGAAACCATCTTTTTCCCGCTCGGGTATCCTCGGTCGCCTTCGGCGACCTGCGGGTACCACTCGCGGCAAAAACATGGGTGAAAAAGCCGGACGCGGCGGTCGCTGCGCTCCCTTGC
>Ga0207718_100134_pt1 | contig 91286 bp, 94 predicted proteins | sample A23M2SouthBayCA_FD_187749 | JGI IMG/M metagenome (GOLD analysis project Ga0207718, IMG submission 187749) | Aerobic enrichment media microbial communities from Eden Landing Ponds, California, USA - A23 M2 (SPAdes) | ecosystem: Environmental > Aquatic > Marine > Unclassified | place: Emeryville...
GAGGCGGGCCTCGAACGCCTGCGCGACGTGGCCGACACCGTCATCGTCGTGCCCAACGACCGCCTGCTGGACTCCGTGGGCAAACTCCCCGTCCGGCAGGCGTTCAAGGTGTCCGACGAGGTGCTGATGCGCTCGGTCAAGGGCATCACTGAACTCATCACCAAGCCCGGCCTCGTCAACCTCGACTTCGCCGACGTGAAGACGGTGATGGAGAAAGGCGGCGTCGCCATGATCGGACTGGGGGAGAGCGACTCCGAGCAGAAGGCCCAGGATTCGGTCCGCTCCGCGCTTCGATCGCCCCTGCTCGACGTAGACATCTCCGGCGCCAACTCGGCGCTCGTCAACGTCACCGGCGGCACCGACATGGCTATCGAGGAGGCCGAGGGCGTCGTCGAGGAGATCTACGACCGGATCGACCCCGACGCCCGCATCATCTGGGGCACCTCCATCGACGAGGAACTCGACGGCACGATGCGGACGATGATCGTCGTCACGGGTGTCGAGTCGCCACAGATCTACGGCCGGGGCGAGGAGGAAGCCGCGCCCGAACCGGAGCCGTCCGGCGGCATCGACTACGTCGAGTAGTCAGGTCGTCGCTCTCCGCCACGCTCGTCGACGCCAGCGACGCTACAGCATCTCGTCGTGCGTGTGGACGTGGTCGTGGTCCGTGGCGTCACACTCGACGTTCGTGTACCCCGACTGGAACACCTCGACGAGGTCCGCCTCGGCGTCGAACGCGTGGCGCGGGATACAGCCGATATCGGCGCCGAGGACGTGGATGCTCACGCTCGGCACGTCGGACGTGGTGGTGACGGAGTGGATGTCGCCGTCCGGCGGGATCAGTTCGTAACAGTCGCCCGGCCCCGCGTGGCGCACTTCCGCCTCCTCCAGTTCCGCGTGCCCCTCGTCGGCCGCGCCCTCGTCGACCCGCCGGAAGAACGTCTCGCGTTGTGTCCCCTGATAGAGGCCGACGAGTCCCCACGCGAGGTGGTCGTGGACGGGCGTCTCGACGCCCGGTGGGACGACGAGGCTCGATATCGACAGTTTCCCCGGCCGACGGTAGAGGAGCCACTGAGCGATGTCGCCGCCCATGTCGCTTCTGTTGTCGTAGTCCGCCGGCGGGAGGTTGCGATACTGCTCCGGGAGCCAGCCGTCCGCGTCGAGCAACGCCTCGAACGGGTCGCGCAACGCCGAAAGCAGGGCCGGAATCCCGTCGTGGTCGTCCGCCAGTCGGTTCACTGTCGCGACGAACTCCCGGAGCCGCGGGTCGTCGAGATAGTACTCCGCCTGTGGCTCGCTCATACGTCCAGTAGTGGCCTGGTGACAATAAACACCCGCCGCCGGCGGCGACCGGTTACTCAGCGATGGATGGATCGCGTGAGCGTGAAGACGAACAGCGCGATGAGGAAGGCGCCGACGAACCCCTCTATTTGAGCGAGGAGTCTGATCCAAGGGCTGCCGACATCCTCGGCGCCACCGAGGACGAGCGTGATGAACGATTCGAGGCTGAGAATGAGGTAGCCGATCGGCGTCTCGTACGGTGTTGCCGATTGAACGAGAGAGAAGACCGCACTGAACAGGAGAATCGTGCCGACCGACACACCGATCACTCTGGACGGGCGCTCCCCGTATCCGGCGGTGAGGTTCAAGAGCGTGTTGGCACCCCACCGACCCGCGGCGGCGACCCGTGTTCGCAGGTCTTCCGAGTGATCCATCACGGTCGGGCGATACTGCTCGCGCCGGTAGAGCATCTCTCGCCGGAAGAACTCGGCCGCGGCTTTGGTGTCACCGATCTCGTTGGCGCCGTTTTTCGCCTTGAGGTACGTCCCCTCCAGATCGCCGTCGGACGGCGGCAGCGCCCGGCAGTCGAGTTCCGGAACCTCGATCACGTCGTGGAGACGCCAGTCTGCGGCGTGGAGCGCCTCGCGGTAGTTCCCGAAGTCGAATCCGTCGAACGTCGTGTAGAGGAATCTGAAGTGATCGAAGAGGTCGGATGGGGGGTCCGCCTCGGCCAACTCGACGTCTCCGAGTCGGGCGTCGGTCAGGTCGTACACGAGCGTCCCATCGTCCGGGAGGTAGAGCCGACCATCCGGTAGCGTCGCCTCGTTCAGATCGACACAGCAGCTATCGGACGTGAGGTCGAGGTCTTCGAACGACGCCGAGGCGTCGACCGCCGTCTTCTGCAGGTTCACCCGCTCGGGAACCGTGGCGCCGTCGAAGTACACCCGGTCACCGAACCGCGACCCCGAGAAGGTCGCGTGCGAGAAGGTGGCGAGTTCGAACCGCACGACCGTCTCGAACGCCGCTTCGCGGAAGTGCGCCTTACGAAAGGTGGCCTCGCTGAAGTCGACTGGCCCCCCGAATCGAGCCATGTGGAAGTTCGCTTCCACGAACGTCGTCTTGTACCCCCAGACGCCGGCCGAGAAATCGGCCTCGACGAACCGGGCTGGCGCCTCGAATCTGGCCTTCCCGAGATACACCTCACCTTCGAACGTCGCCTCGGTACAGATCGGCCGTTGCCGGAATCGTGCGCCTTCGAGCGAGAGTGGCTGTCGAACGATGGCGTAACGCAGGTTCGCCTCCCCCTCGAATCGAGCGTGCCGGAGGTCGATCCGGTGGTTGTCTCGGCACTCGAGAATGACGTGGTCGAGGTCGAGCGTCCCGAACCGTGCACCGATGAACTGCTTCGGTTCCCTGCCGACCTCGTCGAGTTTCGCGAGCAACGCGTCTCTGACGACCCGGTCGTCTTTCTCGTCGACTGGCTGGTGAAAGAGACAGTAATCGGCTCCGGCCGGCGCCTCGTGCGGGCAGGACCACACTCCCGTTTCGTCCAGGAGCGTTCGATCAAGCGGGGTCGACTGCCCGGTCTCCGCTTGCCAGGCGTCCGGATCGAACGAGAACCGGCACCGATCCTCGGATGGCTCGCTCTCTCCCATTTGTTCTCTCGAACAGCCATGCACGCCGATCAGTTATAGTAGTGGTTGGAACTGTTTGGCCGACCGATCGCCAGACTGCGTGCGATCGGTCGTGCAACGACTTACAGAGGCTACTATAGAACGTCCGGGCTCCCCGGTCGTCACCGTATCAACCCGCAGTGTTATCAATAGATAGAAAAAGCCGGCTCGTCTAGAGAGTCCTATGGACATCAAATACGACCTCGCAAGCTACGTCCGCGTGCTCAAGATGGCGAGTACGCCGTCGTGGAACGAGTTCTCGCAGGTTTCCAAAGTCGCGGGTGCCGGTGTCTTTCTCGTCGGACTGTTGGGCTTCGTCATCTTCGCCATCATGACCTTCCTGCCCGGGGGCGCATAGATGGGCATCTTCGCCGTCAAGACCACGGCCAGCCAGGAGCGCACCGTCGCGGATATGATCGCCAGCCGGGAGGAGGACGAAGTCCACGCGGTCCTCGCGCCCGACTCGCTGACGAGCTACGTGATGGTCGAGGCCGACAACAGCGCCGTCCTCGAACGCGTGATGGACGAGATTCCCCACGCCCGTTCGATCGTCCCCGGCACCTCCTCGCTCACGGAGGTCGAACACTTCCTCTCGCCCACCCCGGACGTGGAGGGCATCGCCGAGGGCGACATCGTCGAACTCATCGCCGGCCCGTTCAAGGGCGAGAAGGCTCGGGTCCAGCGCATCGACGAGGGCAAGGACCAGGTGACGGTCGAACTGTACGAGGCGACCGTTCCAATCCCCGTCACGGTCCGAGGCGACCAGATCCGCGTCCTCGACAGCGACGAGCGGTAGTTCGTCGGACCGTGCGAACGGCGTCCCCGTGAGCAGGGGGGTGCCGCCCGCGCCATCCCCTCGTTTTACCGACATTCGTGCGCCGGAATAGCAACCCATAACTGCGCCGTCCGTGCAGAGTGGTCCGTGACGACGGAAGGGTCGACTCGAGTAGACATGCACGTGAAAGTGCTCGACGAGCGTGTCGTCTCGCGGGCGAAGGCCCGGGGGCTCGACGCCCTCGTCTACGCCCCGCACTTCACCCGGCTGCCGGATATTCGCGCCCGGGCCGCCGAGTTCTCGGACGACGACCTCCTCGTCGTCCCCGCGCGCGAGGTGTTCACCGGCCCGTGGTACGACCGCCGCCACCTCCTCGCGATCGGACTCGCCGAGCCCGTCCCCGACTTCATCACCTTCCGGGGCGCGCTCGCGGAGCTCGATCGACAGAACGCGGCCGTCCTCGTTCCCCATCCCGAGATGCTGAACGTCAGCTGTTCGCGGACCGACGTGGCGGCCGACTCCGACGCCTTCGACGCCGTCGAGACGCACAACGCGAAGTGTCTCCCCCACCAGAACCGCCAGGCGCGGGCGGTCGCTCGCGAGACCGGCCACCCCGGCTTCGGCTCGTCGTACGCCCACCTCCGGGGGACGGTGGGCGAGGCGTGGACGACCTTCGAGACGGCCGTCGACTCCGGGGCCGACCTCGTCGCGGCGCTCCGGTCGGGCACACCGCGTCGCGTCGTCCGCGGTCGCGGCGCCGACCACTACCTGCGCTGTCTCACGGAGTTCGCCCACCTCGGCTACGAGAACACATGGGGGAAACTCGATCGGCTCTTTCTCTCCGGCACCGAACCCACTCATCCGAGCCACATCGCCTACGACGGCCGCTTCGACGACGTGACGGCGTACTAGACGACCGCGGCGTACCGCAGCAAGACGATGCCGAACGGGGCGCCGATGGCGGTGAGATACCCCACGACGAGCGTCGCGTCGCCCCCCGTCGGCAGGAGGACCCAGACGACCGGTCCGGCGAGGAGGCAGCCGAGGCCGAATGTCGCCGCGACGGCCCGCTCGGTCCGCCCGGGCGTGTCGGTCACGGCGACGCCGAGGAGTGCGCGGCCCGTAAACAGGGACGCCACGAGGGCGACGACCAAGCGGACGTACGCGCCCGCACGGACGACGGCGCCAGCGGCGACGTACCGGGCCGTCTCGACGCCGGGACCGGCCTCGTCCGTCCACTTGACGATCGGATCGGACACGCTACCCGAGCAACACGGCGCTCATCGCCCCGCCCACGCTTCCGAGCGGGATCACGTAGACGTTGACGACGCCGAGGGCGGCGAGTTCGACGGCGGTCACCGCCACCGTCACCGGGTTGGCGTACTTGCTACTGGTCGTGACGCCGGCGGGCAGGCCCCACTCCTGACTGGTGAACGGGTAGAAGAAGGCGATGCCCCGACGGCTGCCGACCACGTCGAGGAGGTAGTGGGTCGCGACGCCGATCCAGACGAACTGGAGGTTGCCGAAGAAGACGGGGTAGGCGGCGACGACCCCGAGTACGAACACGTTGTGCAGGGTCTTGCGGTGTTTGCCGAAGGCGGTGTCCACGTCGGGGAAGAGCGCCCCGAGGACGATGGGTACGGAGAGTCTGGCGATCATCTCGGCCGTTTCGAGCGCGGTCGACGCCGAGAGCGTCGTCGGCCAGACGAGCACGACGCCGAGGCCGACGCTCAGCAGCGCCGCGTTGAGGACGTGTCCTTCTTTGTTCATCCGGATCGGGGTACGTCCCCGTCGGCTAAAAGCCTCGGTCATCGGCGAGCGAAAGAGGGATTTGACGGCCGGCCGGAGGACGACCATGGAGTACGAGACGCCCCTCTTCTTCCACGTCATGCAGTACGCGGCCGCGGCCGACCGCGACGTGATCGACCTCGTGAGCGGCGGGCCGGACTGGGAGCCACCGACGGCGCTCCGGGAGGGTCTGCGGGACTACGCCGACGGCGATCCCGAGTCGTTCCAGTATCCGCCGAGCGACGGCCTGCGCGACCTCCGGGAGGAGATCGCCGCCCGCCGCGGCGTCGACACGGACCGCGTCGTGATCACGAACGGCGCGGGCGAAGCGAACTATCTCGCCATGGCGGCGGCGCTCGAACGCGACGCCGGGAACGAGATCATCCTGACCGACCCCGTCTACCCCTACTACCCCGGGAAGGCGAAGATGCTCGGCGCCGACGTGCGTCTCGTCCCCGTCGCCGACGACGGGGGACTGGACGTGGACGCGATGTGCGAGGCGGCCAGTTCGGAGACGGCCGCCATCCTCGTCAACTCCCCCAACAACCCCACCGGCGCGGTGTACGGCGCGGAGACGATGGAAGCGATGGTCGACCTCGCCGAGGACACCGACGCCCTCCTCGTCTCCGACGAGGTGTACGACCACTACGACTACTCGGGCCGGTTCGAAAGCGCGCTCGCCGCCGACTCCGCACACGCCGTCGTCACGAACTCGTTCTCGAAGTCGATGGCCGTGACGGGGCTCCGGGTCGGCTACGCCGTCTTCCCTCCACACCTCGTCGACGCCGCGCGCACGCGCCACATGCTCGTGAACGTCACCGGTGCCCGCCCCTCACAGGCCGCCGTCCTCCACGCGCTCCGGGAAACGGGGCCCGAGTACTACGAGGCGTCGCGTGACCTCCTCCGGGACCGCATCGACGCCTTCACCGACGCCCTCGACGCCGCGGGCGCGGAGTACATCGCGCCCGACGGGGCCTTCTACGTCTTCGCGCGCTTCGAGGGGTTCCCCGGGACGCTCGACAACGTCGAGCACCTCGTCGACGAGGCGGGCGTCGCCTGCATGCCCGGCGACACCTTCGGGACGTACGACGAGTGGATCCGGTTCGCCCTCGTCACGCCGCGGGCCGAGGAGGCGGCGCACCGACTCGCCGACTACTTCTAACAGACGAGGATGCCCGCGCGGTAGTACCGCCCCTCGTACGCCACGACGTCGATGTCGTGCCAGGCGTAGTCGAAGTCCTCGACGCTCTCGTTCATCGCGCGGTGGAACGTCTCCCGCCGCTCGGCGGAGAGATTCGCGTACGGGACGGCCGATTCGGTGTCGATCGGCTCCGCGTCGACTTCGTAGACGGTCAGCGAGGGTGGGCAGTCAGTGCTGGCGGCGGCCGTCGACGTCGGGGGCGGGGTCGGCGTCGGCGTCGGCGTCGGCGTCGGCGTCGGCGTCGAGGACGCCTCCGGTACTGCGCCGAGACAACCCGAAAACGCGACACACAGTGCTGCGACGACGACGAGGGAGGGCAGTCGGGGCATAGCCGACCGTTCGGCCGTCCACCGACAAGTGCTTTTCCCGGATCGACGGGTACAGGTGTCCGGCCCGTCTCGCCCCGCGTATGAGCGATATCGACGTAGAGGCGGTCGACGAGGTCGACGACGAGACGGACGGCGAGGTGGCCGACCGGCCCACCGACATCGACGTCGAGGCGGCGGCCGACCTCCCGTCGGGGGTCGACGCGCCGGAGTACGTCCTCTACGGCGGGAAAGGCGGCGTGGGCAAGACGACGATGGCGGCGGCGACGGCGCTCTCCTCCGCCGCGGACGGCACCGCGACGCTGGTCGTCTCGACCGACCCCGCCCACTCCCTCTCCGATACGCTCGACGCCGACATCCCGCCGCGGCCGACGCGCATCCGCGAGGACATGCCGCTGTGGGCCGCGGAGATCGACCCCGAGGCGGCGATGGAGGAGGGCCTGTTCGGGGAGGGCGGCATCGGCGTCGAGGGCGAAGGGTCGGCGACGACGCCGGGGGCTGGCGACGCGCCCCTCGGCGGTCTGGGCGAACTCGGCGACATGCTCGGCGAGGACGCCGTCGATCCGCTGATGGGCGGGTCGATGCCCGGTGCGGACGAGGCGGCCGCGATGCGCCAACTGCTCGAGTATCTGGACGACCCGCGGTTCGATCGCGTGGTAATCGACACGGCGCCGACGGGCCACACGCTCAGACTGCTCGAACTCCCCGAGATGCTCGACTCGATGGTCGGGCGCCTGCTCTCCATGCGAGAGAAGTTCTCGGGGATGATGGAGGGGTTCAAGGGCATGTTCGGCGTCGGCGGCGACGACGACGAGGCCCCCGACCTCGACGAACTCCGCGACCGGATCGAACGCCTGCGGGCCGTCCTGCAGGACCCCGCCCGCACGGACTTCCGGGTGGTGATGGTGCCCGAGGAGATGAGCGTCGTCGAGTCCGAGCGACTGGTGGCGCGTCTCGACGAGTTCTCCATCCCCGTCGGCACCGTCGTCGTCAACCGCGTGATGGAGGACCTCGCGGACGTGGCCGACGTGGACCCCGAGTGGGTCGTCTCCCCCAATCTCGACGACTGCGAGTTCTGTCAGCGTCGGTGGGACGTCCAGCAGCGCGCCCTCCGTCGCGCCACCGACCTGTTCCGCGGACACGACGTGAAGCGCGTCCCCCTGCTGGCCGACGAGGTGCGTGGCGAGCGGGCGCTGCGGGTCGTCGCGGCGTGTCTGGCGTAGTTGCGACGGATCACCCGGACAGGAACTATCTTCCTCCGGCCACGTACTCCCGGTGTGACGGATCGTAAGCCGGACCCCAACAATCCGCTCTCGCCGTACTACCCGTCCGACATTCCGGACGTTCCGGGAAGCGGGCGCAAGTGGTTCGCCGTGTTGCTGTCCGCGATGCTGCTTCTCGGGGCCGTCTACGCGTTTCTCACGGTGTTGTTCGCGTTCTGAGTCCGATCAACGCAGTCGATCCATCAGCCCGAAGGCCCGATCCCGAAGCCGATCGGGGACGAACCGCCCGAGGACGCTCACGCGGGCGAGCGTTCCGACCGGCACGCGACTCGCGGGCTTGGTCGAACTCGCGGCGTTCAGGATATCCTCGGCGACGCGTTCGGGCGACACCGCGCCCGGGCCGCCACCGCCGATGGCCTGCGTGTCCTCGAACACGGAGTAGAAGGAGTCGTACGCGCCGGAACGCTCGACGCCCTCGACTTCCGTCTCGGCGCGCTGGGTGAACGCCGTGTCGACCGGGCCGGGTTCGATCAGGACGGCCTCGATGCCGTACTCGTCGACTTCGGCGCGGAGGGCGTCGGTCATGGCTTCGAGGGCGAACTTCGATCCGGCGTAGACGCCACCGCCGGGGAAGGAGAGGCGCCCGGCGACGCTGGAGACGTTGACGACCGTCCCCTCGCGCCGACGGCGCATGTGCGGAAGGACGGCCCGCGTGAGACGGTGGGGACCGTAGACGTTCACGTCGAACTGTCGGTGGACGGCGTCGGTGGGCACGTCCTCGATGGGCCCGAACTGGGCGTAGCCGGCGTTGTTGACGAGACAGTCGATCCGGCCCTGCTCCTCGATGATTCGGTCGACGACCCGCGCCACGTCGTCGTCCTCGGTCACGTCGAGGGTCGCGATGGTACAGCCGCGGTCACCGAGCGTCTCAACGTCGGCGGGGTTGCGGGCCGTGGCGTACACCTCCCACTCCTCGTCGAGGAAGGCTTCGGCGGTCGCACGACCGATACCGGACGAACAGCCCGTGATGAGGACGGTCTTCGGTTGCACACCGTCTCTCTCGGCCCGACGGCAGTTAATTCATGCTCCATCGACCGCGAACGGGCTCTCGCCCTCGGTCCACTCCCACCCCGGCAGCCGCGTCTGGAACCCGGCCGCGAGGGCGGCGTCGAGGTCGTCCGCGCCCGCGACGCCCTCGGTGTGAGTCATCACGTCCGCGATGTGGAAGGTCGCCTGCGCGAGCAAGGCGAACGGCTCCCCGCCCGCGACGGTCGCGGCGAGCGCCCGCCCGAGCACTTCGTCGACGACGAACCCGGGGTAGTCCCCGGTCACGTCGAGGTCCCGGAGCAGGGCGACGTAGCCGGCGACGTTGACCGCGCGGGCGCCGTCGGCGAAGACGACGGCGACCTCGTTGCGGTACGCGTCCTCGCTCACCGAGCCGACCTCGACGCCGAAGCAGTCGCCCAGTCGGTCGCGGGTTTCGTTGATCAGGGGGACCACGACGGGCGCCCGGTCGCGCACCCACTCGTACTCGGCCTCGACCGTCGCCGGCGTGAGTTGCATACGCTCCCGAGTTTGCGAAGGCTTTTATAATACTGGCCTGATAGGGTGACTCAAGCGGGTTTTCGCTGCCTCTTCCCGCAGTCGAGCACCTCCCGTACAGGCCGTTCACCGATGTTCCCCCACGGCACGACAGTGACGCACGACCGTCGGCAGTCGACACCGCCGATTCCGTCGGGGCATCGACCGAGAACGACCGTACGGAGGGCTCTCAACCGGCACATATGAGCTCCGTAGACAAGCAACTCGAGGACCTGAAAGCAGAGATCGAAGACGAGCTACCGCCCGGCATCTCGGTGTCGGACGTGAAGTACGAGGGCCCGGAACTGGTCGTCTACACGCGCGATCCGAAGGAGTTCGCCAGCAACGGCGATCTGATCCGCACGCTGGCGAGCAAGCTCCGCAAGCGCATCACCGTCCGTCCCGACCCCGACGTGTTGATGGACGTAACGGCGGCCCGCGAGAAGATCCGGGAGGTGATCCCCGACGACGCCGGCGTCACCGATCTGGATTTCCACATCGACACCGGCGAAGTCGTCATCGAGGCCGAAAAACCGGGCATGGTCATCGGCCGCCACGGCTCGACGCTCCGCGAGATAACGAAGGCCATCGGCTGGACGCCCGAGGTGGTCCGCACGCCGCCAATCGAATCCTCGACCGTCTCGAACGTCCGTAACTTCCTCAAGCAGGAACGCGACGAGCGCCGCGACATCCTCGAACGCGTGGGTCGGCAGATCCACCGCGAGGAGATGGCCGACGAACAGTGGGTGCGCATCACGACTCTCGGCTGCTGTCGCGAGGTCGGGCGCGCGAGCTTCATCCTCTCGACCGCCGAGACGCGTATTCTCGTCGACTGTGGCGACAAACCCGGCGCCGAGGGCGAGGTGCCCTACCTGCAGGTGCCCGAGGCGGCGCCGCTGAACTCCATCGACGCCGTCGTCCTCACGCACGCCCACCTCGACCACTCCGCGCTCATCCCCCTCCTGTTCAAATACGGCTACGACGGCCCGATCTACTGTACGGAGCCGACCCGGGACCTGATGGGCCTGCTCACGCTGGACTACCTCGACGTGGCCTCCAAGGAGGGCCGCACCCCGCCCTACGAGAGCGAGATGGTTCGCGAGGCGATCAAACACACCGTACCCCTCGAATACGGCGACGTGACCGACATCGCGCCGGACGTGAAGCTCACTTTCCACAACGCGGGCCACATCCTCGGCTCCGCCGTCTCCCACTTCCACATCGGCGACGGCCTCTACAACGTCGCCTTCTCGGGTGACATCCACTACGAGGACACCCGGCTCTTCAACGGCGCCGTCAACGACTTCCCGCGGGTTGAGACGCTGGTTCTGGAGTCCACCTACGGTGGTCGCAACGACTACCAGACCGACCAGGAAGACTCCGAGCGCAACTTACTGGAGATCATCAACGAGACCCACGAGCAGGGCGGCAAAGTACTCATCCCGGCCTTCGCCGTGGGTCGGTCACAGGAGATCATGCTCGTTCTGGAGGAGGCGATGCGGAGCGGGAAGATCCCGCGGATGCCCGTCCACCTCGACGGGATGATCTGGGAGGCGACGGCCATCCACACCACCTACCCCGAGTACCTGCGGGACGACCTTCGCGACCGGATCTTCCACGAGGACGAGAACCCCTTCCTCGCCGAGGAGTTCAACCACATCGACGCCGGCGAGGACGAACGCCAGGAAGTCACCGACGGCGACCCGGCGATCGTCCTCTCCACCTCCGGGATGGTCACCGGCGGACCGATCATGTCGTGGCTTCGCCACCTCGGGACCGATCCGGACTCGACGCTCGTCTTCGTCGGCTACCAGGCACAGGGGACGCTCGGCCGTCGGATTCAGAACGGCTGGGACGAGATTCCGATGAACGGCCGCGGCAACGGCCGCGGCGGGCGCGGCAACACCCTGTCGCTGAAGATGGGCGTCGAAACCGTCGACGGCTTCTCCGGCCACGCCGACCGACAGGGCCTCGAGAACTTCGTCAAGACGATGAACCCCCGCCCGGAGAAGGTGCTCTGTGTCCACGGCGACGAACGTTCCGTGCAGGATCTCTCCTCCGCGCTCTATCACGACTACAACATGCGGACGTTCGCGCCGAAGAACCTAGAGACCTTCCGGTTCAAGTAGTCGCACCGCGTCTCGTATGTGAGTCGCTTCGACGCCGTGCGCCGTCCCGAGCGCTCCCGGCACGCGAGCCGGCCGCCCGACTCTGGATGATCGATTGCGAAACATCCATGCCAATCGACCGCGTGCGTCGGCCATGGACTCGGACGAGATGGACGGATGTCTCGCCCTGCGCCTGCGGAAAACCGGCGGCGTTCCCGTTCGGCAACGGATCGCCCCGTCGGTGGCCGGCGATTCCGGGCCTCGACGCGACGCTGGTCGAGGGGTGAGACGGCGAGCGACGAGTCGTGGGGGCGGGTTCGATTGAGCGGCTTGCCACCGGACGACACCGTGTCGATCAGGTACGATTCGGACGACGGGATCTATCGGGCACGATTCGACACCGACGCCATCGCCCCGAGCATGGCGATCATCGAGGCCATGGCGAGCGTCCGTGACACCACCCCGACGGCGCTCGAGCCGCTGGTCGAGACGGTCGATCCGATGGCCATCGACCGTCTCGTGAAGGGGACCGACGCGACCGACGACCGCATTCTCGAGTTTCGTTACGTCGACCACCGGGTGACCGTGCGCGGGCCGGGCGTCATCGATATTCGGCCGCCGTCGGACGACGACGAAGACGACTGACCGTCCAAGCCGTCAGGCGACGTCGGCCGTCTCATCCGGGTCGACGACCGTCCCACCGTCGACGCCGACGCGATCACAGTGGTCGAAGAGGGGACACGCCTCCGGCCCGTCGAGACACGCCGGCGCGCGCGCCGTGCAGTGGTCCCGACCGAACTGGATCATCGCGGTGTGGCCGAAGCCACACTTCGCCGCCGGCACCGTCGCTTCCAGCGCCTCGCGCACGGCCTCGTGATCCGCGTCGGGGGGTGCCAGCCCCATCCGGCGGGCGATGCGGTGGACGTGGGTGTCGACGGGGAAGACGCCGCCCCGTCCGCCGGCGAAAAGAAGCACGCAGTCGGCGGTCTTGGGGCCGACGCCGCGGATGTCGAGGAGGCGGTCGCGTACGTCGGCGGGAGCGCCCTCGCGGACGAAGGCGTCGAACGCGTCGGCACCGCCGAAGTCGGCGACGATTTCGGCCGCTGCGTCGACGATCACCCGCGACTTCTGGTTGTACAGGCCCGCGGACGCGATGGTGTCAGCGAGCGTCTCGCGGTCGGCGTCGGCCAGCGCCGCCGCCAGGTCACCCTCGCCGTACCGCTCCATCAGCGCGTCGAAGGCCGGTTGGCTCGCGGTGTCGCTCGTGTTCTGACTCAGGATCGTTCGGACGAGGCAGGGAACGGCCTCGCGTCCGCCGTACGCCTTCTGCCAGTAGATGTCGCCGAGGGTGTCGACGACGGCTTCGGCCCGCGTCTCGGGGTCACCGGCTCCGAACGTGGCGTCGGCACCGCCGCCCCCGATGTTCTCGGCGGGTTCGTCGGTCATGGCGGCAGTTGGGAGCGGATCGAAAAAAGCGCGGCGTCACTCGACGGCCAGCGTGATCGTGAGGTCGGCGCCGTCGGCGAGAGCGTCGACGAGGCCGCGGTCGAGGTCGGCCGCCGCGGCGTCGGCGCCGATGGCGACCGTCCGGTCGTCGACGTAGGTGCTCGTCCGGACGACGGCGCTTCGGTCGCTGTCGAAGGTGAGATCGGGATGACCGCGGGCGCGGACCCGTTGGCTCGCGGCCGCGGTTTCGAGCGTCAGGATGATCGTCGCTCCGGGATCACGGCAGGCGGCGACGAAGTCGTCGTCGAAGTGGATCGGAGCGTGGTCGGCCTCGATACCGACGATACAGTCGCCCGCTGGCGTCAGCCAGTCGTCGGTTGTCACCTCGAACGTGCTCTCGTGGGTCGCGGCGACGTGTTCGTGGCCGCGCGCCCGGATGACCTCTCGCATGATCGGGACTCGCCCGGCGGGACCGATATCGGTGCCGGTTCGTCGCGGTCATACTGCCGGCTGTAAGTCAATCTTAAAACAGTTACAGTCGGCAGTATCAGGAGCGCGCGACGGTCACCGTCACCGCACCGCAGGCGCACTCGTAGGCCCGCCGTTCGCCCGCCTCGGTCCGCATCGCGATCATGAGGGCGCCGTCGTCCAGCGGACGGTCGCATCCGGCCGCCTCGCACGTGCTGGTGAGGTTTTCGAGCATACCACGCCATAGTTGTGCGACCGACATGAACCCGAGCCATCCCCGCAGTGAAACTGAAAGTGGAGCCGGCCTGCCGCGCGTGTCTTTATATATCTCTCTCCAAAGGTGTGAATCGTTTACACGGCCGTTATCGGGGGGTTTGGTACCGTTTCTCAGGGGTTTTGCCACCGAAGTATTTATGTACGTGTCGTCTGTACTGAGTAACACCAACGCGCCTCCGGCGCTTTGGCGGCATCGCACGCAGAATGATCGGGAATTCTTATACACGGCCGGTCGCTGGACGAAGAGCCGCCAGTACGCTCGGAGCGGTGGTATCGAGGTTTCAACAATGGTAACAACAGAAGAAGTACTCGACGAATTCGACGTTGCGGCCCTCAAAGAGGCGAACAACGTCGAGCTCACGGACGAACAGCTCGAAAACGACTCGAAGGGACAGCTCATCAAACTCGCCGGTCAGCTCCGTGACCGACGCAACGAACTCAACCAGATGGCGTCGGAGCGGGCCTCCAAGCGCGACGACCTGAACGCCGAGACCCGGGAGAAGGTCGACGAGGCACAGGAGCACCGCGAGCAGCGCGACGAGCTCAACGAGAAGGTGCAGGAACACAAGGAGAGCCGGAACGAGCTCAACGCGAAAGCGAACGAGCTCTTCGACGAGGTCGAGGAGATGAAGCAGGACCTCGAACTCGGCGACGGGAAGGATCTCGAAGAGCTCGAAGAGGAGATCGAGCAGCTCGAGTTCCGCCAGCAGACCGAAGTGCTCTCCGCCGAGGACGAGCGCGAACTCATCGAGAAAATCGAGGACAAGCGCGAGGAGTACCAGCAGCGCAAGGAGAAGCTCGACGACGCGAGCGAGCTCGACGAGCTCGTCGAGGAGGCCGAGGAGGTCCGCTCCGAAGCGTCCCAGCACCACCAGAAGGTGACGGAGCTCGCGGACAAGGCCCAGGAACACCACAACCAGATGATCGAGGCCTATCGCGAGGCCGACGAGATCCGTGACAAGGCCGACGAGATGCACGAACTCTTCGTCGAGGCCCAGGAGGCGGCCGACCGCCACCACGAGGACTTCGTCCGCGTCCAGAAGCGCCTGCGCGAACTCGACAAGGAAGAGGAGCAGGAACAGCAGGACGAGCGCGAGGCCGAGCGCGAGGCCGCCAAGGAGGAAGCCGAGGAGATCTACCAGAAGTTCAAGGAAGGCGAGACCCTCGACACCGAGGACCTGATGAAGCTCCAGAAGACGGGGCTCCTGTAGACCGGCCGACGACGACGCACGTGTTTTTATGCCGATCCGCCACCCAGCGACGCGTATGGTGATCGAGCGTGAGTGACGGTGACGACCACGGCCTCGAACGACTCGGCATCGTCGTCGGCGGCGGGTTCCTCGCGGCCGTCGTCGGCGTCGTGGTCTTCGTGATCGTGCCGGGGTCGCTCGCGGACCTCTTGGGCGTGCTGGTGACCGTCGGCGTCGTGATCCTCGGATCGCGCGCCGCGAGCGACTTCGCGGACTCGGCGTTCCCCGACTACAACGTCGCGGAGGTGGCCGTCGAGGGGCCGATCACCCGCGACGGCTCGACGCCGGGGCCGATTCCGGGCGGTGCGCTCGGCGCCACCGCCGACGACGTGGTCGAAGTGATCGAACGGGCCGACGAGGACGACGCCGTCGACGCCCTGTTAGTAAAACTCGACACGCCCGGCGGACAGGTCGTCCCGAGCGACGACATCCGGAACGCCGCGGCCGACTTCGACGGCCCGACCGTCGCGTACGCGACCGACGTGTGTGCGAGCGGCGGCTACTGGATCGCCAGCGGCTGTGACGAACTCTGGGCGCGCCGGGGGAGCATCGTCGGCAGCATCGGCGTCATCGGCTCCCGGGTGAACGTCTCGGAGTTGGCCGACGAGTTGGGCGTCTCCTACGAACGCTTCGCCGCCGGGAAGTACAAGGACGCGGGGATGCCGCTGAAGGAGCTCTCGCCCGACGAACGCGAGTATCTGCAGGGCCTCATCGACGGCTTCTACGACGACTTCGTCGAGCGGGTGGCCGAGGGTCGGGATATGGATCCCCAGGCCGTCCGCGACACCGAAGCGCGCGTCTTCCTCGGCGACGACGCCCAGGACCTGGGGCTGGTCGATTCGCTCGGGGACCGGTCGGCCGTCGAGGACCACGTGGCGGACCTGCTCGACGCCGAGGTGTCTGTCCGCGAGTTCGAACCGGAGAAGGGGTTGGCGGCCCGCCTCCGCGGCGGCGCGACGGCCGTCGCCTACGCCTCGGGCGCCGGCGTCGCGAGCGTCTTCGTCGACGACGACCGCAATCTCCGGCTCCGGTACTGAGACGACTCGGTCGCAGTGGATCGCCACGCTGTCCCGACGATCCACTGACAAACGGGACGTTGCGACTGGCCGTCCCGCTGTGTCGCCGACGACGTTCCGGACGGCGGTCACCGCGTGGTGCTATCCGTCGGCTTCGACGACAGTGAGTTTGACCTGATGGACACCTTTCAGCGGCCGAACTCGGGAGAGTAACTCCTCGATCCGCGCTCCCGTGCCGTCGACGGCGATAGACTCCAGGCAGAGATGGTCGCTGAGGTGGACGTGATGCACGGCGATGATCGTCTCGGTGAAGTCGTGTTGCAACTCGGTCATCTCGTCGGTCACCCCGCTGTGCTCGTGTTCGTAGAGGACCACCACCGTGCCGCTGAGACTCCCGGAGAGGCCGGTCTGCCGATTGAACTCCGTGACGAACCCGCGCAGGGCGTCCCGCGTCGCTTCGGAACGACTGTCGTACTCGCCGGCTTCGACCACACCGTCCAGTTCGGCGAGGAGACTCGGCGGGAGCGTGACGCTCATCCGGTCGACGTCCTGGCTCATGACGCCGTGTGTTGCCAGTCGCCGGTTACTCGTCGGGAGCCGCGATGCTGAAGCAGTATCACACTATACAGTATTACGATTAAGAGGAAAAGTATTATTATCCAACTGAATATCGGTGGGAGTACGAATGCACATTCCCGACGGCTTCCTCGATCCGTGGGTTGCGGGCCTCTTCTGGCTCGGCGCCGGGGTGGCGATCGGTGTCGCGGGCAGACGCGCCCGCGACGAGCTCGGCGACGAACGAACGCCGCTGCTCGGAGTCGTCGCGGCAGGCATCTTCGCCGCACAGATGTTGAACTGGCCGATTCCTGGCGGGACCAGTGCCCACTTCGTCGGCGGTGCGTTCGCCGGTATCCTGCTGGGTCCCTCCCTGGGCATCCTCGCGATGACCGCCGTCGTGACGATTCAGGCGCTCGTCTTCGGCGACGGGGGCATCGTCGCCCTCGGTGGAAACCTCTTCGCGATGGCAGTCGTCGACGTGCTGGTCGGATACGCGCTCTTCCGCGCGTTCAGGCGCGTCCACGAGACTGGTGCCGCCTTCGCCGCTGGCTGGGGCGCGATCACCGTCTCGGCACTCGCGGTCGGAGTCGGGGTCGGGCTCTCGTCGGCGTTCGCCTACGAACTGCGCGTGACCGTGCCGATCATGGTCGGGGGCCACGCACTGCTGGGTACCATCGAGGGCGCGATCACGGCCGCGGTGTACGGCTACGTCGCGAACGCCCGGCCGGATCTCGTCCTCGGGCGGATCGACGACGACTCGGTCCCCCCGGAGGTGGGTCTGTGAACGTCCTCGTGTCTGACTCGTGGGTACGGCGGGCGCTCCTCGTGCTCCTCGTCCTCGTCGTCTTGGCTCCCGTATTCGGCTGGGCCTCGGGCGCCGTGGGCTACGCCGAACCCCTCGAAAACGCCGCCCACGAGACGGGGGCGGCCGACGCGGCCACGCCGAGCACCCCCGGTCCGCTCCCGGACTACTCGGTGCCGGGCCTCGGCGCTCCGTTCGGAACGCTCGTGTCGGCCGCCGTCGGGACGGGACTCACGCTAGCGGTCGCGCTCGGAGCCGGCCGGCTGTTGGAACGGTGACCGGCGTCGTCGGACGGTCAGTCGAATCCATCACGGATGCGCTTCGGAGCGTCTTTGCCGCCGAACGGGTCGCCGCGACCGACGGGTTCCTTCAGCGACGCGACCCCCGCGTGTCGCTCTGCTCTCTCGCCGGGCTCGCGCTGGCGGTGATGATCACGCGAACCCTCGCGGCGACGCTTCTCTTCGGCGTCCTGACGGTCGTGCTGGCGTGGTTGTCGGCCGTTCCACTGCGGCGGTTGCTCGCCCGTTCAGCGATCGTCCCGCTCGCGTCCGCCCTCGTCGTCCTCCCGCAGGCGGTACTGCTGCCTGGCGACGCGCTCGTACAGGGGTTCGGGCTGGCCGTCACCGACGCCGGCGTCGCGTACGTCGTCCGGTTCACGCTCCGCGTCGGCGTCGGGGTCGCGCTCCTGTCGCTGCTCGTGATGACGACACCGTTTTCGGCGGTGGTCGCCGCGATGCGGGAGCTGCGAATCCCGGTTGCGCTCGTGTGGGTCGTCGCGATCACCTACCGGTACCTGTTCCTGTTTTTCGACGAGTTGCAGCGACTGATTCTGGCACGGAACAGCCGAACGACTGGACGGTCGAGTGTTCGGGACGGCTGGCGTGACGCGAGGCGGATCGCGGGGACGTTCCTGTTGCGGACGCTCGACCGCGGTGAACGGGTCGGCCGCGGGATGCGGGCCCGTGGCGGTGCGCGGCCCCCAGCACCGTACGGTCGATCACGGACCATCGACCGGTACGACTACGCACTGGTCGCACTCGCCGCCGTTGCCGTCGTCGGCTCGGGGGTGGGCAGATGGGTCCTGTGATCGAGGCGCGAGGCCTGACACACGAGTATCCCGACGGGACGATAGCGATTCGAGACGTGACGCTCTCCATCGAGCAGGGTGAACGTGTCGCGGTCGTCGGCGCGAACGGGTCCGGCAAGAGCACGCTGCAGCTCGCGCTCGGCGGACTCGTCGATCCATCGGCCGGCACGGTGGCGTATTTCGACGAGACGGCGGACGCCGAAGCCGTCAGGGATCGGCTCGGCGTGCTTCTCCAGGACCCGAACGACTATCTGTTCAACACGACGGTCCGCGAGGACCTCGAATACGGGCCAGCGCAGCTCGGAATGGCGCGAGACGTGGCGAACCAGCGGATCGAACGGCTCGCTGCCGACCTCGGCCTGGGTGACCTGCTGGACCGACCGCCGTTTCGGCTTTCGGGGGGTGAGAAACAGCGGGCCGCCGTCGCGAGCGTCCTCGCGTTCGAGCCGGACGTGCTCTTGCTCGACGAACCGTTCGGAGCCGTCGACGCCCACTATCGGGAACGCATCCTCGAACTGGTGGCCGACCACGAGGGGACCGTGCTGCTGTTCACGCCGTCGCTCGACGTCGTCCCCGAACTCGTCGAGCGGGTGATCGTCGTCGGCCGTGACGGGTCGGTCGTCGCCGATGGGCCGGTTCGAGACATCCTGACTGATCGGGCGCTGTTGGCGAACAACGGGCTCCGGCCGCCAGTCACGGTGCAGCTGTTCGAGGGGATTCTCGAGACGGCCGACCTCCCCCTGACCGTCGCAGACGCACGGGAGTATCTCCTGAACGAGGAGCAGTAGCGCTCGCGGCGCTCGACCGTCGGCCCGAACGACCGCCAGTCGAGCCGTTTGCCGGGGAATATTTATTCCCGTGGATAGTTCTCAACACCGTGACCACGCTGGTGCTGTGTGTCGACCGCGCCGACGACATCGGCCGGACCGTCGGCGTGTCGATGCCGGTCGACGGATGGGACGCAGTGCGGTCGCTGGTGACGGAGGTGGGGCTCGCGGACCCCGAGGATTCGACCGTCAACTGCCTGCTCGAAGCGCTCCGGGTCACCCGTGACCTCCGGAGCGAAGGCGAGGAAGCCATCGTCGCCGTCGTCTCCGGCTCCGGCGACTCCGCCGTCGGCGCCGACCGAGCGGTCGCCGCGCAGGTCGACACCCTCCTCGACCGATACGCCCCCGACTCGACGATCATCGTCACCGACAGCGCCGACGACGAGCGGCTGGTTCCGATCATCGAGAGCCGGCTGCCGGTCGACTCCGTCGACCGCGTGGTCGTCCGGCAGGCCCGTGACATCGAATCGACGTACTACCTCCTCAAGCAGTTCCTCGCCGACGAGGAACTCCGCTCGACCGTGCTCGTCCCGCTCGGGGTCGGTCTCCTCCTCCTGCCCGTTCTGCTCGTGCGCTTCTCGCTCGGCGTGGCGCTCGCCGGTCTCGCCTCCCTCCTCGGCGCAGCCGTGCTATACAAGGGGCTCGCCATCGACGTCTACCTCGCTCGCCTGCCCGACCAGATCCGTGACGCCCTCTACTCCGGACAGGTGTCGGTCGTCACCTACGCCGTCGCCGGCGGCCTCGCGCTCGTCGGCCTCTTTCTCGGCGGGCTTGCCGTCGCCCCCGCGAACGACGGCGTCGCCCTCGTGTCGGTCGTGCAGTTTCTCTACAGTAGCATCCCGTGGCTGGCGCTGGCGGCGCTCACGGCGAGCGCCGGGCGGCTGCTCGACGAACTCATCGAGACGGATCGCATCCCGCGGCCCTACCTGAACCTCCCGTTCGGCGTCGTGGCGCTCGGCCTCGTCGTCCGCGGGTTCGCCGGCTACTTCCTCGAACGCGAGACCGTCCTGTCGCATCTCCAGGTGCTCGGCGTCACGATCCAGCCGACGGAACGGCTCGCGCTGTTCGTGGTGTCGGCCATCGTCGTCTCGCTGGCCGGGGTCCGGGTGGCTGCGAAAGTCGCCCACGACTACCCCGACGACGAATCCGAGGCCGAGACGGTCGATCGGTCGTAGTCGTCGCTACCAGGGAGCGAAGCTGTTGTCGACCTTGCGCTCACGGCGGTCGATGCCGTCGATTTTCGTCACGTCTTCGTCGTCGAGTTCGAGCGTTCGCGACGCCCAGTTGTCCCGGACGTGTGCCTCGCTCGTCGCCTTCGGGATGGCGGTGACGCCCTTCTCGCGAAGCCACGCGAGCGACACCTGCGCCTCGCTGACACCGTGTTTCTCGGCCACCTGCTGGATTTCGGGCACGTCGAACACCTCGCCGCGGGCCAGCGGCGAGTACGCCACCACCGCCACGTCCCGGTCGGCACAGTGGGCGCGGAGTTCGTCCTGTGGGAGCAGGGGGTGACATTCGATCTGGTTGGCGAAGACGGGTGCGTCGGCCGTCTCGATGGCTTCGTCCACGTGCTCGGGTTCGAAGTTGCTGATACCGATCCGCTCGGTCAGCCCCGCGTCGTGGAGTTCGTCGAAGGCGGCGAGGGTGTCTTCGGGGTCGTACTCGCGCGCGGGCCAGTGGACGTAGAGCAGGTCGACGTAGTCGGTCCCGAGTTTCTCCAGGCTCTCCTCCGTCGAGGACAACACGTCGTCGTACGCGAGTTCGTCGATCCAGACCTTGGTCGCGAGGAACACGTCCTCGCGGGGCACGTCCGCCCGCGCGAGGCCCTCGCCGACCGACTCCTCGTTGTCGTACGCCTGCGCGGTGTCGACGTGGCGATACCCCATCTCGAGGGCCGTCGCGACGGCGTTCGCACACGCCTCGGGATCGGTGTTTTGCCACGTACCGATTCCGAGGCTCGGCATCTCGCTGATCGGGGGCTGAGACATAGATCACCAGAGGGGCGAGGCCTCAAAAGGCGTTGCGAAACCCCCGGTACGTGCCGCTACGACGACCGGCGTTCGGCCAGTCGCTCCCTCGCGAACTTGCCGAGGAGGGGCAGATCGTTCAGGTGGAGCAGTCGCAACATCGCACTCACGTTGCCGGCGTTGGCCTTCGCCAGCAGGTCGTTTCCGGTCTCCCGCAGATCCGCCATCAGCGTGTCGTAGCGTTCGTTCGGCGCGAGATAGAGCAGTTCCGTCATCAGGAGGCGCTCGCGCATCCGGGGGGCGACTTCGCTGTGCCAGAGTTTGCTGTACACCGACATCGCGTCCGCGGACGTGTCGGGGTCGTCCTTCGTGAAACATCGGTCGGCGGTGATGGCCGCCATCCGCCCGGACTTCATCCCCTTGTGGATACCCTCGCCCCAGAGCGGGTCGATGGTCGGCACCGCGTCGCCGATGGCCATGAAGCCGTCCGTGTAGAGTTTCCCGGGCATCTGGATGTGGGCGGACCCGCGGTGTTGCTGTTTGTCGCTGATGCGCTCGGCGCCGGCGAAGCGCGGGTCGTCGTCCAGCCAGTAGTGGAGGTAGTCGTCGATTCCCGCGCCGTCCCGTCCGTACCGTTCGTGGCTGTCGTTCTGGATGTAACAGAGGCCGACCTTCGCGGTGTCGTCGCCGGTGTGGAAGATCCACGAGTAGCCGCCGGGGGCGTAGTCGTGATCCAGCCGGAGCATCATCGCGTTCGTCAGGTCGGCGTAGTCGGGGTGGTCCATCTCGACGCCCTCCATCTCCCACTCGACGCCGATGGCCTGATTGCGCCGCTGCAGGTCGCACACGTCCAATTCCTTCGCCAGCGGTGCCGCCGGCCCCGTCGCGTCGACGACGATGTCGGCGTACACTTCCTCGTCGCCCGCGTAGCGGACGCCCGCAATCTCGTCAGCCACCATGATGGGTGCGTTCACGCGGGCGTCGAACCGATAGGTCGCCCCCTCCTCGCGACCCTCCGCAACCAGCCACCGCTTGAAGTCGGCGAACTCCAACACCGCGCCGGGCTGGTGCTGGACGTAGTGGTGGTTCGGCGACTCCAACACCACGTCGTCGGTGTAGTTCATCACCACCTCGTCCGGCACGCCGAAGGAGGCCATCATGGAGGGGAAGGTACCGGCGGTGGACTTGTTGCTCTGCCGGGGGAAGTCGTCCTCCGCTTCCGCTTCGAGGACGACCACGTCGTACCCCCGTTGAGCGAGGTCGCGGGCGCACTGGGCCCCGGCAGGCCCCGCGCCAGCGACGATCACGTCGAAACGGTCGGGCATATCCTTCCCTACCGGGAGAGCGTAATCAGTCTTGCTAACCGGAGTCGGGGAACAGGCTCTTGTCGGTGGCCGACGCGTTCCGAGCCGATGCGCCGCAGGATGGTGATGCGGTGACGGACACGCGTGGCGCCGTCGTGTTCGCGCTCGCCGTGGCGAGCGCCCTCGTCGTCGGCGTCGCCGCCGGACCGGTTGCCACCCTCTCGCCGGCCGCCGGCTACGCCCTCGGTGTCACCGTCTTCGCCGCCGTTCTGTGGCTCACGGGCGCGATTCCGCTCTCGTTGACCGCGCTCGCGATTCCCGTCCTCCTGGTCGCGTTCGGCGTCGTCCCCGACTTCGGCGACGCCGTCACCGGCTTCGCCGATCCCGTCGTCTTCCTGCTGCTCGCCGGGTTCATGCTGGCCGAGGCGCTCCAGAGCCACGGCATCGACCGCCGCGTCGCCTACCACGTCCTCCTGCGACTCGGCACCTCGCCGCGACGACTCGTCCTCGCGGTCATGATCGTCACCGCCCTCCTCTCGATGATCATCTCCAACACCGCGACGACGGCGATGATGATCCCCGTCGCCATCGGTCTCGTGGCCGAGGTGACGGACGTGTGGGCCGCCGACGCGACGGAGAGGGGTGACACGGCGGCGACGGACGAAACCGCCTCCCCTAGCGCCGACGCCGATCCGTCGAACTTCCAGCTCGCCATGCTCCTCGGTGTCGCCTACGCCGCCAGTCTCGGCGGCGTCGGCACCCTCGTCGGGACGCCCCCGAACGCCATCGTCGTCGGACAGCTTCGTGAACTCCTCGACTACCACGTCTCCTTTCTCGACTGGCTGCTCGTGGGGCTGCCGATGGTGGTCGTGACGCTCCCGGTCGCGTGGGTGCTCCTGACGGTCGTCGTCTACCCGCCGCAGGTGGGGGACGTGAGCGACGCGCGTGAGAGCGCCCGCCGCGGTCTCGCGGCGGCCGGCGAGATGGATGCCGACGCCAGACGCACCGTCCTGATCTTCGCTCTCACCGCGGCGCTCTGGCTCCTCGGTGGCCTCGGATTCCTCGTTCGTCCCGCCCTCCCGGCCGCCGTCTACACCACCCTGTTCGGCGGCGCGGGCCGCTCCGTCTTCGGCACCGCGGGTCACGAGGGACTCCTCTACTACGTGCTGGTTGGCTTGGCCGCCGTCGTCGCACTGGTCGTCTCCGGCGCCGCCGCGTGGGACGACCTGCTCGACGTCGACTGGGGGACGCTCGTCCTCCTCGGAGGTGGCATCTCGCTCGCGAACGCGCTCGTCACGACCGGCGCGACGGAGTGGTTGGCGTCGGTGACGCTCGGTGCTCTCGGTCCCGCACCGCTTCCCGTCGTCGTCCTCGTCGTCGTGACACTGGTCGTCGTCGTGGGCGAACTCGCGTCGAACACCGCGATGGCGGCCATTCTCGCACCACTTCTGGTCGGCATCGGCCCCGCCTACGCGGACGCCCTCGGCACGTCGGCGCCGACGGCAGCGGCGTTTCTCGCACTCGTCGGCGCCGTCGCCGCGAGTTATGGCTTCGCGCTCCCCGTGGCGACGCCGCCGAACGCCATCGCCTACGGCGCGGGCTACATGGACAAAGACGACATGCTCCGGGCGGGCCTGCCGCTGGATGCCGTCGTGATCCTCCTCGCGACGGGTGTGCTCACCCTGCTGCTCCGGTTCGTCTGGCCAGTCGTGCTGTGAGACGCGGTCGGCGATCTAGTAGAACTCGCGGACCAGATCCATCGCGTCCTCGGGCGCGCCGTCGGGGATGTCGGACATGTCGGCGTCGACGCCGTGGCTCTCCTCGTAGGGCACCGAGTCCTCGTCGCGGTAGAGGACGCCCTGATACTCCGTCCCGGGGTCGAGGATGCGCGAGCGCGCGTCGTCGTAGTCGGTCGGATCGTGGTCGGTGTCGTCGAGGTCGACGATGTGGTCGCGGAAGTAGTCGTACGTGTCCACGTCGTTGAACGTCACGCAGGGCGAGAACACGTTGACGAAGCCGAAGCCGTCGTGTTCGACCGCCTGCTTGACGATTTCGGCGTGGCGCTGGGCGTCCGTCGAGAACGACTGTGCGATGAAGGTGCCGCTAGCGGCGAAGGCGAGGGCGAGCGGGTTGACCGGCGGCTGCTGTGGCCCCTCGGGCGTGGTCGAGGTTTCGAAGTCCTCGCGGCTGGTCGGCGAGGCCTGCCCTTTCGTCAGGCCGTAGATGCGGTTGTCCATGACCACGTAGGTCATGTCGACGTTGCGGCGGACGGCGTGGACGAAGTGGCCGGCGCCGATGGAGTAGCCGTCGCCGTCGCCGCCCGCGACCATCACTTCGATGTCGGGGTTGGCGAGTTTGACGCCCGCGCCGACCGGGAGCGCGCGCCCGTGGACGCCGTGGATGGCGTACGAGCGCATGTACGTCCCGATCTTGCCGGAGCAGCCGATGCCGGCGACGACGAACGTCTCGTCGGGACTGTTGCCGGTTTCGGCGAGGGCTTTCATCATCCCGTTCATGGTGCCGAAGTCGCCACAGCCCGGACACCACGTCGGCTGTGCGTCGGATTTGAAGTCGGTGAATCGAACGTTGGAACTCATGGGGTTGCCTCCTCGCTCGTCAGCTGCTCCGCGATCCGCTCGGCGAGTTCGTCCGCCTTGAAGCGGACGCCGTCATACTTGTTCACTCGGTTCACGCGCGTCAGCGTGTCGTGCTCGATCAGGTCCGCAAACTGTCCCGTCGCGTTACACTCGACGACGATCACCTCCTCGGCCGACTCGATGGTCTCGCTCAGGTCCGGCCGCGGGTAGATGTACGGCACCGAGAGGAAGCGCACGTCGATCCCCCGGTCGTCGAGAAACTCCATCGCCTCGACCATCGCGCCCTCGTTCGATCCCCACGAGAGCACCAGCGTCTCCGCGTCGCTATCCCCGAACTCGCGGGGCTCGAACGGCTCCCGTTCCTTCGCCGTTTCGACTTTCCGGGACCGCTTGTCCACCTGCTGGACGCGCATGTCCGTGTCCTCGGTCCGCCGCCCGAGTTCGTCGTGTTCCAGTCCCGTCGACATGTGGACGCCGCCCTCGGTCCCCGGGAAGGTCCGCGGGCTGACGCCGTCGTCGGTGATGGCGTGGGGTTTGAACCGCCCCTGTTCGTCCTGCCACTCGCCGACAGTCTCCTCGTCGACGACCTTTCCGCGCTCGATTTCGACCGCGTCCATGTCGAACTCCTCGGGCGGGAAGGTCTGTTCCGTGACCGCGAGCGAGAGGTCGGCGGTCAGGTAGACGGGGATCTGGTACTTCTCCGCGAGGTTGAACGCCTCGACGGTCTTGTGGAAACACTCCGCGATGGTCGTCGGCGCGAGGACGAACCGCGGCACCTCGCCGTGCCCGCCGTAGAGCATGGCGTTCAGGTCGCCCTGCTCCTGTTTGGTGGGCATCCCCGTCGACGGGCCGGAGCGCATCACGTTACAGATGACCAGCGGCGTCTCGCTGGTGGCGACCAGCCCGAACGTCTCGGCCATGAGGTCGATTCCCGGGCCGGACGTGGCGGTCATCGAGCGCGCGCCGGCCCGCGCCGCGCCGAGCGCGAGGTTGATGGCGGCGAGTTCGTCCTCCGCCTGCACGACGTGGCCGCCGTAGCGCTCGATCCGGCCCGTGAGATACTCCATCACGTCCGTCGCGGGGGTGATGGGGTAGCCGGCGTAGAACCGACAGCCGCCGGCGATGGCGCCCATGCCGATGGCCTCGTCCCCGTTCAGGAGGACGTAGTTCTCGTCGGTACACTCCAGATTGTAGCCGAACTCCTGGTCGTAGTGTTCGTGGACGTAGTCCCGACCCTTGCGCGCGGCGGCCATGTTGTTCTCGACGATGGCCGACCCCTTGTCCCCGAAGCGCTTCTCAAGGGCGCTGTTGAGGTTCTCGATCGGGAAGTCGCTGACCGCGCAGGCCGCGCCGAGGGCGACGACGTTGCGCATGATCGCGCCGCCGGCGTCCTCCGCGAGGCTCTTCAACGGCACGTCGAGACCGATCATCCCGTCGGGAATCTCCACGTCCTGCATCGTCGTCCGATCCCCGTCGTAGATGATGACGCTCCCCTCGTGGAGTTCGTCGAGGTTCTCGTCGATGGTCCGCTGGGTGAGTGCGATGAGCACGTCCAGTCGGTCGACGACGCTCTGTACCCGTGCGACCGACGTGCGGACTTTGTACGCCGTGTAACCGCCGCGAATCCGTGACGCGAAGTCCTTGGAGGTGAACACGTGCCGACCGGCCCTCGAAAGCGCCTGGGCGAAGATTTTTCCGGTGGAGTCGATGCCGTCGCCGGCTTCGCCACCGATCGCCCAGTTGAAGTCCGCAGGCATACTGTGTGGGAGGTATCGCCGGACCGCTCAAAAGCCTTCTGTATGCTTCCGGTTCCCGCAAATACGGACGAGTCGACGTGTGTCGACACTGTTACTCGGCACGCGACGACGGGTGAAAATCGACGGACGTAACGCTTGAGACGGCGACGCAAACGGATGGCGTAAGTTTATCACGAATGATTGGAAAGTCTACCGTGAGTTATGTCCGACGACGACATCGAACTGGAGGCGCGCCTCGAAGAGCAGGCGGTGTTCGAGCCCTCGGACGCGTTCGTCGAGCAGGCGAACGTTTCGAGCCCCGACATCTACGAGGAGTTCGAGGAGAACTGGCCGGAGTGCTGGCAGGCGGCGGCCGACCTCCTCGACTGGGACGAGGAGTACGAGCAGGTGCTCGACGACTCGAACCCGCCGTTCTACGAGTGGTTCACGGACGGGAAGCTGAACGCGTCGGCGAACTGTCTGGACCGGCACCTCGAGGAGCGCGGCGACGAGGTGGCCATCGAGTGGGTCGGCGAACCCGTCGACGAGGACGACCGGTCGTTCACCTACGAAGAACTGCACCGCGAAGTCAACGAGTGCGCCGCCGCGCTCCGCGATATGGGCGTCGGCGAGGACGACGTGGTGACGATGTACATGCCGATGATTCCGGAACTGCCCATCGCCATGCTGGCGTGTGCGCGCATCGGCGCGCCCCACAGCGTGGTGTTCGCGGGCTTCTCCGCGGACGCGCTGGCGACCCGGATGAACGCCGCCGACTCCGAGTATCTGGTCACCTGTGACGGCTACTACCGCCGCGGCGACCCGCTCGACCACCTCGCGAAGGCCAACGACGGACTGTCGGGCGTCGAACACGACGTCGAGGGTGTGGTCGTCGCCGAACGCCTCCGCGATGGCGACGGCTTCGGGCACGACATGGCGGACAACCAGCACGCCTACGCCGACCTCGTCGCGGACCACGAGGGCGCCACGGTCGAACCGGTCCAGCGCGACGCCGAGGACATGCTGTTCCTCATGTACACCTCGGGCACGACGGGCCAGCCCAAGGGCGTCAAACACACCACCGCCGGCTACCTCGCGTGGGCGTCGTGGACCAGTCAGGCCGTCCTCGACGTCAAGCCCGAGGACACCTACTTCTGCTCGGCCGACATCGGCTGGATCACGGGCCACTCCTACATCGTCTACGGGCCGCTCGCGCTCGGCACGACGACGATGATGTACGAGGGGACGCCGGACCACCCGGACCGCGACCGACTCTGGGAGATCGTCGAGGAGTACGAGGCCACCCAGCTGTACACCGCCCCCACGGCGATCCGCGCGTTCATGAAGTGGGGCGCGGAGTACCCCGACCGGCACGACCTCTCCAGCCTGCGACTGCTGGGGACGGTCGGCGAGCCGATCAACCCGCGGGCGTGGAAGTGGTACTACAAGCACATCGGGGGCGAAGAGTGCCCGATCGTCGACACATGGTGGCAGACCGAGACGGGCGGTATGATGGTCACCACGCTGCCGGGTGTCAAGGACATGAAACCCGGCTCGGCCGGTCCGCCCCTGCCCGGCGTCGACGCCCAGATCGTCGACACCAACGGCGACGAGGTGGAGGCCGGCCGCGCCGGCTACCTCACCGTCCAGAAGCCGTGGCCCGGCATGCTCCGGACCCTGTATAAGAACGACGAGCGCTACATCGAGGAGTACTGGGCGGAGTACTCCGACACGGACTCCGACGATCCGGAGGACTGGGTGTACTTCCCGGAGGACGGCGCGAAGATCGACGACGACGGCTACATCACCGTCCTCGGGCGCGTCGACGACGTGATCAACGTCTCCGGTCACCGGCTGGGGACGATGGAGATCGAATCCGCCATCGTCGGCGTCGAGGGCGTCGCCGAGGCCGCCGTCGTCGGCGGCGACCACGAGGTGAAAGGCGAGGCCGTCTACGCCTACGTCATCACCGAGGAGGGCTACGAGGAGGACGACGCCCTCCGCCAGCGTATCATCCAGGGCGTCGAGGACGCCATCGGGCCCATCGCCCGGCCGGAGCGCGTCGTCTTCTCGCCCGACCTGCCCAAGACGCGGTCGGGCAAGATCATGCGGCGGCTGCTGGAGGACATCGCCAACGAGGCCGAACTGGGTGACACCTCGACGCTTCGCAACCCCGACATCGTCGAGGACATCCAGGGCAAGATCAGCGGCGACTAAGCCGACCGCTCTCCTTCGCGGCCGGCGCCTAGCCTTTCCGTGTGGACACGTCGCCGAGGGCGCCGAGACCGTCGACGTGGGTGGCCGTGAAGAACACGGCCCCGTCGACCAGTACCGGCGGTGAGGTTACCTGGTGATGAAAGCCCGGATCGAACGAGTAGTGCCAGCGCAACGCTCCGGAGTCACGGTCGAACGCGCTGATCGTCTTCTTCCCGGGTGAGAAGTCGGGATCGCCAACCGGGAACACGACGGTTTCGGCTCCGACACAGATCCCCGGCTTGTACACCGGCGTCTCGCGGCGCCATCGCTCCGTTCCGGTCTCGGTGTCGACTGCGACGGCGCCGGCCGCGCTGGTAACGAATACGGTGCCGTCGTCGACGGCGACTGTCCGGGGAGGCACGTCGTCGTCCGCACCGAACGAGCGGAGTTCGCGGCGCCGGTCGCCGGTGTCCTCGTCGTGGACGACGAGCGTGCGGTCGTCGGAGACGAACACCCCTCCCTGGGTGACGACGGGGGCGGCGGACTCGGGAGTGGCCGTGAGTTCGCTCCGCCAGCGTTCCGTGCCGTCCGCCAGCGAGAACGCAACGAGCGACGGCACACCATCCACGTCCCCGACGGCGAACACGCGGCCGTCGTAAACCGCGGGCTCACGGGCGAGTCCGCTCACGGTGTAGGTTTCCCAGTGTTTCTCCCCGTTCGCCGCCCCGAACGCTTCGATACCGACCTTGGAGGCAACCAGTGCGGTGCCCGTGGCTTCGTCCGCGACGAGGTGTTCGAACCCGTTCGTCGGGGTCGTCCAGATCCGCTCGCCGGTCCGAGAATCGAGCGCGACGAGTTCGGTGTCGTACGCCACGAGACATCGGTCGTCGAGGAAGACGGTCCCGTTCTCCCCGCTGGCGTCGAGGGTGGTTCGCCACCGTTCGGTGCCGTCCCGTGCGTCGAGTGCGATCGCGCTTCCCTCGTGGCTGGGGTCGAAGTTCGTCGTGTACACCGCCCCGTCGGAAACCGCGGGCTGCCAGCGCGTGAAGGCCTCGGACGTCCACGCCAGGTTCCCCCGCGGCGGTGCGGAGGCGTTCGGTGCGTGCGTATTCGCCCCGTCGGCCCCGTGCTGTGTCCACGCTCCGGTGGGGGCGGCCGGCAGGGCGGTGTCCGAGTCCGAGAACGGAAGCGCCGACAGACATCCCGAGAGTGCAGTCGCGCCGGCGGCCGCCGTCGACAGAAACGTCCGTCGGTTCATGTTCGACAGCGGAGCGTCATATCCAGTTGGGATCTCGACGGCTAACGGTCGGGGTCGAAACGAGGTGCACGGGGTTCGGCGTCAAGGGTGGGATGCGACGCCCGAAGGCACGGTCCATACGGGTCGATGGCGTCCGCCGGTTGGTATATCCGCCAGTCGGATTGCAGGCTGCGAAACGGATGCCGTCCGCGGGAGGGGGTTCGGACCGGTCGAACGCTGGAAAGCGAACGGGAGTCGCGGCGCCGATCACGCGGCGCCGCGTTCCCGCCACACCGCCAGCAGTTCGTACAGGAAGACGCCAACGACGAGCGCGAGCGAGCCCCAGACCAAAAGGGAGAATCCGAGCGCGGAGAGGGTCATCGGCGCTCACCCCCGTCCGCGACAGTCTCGTCGTCGAGACGGCGCACGTCCCGACCCAGTCGGTCCAGATCGTATCGTCGGTCGACGAGGCGTGCGGTAACGACGGCCAGCGTCGTCGAGACGGCGGCCGCGCCGACGAAGGAGACGAAGTAAGAGGCGGCGGGGAGCGCCGAGAGCGGCAGGACGCCCCGTGCCGGTGGGAAGAAGGCGAGGCCGACGCCGAGGCCGAGGGCGCTGGCGGCGAGGACGCCCCCGGACCACGCTCGCGGCGAGTAGAGCCCGTACAGTAGGGGGACGAACGTCGCGGCGGCCAGCAGGTCGGCGAGGAGAAAGAGGGTGAGGACGGAGTAGCCCTGCGCGCCGACGACGGTGGCGGCGGCGGCGACGACGACGGTCACGCCGCGCGCGGCGGCCGTGAGGCGGTCGTCCGAGAGGTCGGCCACGCGCGGCAGGTCGACGGTGACGACGCTCGCGATGGCGTTGAAGAGCGTGTCGGCGCTGGAGACGACGAGAAGAACCGCGAGGATGGCGACGGCGACGACCGCCGGGTCCGGAAGCACGTCGGTGACGACGAGGAAGAAGGAGACGCTGGCGTCGGCGGGCGCCTCGACGAGGCCGAGGCCGACGGCGATGGGACCGAAGACACCGGCGAGAAAGACCATCGGCACCACTGCGACGGCGGCGACGAGGAAGGAGCGACGGAGCGTTCCCTCGTCGCTCGCGGCGTAGACGCGCTGCCACCACGCCTGATTCAGCATCTCAGCGCCGACGATGGCGACGACGATGTACGCGCCGAACTCCAGGCCGCTCGCGGAGTCGAGCGCGAGGAGGGCCGGCGAGGCGTCGACGATGGCGGCGTGGGCGGCGTTCGTCCCGCCGAGCGCCAGCAGGGTGACGACGACGCTCACGATCAACAGCGGGAGGATGAGGACGGTCTGGACGGTGTCGGTGATCATGCTCGCCCGCAGGCCGCCGTAGCCGGTGTAGGCGAGGACGGTGATCCCGACGACCGCCGCGGTCTGCCATCCCGGCACCCCCGCGACCAGCGAGAGCGCGCTCGCGATACCCGTGAACTCCGCCGCGAGGAAGACGAACATGTAGGCGACGCTCACGAGGAGGACGTAGACGTACATGACTGGGCCGTATCGGGCGTAGGCGTACTCGGTGAGGCTGTGGCCCTCGGGGAGGAGGGTGCGGATGCGTGGGCCGACGACGGCGAAGGCGGCGAGCGCGAGCGCCGATCCGGCGGCATAGCCGGCGACGGCGGTGATGCCGCCGAACGCCGCCCCCGCCTCCGCGGGGCTGAACAGGATCCACGCGCCCATACTGGAGGCGACGATGGTCGCCGTCAGCGTGCCGCCGCCCGTCGAGTTACGGGCGGTGATGTAGTCCTCGATCGTGTCGATCCGTCCGCGCGCGTACCACGCGCCGAGCGCTGCGAACCCGACGAGGACGACGACGACCAGCCCGACCAGCGTCGTCGCCGTCACCATCGGCGAGTACCTCCACGTTCGTGCATATCGGTCGGCACGCGACGGACGAGGTAATAGCTTGTGTTATAACCAGGTAATCAGAGGTAGCTGGCGTCCCACCGGGTCGGCTTGCGGCGGTTCTCGCACTCGTTGCAGACGACGCGACCCATGGTGTCCATGGAGATACCGAAGCCGTCGCAGTTGCCACAGAGGTAGCCGTACCGCTCGGTGCGGTCGCGGTCGAGGTAGACGGCGTAGAAGGGGCCGTCGGAGCCACGGACGCTCTCGTCGAGGGCGATGTACACCTGGCGGCCGTCGGGGAGGGTCGCGGCCTCGGTGAGCACCTGCCGCCCGCCCGTCTCGGGGAACTTGGAGTAGAGTTTCTCCACGAACGGTTCGCCGCCGATTTCGACGGTGCGTTCGCCGATGGCCTCGAAGTCCTCCGTCTCGAAGAAGCCGGCACCAGCCTCGTTGGCTTCGAGCACGCGCCCCTCGATCCGGGAGACGCCGTGGTCGAGGAGGCGGCGTTCGAGCGCCGCCAGCAGGCCGTCGCCGATGCCGCTCCCCCTGCTCTCCGGTTCGACGTGGAGCCAGTCGATCTCGCCGACCACTTCGCGCCGGTCGACGACGTAGCTCTGAGCGAATCCGACGAGTCGGTCCTCGTCGACGGCGACGAGGAACTCCGTGTTCGGATCGTCGAGGTCGTCTGCGAGCGTCTCCGCGTCGTACCACCGTTCGACGGCCTGTGCGATGATGTCGTCCTCCAGCGCGTGTCCGTACGATGCGGCGAGGGAGTCGTGAGCGACCGTCCGAATCCCGTCGATGTCCGCCGCGGTTGCCTCGCGGATGTCCATGTGTGGGAGTGTGCGGTGCCGCTCCTTAAAGGGTCCCGGTGGACGGGCACGGGGGAACGAATCAAGGGGCTGTCGCTCCTCGTCACGGCCATGGCTGGACTCTGTTTCGACATGTACGGGACGCTGTGTGACACGAGTAGCGTGCGGACGCGCCTCGGCGCGGAACTCGGCGTCGCCGACCGCCTGGTCGCCGCCGTCGACGAGACGTGGCGGCGCAAACAGCTTCAGTACTCCTACCAGAGCGCGCAGATGGACGACTACGAACCGTTCTGGGCGATCACGGAGCACGCCCTCGACTACGCGCTCGCGCAGTACGACCTCGATCCCGATCCGGACGCCCGGACGCGCATCCTCCGCGCGTACGACCACCTCGATCCGTTCCCCGGCGCCGCCGAGGCGCTCGACCGCCTCTCCGCGGCCGGACACGACGTGGTCGTCCTCTCGAACGGGAACCCCGCGATGCTCGAACGCCTCGCCGACGACGCCGGACTCTCACCGCATCTGGACGACATCCTGAGCGCTCACGCGGTTCGGACGTTCAAACCCGATCCCGCAGTGTACGAACACGCGGCCGAGACGCTCGACCGGCCGCTCGGCGACTGTCGATTGATCTCCTCGAACGCGTGGGACATCGCCGGGGCCGGCAACGCGGGGATGGCGACGACGTGGGTGAACCGAACGCGCGACCCGCCCGAGGCCATCGGCGCCCGTCCGGACCGGGAAGTCGACAGCCTCTCGGATGTGGCGGAGGATTTGTATTAGGAACCTTATAATTCTTACCCAGGATTCGGGGCCAACCGTAATCGTATGAACAGAAACTATTATTAGCATTCTGGCTACCCCTTTGTGCATGGGTAGCAATGATGGCCATATGGATCGGCGTGACGTGATCAAAGCAGCCGGCGCTGCCGGCACTGCAGGGCTGGTCGGCCTCGCTGGCTGTTCCGGTGGCGGTGGCGGTGGCGGTGGCGACGAGTCCGAGTATCCGGAGCTCGGCAACTATCCCATCGAGGGCGATACGGCAACGCTCGGGTTCAACGTCCCGCAGTCCGGGCCGTACGCCTCCGAAGGGGAGGACGAACTGCGCGCCTACGAACTCGCGGTCAAGCATCTGAACAACGGCGGCGGCTGGGTCGACTCCCAGTTCGACGACCTCTCCGGCGACGGGGTCCTCGGCTACCAGATGGACTCGGTGAGCGGCGACACGGCGACCGACGCCGACACCGCGCGCCAGTCCGCGTCCCGAATGATCCAGCGCGACGACGTGATCATGGTGAGCGGCGGATCGTCCTCCGCCGTCGCCATCGCCGTGCAGGAGCTGTGTCAGCGCGAGAAGGTCCCGTTCATGGCCTGTCTGACCCACTCCAACGACACCACGGGGACGAACTGCGTGCGCTACGGCTTCCGCGAGATGTTCAACGCGTACATGACGGGACAGGCGCTGGCGCCCGTCGTCCGCGACGAGTACGGCGAAGACCTGCAGTTCTACCAGCTCTACGCCGACTACAGCTGGGGACAGACCCAACAGGAGTCGATGAACCAGTTCCTGACCGAGACGGCCGGCTGGGAGCAGGTCGACTCCGTCGCGACGCCGCTCGGCACCAGCGACTACTCCTCGTACCTCTCGGAGGCCGCGAACTCCGGCGCCGACGTCCTCGTCCTCAACCACTACGGACTCGACGGCGCGACGTCAGCGAGCCAGGCCGTCGACGCCGGCCTCGACGAGGACATGGAGATCCTCGTGCCGCTGTACAACCGTCCCATGGCCGAGGCCGCCGGCGCAGCCATCGAGGGCATCTTCGGGACCGTCGCCTGGGACTCCCAGATCGACAACACGCCCTCTCAGGAGTTCCTGCAGGCGTTCCAGGACGAGTACGACCGTACCCCCTCCGGGCCGGCACAGCTCGCCTACGCCCAGACGCTCCAGTACGCCGCAGCCGCGGAGCGCGCGGGGACGTTCTACCCGCCCGAGCTGATCCGGCAGCTCGAGGGCTACGAGTACAGCAACATCGGAATGGGGTCGGAGACGATGCGCGCCTGCGACCACCAGTCCCAGCGCGACGTGCCCGTCGTCCGCGGTCTGCCCGAGTCCGAGCAGTCCGAGGGGCAGTACTTCGAGATCATCAACGTCACGAGCCGCGACGACCTCGGCTACGCGTGTGACGCCGGTCCCGCCGCCGAGTGTGAACTCGGCGAGTACGGGGACGAGTAGCTCGACCCGTTCCGGTCTCTACCTCCGTTCCGTAGCGCAAGACTATAGTCAATTATGATCAAGCTACACGTAGACATGATACGTCCAACCACAGCCGCTCGACCGCAGCGTCGGGATGGCCTCGATGGGGTGAGACGATGAGTTTTCACATCGAGGCGATCACCGTCCTCCTCAACGGCCTCCAGCAGGGTGCCATCTACATCCTGCTCGCGGTGGGGCTGTCGATCATCCTCGGGACGCTGAAGTTCGTCAACTTCGCGCACGGGGCGCTGTACCTGATCGGCACCTACGCCGGCCTGTTGCTCGCACTCGAAATCAATCTGACCAGCGGTCAACTCCAAGAGTGGGGGTTCGACCAGCTCGGTCTGGGTCTCGGCTACATTCCCGCGCTGATCATCGTCCCCTTCATCGTCTTCGTCGTCGGGTTGGCGATGGAGCGCTGGGTCGTCGAGCCGTTCAAGGACCGTCCGGACACAGATCAGATTCTCGTCACCTTCGGGCTGGCGATCATCCTTCAGGAGCTGTTCCGGGCCTTCTTCGGATCCAGCAGTCTCCCGTTCAGCCAGCCCGCGTGGGCGCAGGGCCCGCCGCAGGTTCCCTTCCTGACGGCGATCCCCATCTCCTCGTGGCGGTACTACGTCATCGGTATCACGGCCGTGCTGGTGCTCATCGTGTACGTCCTCGTCGAGTTCACCGACTTCGGCCTGATCGTTCGCGCCGGCACCCGCGATCCGGAGATGGTGGAACTGCTCGGAATCCGCCTGAGTCGACCGTACATCGTCGTCTTCGGTATCGGCGCGGCACTCGCGGGCGTCGCCGGCGTCGTCGGCGGCCCGCTCAACCCCGTCAATCCGACGATCGGCAACGAGATTCTCGTCCCGGCGTTCCTGACCGTGGTCATCGGCGGCGTGGGATCGATCGCCGGTGCCGTGCTCGGCGGTGTCCTGTTCGGCCTCACGCAAGCCATCCTCGTGGCGACGTACTCCGCGTGGGCGCAGGTGGGACTCTACGCCATCGCCGCGATCGTGCTGCTGGTGCGGCCACAGGGCCTCCTCGGTGAGGCGGAGGTGGCGCCGTGAGCGACGAACCGGCGGCAGCGAGCGAGACGGACGCCGACACCAGCGACTCCATCACGGAGATGGTCGGTGTCTGGGCGCCTCGCGGGAACGAGGTGCGCGTGGTCGCCGGCACCGCCGTCGTCCTCGCGCTCTTTCCCTTCGTCTTCTCGCGGATGCCCGTCCTGAGCGACCTGTTGCAGGGGTATCAGAGCCTCGCGACGCTCATCCTCATCTGGGGCATCTTCGCGCTCGGCTTCGACCTCCTGCTCGGCTACACTGGCCTCCTCTCGTTCGGTCACGCCGCCTTCTGGGGCGGCGCGGCCTACACGGCCGGCGTGTTCAGCCAACAGGTGTCCGGCTCACCCGTCCTGATGGTCGCCGCCGGGACGGCGTTCGCCGTCCTGCTCGCGTGGGCCCTCGGGTTCCTCTCGCTCCGCCGCGGCGGCATCTACTTCGCCATCCTCACGCTCGCGTTCGGGCAGATGCTGTTCTACATGTCGTCCTCGCCCCTGGCGTTCATCACCGGCGGGGAGAACGGCTTCACCGGCGTCGAAACCGCGGAGCTGTTCGGTACGTTCCCACTCGAATCCGAACTCCCGTCCGTCCTCGGACTGCTTCTCGGCACGTGGCTGTACGCCTTCGTGGCGCTCATCACCGTTCTGTGTGTCGCGCTCGCCTACCGCATCCTTCAGTCGCCGTACGGCATGGTGTTCCGGGCGATCCGCGAGAACGAACAACGCGCGGAGTTCGTCGGCCTCAACGTCTGGCGCTACCGGCTGATGTCGTTCATCCTCTCCGGCCTCTTCGCCGGCATCGCCGGGAGCCTCTTCACCATCCACGGCACCTACGTGCCGCTCGCGTCCTTCTACTGGACGACCAGTGGTGAGGTGGTCATCATGACCGTCCTCGGCGGGACGGGGTCGCTGTTCGGTCCCATCATCGGTGCCGGCGTCTACCTCTACGTCGAGAACATCGTCAGCGGCGGGCACCCGTTCGACTTCATCGCCCCGTTCTGGCACCTCATCCTCGGCCTCGTGTTCGTCGTCACCATCTGGGTGTTCCCCCGTGGCATCTGGGGGTTCGTCCGCGACGTGCGCGATATGGTCACGGGAGGTGAGGACTGATGGCGCTGCTCGAAACGGAGAACCTCGTCAAGGAGTTCGGTGGTCTCGTTGCCACCGACGACGTGAACCTCGCGGTGGAAGAAGACGAACGCGTCTCGATCATCGGCCCGAACGGCGCCGGCAAGTCGACGCTGATCAACCTCATCACGCGTCGTCTCGACCCCACGTCGGGCGACATCCGGTTCAAGGGCGAGTCCATCGTGAACCGCGACCCGCACGAAGTCGTCCAGATGGGCGTCAGCAAGTCGTTCCAGACGGCCTCGATCTTCTCGAACCTCACCGTGCGCGAAAACGCCGAAATCGCTGCACTCGCTGCCGAACACGGCTCGTTCGGATTCAAGTTCCTCGAACACCGGGATAGCCTCACCGGCGTCCACGAGGTGGCACGGGACACGCTCGACGCCGTTGGTCTCCTCGATCAGGCCGACCGCAAGGCGTCGGAACTCCCCTACGGCGACAAGCGTCGCCTCGAAATCGGCATCGCGCTGGCGGCCGAACCCGACCTCCTCCTGATGGACGAACCCACGGCGGGGATGTCCCCCGAGGAGACCGAGGCGACGGTCGACCTCGTCGAGGAGGTCAAACGCGAGATGGGCCTGACGTTCGTCCTCATCGAACACGACATGGAGATCGTCTTCCGAGTCTCCGATCGGATCGTCGTCCTCAACCGCGGCCGGGTCATCGCCGAGGGCACGCCAGACGAGATACGTGGGAACCCCGAGGTGCAGGAGGCGTATCTCGGAGGTGTCGACCTGTGAGCCTGCTCGAAGTCGACGCTATCGACGCCTACTACGGCGAGAGTCACATCCTGCGTGACCTCTCGCTCACCGTCGAAGAGGGTGAAATCTGCGCGCTACTGGGGCGCAACGGCGCCGGGAAAACGACGACCCTGCGTTCGATCTCTGGCGCGAAACCGCCACAGGTTCGGAGCGGCTCGGTCTCGTTCAAGGGCGACGACATCACGTCGATGCCGGCCGACGACGTGGCGATGCAGGGCATCTCGCTGGTGCCCGAGGAACGTCGCGTCTTCCCCAACCTCACCGTCGCGGAGAACCTCCGGATCGCGGAGGTGTCCCGAAACGCCTCGAACACGTGGCGACGGCCACTCACCGCGACCGGTCAGGCCATGTCGACCGAACAGGTGTACGACGATTTCCCGCGCCTTCGGGAGCGCAAGACCCAGAAGGCCGGCACCCTCTCCGGCGGCGAACAGCAGATGCTCGCCATCGCCCGCGCGCTCAAGCAGAGCACCGACCTGCTCCTGCTCGACGAGCCGTACGAGGGGCTCGCCCCCAAAATCGTCGAGGACGTGGAGGCGGCCGTCGAGCGTATCAGCGAGCAGGGGGTGACGATCCTGCTGGTCGAACAGAACGCCGCGGCGGCGATCAAGATCGCCGACCGGGCGTACGTCGTCGACCAAGGGGGGATCGTCTTCGACGGGACCGCCGACGAACTCCGCGAGGACGAGGAAACCCGCGAGCGGTATCTGGGTGTCTGAGATGTCGGGGCCCTCAAACGCCGCGCTCGAAGACGCACTGGATCATCTCGTCGACGCCGGCCTCGTCGACGAACGCGACGACGGCCTCGTCACGACCGCAGCGTTCGAGGCCACCCGTCGCGTCTACCGCGACACATACAGCGAGGTCGACGACGACGCCTTCCGGGGGACGGTCGCCGACGCGTTCGGCGTCGACGAGGCGACCGCCGCCGAGCGGATCGACGCCGGGGCGATCACCCGCGACGACCTGATCGCGTATCTCACGCTGCAGTCGCTCCTCGACAGCGCGGAACGGCGTTCCGCTGGCAGTCGGACGCAGTCCGACGACGACGTCGGCGACGAGCGGCTGGCGACGATGGCGACGCTCGTGACGGAGCTCTCGCCCGCCTCGCCCGTCCCGAAGTCGGTCGAGGAACTCGACGACGAGTCGTGGCGCGAGTTCCTCGACGCCAGCCCGGACGCGGTCGTAACGGTGTGGCGCCACGACTGCGCACCGTGTGAAGCGCTGAAAGAAGACCTCGACGACGTGCTGTCGTCGGTTCCGGACGGCGTCGCCGTCGCGGGCGTCGACGGCGAGTCGGTGCCGGACTTTCGCCGGACGTTCGATGTCGACGCCGCGCCCGCGGTCTGTTGTTTCCGCGAAGGCGACCTCGTCGACACCCTGACGGGCCGGCAGTCACCCGACACCTACGCGGAGCGGTTCGCGGAACTGTATAGTAACAATTGAAAGTCGTCGCACAGCCGATCGCACGCCGTCCTGCGATCGGATCTGCAAACAGTTTCAATCGCTACTAGACTCGTCCGTGTCGCCCGCGACCATCACTGGTCGCTCCGCGTTCAGAATCACCGTCTGCGTGACGCTGCCGAACAGCGCCTTGCCCGTCGGCGACCGCTTCCGCCCCGAGACGACGATCAGGTCCGCGTCCCGCTCTCGCGCCGCCTCGAGGAGCTGATCGGCCGGATCGCCGCTCGACTCGGTCACTTCGGCTTCGATACCCCGCTCCTCGAAGAAGTCCGTCACGTCGCGGACGGACGCGAGCTGTGACGCGGAGGCACCGCTGGGGTTGTCGGTGAAGCTGTGGATGACCGTCACTCGCTTCTCGGACGCGTCACCCGGCAGGTCGGCGACCGCCCGCGCACACGCCATCGCTCGCTCCTCGTTGTCGTCGACACCGATCACGACGTTGTACATACGTCTTCCTCCACCAGCCAGGGCTAAGTGTCTTTATCAAACGTCGTCCAGCCGACGCGAGACGTAGACGACGAGCACCAGCGGAATGCCGAGTCCGACGGCGACGGTCACCACGCCGAACGTCGCGAAGCCGAGCGCGGTCGCCGGCAGGTCGATCACGAAGAACAGCTCCGGCCCCTCGCTCGCGAAGATGTATTCGCCGAGGACTAGCCCGAGGACGCCGGCGATGCCTACGATGATGACGTACAGCAGCAGTATCGTTCGCTGCCCGTCGCGCCGTGTCGTCGTCACAGCCGCCGTAGGGGTGGGACGCTGATTAGCGCTTTCCTTTTGAACCGATGGGCCTTTGGCGACGCCACCCGTCGACACACGTATGACAAATCAGGACATCCTCGGGATCATCCTCGGGAGCGTCGCGCTCCTGATGTTCGTCACCGGAATGCTGCTGGCGACCTGAGACGGGGTGTCGTCATTACCGGCGGTACCGCTCCCGTCGTCGGCCGACTCACGACGGTCCGTACACTGCGCCGAAAAACGAGTCGAGTGCGAACTCAGTCGTCGGTAGCGCCGCCGTCCGCGGCGACATCTTCGTCACCGCCGTCCGCGAGCGCCGTCTCCTGCTGGTGTTCGAACCACTGCCACTCGTTGGTGTACATGCCGTCCTCGCGGAGGTCCCAGGGGTCGCCGTCCTGTACCTTCGGGCCCTCCAGCCACGAGACGACGAAGTTGTACGTCCAGATGAGGCCGCCGACGAACATCAGCACGGCGCCGAGCGTGGCGAGCTGGTGGAAGGTGGCGAACTTGGGCAGGTAGGTGGCGTAGCGCCGGGGCATGCCGCCGTAGCCGAGGACGAGCATGGCGAGGAACGTGATGTTCGAGCCGATCATCCAGAGCCAGAAGTGGGCCTTGCCGAGGCTACGCTGGTACATCCGCCCGGTGAACATCGGGAACCAGTAGTAGAGCCCGGCGAAGCCGGCGAAGGCGATGGCGCCCATGACGACGTAGTGGAAGTGCCCGACGACGTAGTAGGTGTCGTGGAGCACGAGGTCGACGGGGATGGAGGCGTTGAACACGCCGGTGACACCGCCGATGATGAAGTTGGAGACGAAGCCGATACAGAAGAGCATCGGCGTCGTCAGGCGGAGTTTCCCGTTCCACATCGTCGTGATCCAGTTGAACGTCTTCACGGCGGAGGGGATGGCGATGGCGAGCGACACCGCCATGAACGACGCGCGCAGGCGCGGGTCCATGCCGGTCGCGAACATGTGGTGGGCCCAGACGCCGAACGAGAGCACGCCGATGGCGAGCGTGGAGTAGACGACGAACTTGAACCCGAACAGCTGTCGCCCGGAGAACCGCGGGATGACGTAGCTGACGATACCCATCGGCGGCAACACGAGGATGTACACTTCGGGGTGACCGAAGAACCAGAACAGGTGTTGCCAGAGCATCGTGCCGCCAGCCTCGATGGCGAAGAAGGTGGTGCCGAGGTTGCGGTCCAGCAGGAGCATGACCAGCGCGCTTCCCAGCAGGGGGAAGGCAAAGAGGATCAGCCCCGACTGGGTGAGGATCGTCCACGAGAAGATGTCGAGGTTGGCCCACGTCACTTCCTCGGCGCGTTCGGTGAGGATGGTCGCGATGAAGTTGATCGACCCCATCGTCGCCGAGACGCCGGTGAGGTGGAGGCCGAGGATCATCAGGTCGACCCCGGCGTTGCCCTGACTGCCGCCGCCGACGCCCGCCGAAAGCGGCGTGTAGAGCGTCCACGCGGTCTGGGCCGGAATCACGTCACCGAGCGGGAAGAAGCCCGCCCAGATGAGGAGTGCGCCCGGCGGGAGGAGCCAGAACGCGATGGCGTTGATCCGCGGGAACGCCATGTCGTCCGCGCCGATCAAGAGGGGAATGAGGTAGTTCGAGAACGCCGCGATGATCGGCGTCCCGAACAGGAACAGCATGGTGATCCCGTGACTCGTCAACAGGGAGTTGTAAAACGAGTTCGAGATCAGCGTCATGCCAGGATCGAGCAGTTCGATCCGCATGATCATGATCATCAGGCCGCCGACGACGAAGGCGAGGACGCCGTAGGCGCCGTACAGCATGCCGATGTCCTTGTGGTCGACCGTCGTCAACCACCGGCTGATACCGGCCGGTTTCTCTTCGGAGACGTACCCCGACTCGCCGGCCGCACCGCCACTACCCAGTGGGGTGTACGACCGCCAGTCTTCGATCCGCGCGAGCCACGCGGCGATGATCACGAGGAAGAGCCCCATGAGCACCGTCAATGCTAACTGTCCGGTGATCTGCATGGACGTTGCTCAGGAACCCAGGGTTAAGAAATATTCGGGTACGCGTCGGGCGGTATCGGCGGAGAAGCGTGGCGCTCGAAGGCGGCGTCGTCCCGCCATCGTCCCGCTCACTCCTCGTGGTGTTCGAGGGGTTCGGCGTCGTCGACCGTTGCCCCACCTGGCATGTACACCGTCGCCGTCTTCTCGGCCGTCGAGATGGCCTTGCCCGACAGGTACGTCAGGATGGCCAGCAGGACGAAGGGCGCGGCCAGCAGCACGTACTGCAGGATGCGCGACACCGAGTCGACGCCGAACGGGCTGTACACGAGGTATCCGACGGCGAAAAAGAGCATGATGAACAGCGGAATGAAGTTCACCGTCAGATCGAGGAGGGTGTCCCGGTCGAACACTTTCGTCGACATAGGCGACCAAAAGCACACCCCGGACAAATAGGTTTCTATCGGGGGAGATGCCCGACTCGTACGGTTTACTGTGAGACAGTACCGGTGGGTCGCCAGGCCGGTCCGGCGAACCACCGAGACACAGTTACGACGATCCGAATCAGATCGGTTCGCGTGTGGGCACCAGCAGTTCGACGCCGATGCCGGCCGCCGCGAGCAGGGCGCCTGCAGTGATGATGGCGTAGCCCCGCGTCACGAGGTTCACGTCGGTGAACGCGAGGACGCTCCCGACGGCGACCAGGAGGACGGCGAAGAGGGCGAGCGGTCGCCACGCCGTCTTCGCGTAGCCCGCCTCCCGAAGCAGCCCCGTCACGCTGCCACAGAACAGGAGCAAGCCGCCGACAGCGACGACGAACACGTCGAACAGGATGCCGAGTTCCGCGATAGGGATGCCGAGTGCCACGAAGATTGGCCAAGGGCTCGCCATCCGATACTGATCGCTCAGTCCCGGTTGGTCGTCCATACGCGCCGTAGACGCCCGATCGTAGAAAACGCTTCGACACTCACGCGACGTTGACACCGTGGCGAGCGAGAAACCGGCCGACTTCCTTGATCTCGACCGGACTGCCGACGATCCGACACGTCGCCTCCCCGACCGTGAACACGCTGACCGCAAAATCGGATTCGAGGTCGCCTCGGAGCCCACCCAGCGACTCGCACGGCACGACGATCTGCGTGCTGTCTCGCAACCGCTCGGGACTCGGCATCGGTACCCTACCTGTTTCGATACCTCGATATAACCGTGTCGAAAGTCTATCACTTGTCGGGGAACCGCGATCAGAAGGACAGGTTTTTCGACACCGCCGGCCGAGGGGCGAGTGATGGGTCTGGAGGAGGAGATCGAGGACCTCCGCGAGGAGATCGCCAACACGCCGTACAACAAGTCCACCGAGCAGCATATCGGCCGGCTGAAGGCGAAACTCGCCGAGAAGAAGGAGAAACTGGAGCGACAGGCCTCCTCGGGCGGCGGCCACGGCTACGCCGTCGAGAAGACCGGCGACGCCACCGTCGGCCTGGTCGGCTTTCCCAGCGTCGGCAAGTCGACCCTGCTCAACGCCCTCACCAACGCCGAGAGCGAGGTCGGTGAGTACGAGTTCACCACCCTCGACGTGAATCCAGGGATGCTCAAGCACAACGGCGCGAACATCCAGATACTCGACGTACCGGGGTTGATCGAGGGGGCCGCCGGTGGCCGCGGCGGTGGGCAGGAAGTGCTCTCGGTTGTCCGCACCACCGACCTCGTGGTCTTTCTGCTCTCCGTCTTCGAGATTCAGCACTACGACCGCCTCCGCGAGGAACTCTACGCCAACAAGGTGCGACTGGACACGTCGCCGCCGAGTCTCTCCATCTCCAAGACCGGCAAGGGCGGCCTCCGCGTGACGACGGGCGACGGCGTCAGTCTCGACGAGGGAACGATCAAGAGCGTTCTGCGCGAACACGGCTACGTCAACGCCGACGTGACCATCCGCGGGGACTGCGACATCGACGAACTCATCGACGGCATTCAGGACAACCGCGTCTACCTCCCCTCCATCGTCGCCGTCAACAAGGCCGACCTGATCGACACGGACTACCTCCCGACGGTGGAGAAAGAGCTCCGCGACCACGGCCTCGACCCCGACGAGGTGGTGTTCATCAGCGCCGAGGAGGAGAAAGGCCTCGACGCCCTCAAGGAGGAAATTTGGGACGCGCTCGGCCTCATCCGTGTGTACATGGACAAACCGGGACGCGGGGTCGACCGGGAGGAGCCCCTCGTCCTTCGCGAGGACGAACACACCGTCGAGGACGCGCTCCGCAAACTCGGCGGGTCGCTCGACGAACGGTTCCGCTTCGCGCGCGTCACCGGCCCGAGCGCGAAACACGACGAACAGCAGGTCGGGCGGGATCACGAACTCCAGGACGAGGACGTGATGCGCGTCGTCGCGCGGCGGTAGGCCGTGTTCGAGTCGGCCCGCCGGTCGTCGCTCCTGCCCCTCCTCGCCCTCCTCGCAGTCCCGTGGTCCGTACAGACGTTCGTGGGCGGCCGGGCGCCCACGTTCGTCTTCGCGTGGGGATTGGTCAACGTCGACCCCGTCGGCGTTACCTTCCTCTGGGACTTCCTCCTCCGGCACACGCGTGGCCTCCCCGACTACATCCTCGCGTGGCCGCTCTCGGTCGCCTGCTATCTCTGTGCGCTCGCGAGCGTACTCGCCGGGGCCGTCGGCCGCGAGGATCCACGCCTGACTGCCGGGCTTCTCGCCGCGGCGGGCGTGGCACAACTAACGTTGGCCCGCGGCTTTTCCTTTCAGCCCGGCCGGACCGCGTGGCCCCTCGGGACGCTCGCGTGCTGGCTCGTCGCGTGGTGGGTGTACGCATTGAACCGGTAGCGGTACGCTTTTCGGCGTCCCCGCCGTTCGATCGTCCATGTCCGGCACGCTCGATCACGTCATGATGCGGGTCGACGACCTCGACGACTCGCTCTCCTGGTACCAGTCGCATCTCGACTACGAGGAGAAGGACCGCTGGGAGGCCGACACCTTCACGATCGTCTACCTTGGCCCCGAGGAGATGCACGAGGATGGGGCGATGCTGGAACTCACCCACAACCACGACGGCGGCCCCGAGGAGATGGGCGACGCGTGGGGCCACATCGCCGTCCGCGTCGAGGACGTCTACGACGCCTACGAGGAACTGATGGCCGCGGGCGTCGAGGACTACCGCGACCCCGACTCCTGTGGCGGCAGTTACGCGTTCGTGAAAGATCCCGACGGCCACGAGGTGGAACTCGTCGAACGCGACCACGGCGCGCGCTGGAGCCTCGATCACACCATGATCCGCGTCGAGGACGCCGACGAGGCGCTCGGCTTCTGGACCCGGAAGTTCGAACACGTCCCGACGGGACGGTGGGAAGCCGACACCTTCGCCAACTACTTCACGAAACCGCGCGACGCCGCGCCGGAGGCGATGGCGGTCGAACTCACCTACAACTACGACGGCCGGAGCTACGAGATGGGCGACGCGTGGGGGCACCTCTGTGTCCGCGTCGACGACCTCCACGACGACTGGGAGCAGCTCATGGTCCGCGAGGCCGCGGACTACCGCGACCCCGCCTCCTGTGACGACATGTACGCGTTCACGACGGATCAGGACGGCCACGAGATCGAACTCATCGAGCGCGAGAGCCTCGACCCGCCGCTGTTCCCGGAGTAGCTACTCCGCGACGCGGACCACCTGTTTGCCGATATTGTCGCCAGAAAAGAGGCCGAGGAAGGCGTCGGGCGCGTTCTCCAGCCCCTCGACGACCGTCTCGCGGTGAGCCAGGGCCCCCGACGCCACCCACGCTTCGAGTTGCTCGCGGGCCGCTCCGAACCGCGTCGCGTAGTCGCCGACGAGCAACCCCTCCACCTTCGCCCGCGACGGGATGAGAAGTGGGAGCTTTCGCGGCCCCGTCGGGACGCCCTCGTCGTTGTAGTGGGCGATCTGGCCGCAGACGGCGACGCGGGCGTCCACGTTCAGGTTCGTGAACACCGCGTCCGTGATCGGGCCGCCGACGTTGTCGAAGTAGACGTCGACGCCGCCAGGGGCGGCCTCGTCCAGCGCCCCGCGATAGTCGTCGGTCGTCTCGTAGTTGATCGCGGCGTCGAAGCCGAGATCGTCGGTGAGCCACGCGGTCTTCTCGTCGGTGCCGGCGAAGCCGACGACGCGACAGCCGTTCAGTTTCGCGATCTGGCCCACCGTCGAGCCGACGGCGCCCGCCGCCCCCGAGACGACGACGGTGTCGCCGGGGCGGGGGTCGCCGACCTCCAGCAAGCCGAAGTACGCCGTGCGTCCCGGCATGCCGAGGACGCCGAGATATGCGGGGAGATCGGCCACCGCCGGATCGACGGGCGCGGCGTCGTCGGCGTCGAGGACGCTGTACTCGGCCCACGTCCCTCGGCCGGCGACGAGGTCGCCCGCCTCGAACCGGTCGTGCTCGCTCTCGACGACTTCGCCCACGACGCCACCCTGCAGTACGTCGCCCACGTCCCACGGTTCGGCGTACGACTCGCCGGCCCGCATCCGCCCCCGCATGTAGGGGTCGACCGAGAGGTAGCGGACGCGCACGAGGAGTTCGCCGAACCGCGGCGTCGGCCGCTCGCGTTCGCGCAAGTCGAAACTGTCCAGGGTCGGCTCGCCTTCGGGGCGCTCGGCGAAGTGCCAGGCTCGCATACACGCCGTTGGGCGTCGGCATGTAGATGCCTTTGCCTTCCGGCACGTACCCGCTGTGGCATCGGGCCCGGACGTTGAAATAGGACGACCGGCTACTGGACGTATGACGAAATACTCGACCGGGTCGGACCGGGGTGGCGGGGACGGCGACGCCTGCGAACTCTGCGGGCGCGAAACCGCGAATCTCGAACGCGCGAACGTCGCGGGCGCGAACCTGCTGGTCTGTTCGGACTGTGCCCCCCACGGCGAGGGTGGGGGTGGGAGTGGGGGGCGCAGCCGTGGCAGTGGGTCGTCGTCGGGCAGTTCCGGGTCCCGAACCGACGGCGACGAACCCAGCCGCGAGAAGCGCGCCGCTCAGAACACCGCGCGCATCTACGACTCCGCCCGCGGCAACACGAAGCGCTGGGAAGAGGAGGGGACCGACTACGAGGAGGACCGCCTCCCCTACCTCGTCTCTGGCTACGGCGAGCGCGTGGAGGCAGCCAGACAGGACGCGGGGCTGACGGTGGCGGAACTCGCCGCCGACCTCGACGCCGACGCGGACGACGTGCTCGCGCTCGAACAGGGGCGGGCCACCCGGGCCGGCGTCGGCGGTTCGCTCGTCCGCGCGGTCGAGAAGCGACTCGAGATCGACCTCGTCGACGAGTAGGGAGGTTTTACACGCCCGCCGTCGGACTGGCGAGTATGCAGACGCGCGCCCCTGCCGAACCGGACGTACGGGAGTTCGAGGCGACCGTCGAGCGCGTCGACGGCGCCGACGTCGTCCTCGACCACACCTACTTCTACGCCGAGAGCGGTGGCCAGCCAGCGGACCGCGGGACGCTCGCCGGCGTTCCGGTGACGGACGTGCAGTCGGTCGACGACGCCGTCGTCCACACGCTCGCCGAGGAACCGGCTCTCGCCGCCGGCGACGACACTATCGGTGTCATCGACGACGACTTCCGAACCTACTGCATGCGCGCCCACACCGCGAGCCACCTGCTCTACGGCGCCGGCCGGCATCTCCTCGACGATCTCGGCTACGGCGGGTTCGGCATCGGCGCCGAGAAGGTCCGCGTCGACTTCGCCACCACGACCGAGATCGACGACGCGGTGCTGGTCGAACTCGAACGCCTGACCAACCGCGCGGTGTGGGATTCCCGCTCCGTCTCGTGGGAGGAGGTGCCAGTCGACGAGGCCCGCGCCCGTGACGACGTGGCCTTCAACACCAAGACCGAGGAAGGGGTGATGGACGACGCCGACACCGTCCGCCTCGTCGAGATCGAGGGCTGGGACGTGGCGGCCTGTGGCGGCACCCACGTCGCGAACACCCGCGAGATCGGGCCGGTCGAAGTGCTCGACCGCTCCAACCCCGGCGAGGGCCTGACCCGCGTCGAGTTCGCGGTCGGGCCGCCGGCCATCGACCGCCGAGCCACGGTCCGGGAGGCCGCCCTCGACGCCGCGCACGACCTCGGTACGGGCCTCGACACCCTCGACGACGCCGTCGCGAACCTGCGGACCGAGCGCGACGACCTCGAAGCAACGGCGCGGTCGTACAAATCGGAGGTGCTGGGCGCGCGCCTCGCTGCCCTCCCGACGACCGAGCGCGACGGTGCAGTCTGGCGGATTGGGGCCGTCGCGGACTTCGGGCCGAACGAGGTCGGCGAGGCGGCACAGGACCGCGTCGGCGACGACGCCGACGTGATCGCCGTCGTCGGCGAGGGACCGGCGCCGTACGTGGTGGTCGCGACGGCGGGCGAGGCGGACGTCGACGCCGGTGATCTCGTCGCCGACCTGACCGACGAGTTCGGCGGGGGCGGCGGGGGTGGGCCGACGTTCGCGCAGGGCGGCGGCCTCGACGCCGACCCGGACGCCGTGATCGCGTCGTTACGCTAGCGGCGTGCGGACAGGGCCGCGAGGCCAGCGATCACGAGGAGGGCGAGGACGACCAGCGGCGGTCCGAACCCGGGACTGGTGCCGCTCGTCCCTGTCGGGGTGGGAGTGGGAGCGACCGTCGGCGTGGGCGACTCCGTGACCGTCGGCGTGGGCGTCGCTTCACCGCTGGCGGCAATAGCTTCGACCTGGACCTCGTTCGACTGGACGCCACTTTTCGTGACGGAGAGCGTGTGCATCCCCGGCTCTTCGATCCGGATCGCGGCCTCGCCCTCGCCGTCGGTGGTGCCGACGCGCTCGCCGTCGAGGAAGACCGTCGCGACGGCCGCCGGATCGCCGTACGCGTTGGTCGCCGTGAGGATGACCCGTTCGCCAGCCACGACGCGTTCGTTGGCCGCCGCGAGCGTGATCGACCGCGTCCGCGAGAACTGGATCGAGACGTTGGTCGGCGCCTCACCGACCATCAACTCGCGCTCGGCGGACCGGTAGCCGTCCTTCGTCACGCGCAGGGTCGTCTCGGTGTTGACCGGCGCGGTCACGCTCACGTTCCCTCCGCGCTCCGTCCGCTCGCTCGCGATGTCGGCGAGCGAGACGGTAGCGCTGGAGACGGGCCGCGGCGGATCGAAGTACGGATCGACGACGTGGACGTTGACCGTCGTCGACCCGCGTCTGACCGCGACGCGATTCGTGATGTCGCCCTCGATTTCGAGGGGTTTCTGTCGGGTGTAGTAGCCGGCCTTGCTGACGACGACCGTGTAGTCTCCGGCCGGGAGGTCGCCGGATTCGAACACGCCGTTGCCGCCGGTCGTCCCCGTCTCCACGTCGAGGCCGCCACGGACGATTCGCACCCTCGCGTCGGCCACCGAGCCGTCGTCGTCGCTGACTTCGAGGCGGACGGAACTCCGCCGGGACATCTCGATTTCCACCTCGCGCTCGGACGCGGACGAGATGACGTACGGTCCGGTGCGGATATACCGGGGATGGGTCACCGCGACGGTGACCCTGGCGCCCGCGGGCACGTCCACGAACGCCTTGCCGTTTCCGGCGGTCGTCGCCGTCGCCGATCCGCCGTCCCACTCCACGTCGAGTTCGGCGTTCGAGATGGGGTCGTCCGCCCGGTCGCGAACGGCGACGGTGACCGTGACCGTCTCGGAGGTCTGGGCGACGGCACCGCCGACCGGTGCGACGAGCGCCAGGACGAGGATCGTACTCAGGGTCGCGGTAAGCCGTGACATGGACTACCGTACGTCAGCGATCTGTAAAATACTCGCGGCTGTCCGTCATCCGGCGCCGCGTGGTGGGTCACAGGGGTCGAACGCCGTCTCCCGCTCCTCGTGTCCCCGTCCGTCACAGACGATCCGGTCGATCCGTGCGTCGGCGTCGGCTGGGGGCCCGCCGTTCAGCGCCGGCACCTCGTCGGCCGGTTTGGCGGGGTTGCCGACGACCGTACTCTCGGCGTCGACGGGGGTGACGACGACGGCGGCGCCGCCGACGGTCGCGCCGTCGCCGACTTCGATTGGGCCGAGGATCGTCGCGTTCGCACCGAGCAACACGTCGTCGCCGACGGTGGGGTGGCGTTTGCCGTCGACCGGCCGACGATTGCCGAGGGTGACGCCGTGGTAGATGAGCACGTCGTCGCCGATGTCGGCAGTCGAACCGACGACGACGCCGATGCCGTGATCGATGACGACGCGGCGGCCGATGTCGGCGGCCGGATGAATCTCGACGCCGGTGACGAGGCGGGCGAACTGCGAGAGCAGGCGGGCCGCCGTCTCGTGGCCGTTCGTCCACCACAGGTGGGCGATCCGGTAGGCCCAGAGGGCGTGGAGGCCGGGATAGCAGGTGAGGAGCACGAGCAGGCTCCCCGCGGCCGGGTCACGCTCACGGATGGCGGCGATGTCTTCGCGGACACGACGGCGTGCGGCCCGCAGGAGGCGTCTACCGGGCGCGAGCATTGGATACTGTCGACCGCCCGTGGTCGCCCGAGGCGACCGGCGGACGCGGTGCCACATGGGCCGGTGTTCGGGCGGACGATGCCGTCGGTCGGCGGGGCGGGAGACAACAGCACCTCGTGCGCGGTCGCGTGCGCTCGAAGGCTATCCGGCCGGCCGAGTGACCGACGGTCGTCGGCATGGGTGAAGGTTCTTCGTACGACCCGAAAAACGTTCTGTCGACGGTCGTCGATATCGCACGACCGGACCGAAGCCCCCTTTATCCGCGCCGTCCTATCGACGGCCATGACCACCGGAACCGCCGACTACGGGGCCGTCGTGTACGACCTCGACGGCACGCTCGTCCGACTGGCGGTCGACTGGGACGCCGCCGCCAGCGACGCGGTGGCGGCGTTCGCCGAGGCGGGGGTCGACGTCGCCGACGCCGACCTCTGGTCGCTGTTCGAGATAGCACCGGACCACGGCCTCGCGGACGACCTGGAGTCGATCCTCGCGGCCCACGAACGCCGGGGTGCCGAACGGGCGACGCGGCTCCCTCACGCCGACGGCGTGCCCGAGTGGAGCGTCCCCGTCGGCGTCTGCTCGCTCAACGCGGAGGCGGCCTGTCGGCGGGCGCTGGATCGACACGACCTGCTCGGCCACGTCGACGCCGTCGTCGGTCGGGACTCGGTCGCGACGCACAAACCCGACCCCGAACCGCTGCTGACGACCGTCGACCGCCTCGGCGCCGACCCGTCGTCGGCGCTGTTCGTCGGCGACTCCGAACGCGACGCCGTGACCGCGAATCGGGCGGGCGTCGCGTTCGAGTGGGTCGACGACACGACGGACGGGTAGCGGCGTCAGCACTCCTGCTGGAGAAACTCGACGGATAGGTCCGACGCCACGCGCACGATCAACCGCTGGTGGTAACAGCCGGCGGGCGTCCACGTCGTCGACTCCGTAGGTGCCGGTTTCGACGACGTTCGTGTCGCCGCCGATAAGCCTGTCCGTGCCACGGACACACTCGGCGCCGGCCGACCCACGCACTTTTTATCACCCGGGCGTGTAGGTCCTCGTACCAGCGACCCGCGGGCAAATGCGGCAGCGGCCGCATGCGGGGACCAGCGACCGACGTGCTGTAAGACGCCGGGGCCGGTGGCCCCCAGAGACGGGATTTGCGTGAGCACCCCTGCCACACTTGTGGCGTTTCAATGCTCGGACCAACCATGGAAATCGAAATCGCAACAATCGGCGGCTACGAGGAAGTCGGACGGCAGATGACTGCCGTCCGTGCCGGTAACGACGTCGTCATCTTCGACATGGGTCTGAACCTGTCGCAGGTGCTGATCCACGACAACGTCGAAACCGAACAGATGCACAGTCTCGACCTGATCGACATGGGCGCCATCCCCGACGACCGGGTGATGAGCGACCTCGAAGGGGACGTACAGGCGATCGTCCCGACGCACGGTCACCTCGACCACATCGGCGCCATCTCGAAACTGGCCCACCGCTACGACGCGCCCGTCGTCGCGACGCCCTTCACCATCGAACTGGTGAAACAGCAGGTCCAGGGCGAGAACAAGTTCAACGTCGGCAACGACCTCGTGAAGATGGAGGCGGGGTCGACGATGTCCATCGGCGACTCCGGCAAGGTCGACCTCGAGTTCGTCAACGTCACGCACTCGATCATCGACGCGATCAACCCCGTCCTCCACACGCCGGAGGGGTCCGTCGTCTACGGCCTCGACAAGCGGATGGACCACTCGCCGGTCATCGGCGACCCCATCGACATGGACCGGTTCCGCGAGATCGCTCGCGAAGGCGAGGGCGTCCTCTGTTACATCGAGGACTGCACCAACGCGGGCCGGAAGGGCCGCACCCCGAGCGAGTCCGTCGCCCGGAGCCACCTCCGCGACGTGATGTACTCCATCGAGGACTACGACGGCGGCATCGTCGCCACCACGTTCAGTTCCCACATCGCCCGGGTCACGAGCCTCGTCGAGTTCGCGAAGGACATCGGGCGCCAGCCCGTCCTCCTCGGCCGGTCGATGGAGAAGTACTCCGGGACGGCCGAACGCCTGAACTTCGTCGACTTCCCGGACGACCTCGGGATGTACGGTCATCGCAAGTCCGTCGACCGCACGTTCAAACGGATCATGAAGGAGGGCAAGGAGAACTTCCTGCCCATCGTCACGGGCCACCAGGGCGAACCGCGGGCGATGCTGACGCGGATGGGTCGCGGCGAGACGCCGTACGAACTGGAGAACGGCGACAAGGTGCTGTTCTCGGCCCGCGTGATCCCGGAGCCGACGAACGAGGGCCAGCGCTACCAGTCCGAGCGCCTGCTCCGGATGCAGGGCGCCCGCATCTACGACGACATCCACGTCTCCGGCCACCTGCGCCAGGAGGGGCACTACGAGATGCTGGAGGCGCTCCAGCCCCAGCACATCGTCCCGGCCCACCAGGACCTCGAAGGCTTCGCGCCCTACGTCGACCTGTGTGAGAGTCAAGGCTACGCGCTGGGCCGTGACCTGCACGTCACGCGCAACGGCAACATGATCCAGCTGGTGGAATGACGACCGATTCGACGGAAGAGCAGGTGCTCGCGGCGGTTCGTGAGCGCCGAGAGCGGGTCAACGCGGCCATCGACGAGGACCTCCCCCTCGTAGAGCCGGAACGGCTCTGGGAGGCCTCACGCTACCTGCTGAAGGCGGGTGGCAAGCGCCTTCGGCCCACCGTCTCTTTCCTCGCTGCCGAGGCCATCGCGGACGTGCCGCCGCTCTCCGTCGACTACCGGCAGTTCCCCGCGCTCGACGGCGGCGAGGTGGACGTGATGGCCGGGGCCTTGAGCCTCGAAGTCGTCCAGTCGTTCACCCTCATCCACGACGACATCATGGACGACGACGCGCTCCGCCGTGGGGTGCCCGCCGTCCACAAGGCCTACGACGTGGACACTGCCATCCTCGCGGGCGATACGCTCTACTCCACCGCGTTCGAGATCATGGCCGACACGGGCGCCGCGCCCCAGAACGGGCTGGAGGCGATGCGGATGCTCGCGGAAACCTGTACGCGCATCTGCGAGGGACAGGCGCTCGACGTGGAGTTCGAGGGCCGCACGGAAGTCCTCCCCGACGAGTACCTGGAGATGGTCGAGTCCAAGACGGCCGTTCTCTACGGCGCGGCGGCCGCGACGCCTGCCGTCCTCCTCGGCGCCGACGACGAGGTCGTCGACGCGCTCTACTCCTACGGCATCAACTCCGGATCGGCGTTCCAGATCCAGGACGACGTGCTCGACCTGACGGTCCCCTCGGAGAAACTCGGGAAGCAGCGCGGCTCGGATCTCGTCGAGAACAAGGAGACGCTCATCACGCTCCACGCCCGGCAGCAGGGCGTGGACGTGGACGAGCTGGTCGACGCCGACGACGCCGAGTCGCTGACCGACGAGGCGGTCAAGGAGGCCGTGGCGACCCTGAACGAGGCGGGGAGCATCGAGTACGCCCGCCAGAAGGCCCGGTCGCTCGTCGACCGGAGCAAGGCCGACCTCGACGTCCTGGCGGACAACGAGGCTCGAAGCCTGCTGGAAGCCATCGCGGAGTATCTCATCTCCCGGGGCTACTGACGGCCGCCAACCGCCCGTTTTACCCGACTACGACGTAGGCGACGACGTAGGCCAGCCACGCGACCGTAATCGCCGCGAGTCCCGTCAGTGCCGCCGTGAGCCAGTCCGGCGGCTCCACGGTCGGCCCCCGGAGCCGAACCAGCCGCACCCGCGGGAGGACACCCAGCAGGCCGACGCCGAGGACCGAGAACACGAACGGGTACGAGAGGTCGAGCGTCGGCGCCGGGATCAGGAGGACGCTCGCGGCGTAGCCCGCGCCGAGGGTGGCCCGGGGGCTGACGGCCGTCGTCGGACGCAGGCCGGTTGCGAGACAGACGACGGCGACGGCCGCCCAGATGGTCGCGAGTTCGACGCCGAACGCGGCGAGGAGGTGGAGCGTCGGATCAGTCGCGAAGACGACCCGCTCGGTCACGAGCACCGGGGCCACGTCTACGGGGTAGAGCATCGCGGGCGGCTCCCCGGTGAACAGGTCGCCGAAGGGGTGGGTCGTGAGGCCGACGAGCGCGGCGGCGAACACCTCGGCGCTCGTGAGGTCGACGTAGCGGTCGACGACCGCCCCGATAGCGACGGCGCCGAGGACGAACAGGAGCATGACGACCGCCGCTAGCGCCCCGCCGACGGTCGCGATCACCGCGACCAGCAGGGTGGCGATGGCCGCCGAGAGCGCCCGGACGCGCGGGGTGGCGCCGACGCTTCGGAGCGCGGCCAGCACGGCCACTGGCAGGGCGAGGACGAGCGAGTGGGTGACGGCTCGGTGGACGATGTTCCCCGTCGACCAGAACGCGCCCGCGATCGCGAGTGCGTCGCTGCCGGCGGCACCCGCGATGCCGACGAAGGCGTACACCATATCCACGTCCGGCAGAGTGGCGAACGCCGCCGCCACGACGCCGATGGTGAGTGCCCGCTCGCTCGTCCAGCCTCGGGCGATGGCGACGCCTCCGACGAGAGCGAAGGCGAGGGCTGCGTGGCCGACGAACATGGCCTCTCTTCTCGGCGCGCGATCATAAACTGCGCGGGTGGCGTGGGAACAGCCGTCACGGGTCGGCGCCGATCTTGGTCCAGCGGGCTTCGATGTCGGCGTTCCCCCGGACGACGGTGTCTCCGCCGACCGCGAATCGGGTCTTCCGGAGCTCGATCGATTCGACGACTCCCTCCATGTCGCCGACGCGGACGGTGTCGCCGGCCTCGAAATCCGGATCGCGGAGGAGATACACCCCTGCCACCGCGTCGGCGATCATATCGCTCGTGGCGTAGGAGACCCCGAGGGCGACGAAGCCGGCGGCGGTGCCGAGCGACGCCGCGATACCGTCCAGTCCCACCACGGAGAGCGTCGAGAGGCCGACGCCGAACCAAAGAAAGACCGCGACGACGGTGGTGAGAAACTGACGGTAGACGGGCGACTCGCCGCCCATCGTCCGCGCGAGAACGGCTCGCAGCGCGGTGAGGAGGAGTTTGACGAGCAACGCCGCCAGCGCGAGAAAGACGAGGCCAGTGACGACCGTCGGAATCGCACCGGTGAGACGGCCGACGAACTCGGCGAGCGCCTGATCGAGTACGTTCGACTGGAGTACGGCACCGCGCATAGCGGACGTGGGGAGCGCCCGACACTAAAGGCTATGCGACGGCGCGGTCGACGACCTCGTAGTCGTCGCCCTCGACGCCGATGACGGCCCACTCGTAGTCCGGGTCGAGTCCCGTGAGCCGGTCACGGAGGTCCCCTGCAACCTCCATCCACGTTACGAAGCATCGAAGCCGATAGTCAGTCGTCCCCCCGTCGGCGAGAAGTTCGGGGGTCGACGACGCTTCGTCGGCGTCGAGCGCGGTCACATGGACGGTTCGCCACTTTCGTTCGGCCCTGAGATCGACCCCGTCGCCGTCGACGGAGTATCCGAGGCGCCGGAAGACCTCCCGGGCCTCTTCGACAGGTGGCATGGTAACAGGGGCCATGTACCACCCGCTACGGCCGGTCGGATGATAAATGTTACCACGACAAGAACTCCGGAGTGCGGGACTGAGCGTCCCGTCCGCGGCGTCTTGCTCGCGTCGCCGCTACGACGACGGGGCCGTCCGCGATTCAGCGGCCCGGGCGTCCGCCTCGCGAACGTCGAAGTCCGCGAGCAGCGAGAGGAGCCGTTCGGCCTGCTCGCTGAGCGACTCGACGTTGGCGCTGACCTGCGACATGGACGCGGCCTGTTCCTCGGCGACTGCGGACGTGTTCTCGGTCTCCGTGGCGGTCGCGCGGCTGATGTCGGCCACCTCCTCGACCATCGACACCGCTTCCTCGGTGCTGGCGGCCTGATCGTCGGCGGTGTTGCTGATCTCCTGAATCCCGCTGTCGGTCTCCTCGGCGTTCTCCGCGACCTGCGTAAACGCGTCGACGACCTCCTGGAAGGCCTCGACGCCGTCTTGCATGTCCCGCTTGGCGGCCTGCGCTTCGTCGACCGCCGTCTCCGTCTGTGACTGTGTCTTCTCGATGAGTGCCTCGATTTCGTTCGCCGAGCCCTGCGTCTTCTCGGCCAACTGTTTGACCTCGTTCGCGACGACCGCGAACCCGCTACCGCTGTTCCCGCCCTCGCCGGTGCCCGCGCGGGCGGCCTCGATGTTGGCGTTCAGCGCCAGCATGTTCGTCTGCTCCGCGATGTCGCCGATGAGTTCGATGATGTCGCCGATCTCCGCCATCCGCTCGTCGAGGACCTCGACGTTCTCGACGGTGGAATCGATCGCCGACTGCACGTCCCGGGCGTCCGCGATCGCTCCCTGGGCGGTCTCCTCGCCGGCCTCCGCGATTTCGGCCGTCTCGTGGGAGCGCTGGGCGACCTCGTCGGCGGACGCGGCCACTTCCTCCACCGTCGCCGAGAGGTTCGTCATCTCGTCGGAGACCGTTTCCAGCATCTCCCGCTGTTCGTTCGTCCCGCTGGCGATCTCCTGGAGCGACTGGCTCACCTCCTCGCTCGCCTGTTCAGCCTCGCCGGCCCCGGCGGTCGCGTCCTCGCTCGCGGCCGCCACCTCCCGTGCGAACGCCTGAATGTCCTGCATCGCCGACTCCGTCTCCTCCATCATCTCGTTGAACGCCTCGGCGATTTTCGCCATCGCCTCGCTCTCGCTGTCGGCGTCGAGTCGGACGGTGAGTTCGCCGTCAGCGGCCCGCGCCATCGCGGCGCTGTACGCGTCGGCCTTGGCCTCCAGATGTTCGTTCATCCGCTCGACTTCCTGCTGTTTGGCCTCGGCCTCGGCTTTCGCTTCCTCGGCCTCGGCTTTCGCCCGTTCGATCTCCGCCTTCTTCGCTTCGAGATTCTCGACTTCCTCCGTCTTCGCTCTCGCCTCCCGGAGTTGGGCTTCGGCCTCCTCCCGGGAGCGCTCGGTCGAGTACCAGTGGGCCATCAGCGCGACGGCGAGCATCAGCACGAAGATACCGTGGATCAGCCCCCACGCCCACGGGTTGTTGATCGCGGCGGTGTGGTTGTACACGCGCTCGGGGTTGATCATGCCGAAGACGCCGTGGGTCAACACGACGTAACCGATCCCGAGGGCGAAGGGCACCCAGTCCTCGTAGACGGCGACGACGGCCATCGCGACGAAGAAGTGGAAGTGCGCCTCGATGAACCCGCCGGAGAAGTGGACCAGAACGACGGACGTCGACAGGAGGGCCACCGTCGCGAGCGCCGTCCGGATTCGCCGGGAGACCCACGGCGCCAGCGACGCGACGGCGAGGCCCACCACGATCCCGAGTTCGAACAGCACGTGTGTCAGCGGAATCGACGGAATGGTCGCGCCCGTGATCAGCGACTCGGTCCCCTCGAACATGCCGAGGCCGAACAGCAGAGGAACCTGCGCAAGCACCAGGATGAGCATGTTTCGGTGTCGGTTGCGCCACGTTGCTTTCGGAATGGAATGCCCGTCGGGGATGTAGTGTATGAACTCCCGGCACGTCTGCCGCCAGCCACTCTCCCCGGAGAGGGCCGCCGTGGAGTCGCCCGTAATACTCGCCATGTTACCCTCACGTTCTCCAGCGAGGACAAAAGAACTTCCACCCCCATATCACGCGTGATATTTCGAGAACGACGGTGTGATCCCGTCTCAGTCGGGGATAGACCGTCAGTTGTCTGTTGTGACCACGCTCATCCGACTTCAGAAGCCTTCGGTGACCGGAACGGTCGGCCGACTACCCGTCAGTTTTCGTCAGTGAAAACGCCACTCACGTGCGGAAGGACTCCCCGCAGCCACACTCGGAGACGACGTTCGGGTTCTCGACGTGGAACCCCTCGGCCTGCAGGCCCGACTCGTAGTCGAGGACGGAGCCGCCGATGTAGTCGGCACTCGCGGGGTCGACGAACACGCGCAGGTCGTGGCGTTCGACGACGGTGTCGTCCGCCTCGGGTTCGTCGTCGAACCGCATCCCGTAGGAGAGACCGGCACAGCCACCCTGCTGGACGAACAGACGAAGTCCGCCCACGTCGACGTCCATCCCTTCGCGGTCCATGAGGGCGAGGGCTTCCGACGCGGCTTCCGGCGTCACCTCCACCACCCGGTCACTCGTCCGCTCGGCACTTTCGGTACTCATGGGCGGGGATACACTCCGCGGACTGTTAACCCTGACGGGGAGATGTAATCGGTCGTCGTTACTCCCGGGCGTCGTCGCGGGAGGGTATCGGCACGTCGGCGCGGACGATGTCGACGGCCCGCCGGAGGCCCGCACCGACGCCGTAGCCGACGACGCCGACGGCCACACCGCCGACGGCGGCGACGCCGAACGCGAACGCCAGGGCCTCGGGGAGCGAGACGATCCGGTCGCCGTAGGACGTGGTGACAACGGTCCCGTAGCGCGTGACGGCGACGCCGAACAGCGGCGCGGCGACCAGCACCGTCGTCGGCAGGAGTCCGCCGTTGACGGCGGCGCTCGCGGCGGCGAGACCGACGAGGACGGCGGCACCGACGAAGACGGCCGCGCGCGGATCGGTTCCGGTCCACGTGCCGACGACCCACCGCTCCAGCGGCGGGTAGCCGGTGGTCGACGCGACGACGGCCGCCGTCAGGACGGCCAGCACGGGGGCGAGGCCGACGGCGAGCACCGAGACACCGAGTCGGCGTCCGAGGAGCAGCGTCGACACCAGCCGCGCGACGGGGCCGTGGGCGACGGCCAGGACACTGGCACCGGCGCGGCGGCCGACGGCTCGGAGGGCGGTCAGGAGCCACCGCAGACTCGACAGTACCAGTTCGAGCGACGATCGGGTTCGGTTCAAGGCTCTCGGGACGGGGGTGGAGGGACGCATAGGCGGACGGCCGGCCGGTTCGGCCCGACCAATTGTCAGGATTGCGGTCTACTCGAACCGCTGGCGGACGCTCTCGGCGTGGCCGGTCAGCCCCTCGGCCTCCGCGAGCGTCGTGATCGTGTCCGACAGGTCGTCGAGGGCGTCGCGGTCGAGACGCTGGACGGTCGTCGACCGGAGGAACGTCTCGACCGAGAGGCCGCCGAAGCGTCGGGCGCCGCCGCCGGTCGGCAGGACGTGGTTCGTCCCCGAGGCGTAGTCACCGGCGGCGACGGGGGTGTAGGGGCCGAGGAAGGCGCTTCCGGCGCTGTCGATGCGGTCGAGCAACGCCTCGTCGTCGTCGGCCTGGATCGACAGGTGTTCGGCGGCGTACTCCTCGGCGAAGAGGACCGCCTCGGACATCGACCGCGCGAGGAAGACGCCGCTGGCGTCGTTGTCGAGGGCCGCCGCGACCGTCTCCGCCCGGTCGCACTCGGGGAGGCGGTCGTCGAGTTCGTCGGCCACCGCCGCCGCGAGGTCGGCGTCGGCCGTCACCGCGACCACCGAGGCGTGGTCGTCGTGTTCGGCCTGCGCGAGGAGGTCGGCGGCGACGTAGGTCGGATTCGCGGTTTCGTCCGCGAGGACGAGTACCTCGCTGGGTCCGGCGAGGAAGTCGATCTCCACGTCGCCCCGGACCTCGGCTTTCGCCGCCGTCACCCACCGGTTTCCCGGGCCGACCACCTTCTCGACGGGCGTCACCGTCTCCGTCCCGTACGTCATCGCGGCGACGGCCTGCGCGCCGCCGACGCTGTAGACGGCGTCCGCGCCCGCCTCGTGAATGGCCGCGAGCGTCGCCGGATTCAGCTCCTCGGCCGGCGGCGTCGTCACGACGACGTGGTCGACGCCCGCGACCGTCGCCGGGATGATGCCCATCAGCGCGCTGGAGGGGTAGGCCGCCGCGCCGCCGGGGACGTAGACGCCGACGCGGGAGAGCGGACGGAACCGCCGCCCCAGTTCGCGACCGCCGAAGTCGTCGCGCCAGTCCGCCGGTCGTTGGCGCTCGTGGAACTCGCGGACGTTGTCGGCGGCGGCCCGAATGGCATCCAGCAGGTCGTCGTCGACTTCCTCGTGGGCCCGTTCGGCGGCGTCGGTCACGTCCAGGTTGCCGACCTCGACGCCGTCGAACTCGCGGCAGAACTCCCGCACGGCCACGTCGCCCTCGTCGCGGACGCGGTCGACGATGTCGCGTACGTCCTCGCGAACCGCCTCGACGCCCGCGTCGCGCTCGAACAGCGCCCGCCGATCCGCGGGTCCGAGCGCTTCGATATCGCGTACTTCCATACTCGCCGATAGCGCGGGCGAGCGAAAAGGGGTTCCGGTCCGGTCGCGGGGCCAGTCTGTGGCGTCGCGTCAGTCGGGCCGATTGTAGCCGTGGCCGACGACGAACGCCACGGCGTTCAGGCCGACGACGCCCGCGAAGGCGACGCGGTGGGTCGTGACCGCGCCCGTCGCCAGCAGGGGGAGGTACGTGAAGGGCAGCAGCGTCGCCATCCAGAACGCGACGAAGCGGACGGGACGGGCGGCGAGTTCGGCGAGCGTCCGGAGGGCCGGGAGCGACTCGGTCGCGGTGCGTGCGAGGGACGTTGATCGGACTGACATGGTGACTGGCTCCACGCAACCCATGTCCCTGCACCATCATATAGGGGGCAAATCGTTGGGTCCGCTTCAACTCGTTTCGCTCGATTAACGGCCCGCCCATCACCGTTCAGCTCGTTTTACGACGCGATCTAACTGTTCGAGAGAGTTTATGGCACGCCAAGGAGCCGTTATCGGCGCTCGATGCCTTCGGTCGGCCGCATCCCCAGCCTGTAACCACTATCGGTAACATCGACGGCGGATCGTGAATTATATCAGTTTCTCGATAACTGTTTACGGGCCGAGCCGGTAGTCCGCGATAATGCGCGTGTCGCTGGCCGGCTGGACCGACTCGCGGTTCGACGTGGCGTGGGGAGAGGTGACGGGCGCGGTGGGCGACACCGTGACCGTCCTCCCCATCGTCGTCGCCGTCGCAGCGCTCACCGACCTCTCGCTCGCTCGACTGCTGCTCGGATTCGGCGTCTTTCAGGTGGTCTGGGGGCTGTGGTACGGCCATCCGATGTCCGTCGAGCCGATGAAGGCGCTCGCGGCGCTGGTCATCGCCGGCGGCCTCTCGACCGGCGAGTACGTCGCCGCCGGACTGCTCGCGGGCGTCGCCCTCCTCGTCGTCGGCCGCACCGGGACGCTGGGCCGACTCGCACCCTACGTGGGCGAACCGGTCGTGCGCGGCATCCAGGTCGGCGTCGCGCTGATCCTCCTCCGAACCGGCGTGACGACCGGCCTCCAGGCACCGTCGCTCGCCGCCCTCGCCCTCGTCGTCGCCCTCGGCGCCATCGTGGCGGGCTACCACGAGGTGGCGGCGCTCGCCGTCCTCGGCCTCGGGGCGGCGCTCGCGCTCGCGACGGCCGGACCGATCACCCCTCGCATCCCGGCGCCGACGCTCCTCGATCCGGCCGCGCTCTCGTTCTCCCGCAATGCGGTCGGCGCGACGGTCGGCCAACTGGCCATGACCGTCGGCAACGCCGCCGTCGCCACCTCGCTGTTGGTGGAAGAGTACTTCGACGCCGAGGCGTCGCCCGACGACCTCTCGACCAGCATGGGCGCGATGAACCTGCTCGCCGTCCCGCTCGGCGCCATGCCAATGTGCCACGGGAGCGGGGGCGTCGCCGGCAAGTACGCCTTCGGCGCCCGGACCGCCACCTCGAATCTGGTGCTCGGCGGTCTCTACCTTCTGCTGGCCGTCGTCGCCGTCGACGCCGTCGCCGCGTTCCCGATGGCCGTCCTCGGCGTCGTCCTCGTGTTAGTGGCCCTGGAACTCGGCCGCGCCGGTGTCGACACGCCGGACCCGTTGCTCACGGGGGTCGTGGGCGTCACGGCACTGTTCGTCAACGTCGGCGTTGCCTTCGGCGTCGGCATCGTCGGCTACTACGCCCTCGGGCGGATACGCGGGGACGAGGATTAAAAGCCCGCCGCCGTCCCGTCCTTCCGTGGCTCCGTCGCCCCCGAGATGACGCCGTCCGTCAGTCGGGTGATCTGCCCGCCGCCGAACGCCGACGGCGGCTGGATCACCACGTCGTGTCCGCGGCGCGCGAGTTTCGGCAGAAGCCCCTCGGGGAACCGGTCCTCGACGGCGAGGGACCCGTCCGCGCGGTAGCGCCAGCGCGGCGCGTCCATCGCCGCCTGTAGGGGCATGCCGTAGTCGAGGACGTTGGCGAGCACCTGCAGGTGGCCCTGGGGCTGCATGTACCCGCCCATGACGCCGAAGGCCGCCCAGTCGTCGTCGTCGAGACGGAGGAGACCCGGGATGAGCGTGTGGAAGGGGCGCTTGCCGGGTTCGATCCGGTTCGGATGCTCGGGGTCGAGCGAGAACGAACTCCCGCGGTTCTGGAGCGTGATGCCCGTCCCGGGCACCACGACGCCGCCGCCGAAGTTGCCGAAGATGGAGTTGATGAAGGAGACGACGTTCCCCGCGTCGTCGGCGACGGTCAGGAGGACGGTGTCGCCGTCCTCGGGCGGCGCACCGGGGCCGCCGATGGAGACCGATCCGGCCCGTTCGCTCACCGTCTCCGCGCGCTCGGCGGCGTAGGATTTCGACCCCAGCGCCGGCACGTCCTCGAACTCGGGGTCGGTGATGTAGTGGTGGCCGTCGTGGAAGGCGCGTTTCAGCGCCTCCGCGAAGTAGTGGACGCGCTGGGCGGAGTCGTAGTCGTAGCCGCCAGCGTCGAGTTCCTCGGCGACGTTCAGCGCCTCCAGCGCGATCAGTCCCTGGTTGTTCGGCGGGAGTTCGTACACCTCCGCCCCGCGGTAGGTGGTCGAGACGGGGTCGACGTACTCGGGGTCGAAGCCGGCGAGGTCGTCGGCCGCGAGCAGACCGCCCCGATCCTGCACCGCCTCGGCGATGCGCTCGGCCAGCGGCCCTTCGTAGAACGCGTCGGCCCCCTCCGTCGCGATGGTCGAGAGCGTGTCGGCGAGGTCGGGGAGCGTCATCACCTCGCCGGGTTCGGGCGACCGGCCGTCGAGCAGGTACTCCTCGCGTGCGTCCGCCTCGGTGAACAGCGCCTCCGCGACGGTCCACATGTCGGCGACCACCTCGCTGACCGGGAAGCCCGCTCTCGCATACTCGATGGCGGGGTCGAGCGCGGCCGCCAACGACCGCTCGCCGTGGTCGTCGAGCAGGCGGTCCCAGCCGCGGACGGTGCCGGGCACCGTCACCGCGAGCGGGCCGGCGTTCGGCATCGACGCCCGCGAGGGGTCGACCCCCGAACGCTCCGCGACGCGGTCGCGCATCGTCGAGAGCGTCGCGTCGCCGGGCGCGCCGCCACAGCTCCGGAACGCGCCCACGTCGCCGTCCGCGGTGCGGTAGAGGGCGAACGCGTCGCCGCCGATGCCAGTGCTCATCGGTTCGACGACGTTCAGGACGGCCGCCGTCGTCACCGCCGCGTCGAAGGCGTTGCCCCCCTCGCGGAGCGCCGCCACCCCCGCCTGCGCGGCGAGTGGCTGGCTCGTCGCCACCATCCCGTTCCGTGCGTAGGCCGTCGACCGCCGCGAGTCGAACCGGTCGAGGTCCGGAGTCGAATCCATACGCCAGTCGACACTCCGCGCGCACAAAGTCGTTTGGTGTCCGGGGGGTCCACCGCGTCCCGTTCGGGACGGAGAAGCGCTCGCCGCGGAAAAATCGTCGCGCTCGACGGCGGTCGAGTTAGTCGATGTGGCCTTCGCGTCGGAGCTGGTCCGCGTCCTGCCCCGAGTAGCGCCACTCGATGTTCGCCTTCTCGTCCTGCCAGGACCACGGTTCGACGAGGACGACGTCGCCCTCGTTGATCCAGGTTCGATACTTCATGCGGCCGGGAATGCGGCCCATCCGCTCCTCGCCGTCCTCACAGCGGACGCGGACGTGGTTCCCGCCGTTGTGCTGTGTTACGACCGCGAACAGTTCGTCGTCGTCGGGCATCCGGAGATTCCGGCGCCCTGTTTCTTCGCTCATACACGCTGTAGGCGGGCCGGACGGATAAGTAATCGGAGACGCCCGCTAGCGTTTCACACGGGATGGTGCCGCGGACGGCCGGTTCCGCGCCACCTTTGCCCCCAGGGATCGAACATCCGTCCATGCGTGCCGCAGCTTTCACCGACCTGATCGGCCCGGACGGCGTAGAGATCATCGACGTGGACCGCCCCGACCCGAATTCGGGCGAGGCAGTGGTCGACGTGGACGCCTGTTCGATCAACCACCACGATCTCTGGATTCTGAACGGAGCGTCGGCGATGGTCGATCCGACCGACCTCCCGTTCGTCACCGGCCTCGACGTGGTCGGCGTCGTCAGCGAGGTAGGCGAGGGCGTCACCCGCGTCGAACCCGGCGACCGCGTCGCCCTCTGCCCGAACGAAACCTGTGGCTCCTGCCGGTTCTGCCGGGAAGGACCGGAGAACCTCTGTGAGAACTACTCGCTGTACCACGGCGGTCTCGCGGAGTCGGCCTGCGTCGAGGCCGACCGGCTGATCCCCCTTCCCGAGAACGTGGACGCGACGACGGCCGCGGCGCTCCCCACGGCGTATCTCACCGCCTACCACATGCTCCGGCGCGCGTCGCTCGAACCCGGCGACCTCCTGTTCGTCCCCGGAGCGACCGGGGGCGTCGGCGTCGCCGCGATCCAGCTCGCGGACGTGCTGGGCGTCCGCACCGTTGGCACGTCGTCCTCGGCGTCGAAACTCGAAACCGTCGCCGCCCTCGGTGCCGACCACACGATTCAGGGCACCGCACCCGACGACCTCCGCGACGCCGTCGCAGCCATCGGGGCGCCCGACGCCGTCGTCAACCACCTCGGCGGCGTCTACACTCAACTCGGCCTCGACGTCATGCGCCGCGGCGGGCGGATGGTCGTCTGCGGGCGCACCGCGGGCCCGACCTCCGAAATCGACATCGCGAATCTGTTCCGCGGCCACAAGCGCGTCATCGGGAGCACGATGGGGACACAGGCGGATCTAGAGCGGCTGGTCGACCTCGTCGCCGCCGGCGACCTCGACCCTCGGATCGACCGCACCTTCCCCCTCGAAGCGACGGCCGACGCCTTCGCGACGATGCGAGATCGGAACACACTCGGCAAACTCGTCGTGACGATGGACTGAAGTAACAGTTGAACGTCGTCGCCCAGCCAAACAGTTTCACTCGCTACTATAGGACATCATCTCGGTGAACCGATTCGTCCCCTCGTCGGTGCCGGCGATGATGAGTTCGTCACCGTCCCTGATCCGGAACTCGGCGCCGAGATCGGTGACGACCTCGCCGTCGCGTTCGACGCCGACGACCGTACAGCCGGTCCGTGCCCGGACGTTGGCCTCACCGAGCGTCCAGCCGACGAGCCCCGGCGCGCGGGTGCGGACCACCTCGACCTGCTTGTCCAGCGAGATCACCTCCTCGTCTTCCAGAATCGTGGAGGCGAGCATTCGTCCGCTGACCGTCGCGAGCGAGAGGACGTAGTCCGCGCCCGCACGGTACATCTTCTGGACGTTCTCGGTCTCCTCGGCCCGGGCGATCAGCTCGATCGACGGGTTCAGATCCCGGACCACGAGGATGGCGAACTCGGTGAGCGTGTCGTCCGGAATCGCGAGGATGACGGTGCGGGCGTCCTCGATGCCCGCCCGCGAGAGCGCGTCGGGATCGGTCGCGTCCCCGACCACGTCGACGCCGGGTTCCTCCCGCAGATCCACCGTGACGTTCGAGACGCCCGCCGTCGAGAGCGCGCTCGCGACAGTGGTGCCCACCTCGCCGTGGCCGACGACGACCGTCCGTCCCCGCCGAAATCGGCGGATGTCGGCGGTCGTCATCTCCTTGAGCCGTTCGAGCTGGGCTTCGTGGCCCGTGACCAGCAGGACGGTCCCGTTGTCGAGCGTGGCGTCCGGCGAGGGCGGGCTCTCGAACTCGCCACGGAACCACGCGCCGATGATGTTCACGCCAGCGCGCTCGCGGATGCCGCTCTCGGCGATGGTCCGGCCGACGAGGTCGCTCCCCCGCTGGATCGGCAGTTCGGCCACCTCGAAGTCCTCCCCGATGTCGATGGCCTCGCCCAGCTCCGCCGAGATGCCCGTCGTCACCTTGGAGGCGAGGCCCTCGCCGAGGAGCGCCCGCGGCGAGACCACGTCGTCGGTGCCGGCGAGTCGGTGGTACCGCTCGCGCGCGGGGTCGTCGACGACGCTCACCGTCCGCACGTCCTCCGCGACTTCCTTCGCGGTGAGGACGATACTCGTGTTGACGGGGTCGTCGTCGTCGGCGACGAGACAGCGCGCCTCGGAGAGACGGGCGGACTCCATCCCGTCGACCGATTCGGGGTCGGCGTGGATCACGGTGTACCCCTCCTCGTAGAGGTCTTTCGCCCGAGCACGGTCGGGTTCGAGAACCAGGTGATCGACGCCCCAGGAGTCGAGTTCCTCGACGAGCGTCTCGCCCCGTGGCGTCAGCGTACAGATGACGACGTGGTTCTCCAGTTCCTCATTCGCCGTCGTCGGCACCGTCGTCGAGATGGCCTGTTCGAAGAGGGGAAAGACGAGCACCGGTAGCGCGAGAAAGATGAGGATGACGCCGGTCAGATCCATCACGATGACGAGGACGTTCATCTCGGCGCTCGACCACGGCGCGTCGGAGCCGAAGCCGGTGGTGGTGAACGTCTCGACGACGACCTGGAGCGCGTGGAGATAGCTGATCGGCGAGGCCTCGAAGGCGCTCATCCCGGCGTCGTAGACGGCGGCATAGCCGAGCATCACCCCGACGAGAACGACGACGTACTGCAGGGTCCGGCGCTGCCAGGTGTCCATACCTCACTCTGTGCTGTCGACGGAATAAACCGTCCGCTCCGTGCTAGTCCCCTCGCCCGCGACGCGCCACCGAAGCACCACCACAACCGCCGCGCCGGCGAGCACTAGCCCGCCGGCGAACGCGAACGCGTACTCGTACGCAATCGCGGCGAGCCAGCCGCTGACGACGCTCCCGACGCCGCCCGCGACGGCAGAGAGCGCGCCGTAGACGCCGAGGGCCTCACCCCGGACGATGGGCGGTGCGAGGCGGGTGACGAGCGTCGCCGCCGAGACGGCGATGACCGCCCACGTGAACCCCAGGACGACGAACAGGGGAATCGCAGTCAGGAGCGCGCCGCCGGCCACGAAGACGAGCGCGAGCGCCGTCGCCCGGACGGCGAGACTGGCCACATGGACCAGCGTCACCTCGTAGCGCGAGACGAGGGTGGCGGCGACACCGAAAAAGACCGCCGCCCCCGCGTTGAGCGCGAAGTACAGTCCGAACACGGTGTCGTCGCCGAAGCCGACGGTCCCGAGATACGCCGGCAAGGGGGCGAAGAACGCGCCAAAGCCCGCGAACGCGAGGACGACGGCGACGAAATACAGCGCGAGACCGGGCGTGAACCGCCGAATGAACCGCCGGGGATGCAGTCCGCGAACGTCGGTCCGCACGGGGGTGAACGGGAAACTCGCCCCGCGGACGCCGAACCGCGCCGCGGAGCGGATGGCGCGGCGGAGGCGCCGGGGGGCTGGTACCGAGTCACCCTCCGCCGGGAGCGCGCCGGCGGTGACAAGCCCACCGGCGCCCGTGCTGGCGGCACACACCAGACAGACGAGGCGCTGGACGGTCGTCGGGCCGAGACCGAGCAGTCGCTCACCCCCGACGACGACCAGGAGACCGACGAGGAGGCCGAGCGCCCACCCGACGCCCTGCCACTCGTTGAGGCGGGCGATGCGGTCGCTCCACTCGGCTTCGGGCGCGCCGACGACTGCGAGAAGCGTGAGGACGGGCGTCGCCGCCGCGAACCCGAACCAGATGGCGGCGTTGGCGACGACGACGACCGGAATCGAATCGACGGAGGCGACGACGGTCAGCCCCGCCGCGACGACGCCGATCGAGCCGAGGACGTACCCCCGGCGATGGCCGGTGCGGTCGGCGAGACGCCCGACGACGAGCGCTCCGGGCGCGCCCGCGACTGCCGCCGCCGCCGCGAGGACGCCGAGCGTCGCCGGCCCCCCGCCGAGCGAGACGACGTACAGCGGGACGATGAGCGACGCGCCACCCAGCCCAATCGAGGCAAGCCCCCAGCCGTATAGCCAGCGTTCGGACACGGGCGGGCAGTCGTCGCCCCCGCACTTATACTGCCGGCTGTGGGTCGGCAGCGTTAGTCGGCGCTCTCGGGGACCACCAACACCTTTGCGCCCGGGGCTGGAGACCAACCCGTGTTCGGATTCGGACTCGGTGGCGCGGCCGTCCTCGCGCTCGTCTCGACGGCGGTCGTCTGGGTCGGCAGCGATCGCCTCGAACGCGCCGCGGCCAGACTCAGCGGGTACTACGGCCTCCCTGCGGCCGTTCACGGTGCCGTCGTCGTCGCCATCGGCTCCAGTTTCCCGGAGCTCAGCTCGGTCGTCATCAGCACCCTCCTCCACGGCGAGTTCTCGCTCGGCGTGGGCGCCATCGTCGGGAGTGCCATCTTCAACCTGCTGGTCATCCCCGCCGTCTCGGCGCTCGTCAGCGAGGAACTCGAAGCTACCCGCGACATCGTCCACAAGGACGCCCAGTTCTACATCATCAGTGTCCTCGTCCTCTTTCTCACCTTCGCCCTCGGGGCGACGTACGTCCCCGGCGGCACCAACGAGGCGGCGATTCTCACGCCGACGTTCGCGCTTCTCCCGCTCGCCACCTACGGCGTCTACGTCTTCCTCCAGTACCAGGACACCCGCGACCACACGGCCCGCCGGCCACCGGACGTGAATCCGGCGCGGGAGTGGGTGCTGCTCGCCGGCGCGTTGCTCGTCATCTCCGTCGGCGTCGAGGGGCTCGTCCGGGCGGCCCTCGACTTCGGCGCCGCCTTCGGCACGCCGCCGTTCCTGTGGGGGCTGACGGTCATCGCGGCCGCGACGAGCCTGCCGGATACGGTCGTCAGCGTCCGCGCCGCCGCGGACGACGAGGACGTCACCAGCCTCACGAACGTCCTCGGGAGCAACACGTTCAACCTCCTCGTCGCCATCCCCGTCGGCGTCATCCTCGCCGGATCGGCCACCATCAACTTCCTCGTCGCCATCCCTCTCATGGGGTTTCTCGCCTTCGTCACCATCGTCTTCGTCGTCGTCACGCGCACGCACCTCGAACTCACGAACGCCGAGGCCTACGCCCTCCTCGGGCTGTACGCGTGTTTTCTGGGCTGGATGATCCTCGAAACGCTCGGGACCATCGACGCAGTGCAGGGGATCTGAGCACGTTCGCGCGTCCGTTCAGTTATCCCCGACGCCGTGCCCGGCGTCGGCTTTCCGGGGCACGTCCTCCAGCAGGCGGTCTCCGGGCGGACCTGACGCCCCCGACACCCGGTAACACTCACGTCAGCGCGTATTCAAGTCCCTCCGGTGCGTAGCTCGTCTATGGCCGATCCGACGCCCAGTCCGGGCATCCACCACGTCACGTGTATCGCCGGCGACCCCCAGCGGAACCTCGACTTCTGGATCGAGACGCTCGGTCTCCGCCTCGTCAAACGGTCGATCAACCAGGACGACCCTGGGACGTACCACTTCTTCTTCGCGGACGCCGAGGGGACGCCCGGGACGAGCATGACCTTTTTCCCGTGGAGCGACCTCCCGCGAGGGAAGGTCGGGAGCGGACAGGTCTCTCGGACTGCTTTCCGCGTCCCCGAGGGGAGTCTGGACTACTGGGAGGCGCGCTTCGACGAGTACGACGTCTCCTACGGCGACCGCATCGAGCGGTTCGAGGAGACCGTTCTCCCCTTCACCGACCCGGACGGCCTCCCGGTCGAACTGGTCGCGGTCGAGATTCCGGACGACGATCCGACCGTCCCGTGGACCGAATTCGTCCCCGAATCGGCCGCCATCCGCGGCTTCCACTCCGTGACGCTCTGGATCGCGGATCCACAGCCGACGATGGAACTGCTTCGGACCATGGGGTTCGAGGAAGCCGGCACCGAACAGGCCCAGGGCGATACGCCCGGTGACGAGCGGACGCGCTTCGCTGCGGGTGGGTCTGTGGGTAAATACGTCGACGTGCTCCCGACCGTCGAGGGCGGTCGACAGGGTCACGGCACGGTCCACCACGTCGCCTTCCAGACGCCGACCGACGAGGATCAGGAGGCGATGCGGAGCGCCGTCCGCTCACGGGGGCTGAACCCCACACAACAGATCGACCGCCACTGGTTCCGCTCGGTCTACTTCCGGGAACACGGCGGCGTGCTGTTCGAACTGGCGACGAGCGATCCGGGCTACACCAGCGACGAACCCCTCGACGACCTCGGCGGGCGACTCGTCCTCCCCGGGCAGTTCGAGGCTCGCCGCGACGAGATCGAGGCCGGGCTGCCGGACGTGACGATTCCGCGAGCGAGGACGGCCGAGGCCGACGACTGATCGATCGGCGGAGATACCGTCGTCGGGCCGTTCTCCGATTTTGAGAGCCGACTCACTACTATATTGTCGCGACTCGCGTTCGGTCGGTCGAAGGTGCAGTAATTATGTCTACGATCGACTCCGGCGTCAACCAACTCGAGAGCAAGGTCGGCGGATACACTATCGGTGGCCGTGTCCACAGCCTGAGCGCGTGGTTCGTCCTCGCACTCCGGCTCATGATGGGCTACGCGTTCGCGTACTCCGGGTTCACGAAGATCGTGGGCGACTTCTCGTCGGGCGGCTATCTGACGAACGTCGCCGCCACGAACGGCAATCCGCTCGCGGGGCTGTTCGCGTGGATGGGTTCGACTCCCTGGTTCGTCGAGGTGGCGAACGTGGCCGTCCCGTGGGGTGAGCTGTTCATCGGTCTCGGACTGCTCGTCGGCGCAATCGTCCGCCTCGCGGCGTTTTTCGGCGCGCTCATGATGCTCCTGTTCTACTTCGGGAACTGGGAGATCGAACACGGCCTGATCAACGGCGACTTCGCGTACATGCTCGTGTTCCTCGCGGTCGCGGCGTTCGGCGCCGGCCGCATTCTCGGCCTCGATCAGTACATCGAACGGTACGAAATCGGCGGCCAGGCGCTCGTCGAGCGCTTCCCCCTCCTCGCGTACTGCCTCGGCTAACCACGTCGGCTCTCGACCGGGGACCTTCCCCGAAACTCAGTTCGCGTTAGGTAAGCGAACGGTGAACACACACCCCGTGGGTTCGTTATCCGCGAGTTGAACGTCGCCACCGTACCCGTCGACCAGCGTCCGGACGAGATAGAGACCCATTCCCGTTCCCGAACTCCCGATCCCTTTCTGTTCCTTCTCGAAGATCCGCTCTTTCTGCTCGTCGGGCACGCCCGGCCCGTTGTCCGCGATACGGATGCTCGTCTCCGCCTCGTGCATTTCGCACTCGATTTCGACGACCGGCACGTCCTTGTCGTTGTGCTGGACGGCGTTGTTCAGGAGGTTCCGGAACACCGAGCCGACCATCTCGTTTGCCATCACGTCGACATCGGGGATCTCGCCGACGATCTCGAATTCGGTCGAGGGGTACGACTCACGTCGAAGCACGACCTCCTCTTCGAGCACCGATGGAAGCGAGACGGGGTTCGGCTCGATCCCCTCCCCACTCACCACCGTCTCGGCGTAGTCACGAGCGATTTCGGTCAGTTCGACGACGTGGTGTCCCGCGGTCAGAATGTGCTGGAGGGGCTCGGCATCGGTGTCGTCGACCTGTGTTTCGAGTAGCTCCGCCCAGCCGAGGATGACGCTCATGTCGTTTCGGATGTCGTGCCGGATGATCCGGTTCAGCGCTTCGAGCTCCTGCTCCCGTCGCTTCTCCGCCGTGATGTCGGTCGTGACGCCGACGATCCTGACGAGGTCGTCGTCGTCACGGATCGGAAACTGACGCGTGAGCCCCCACCGAATCTCCCCGTCTGGGCGGACGATGCGGGCCTCGTACGACGCCTCCGGCACCTGTCCCTCCTTGGACTGCCGAATCGCCGACGCCACCGTCTCCCGGTCGTCGGGATGGATGCTCTCGAGCAAGCGGGATGGGTCGTCCTTGATCGTCTCCGGGGACACACCCCAGATGTCCTCGAAGCCGGCACTGATGTACTCGAACTCACCCGGTTCGGAGACGAGCCAGATCGTCACCCCGTCGATATGATCGATGATGGACCGGAAATCCTCACGCTGGGCGAGCGACTGCGTCATAGTTGGGAGAGAACGGGCGTCGAGTTAAGCCTGGTCACGAATGCCGTCGACGACCCCACACTCGTACCGAACCGGTGAACGGCGGGGGACGCCCTAGTCCAGATTCGAAATCGCGTCGTCGATGTCGAAGTCCGGCGTGGTTTCGGACCCCTCCTCGCTCCGGTCGACCTTCTCCTGGTCCTCGTCGATCTCCACTTCCGGTCCCTCCTCCTCGGTGAACTCGGTGTTGACTCCCCACGGCATGTTATCGCTCCTCGGGCGGTCCGTACTCGACTTCCCGATCCATCGGCGGTCTCGGTTCCAGCGTCCGATGATCCATTGACGGCTGTCGTACCGGCCGTAACGATATATGGGTTGGGGTCCGCGAGCGACGGCCACCCGGTTTGAGAACGCCCGGCGGGGCTGTACTCGAGTCGTGCCGGGTCAGCTTCGGCTCCGATCAGTTATGCGTCTCGGATCCATCCCGCAGGGGGACGAGTGCCGCAGAACGAACGGTCAGACACCTGTTCTTCGGGAGCGTTTGGCTATCAAATCTCGGAATTGGAAGGGAAAACCCATACGTGATTGTCAAAAGGGTGCCACATGGACAGTGACGAGCGGACGGGCACCGCCTCGTCGACGCGTTCGGAAGCGGAGGTGTCGCTCGACGTCTTGCCGTTGCACTCGACCAATCTCCTCACGGTTCTCGACGAGAACGGCGTTGTTCAGTACGAAAGCCCCTGTATCGAGCGGATTTACGGCTACGATCAGGAGGAACTCGTGGGCGAACAGGTCGCCGAGTACTTGCATCCGGACGACCGTGAGGAAGTCATCGCCGCCTTCCGGAATGTCGTCAGTAGTGACGGTGACACCGTCGAGGCGGTCGAATACCGACACGAACAGGCCGACGGGACGTACACATGGGTCGAATCCATTGCGTCGGCGAACCCCACGCCGGACGGGCAGTACGTCGTCAACACGCGCGACATTTCGGACCAGAAAGAGCGCGAACGAACACTCCGGAACACGAACGAACGGCTCGAGAAGTTCGCCAGTATCGTCAGTCACGACCTTCGCAATCCCCTCCACGTCGCCCAAGGCCGATTACGATTGGCGATGGAGGAGTGTGACAGCGACCACCTGGATGGCGTCGCAACCGCCCACGACCGAATAGAGGCGCTGATAGAGGACCTTCTGACGGTGTCACGGGGCGACGATCGGGTGTCAGAAACGGAACGAGTCGACCTCGCACGCCTCAGCGAAGCTTGCTGGCAGACGGTTCCGACGGCCGATGCAACCCTCGTGCTCGACACTGACTGCCATCTGCAGGCAGACCGGAGCCGTCTACGACAACTGTTGGAGAATCTCATCCGAAACGCCGTCGAACACGCCGGCGAGAACACGACTGTGACGGTCGGGGAGATAGACACGGGGTTCTACGTCGAAGACGACGGTCCGGGCATCCCGCCGGAGGACCGCACGGAGGTGATCGAAGCGGGCACCTCGACGGCACACGATCGGACGGGACTTGGACTGAGCATCGTCAAGCAGATCGTCGAGGCACACGACTGGCAGATCCGGATCACCGACGGGGCCCGTGGCGGTGCGCGACTCGAAATTACGGCCGTCGAGTTCGGCTACAGTAGCGATTGAAACGGCTTGCGGATATGGCAGGTCGGCGTCTGATCGGATGTGCGACGACGTTCAACTGGTACTATAGCCCGCGGGTTCGGTCCACATCGGAACGACCGACCGAGAAGACCCGATAGTGTCGTTTGTGGTCGGACGTGTGCGCCCGGACCACTACCGGGCGAGAATCTACTAGTAGGCGTGGTGGAAGCGTTCGACGACCGACCGGGTCCTTCGGACCGCTCGGTCGCCGATTCACTCGCGAGAACGGACGTGAGCGCGGGGCCGACGAGCGACTACCGGGAGCGAGGAGTGCTTTTGGTCGAGCTTTTGCAAGCGAGCGAAGCGAACGCTGGAAAAGGTCGATGTACGCCCGGAACACTAACGTCCAGCCTCATCCCTGGCGGCGTGCCGTGTCGGCTGGCTAACCCTCGTGCCGGGCGGCCGTCGAACGCGTGCGACGGCGGCACGTGTCTTCGGCGACCGTCGGATCAGTTCGTCCGTCGGTCGCTCATATTACGTGCCCGGGTTCTCCGCGCGGTCATCGCGCCCTGACGGGCGTACTCGGGCGGGGACTAAAGGCACGCAGTCGGTGGTACGGGCTACAGGGGTTAACGCCTTGCGGACGGTCGGCGCCGGTCAGTAGACGTAATCGGACGCGTGGATGCTCACGTAGTCGCGGTGGCGACGCTTGTTCCACCGGTACGCGAGGAGGAGTTTGATTGCGTCCCACCCGGCGGCGAACTTCCGCTCGAACATCCGATACCCTTCCTCCTCGGCGAGCATCTTCCGAGCGGTCCGGAAGATGTGATCCCAGTCGGCCGGCCGGTAGTCACGCACCATATCGGCCATCGTGACATTGCGCAGAATCTCGTCGCCGATGGCGTCCTTCCACGCGGTGTTGTAGCCCGAGAGGTCGCCCCGAGCGGCGAGTTCGCCCGCGATGGCGCCGGTGCGGACGGCGACGTGGTCGCCGCCCTCGTGGAACGCCGACGTGGTGCCCATCGCGCCGCCGACGACGGCGATGCCCGCCCCGACCGGCGAGTCGACGGGGTTGGTCGACGAGATGGGGTACGTCTCGGTCCCCTTGGACTTGCCCCGCGCTTCGACGAGGGGGAAGTCCTCGGGCACGTCGTACTCGTCACCGTACTCGTGTTCGAGGAGGCGCCGGAGGTACTCGCTGCCGCTCGGAATCGTCTCGTCTTCGGGACGGAGGAGCGCGTACGAATCGCGGTCGGCCACGGCGTCGATGTCGAGGCCGATGGGCATCGTCAGTCCGATCCGGGCCACGTCGTCGTCGTTCGGGAAGATCCACGGGTAGGCGGTGTGGCCGGGGATGTACCCCCACCAGAACGTGATGGAGCCACGAAGCTCCGCCGCGACTTCGGGGGGCAGCCGCCGGTGTTCCTGATACGCGATGTGGTTGGCCGTCGTCGTGCCGAGATGATCCGTGACGGGGAAGGGAAGATATCGATCCAGCACGCGGTTGGTGACGGTTCGCTGGGGGCCGTCCGCGAGGATCAGGTAGTCGGCGCCGACGGCGGTGCCGTCGGCCAGTTTGACGGCGTGTCGCGGGTCGTCGCCGAGTTCCGTCTCCACGTCCTTGACGCTCGCGCCGACACGGTAGTCGGCGCCAGCGTCTTCGGCGCGTTCGCGGAGCCAGTCGTCGAACCGCGCCCGGTGGAAGGTGTAGCCGAAGGTGTCGTAGGAGGAATCGATGCCGGTGCTGTGAAGCACACAGGACTCCGACGGCCCGACGAACGTCGCGCGGTCGAGCTCCGATAGCACGACGCCGTCGGGGAACTCGTCGGGGTGGATGCCCATGATGTCGATCCAGTAATCGAGGATGCCGGCCGCGTCGGTCGAGTCGGGGCCGAGGCCCTCGCGGTCCGCCCGGGGGACGCCCTTCTCGAAGACGAGCGCGGACGCACCAGCTTCGGCGGCCGCGTGGGCCGCCGAGGCGCCAGCTGGCCCGCCGCCGACGACGGCTACGTCCACGTGTTCCATATGCTATCTCCGAACGGGCGGGGGTATTAATCGCCCGGAACGAAGTGGCTCGTCCTCGTTGCCTCTTTACCCGAGGCGGCTGCATCCACTCCCATGACCGATCCCGACATCGTCGTCCTGCGGCAGAAAGTCCACGGCATGCCCCCGTCGTCGTACGGATCGAAGCTCCGTGACCGCCTCGCCGACCACGAGGTAGCCGTCGCGACCACGCCCGCCGAGGAGCGGGATCTGATCGAACGGGCGCGCGTCGCCACCGGCATCCACTTCGACCCCGAGTGGCTGGACGCGGCTCGGAATCTGGACCTGTTCGCCTGCGCCTACGCGGGCACCGGACACCTCAACGTGGGCGCGCTGGACGACGCTGGCGTCGCCGTCACCAACGCCGCGGGTGTCCACGGCCCCAACATCTCGGAGTACGTGATCGGCGCGCTGGTCGCCCACGAACGCCAGTTCCGGCAGGCGTGGGAGAATCAGGAACGCAATCACTGGGAGGCCTACCCCGTTCGCGAACTCCACGGAAGTACGGCCACTGTCGTCGGCCTCGGCGCCATCGGCGAGGCACTCGTCGAGCGACTGGACGCCTTCGGCGTCGAGACGATCGGCGTCCGGTACACGCCCGAGAAGGGCGGCCCGACCGACGAGGTAGTTGGCTTCGATTCGATTCATAGCGCCCTCGCCCGCGCGGACTACGTGCTCCTCGCGTGCCCGCTCACCGACACGACGCGGGGGTTGATCGACGCCGACGCCCTCGCCTCCATGCGCACCGACGCGCTCCTGATCAACGTGGCCCGCGGCCCGGTCGTCGACACCGACGCGCTGGTGACGGCGCTTCGCGACGACGACGTCCGCGGGGCGACGCTGGACGTGACCGATCCCGAACCCCTCCCGGCCGATCATCCGCTCTGGTCGTTCGAGAACGTCCAGATCACGCCCCACAACGCCGGCAACACGCCGAAATACTACGACCGTCTCGCCGACATCCTCGCGACGAACCTCCGGCGAATCGAGGAGACGGGCGGGACCGAGGGGCTAGAGAATCAGGTCATCTGAGCGTCGGCTGCCACGGCTCAGCGTTCGGGCGGCGCGACCTCGTTCCGAAGCGTGCCGACGCCCTCGTACGTGATCTCGACGGTGTCGCCGGGCTCGATCAGCCCGGGGTTGGCCGGACTGCCGAAGGCGATCACGTCGCCCGGGCGGAAGGTGAACCGCTCGGAGAGGAAGGCGACGATGTCGTAGGGGTCGAACAGCATGAGTTCGGTGTTGGCCTCCTGCCGACGCTCGCCGTTGATCTCGGTGTGCATGTCGATGCCGTGGGGATCGAGATCCGTCTCGATCCACGGGCCAAGCGGGCCGGAGCCGTCGAACGCCTTCCGTGCCGTCCGCCCGGGCTGATCCAGGGCGTCCACGTCGTTCATCATGGTGTAGCCACGAATCACCTCGGGCACTTCATCGGCGTCGAGATCGTGACACTGCTCGTCGATCACGGCGCAGAGTTCGCCCGCGTACGTCACCTCGTCCGAGAAGGTGGGGTAGGGGATCGGCTCCTCGTGCGCGACGACGGCCGCCGGGGGCTTGATGAAGAAGGCCGGCTGATCCGGCACGTCGTACTCCATCTGATCCAGCGTCTCCGCGAAGTTCCGGCCGACACAGTAGAGCGCCGACGGGTCACACGGCGGCGCGAGGTGACCGTCCTCGCCGACGACGAACGTCTCGGCGTCGGTTTCGACGACGCCGTCCCGATACTCGCCGGCGTGAATCTCGCCGTCGACCGCGATGCGTGCGCGTTTCATACGCTCCCGTCCCGTCCGACCGACTAACCGCTTGTGGATTTCGACCGAGGCCTTACGCCACCTCGTCGGGCCGCTCGTGGACGATGAACACGAACTCGTCCGAGCGGTCGACGATGTCGCCGACGGGACGCTCGAACTCGGTCGTGAGTCGTTCCGGTGCCACCCCGCGACCGAGGAGGATCTCGCGGACGTTGGCGACCGCCGTAGCGGCGTCGAAGTCGGACGCCCCCTCGTCAGCGATCGGGAATCGACCGCTCACGCGAAACACTCTTGTATGTCAAACGATAACATGCACCGCACCCCTACCCGAGGCCCCCGATCCACGCCAGTTTTTACCCGCCGGCCGGAACTCATGTGTAATGGACTCCGAACTGCGCGACCGCGTCGAACGAGCGGCGCGGACGCACGCACTCCTCAACGCGGTGAAGTACGATAGCGACGCGGACGTGGGCGCGGTCATGGGGCCGCTGATGGGCGAGAACCCCGACTTCCGCGAACACGCCGACGAGATTCCCGGCGTCGTCGGGGGCGTCGTCGCCGAGGTGAACGACCTCTCGGCCGCGGAGCGACGCGCGGAACTCGAGGAACTCGCACCCGAGGAACTGGCCGAAATCGAGGCCGACGACGAGGAAGACGAACACACCCTGCCCGACCTGCCGAACGTCGGCGACGAAGGAGTCGTGATGCGCGCGGCCCCGAACCCGAACGGCCCGTGGCACCTCGGTCACGCCCGGATGCCTGCGGTGATCGGGACGTACAAGGACCGATACGACGGCCGGTTCATCTGCCGGTTCGACGACACCGACCCCGAGACGAAGCGGCCGGACCTCGACGCCTACGACGCCATCCTCGACGCCATCGACTACCTCGGCTTCGAACCCGACGAGGTCCTTCGGGCGAGCGATCGTCTCGAAACCTACTACGACCACGCCCGGGAGCTGATCGACCTGGGCGGCGCCTACACCTGCTCCTGCCCGCAGGGGGAGTTCTCCGACCTGAAGAACTCGGGCGAAGCCTGTCCCCACCGCGACAAGGACGCCGAGCGGACGAGAAAAGAGTTCGAAGCGATGGTCGACGGCGACTACTCGGCGGGCGAGATGGTCCTCAGGGTGCGGACCGACATCACTCACAAGAATCCGGCGCTGCGGGACTGGGTGGCCTTCCGGATGATCGACCGTCCACACCCCCGTCCCGAGGCCGAAGACTACCGGTGCTGGCCCATGCTCGATTTCCAGTCCGGCGTCGACGATCATCTCACGGGCGTCACGCACATCATCCGCGGCATCGACCTGCAGGACTCCGCGAAGCGCCAGCGGTTCGTCTACGACTACTTCGACTGGGCGTACCCCGAGGTGATCCACTGGGGGCACGTCCAGGTCGACGCGTACGACGTCCAGCTCTCGACGTCGACGATCAAGAAACTGATCGAGGCGGGCGAACTCGACGGCTGGGACGACCCGCGGGCGCCGACCATCGCCAGCCTCCGCCGTCGGGGCATCCGCGGCCAGGCTATCGTCGACGCGATGATCGAACTCGGCACCTCGACGAGCAACGTCGATCTGTCGATGAGCGCCGTCTACGCGAACAACCGCGAGGCAATCGACGACGAGGCGAATCGCTACTTCCTCGTCCGCAGTGGGGTGGAAAAGTCCCTCGACGGCGGCCCCGACGCTGGCCACCCGCCCGTGCATCCCGAACACGAGGACCGCGGCCGGCGGGACGTGCCCGCGGGCGACGCCGTCCTCGTCGAACCCGCGGACGTGCCCGCCGAGGGCGAGCGAGTGTGGCTGAAGGGGTTCGGCTGTGTCCGGCACACGGCCGCCGGATTCGAGTACGTCGGCGACGACATCACCGCCGTCCGCGAGGAGGGCGTGCCCGTCGTCCACTGGGCGCCCGCCGACGGCGCCCCCGTCCGCCTGCGGACGATGGAGGGCGACGTGACCGGCGTCGCGGAACCCGGATTCGCCGACACCGCCGTCGACGACGTGGTGCAGTTCGAGCGAGTCGGCTTCGCGCGGGTAGATAGCCACGCCGACGACGAGTCGGTGGCGTACTTCGCACACGATTGACATCCTCCCCGTCCTGAAGGGCGAGGATTCCCGGGCGTTGGGATATTAAGGTTCGCAACCCACCTGTTCACTCGGTGCGAAACGCCCCGAGGTTTGATTGAACAGGTAGGCTACTGGCCGTGCCAAACGACCGTTACTCATATCCCCAGTTGGGGGACTCTGAGTTATCTTTCTGCGAATGTTCACTGCACCATTCACGTCAGCGTTCATCGTCGCACCGCACGACTCACAGACGTAAAGGCCACGCTCCACACGATTCGCGTCACGCTTCCGCCCACAACACGAACACGTCTTCGATGTATCCCGCTCGCTCGTGCGGTCTACGAGGATGCCGTGTTCCTCGGCCTTGTATTCCAAGAGCGTCGTGAAACGGTCGAACTCCCACCCATGGAGTTTCTTGTTCCCATTCCGACCCCAGTTTCGAGACCCGCCGTTCTCGTCCTCTCGAATCTCGCTCAAGTCACCGATAGCGACACGCCCGACCTCGTGGTCGATACACTGTTCAACGATGTGCTTGGCGAGCGCGTGCAGGAAGTGGTCTTTCCGCCGAGACAATTTCTGTCTGGCACGGAGCGCACGTCGAGACGGGCCGTTCTCTCCTTCGGTGTCGTACTCGTCTCGGGTGAAGTAGTGCTTGTCCTGTTTCAGCACGTTCCCTGGATACAACTCGGCGTCCCCGTCGTCGTAGGCGATGGCGAGGTAGTTGTTGATGCCGAGGTCGATACCTGCAGTGTTGTCGCCGGGCGCGTCCTCGACGGGAATTTCGACCTTGCAGACGAGGTGAAGTTCCCAACGGCCGCCGTTCCAGACGGCCCGCACCTGCTGGATGTTCTCCACGGTCACGTCCGGTCGGGTCTCGTACTCACAGAGGATGAAGTCCGAACGGTGCTGTTTGAGGTTGAATCCCTTGCTCAGACGGAGTTTGTTGTGCTTGGAATCGTGCTTGATGCCGTTCTGTTTCCACGTCACAGTGGAGCGTGGGTGGTTGTCGCCTCGCTTTCGGTAGCCGGGGGGATTCGCGTCGGTGTCGCCGTTTTTGCGCTTTTTGAACCAACCGTTGAACGACTCAGCAAGCTCTTCGAGAACTCGCTGACTTGACTGAGAATGGAGGTCACTATATCGTTCGTGGTCTTTTAGTTCGCGCTTGAGGTCGGCTTCGGACGGAATCTCGCCGGTTTCGTCCCATTCTTGCTGGGCATGGTAAAGGGCGACGTTCCACAGTTTGGATGCTGAGTGTCCGCAGTCATCGAGGTCGTCACTCACCTGTTGGTGATTGACGATTTTCGCTCGGTAGGTGCGGGTCGTTTCCAGCATTGAACCACATTTATAAGAACTTATGAAATATCATATAAAAGTAACGACCGGACGTGGAATATCCGGGCGTGCCATCGAACGGTGGTTTGTGTAGGAGTTGTCGGCTGTATCCCCGCCCTGAGGGGGGTTTTAGCCTTGTAACTTCGATAACACCGGCGGTCGACGTTCGCGGCGTCGCGAGGGACGACTCGTGCGCCACACGCCGTAAGCGTCGCTCCCGCGGATCGCTCCCGCGGCCGAACGTTTATTCCCCGTCTCGTCAACGGGCGAGTATGCCCGACCCCATCGCCGACGCGACCCCGACCGCCGGCACCATCCCTCACTGGTACGCGGACGACGACGTACTCACGCTCGTCGACGGCGACGGCGTCACCGTCACCGACGACGCGGGCGAGGAGTATCTGGACTTCAACGCCCAGTTGTACTGCGTCAACGCCGGCCACGGCGAGGAGCGCATCGTCGAGGCCATCCACGAGCAGGCGTCCCGCATCCCGTACGTCTCGGCCTCGAAGCACAACGACGCCCGGACGGCCCTCGCGGAGCGTCTCGCGACGGTGACGCCCGACGGCCTGCAGGACGTGTTCTTCTCCGTCTCGGGGAGCGAGGCCAACGAGGCGGCCGTCCAGTTCGCGCGCGAGTACACCGGCGCCCGGAAGGTGCTCACGCGGTATCGGTCCTACCACGGCGCCACCTACGGCGCCGGGTCGCTGACGGGCGACCCCGAGACGCGCAACGCGGTGGAGCGCTACGCCGCCACGACGGGCGCCGCGAAGTTCCTCCCGCCGCTCTCGCATCGTTCCCCGTTCGACGCCGACTCGCCCGACGAACTCGCGAAACAGGCGGCCGACCACCTCGAATACGTCATCCAGCAGGAAGCGCCCGACTCCGTCGCGGCCGTCATGATGGAACCGGTCGGGGGGACCAGCGGGGCATACCCGGCGCCCGCCGACTACTGGCAGCGGGTGCGCGACATCTGTGACGAGTACGATATCCTCCTGATCGCGGACGAGGTCATCACCGGCTTCGGCCGGTGTGGCGAGTGGTTCGGCGTCGACACCGAGGACGTGGTGCCCGATCTGCTCACGTTCGCGAAAGGCGTCACGAGCGCGTACGTCCCGCTCGCGGGCGTGGCGATCGACGCCGATATCGCCACTCACCTCCGCGACGCGGGCATCGACGTGGGCCAGACCTTCGCCGGGCATCCGCTCGCCTGTGCCGCCGGGGTGGCCGCCCTCGACGCGTACGACGACGGCCTGATCGAGAACGCGCGGGCGCGAAGCGGACATCTCGAAGCCCGCCTGCGGGAGCTCGCGGCCCACGACGCCGTCGGCGACGTACGCGGCCGGGGCCTGCTCTGGGCGGTGGAGTTCACCGACCCCGAGACGGGCGAGCCCTTCCTCCATCCGTGGGTCGAAGACGGGCACAATCCGGTGCTGGACGTGATCGACGAGGCTCGGCGGCGGGGCGTCCTCGTCGGCGGCGGGCGGCCGAAGACCCAGCTCATCCTCGCCCCACCCCTCCCCGTCACGGACGCGGACATCGACCGCGCGGTCGACGCCCTCGACGCGGCCATCGCCGCGGTCTTCGAGTAGCCGTCGGCTAGGGGCTACCGTTTAATAGCACGGCCGATCGAAACCGACTATGCTCACGCTCGAAGGACCGCTTCTCACAATCGACGTGGGGTCGCGGCGCGTCGAAACCGAGGCCATCGACGACGTTCTCGAATCGTTCGTCGGCGGTCGGGGCGTCGCCACGCGACTCGCACACGAGCGCATCCCGTTCGACGCCGACCCACTCGGCCCCAAAAATCGTCTCTACTTCGCCACCGGCCCGATGCAGGCGTCTTCGATGAGTTTCACCGGGCGCACGTCCGCGACGGCGCTCTCGCCGCTGACCGACGGCCTCCTGTCGGCGAACGCCGGCGGATTCGTCTCCCGGAACCTGCTGGGGACCGGCAACGCCGTCGTCGAACTCGTCGGCGAGAGCGACGACCCCCTGTTGCTCCACGTCCGCGAGGACGGCGTCACCTTCGAGGAAGTGCCCGACCTCGTCGGTGCGGAAGTTCCCGCCGTCACCGACTACGTCGAGGCGGAACACGACCGCACGGCCGAACATCTGGTCTGCATCGGCCCCGCCGGGGAGCACGAGGTGCGCTTCGCCTGTATCATGACCAGCGAGACGCGGGCGTTCGGCCGCGGCGGCCTCGGCGCGGTCATGGGGTCGAAGAACGTGAAGGGGATCACGTTCGACGGCGACGCCAGCCCCGAGGTAGACGTCGACGCCGAGGCGACGACTATCCACCGCGAGGCGGCGACGAGCGACCACATCATGAAACGGCAGGGGACCGCGAGCGTCACCGACCTCGCCAACGAAATCGGCTCGTTCCCCACGCGCTACTTCGAAGACGTTCGCTACGAGGCGTTCGAGAAGATCAACGGGGACCAGGTGGAGGCAAAGAAGTACAAGAAAGGCACCTGTTCGCAGTGTGCCTTCGCGTGCAAGTTGCCCACGCGGGACGAGGCGTCGGGTGTCGAGACGGAGGGGCCGGAGTTCGAGACGATCATGGCCTTCGGTGGCAACTGCGAGGTGGACGATATCGTCTCGATCATGCAGTCGAATCAGCTCTGTGACCGCCTCGGGATGGACACCATCTCCTGTGGCAACGCCGTCGCGGCTTACCTGAAAGCGGAGGACGCCTTCGGCGACGACGAGTTGATTCACGAGACGGTCGAGAAGATCGCGCACCGCGAGGGCGACGGCGATCTCCTCGCGGAGGGCATCCACCGCTTCCACGACGAACTCGGCGTCGAGGACTGGACGGTCAAGGGGATGACGTTCTCGGCCCACGACGGTCGCACGCTCAACGGGCAGGGCCTCGGCTTCGCCACCGCAAACCGCGGTGCCGACCACATGTACGCGACGTTTTACGCCTACGAGTACCCCCTCGTCGACGCCGCCGAGGCGTTCGAGCCGGCGGGGCTGTCGGCCGCCAAAGCGGAGAAGCTGGTCGAACTGGAGAACAAGCGGGCGCTGGAGGACTGTGGCGTCCTCTGTCGGTTCTCGCGCGGCACGATGACCGAGGAGCGCTTCGAGAAACTGTTCGACGCCGACTTCGACGCCCTGCTGGACGTGGGCGAGCGCGTGGTCGAACTCGAACGCCACTTCAACAATCAGCGCGGCTTCGATCGGTCCGACGACGACCTGCCGTACGACCTGCCGGAGTTCGAGGCGGCGCTCGACACCTACTACGAGACGCGGGGCTGGACCGTCGACGGCGTCGTCCCCGACGGCGACGTCGACACCGTGAGCGCGGACTGACGCGGGCGTTCGGTCGTAGGTTTATCCGTCTTGGCCGCAGAGCAGGGGTATGACCATCGACCCGAACTTCGAACGAACCAGGGAGCAGGTCGACGAGGAGGATGGCGTCGTCGTCTGGGGGCCGGTCGATCCGCCCGAGAAACTGGGCATCCACGGCACCCACGTCGCCGTCGACTTCGACATCTGTCTGGCCGACGGGGCCTGCCTCGAAGACTGCCCGGTCGACGTGTTCGAGTGGGTGGACACGCCCGGTCACCCGGAGAGCGAGATCAAGGCTCACCCCACCCACGAGGACCAGTGCATCGACTGTATGCTCTGTGTCGACGTCTGTCCGGTCGACGCCATCGACGTCGACCCGAGCCGCGAGAATCGGCTCTAATCCTCACGAACGATTAAGTGTGACACCGTGTTACACAGGTGCATGGAACTGACCGAGCAACTCAACTTCGATCACAAGGATCGCAGGGACATCTACGAGTACGTCGAGGCCCACGGCTCGGTGCGGGCCGACCAGGCGCGGCGGGCGCTGAACCTCGATCCGGAGGCGTTCGGTCACCACCTCACGATCCTGCGCCGCGACGGCTACCTCCGACAGGAGGGCAAGCGACTCCGTGTCGCGTATCGGGAGGAGGACGTGGAGGAACACGACGCGGACGACGTGGTCTATACGATTCGGGCGGCCGAGCAGCGCGACCTCTCCGGTCTCGTCGGCGTCATTCGACAGGTCGCCGAGGAGGGGACGTACATCGAGGCGGAGACGGTGGCGGATCTGCTGGATCACGAGGAGGTGATCCTCCGACACACCGAGACCCGGTCGCGGATGGTGTTCGTCGCCTGCGTCGACGACGAGGTGGTCGGGTGGGTCCACCTCGACCTGCCCGAGACGGAGAAACTCGAACACACCGCGGTGCTGACGGTCGGCCTCCTGCCGGGGTATCGCGGCCACGGCATCGGCACCGCGTTGCTCGACCGCGCTTTCCGGTGGGCGTGCGAACACGAGTTCGAGAAGCTCTACAACAGCGTCCCCGCGACCAACGAGGACGCCATCTCCTTCCTCGAAGCCCACGGCTGGGAGACCGAGGCGGTCCGCGAGAACCACTACCGGATCGACGGCGAGTACGTCGACGAGGTGATGCTCGCGACCTTCCTCGACTGCGACGCCCGGCTCTGAGTGTAGCTTCAACCGTGGACTTGCGGGTACATCAACCCGAAGTCAATCTACCAAATTCGATTCATTTTGCTGAAGCCTTGCAAGATACACAGCGCGCATCTTGCACGGCACACCTGAGCATATCAACTTCCACAGTATGCAACGGGGGGTCGAAGAATAACGGTACAGACGAGGTCGATGATCGGGTCCACGGAACGGTTGGTTCGTTCTACTCACCGTCGGGATGTATCCCGTCTCCAGATCGAGTATGCAAAGCTTACGTCGACTCAACTCGGAAATATGTCATTTAATTGCTAATTAACTATGAGGATGGGAATCGTCCTCCTCATTGCTCGCGTTGGATTACCAGTCCCACCTACAACGGGATTCATACTCCATGGCAGACGATGGTTCGACTCCATCGGCGGGCCTACCTCCGTTGGGGGAGGAGGTCGATAACCCATGCCAGACGACAGCCTCGACCTATCGAGACGAAAAGCACTGGCCGCACTCGGGACGATCGGTGCGGCATCCGCTGGAGCGGGTCTCGGGACGTCCGCCTACTTCAGCGACCAGGAGACGTTCGACAACAACCAACTCGTCGCAGGCGAACTCGATCTGAAGGTGAGTTGGGAGGAACATTACTCCGACTGGCTCGGCGACGAACAAGACATCGAGGGCGTCAGGATGGTCGAGAGCACCGCCGATCTCCAGACAAACGAGGTTGGGATACCTGCATACGACGATCCGATGCTCGCTGTCCGTTCGGACGACACCGATGGTGACGGAACGCCACAGATCGAGGAGTTCATGGACGCGACCCTTCAGGAGCAGGTTCCCGACGAGGAGACGCGAGAACAACTCGCCGAACTCCCGCCCGGCGTCGACCCCTGCGAGGCGCTAGCTGACGTTCCGGATGACCTCGAACAGCCAGTCATCGACCTGAAAGACATCAAGCCGGGCGACTTCGGTGAAGTCACCTTCGATTTCACCATCTGTGACAATCCCGGCCAGATCTGGCTGACCGGCGATCGTCTCGAGGCCAGCGAAGGAGGGACGACCGAACCCGAGGCGGACGACCCTGACGAGGGCGACGGCGTCGAACTCCTCGACGAACTCCGAGTGATCATCTGGTACGACAACGGCGACAACATCCTCGACCAGACCGAAACGTACGTTACCCAGCGGACAGTGGACGAGCAGGGCAATCCAGCCTCCTCGGCGGTCGCGCTCACCGGCAACCGACGGATCATTACCCAGGGGACGCTCCGCGACGTGCTCGCCGACCTCACGACAGGGGTCGGCGTTCCCCTCGATGGCATCCCGAATACCAACCGACGGGACTGTTTCGCCCCGACACTGACGATCCACAACGTCGGAGTGTCCTGGGCCTTGCCGGTCGATCACGCCAACGAAATCCAGAGCGACGCTGTGACGTTCGATCTGGGGTTCTACACCGAACAGTGTCGTCACAATGACAGCGGAACGACGACCGCACTCGTGGAAGGCTCCCCGTCCGAGAACGACATCGGGGAACGACTCCAGCGGCTTGACCTCCGCTTCACCGAGGAAATCGACGTGGGGGCGCTGGACATCGCGGAGTTCGTCCTCGACGGCGTTCCTCTTGAGGTGGACGAGATCGAGGAATCCGAGGAAGGGCGGCTGCAACTCCTCTTCTTCTCGGACAAGGAGCAATTCGCCAACGAAGAGGATCCCTACGTCTTGGATCCCGACTTCGTGATCCGGATCCTATTGAAGAAGTTCGCGGTCGAGTTTTTGGGTACGCCAGTCGGGTTCTACTTCAACCCGGGTGAGGAAGACGATCAGGACGACGAAAACAACATCACCGAACCGGAGGCTGACGATCCGGACGACGAGTCGGACTGACGAGTAAGAGCGTCAGGACGGTTTGATCGCTGAAATCGAGATCCGCCTCGGGGTATTCAGCACCTACCCGATCATCGGGTCCTCTACAGTTCCGTCCGCGGTTGGTATCGGCACCGCTGCCGACCCTCGAAGCATCAACAACCGGTCACTATCGCGATTCGGCCTTATTGATACCCTCAATCGGTGATCGGGTTTAGCAGCCGTGCTGAATACAGGGCGCGAATGTCGCATTTGCGAGTAAGCGACCGTTCACAGCGTGGGCAGATGTTCGGCCACATGAATCGTGTCGGACGGCGAGAGGATGGAGCCACGATTTTGCTGCCTATGGTTCGACATGGCTAACAAAATTTTCAAACGACAAGTCGATCCACTCGATGACAGTACTGAGGCGGTCGAATTCTGTCATAAACACTCAGAACACGTCCGCCTCATCGTCAAAGTTAATCCGACTCCCCACTGGATCGGGCAGTTTTTTTTTTAAAATCATGGTTATTTCATCCGCAAGCGCCATCCGGAATTGTAGCTCTCCTTTCGATACAGTGCTTCGATGAGGAATTCTGCGGCCACGGGGACTGACGCTATCGGGACGTTATGAACGGTACAGGCCCGTAACAGGGCATTGATGTCTGCTTCGTGTGGCTGTGCAATAGATGGATCACGCAAAAAAATGACACCATCGATGTCGCCTTCAACGACTTCTGCGGCGATCTGTACGTCTCCACCGACGCTGCCACTCCGTTTACGCTCGATGTTTAGATCCGTCTCACGCATGAGTCGCTTGGCGGTCGTCCCAGTCCCGACTAAATCAAAATTTGAGAGGATATCTTCATACGCCTGTACTATCTCTACGAGTGCTGGTTTCTTCTCGTCGTGTGCAATGAGTGCGACTCGTGCCACATCCGGTTTCATAATTGAGTCTTCGGTAGAGAGGCTGGCACCTACCGGTGTGCCCGCACAACCTCCCGCCTACGTTCATCCCCATGACAAAGAGGACATATAGGCCGATTCGAGCCCTCGCGTGTTAATTTTTACCATGGTACTCATTGAGGCCGTTCTGTACGTGGTCTTTAGCCCGTGCGGAGTCAATCGGGCAGTGTTCAGATAAGGCCAAACGAGTCCGTGCTGCATCTATCTCTTGTACCGGTCAGACAGTTACTGACAAACACTGAGTAGTTAGCGAAAGTCCTGCTGAATACAGGGCGCGTATCTCGCAAGGTAGTAGCACGGACGTCGCGGTTTATATTACAAGCGGCTACTGGCTTTTGCTCTAGATCCTTCTCTGGAGTATTTTATTATGCCAGTGGTGGTTCGTCTATCCTATGTTCCCTCCAACCCCCTATCGTTGGACGACTGGCGGAGGTATCACTCACGTATTCTACGATAATCATACGCCTCCAACCGGTGGATTTGGATGGTCAAGCCTCTGTGGTGCGGTGCGATTACCGATTGAGGGGGAGCATTTCGAGCTAAATCAAGACGCAACTGAGGAAATCATCCCGTGTAGACAGTGTCGGAAACGACTCGGTGGGTCATCTGTTGATTTTGACGATGAGCCCATCGCTGTCGTAGACGGCTGTCTGGTTCGACTCAGGATAAACGAGGAAGGCGTGATTACTCAAGCTGAACGGGTTTGTCATGGTACGTTACACCATTCCTTGCTGTTCGAACCAGATTCGTTCTCCGGAAATTTGGCAGAGCAGGCCGAAGACGTCTGTAGCGAGTGTTGGGAGACCTACGTTGATCACCAGTGGAGTGGTCGCGATGAGGGTGCCGACTTGTGTGTCAAAGTATATGCGGACGACAATCGCTCAGAGTACTTCGCAGCAAGTGCCGAAACGAGTCAGGGGGGTCGTGAGGCGAGGTTACAGTTGGTGAGCAAAAATGGGCTTAAGAAAGATATTCCTCGCGGAGAAATTGAATCGATTACTCTTACGCCGTTTCGGCAAATCGACTACTAAACACATGACCACTACTGATTATACGCTCTGTATCGGTCACGGAGATCTCGACGGATAGTGGGTAGGTATCGGAGGTCATGCTGAATACAGAGCGCGTATACAGCAGCATCCCGCCTACTATCGGAGGGTCTTCGACGAATCCGCGGTTCCTCCTCGTTGTGAAGTTGTTCCACTACACGGGGACCGTTCCCGAAGCCGTCCCCGTGTCGAGATTGCTGTGCGCCGTGTCGTTCGAGCCGACGACACTACTCGTCTTCTCGAACCCACTCCCAAGCATCGTCGATCTCAACTCTCTCCCGAAGGATTATCGGCCCACTATCCGAACATAGGTAAAATCCATGCCAGACTGGCCGGGCCCCATTCGAATACTGCGGGGACAGCTCCCCGCAGAGATGCGGATACTCAGGGGCGCCGGTGGGTTGCTAGCCGGAGGGGTCGTCGTGTTCGAAGTTCTCGTGGTGCTACTCGGGGGGAACTGGCAGCTCGGGTACACGCACGACTGGCTCCTGACGACGATCTTTGGCCTCCTTATCCCGGCCGGTGTCGGCATCCTCTCGCCACTGTGGCTCTGGGTCGGGCGGCCTCTCTGGGTCCGATTCGACCGATCGGGCCAGCAGCGCCTTCCGGAGTGGCGGGGCGCGACGTTCCTCCCCGGTCTCGTTGGTCCCCTCGCCGGAGCCAGCCTGTTCTTCCTCGTGAGTGCCACCTCCCGCTTCTGGGTCCAAACGCTCATCCCGTTCGGATTGCTCCTCGGCATAGTCAGTCCGCTGTGGTACTGGGTCGTCCGCCCCATCGCGGGTGACCGGCTCGCTCGTGTCGTTCCGATGCCGT
>Ga0207718_100135_pt1 | contig 91174 bp, 85 predicted proteins | sample A23M2SouthBayCA_FD_187749 | JGI IMG/M metagenome (GOLD analysis project Ga0207718, IMG submission 187749) | Aerobic enrichment media microbial communities from Eden Landing Ponds, California, USA - A23 M2 (SPAdes) | ecosystem: Environmental > Aquatic > Marine > Unclassified | place: Emeryville...
GGTGTCGCTTCTCGTTCAACAAACTCTAAGTCGATCTCGTCTAAATTCCCGATGAGGCGGTCGTTTTCGGGCATAGAGCACTCAGAAAACGAACCGCCTCACTCTTCATCCTTATCTGAACACCGCCCGTTCAGTAGCCGGCTACCGACCGAACGCCGTCAGTTCACGAACCGATCACCTACCAAGAATTAACACGCTCGACGATTTGCATAGGGTATGGAGCGTGGGGGACCGATCGCCGTCCTGCTGGTCGACGACGAACCGGACGTGGCCGAGGTGACGGGCTTGCACCTGCAGCGCCAGAACGACGACTTCGAGGTGACCATCGAGTACAGCGCCGAGGACGCACTGGACTCGCTCCACGGTCGCATCGACTGTGTCGTCAGCGACTACGAGATGCCACACAGGGACGGACTGGACTTCCTGCGCGACGTGCGCGAGTACGACCCCGACCTCCCCTTCATCCTCTTTACCGGCCGGGGGAGCGAGGAGATCGCCAGCGAGGCCATCTCGGCGGGCGTCACCGACTACCTCCAGAAGGGGACCGGAGCCGACCAGTACGCCGTCCTCGCGAACAGACTGGAGAACGCCGTCGCGCGCCGCCGGTCGGAGGCCACGGCCACCGAGACACTGGAGCGATACCAGACCCTCGTCGAGAGCTCGCCGAACCCGATTCTCGTCCACTCCGGGGCGGACGTGCTGTTCGTCAACGATCGGCTGGTCGACCTCGTCGGGGCCGACGACGAAACTGTCGTCGTCGACCACGATCCCCTCGACCTCGTCCACCCCGAGGACCGCGAGCGCCTCGCCGCTCGCGTCGAGGCCATTCTCGACGGCGAGGGGCTGACCGACTGGACCGAGTGGCGACTGCAGCGGTTCGACGGGGAGACTCGCTGGGTCGAGAGCCGCGGCGCGCCCATCGTCTACGACGGGGACGCGGCCTCACAGGTCGTGTTGCGCGACGTGACCGAGCGCCATCGGCGCGAACGGCGGCTCGAACGGCTACACGACGCCGCCCGGGACCTCCAGACCGCTCCCGACCGCAAGGCCGTCGCGGACTGCACCGTCGAGACGCTCCGGGACGTGCTCGGCGAGGACGCCGTCGGGTTCTGGTACCACGACGGTGACGACCTGCGAATCCTCTCGACGACCGACGCGGCCCGTCGGCACGCTCGCGCCGCCGACACCGATCCCGACGAGGTCACGACGCTGCCCGACTGGTCCGTCGAGTACGCGACGTTCGAGGGTGATCGGCCCCGCGTCGTCACCGACTACGCCGACCGTGACGACGGGATCACGGACGCGTTCGAGGCGGTGTACCTCGTCCCGCTGGACGGCCACGGCCTGCTCGCGGTCGCTTCGCCCGACCCCTACACCGTCGCCCCGGCCGAACAGGAGATCGTCGGCGTCCTCGCCCGGACGGTCGTCGCCGCGCTGGACCGCCTCGGTCGGGGGAGGTAACGCGCGCCCCACAGCGACACCACTTTGCCCCGGAGCGTGCAATGACGGGTATGCGAATCGAGTACGACCGCGATACCTGTATCGGGATGTTCCAGTGTGTCGCCGAGTGGGACGCGTTCGAGCGCGACGAGGACGCCGGCAAGGCGGTACTGACCGACAGCGAGGAGCGAGAGGACGGTGTTTTCGTCCGCGAAGTCCCCGAGGGGTCGGAACTGGACGCGAAGTTCGCCGCCCGTTCCTGTCCCGTCGACGCCATCGCGGTCTACGACGACGACGGGGAACAGATCGTTCCCTGATCGTGACTGTCGGCGTGCCGTCCCGACAACCCTCCACGATCGTTTCCCAGAGGTGTACGAAGGTAGACATTCCCCCGGTTTCCCCGATCTTAATTACGACCATCTCGATTTGTATAGAGACGCTTAAATAGCACAAAGATAACGAGTGGGGTGTGAGCGGTTCGCACTGCGGTGGCTAGGTAACAATCATGACAGAAAAATACGACCTCGTTATCATCGGCGGTGGGATCAGTGGCGCGTCGCTTCTCTACACGGTCGCGAACTTCACCGATATCGAGAAGATCGCGCTCATCGAGAAAGAAGAAGGGATCGCGGCGATCAACTCACATCACACCAACAACTCCCAGACGCTGCACTTCGGGGACATCGAGACCAACTACACCCTCGACAAGGCAGAGCAGGTCAAGGAGGGCGCGGAGATGCTCGCGGGTTACCTCGAGAACGTCGACCCCGAGCGCGAGATGCACAGCAAGCGCTCGAAGATGGTGCTGGCGGTCGGCGACGAGGAAGTCGACAGCCTCGAAAGCCGCTACCACGACGAGGGCTTCGGCGACCTGTTCCCCAAACTCGACGCCATCGAGCGCGACGAGATCGCGGAGATCGAACCCAAAGTCGTCGAAGGCCGCGATCCGACCGAGGACATGCTCGCGCTACAGACGCCCGACGGCTACGTCGTCGACTACGGCGAAGTCTCGAAGTCCTTCGTCGACGACGCGAAGGACATCGACGGTGTCGACGTGTTCACCGGCGAGGAGGTCAAGCGTCTCGACGACACCTCGGACGGGTACATCATCGAGACGGACGAGCAGTGGATCGAGTCCGACGCCGCCGTCGTCGCCGCCGGCTCGCACAGCCTCCAGGTCGCAAAGGAGATGGGCTACGGCGAAGGGATGTCGCTGCTGCCCGTCGCTGGCAGTTTCTTCCTCGCCGACGACTTCCTGAACGGCAAGGTGTACACCCTCCAGATGAAGAAACTGCCCTTCGCGGCGGTCCACGGCGACGCCGACGTCCACGACGACTCGATCACGCGCTTCGGGCCGACGGCGAAGCTCGTCCCCGCCCTCGAACGGGGCGAGATATCGACGGTCTCTGACTTCTTCGACGTGTTCGGCCTCAACGTCGATTCGTTCCTCAGCTACGCCAACATCCTCGCCGACCGCATCCTGCTGCCCTACGTCCTCAAAAATCTCGTCTACGACATCCCCGAGGTCGGCAAGCGCGCCTTCCTCCCGCACGTCCAGAAGGTCGTCCCGACCGCCCAGCTGGACGATATCGACCGCGCCAAGGGCTATGGCGGCGTCCGACCCCAGATCGTCGACACCGACAACAAGACCCTGGACATGGGCGAGGCCAAGATCACCGACGAGGACATCATCTTCAACATCACCCCCTCGCCGGGTGCCTCGACCAGCCTGAAAAACGCCATGCGCGACGCCGAGCACATCGTCGACGCGCTCGACGACGCCGAGTTCGACAAGGACGGCTTCCGCTCGGCGACCATCGAGAACTTCCCGCGACTGGACGACGGGACTGACCCCTCCATCGCGGCCGACGACACGCGGACGAAAGCACCCGCCCAAGACGACGACTGACGGCGCGACGCCGTTTCGACGCGACGTTGTTGCCCATTGCTAACGAAAGTATCAGGGTAATTCGGGCCACACTCCGGGTAGATGCTCCGTCGCTTCCTCGCGCAGGTGATCGCGTGGTGCTCGGGACTGCTCGGGCGAGTGATCGACGGCTTTCCCGCGCTCCTCGCTCGCTTCGGGCTGGTCGACCGCGAGAAGTCGACGGAGGCGCTGGATCTGGCCGCGCCGGTGATGGTCACCGGCGGCCTCCGCATCCTGCTGCGGATCGCCGACTTCGCGATGGTCGGGCTGGCGCTTGGTGACGCCGCCATCGCCGGCCTCGAACTTGGCTTTCAGTACTTCTTCGTCGGCTTCGGCCTCTCGCTCGCGGTCACGTCGGGGACGATCAGCGTCGTCTCCCGCCTGCAGGGCGCGGGCGAGCCCGACCGCGCGAACCTCGCGGTCAAGCAGTCGCTGTGGCTCGCGCTCCTGATCTCGCTGCCCCTGACCGCGTTCTCGTGGCTCTACGCCGAGCCGATGGTCGGCGTACTCACGAACGACGCCGACGCGATCCGCTACGGCGGGCTCTACCTCTCGATCGTCATGCTGTCGCTGGCCCCGCGGTTCTGGAGCATGGTCGCCGCGCGGGCCCTGGCGGGCAGCGCCGACACGCGCACGCCGATGTACGTCCGCCTGCTGACCCTGCCGACGAACATCGTCCTCAACGCCGTGCTGATCTTCGGGCTGGGTCCCGCGCCGGAACTGGGCATCGCCGGCGCGGCCATCGGGACCGCCGTCGCCAACACGCTGGCAGCGGTCGTCTTCTTCGGCCTGCTGGTCTCGGGCCGGTACGTCGTCACGCTGGACTTCGGCGGGAAACAGGTCGACCTCTCGCTGATGGGCGAGATCGTCCGCGTCGCGCTGCCCCTGTCGGGAATGCGCCTGCTCCAGACGTTCGCGCGCTTCCCGTTCCTGTTCGTGCTCGGCGTGATCGGGACGCCCACCGTCGCCGCCTTCGCCATCGGCCGCCGCGTGATGTTGCTGGCGCTGATGCCCGCGTGGGGCTACTCGACGGCGGCGAGCACGCTCGTGGGCCAACACGTCGGCGCGGGCGACGACGAGGACGCCGGTGCCTACGGCTGGCAGACGCTGCGGATCGCGCTGGCCACACAGCTCATCATCGCCGCCGTCCTCGTGGCCTTCGCCCGCCCCATCGCCTCGCTGTTCGGAACGGCCTACCCCGACCTCACCGTCACCTTCATCCGCGTGTTCGCGCTGGCGGTCGCCGGCTTCAGCGTCTCGCGGACGATGCGTGGCAGCCTGCGGGGTGCCGGGGACACTCGCTGGCCGATGTACGGCACCTTCGTGGGCTCCTATCTCTATCGCATCCCGGTCGCGCTGCTGGCTCTGCCCGTCGGATTCAGCGTGACGATCCCCCTCGTCGGGTTCACCGTCGCGCCCGGTCTGGGCTGGGGCCTGCCCGCCATCTTCGCCGCCATCGTCGGCGACTACTATCTCAAAGCCGCGGTCAACACCGGCCGCTTCTGGACGGGCAAGTGGCGCGCCGTCGCGCGTGCGTCCGGGGTCGGGGCGAGTGACTGACGACGACAGATCAGTCAACCCCATCCTGGCGGACTGAAAGGGCGAGGCGCGGTAGCCGTCTCTGCGGCGGCACTATTCGACCGCAGGGAGAATATCCGTCACAGAGACGGCTAGCGTGCCGAGGGCTTTCGAGGTGGTCTCTCCCAGTGTGTCGGCGACTACTGAGTCGATTCCCACGGTTCCAGACCGCAAACTCAAACCTTAATGGGCGACGGGACAGAGCCACGCGTATGAGCAAACCAACCAAGATCGTCCTGGGGACTATCGCCGTCTCGGCGCTGCTGTCGCTGGCACTGATCGCGCAGCTCGCGCTGGCGTAGATGTTCAGCGAACGCCCGCTGTCGGGTGAACTGGCCCGCGTCCGCGACGAGTACGCGCCCGACGCCGTCGTGCTGGACTGCGAGCAGGACTTCGAGACGCTGGACACGGCCGTCGCCGAGGACCTGCTCTTGCTGACCGAGTCGGTCGATCCCCGCTCGTCTCCTGCGGAGTGGGTGCCCGCCGCCGCGCCCGAACAGCTTCACGCCTACGCGTCGAGTGACTTCACGGTCGGTCTGCCCGGCGACGGGGGGGTCGCGTGGACGACCCAGACGACGCCGCCGGTCGTCTTCGTCAAGCCGCGACTCGCGGGTTCGCCCGACGCCTTCGTCGACTTCCTCGTCGCCGAGGCGCTCGTCGAGGTGGGGCTGGACGTGCCCGAGCAGTTCCTCGCGTTCTTCGGCGACCGGTACCCGGAGTTCGCCGAGACGGTCGGCCAGCACCTCGACCCGGCCGGGACCTACCAGCTGGCCGCCGCACTCTGTGACGCCTTCGTCGGCCTGCGGACCCGCGATGCCTTCGCCGACTGGGAGGGCGAGTACCCCGACCTGTTCGACGCGTGGGTCGACGCCGGCGAACGCCTCGAACCGCGACTTGGCGACCTCGCCGAGGAGGTCGCGATGGGGCGGACGGAGTTCCCCGCCGCGGCGGAACTGGCCTGCTCGGCGATCAAGCACGGGGTCGAGGTGCCCGCGCCCTTCGCGGCGCTGGACACGAGTGCCTACCGCGAGCACGGCCCCGAGTACGCGATCACGTGGGCCGAGAAGACCCTCGACGCGCTGGCGTGAGCCGGCCGCTTTCTTCGACCGCGCTTCCGCGGATTCAAATACCGACCGGCGCAATGGCGGCACATGAACGCACTCGTCACCGGCCACGCCGGCTACATCGGCGGCGTGCTGGCCGACCAGCTTTCCGACGCCGGCCACGAAGTCGTGGGCTTCGACAACGCGGCCGACGAAGCCGACGACATCCGCGACATCGACCGGCTCGAAACCGTCTTTGCCGAGCACGAGTTCGACATCGTCTACCACCTCGCGGCCGACGCCGACGTGTGGAGCGACGACTGGCAGTACCTCGTCGAGAACAACGTCCAGGGGACGGTCAACGTCGTCGACGTGGCCCGCGCACACGACGTACCGGTCGTCTTCGCCTCCAGCATCTCCGCGATGGACCAGTCCAACCGCTACGGCCACTCCAAGCACCTCGCCGAAGGCGCAGTCAGCGAGTACGACGGCGTCACGACCGTCCGATTCCCGAACGTGATCGGCGGCGACGCGCCCCGGGGGCAGGCCCAGGCCATGATCGAGCAGGCCGTAGAAGGCGAGATCGAGGTGTGGGGCGACGGCGAGATCGTCCGCCCCTACGTCGACGTGGGCGACCTCTGTACCGTCCTCCGCGACGTCGGGTCGGGGTCGTTCGACGTGTCCGGTCCGGCCGCGATATCCTCGTACTCGGCGACTAACGAGGACGTGGGCGAGCGCATTCAGCGCATCGTCGCCGAGGAGACCGATACCGAGCCCTCGCTGTCGGTGATCGAGAAGACACCCCCCTCGCCGATGGAGTACGTCGTCGACGACCTCGCCGTGCGCGACCCGACCGCTCTTGACGAGTCGCTGCGCTCGCAAATTCGCGCCGCGATGGACTGACCTCGCACCCCCAACCACCGGAACGTAGCTTGTCGACCCGTCCACGACCCTGGCGGACTGAAAGGGCGAGCGCAGTTCGACGAACCCCGGCGACGCAAGCACCGACGGCGCGCAGCGAGCCGCGGGAGTCGAACTGGGCGAGGGCTTTCGGGGTATCGTCGGATGTGCCGTCCTCGCTGACGGTTCGCAAAACAGACGTTACTGCTAGGACCGACTCATTTATTGGCACCGACACCACCTAGCCGAGCGTGCGCGTCGAGAACAGTTTCATCGGGGTACGCGGCGTCGGCGAGCAGACCGAGCGAGGGCTCTGGGAATCGGGCATCACCCACTGGGACGACTTCGAGCCCGACGCGGTCGGACAGAAGACCGGCGAGCGAATCGAGACGTTCATCGACGAGGGCCGGGGTCGGCTGGCCGACGACGACGTGGCCTACTTCGACGAGCAGTTCCCCTCCGGCGAGCGCTGGCGCGTCTACGAGACGTTCGCCGACCGGGCCTGTTTCTTCGACATCGAGACGACGGGGCTGGACGAGCACCGTAATCAGGTGACGACGGTCAGCTTCCACCAGGGCGGTGACACCGAGACGCTCGTGGCTGGCGACGACCTGACCGCCGACGCACTCGCGGCGACCGTCGGCGATGCTGACCTGCTGGTGACGTTCAACGGCAAGCGCTTCGACGTGCCCTTCCTCGAAGCGAACTTCGACGTGGATCTGGACCTACCCCACCTCGACCTGATGTACACGTGCAAGCAGATCGGCCTGAGCGGCGGGCTCAAACAGATCGAGCAGGACATTGGCATCGAGCGGGACCGCCCGGATATCTCCGGTCGGGACGCCGTCCGTCTCTGGAAGGAACACGAGCGCGGGCAGGACGGCTCCCTGGAGACGCTCATCTCCTACAACCGCGAGGACGCCGTCAATCTGCGGACGCTGGCCGACACGGTGACGACGCAACTCCACGACGAGCGGTTCGTCGATCCGACGCAGTAGGACCCCCTCGTTTTCGGCTGCAGATCCGCGAGACGGTACCCGCCTCAGTCGCGATGCTCTCGCAAGTGTTGCCGTCAACCGCCAGCAGCCGCGACGTTTCGCGTGGAGATCCCGTGGGCGGAACGGTGGTGGACGACGACGCACCCTCTCAGACCGGTTCGGGCGTCCGTTCGCCCGTGCCCGGTCGCAACAGGTGTGCGCGACCGGCGAGCAGGCCAAGCAGGAGGCCTGTGAAGTGGGCCACGAGCGCGACGCCCGGGCTGGCCGTCGCCAGCGTGACGACGACAGCGATGACGGCGAGGGCGGCGAGCTGGACGCGCGGACTCACCTGGACCGTCCCGACGACCCGCTCGGTGAGGCGGTTGCTCGCCAGTAGGTAGCCCGCCAGCGCGAAGATCGCACCGCTCCCCCCCAGCACCGCGACCTGTGCCGGGACGCCGCCGACGACGGAGCCGACGGTCGCGGCGAGCCACACCTCCGCCAGACCGGACAGCGCACCGGTGACGAGGACGAAGGCGTGAAACCGGGCCGGCGTCGTCTCGCGTTCGAGCAGGACGCCGACAAAGGCCAGCGCGACGGCGTTGGCCAGCAGATGGGAGAGGCTCCCGTGGGCGTAGACGCTCGTCAGGACCGTCCAGGGGTTCGCGGTGACCGGCGTCGTCAGCGCAAAGAGCGACTGCATCGTCACGCCGCCGGCGACCACGCGGACCAGCCGCTGGACGACGAACACGGCGAGAAAGAGCGCCAGCGTCGCCACGGTTGGGCTCCGAAGCAACCGATCTCGCATTGGCCGTCGTTAGAGCCGAGCGCACAAAAACTCGCGGGCGACGGTCGAAGAGTCGGGCGTTCAGTACTCGTCGGCCAGCAGCCCGTAGATCGTCGCGTCGACGCGCTCGCCCTCGACCCGATAGGCTTCACGTAGCCGTCCCTCCCGTTCGAAGCCCGCCTTCTCCAGGACTCGCATCGAGGCCTCGTTCCCCTCGAACACCCGGGCCTGCAGCCGATACAGCTGTCGATCGTGGACAGCCCACTCGGCCAGCAGGGCGACCGTCTCTGTCGCGTACCCCTGACCGCGCTCGTCGGCGCAGATCCAGTAGCCGATCTCGGCGCTCCCGGCCACGTCGTCGATATCGAACGCCCACGCGAAGCCGACGGGGTCGCCGTCCCGACAGGGGAGAAAGTCCACGAAATCGTCCTGGTCTTCGGCTAGCCACTCACGAACCTCGGCCGCCGATTGCGGGTCGTGCTGGTGGGTGTACCGGCGGATCTCGGGTCGGTTCCAGTGTGTGGCGACGAAGTCGGCGTCGTCGGGCGTCGCGACGCGCACTGTCAGTCGGTCGCCCGAGCAGAAGACAGGTCCTGGCATAGCTTCCGATGGCACAGGCAGGAGAATAACGCTTTCCCGGGCGTGTGAAACCGACCCACACTACAGTCGTTCGAGGACGGCGTCGGAGTCGTACTGCAAGGTCAGTTCCCGCGAGCGCCCCCGGCCGTCGACGTCGGTGTAGGTCGCCTCGATCACGCCCAATTGGTCGAGTTTGTTGATGATCTCGGAGTAGCGGGTGTATCCGAGGTCGGTCGCCTCGTGGAACGCCTCGTAGATGTCGCCGGCCTGCTCGCCGTCGTGGCTAGCGATCACCTCAACGAGGGCGGCCTCCGAATCCGAGAGTTCTCGCAGTCGCCGCGAGAGGTGGACGTACTTGGACTTGTCGTAGGCCTCCTCCACGTCCTGGACGGCGATCTCGCGGGAGGCGCGCATCTCGGCGTTCATCCCGGCGCGGCGCAGCAGGTCGATTCCGACCCGGAGGTCACCGCCCTGCTCGGCGGTGAGTTCGGCGACGCGGTCCAAGATCTGCGTGTCGGCGACGCCGTCGTGAAACCCCCGGTCGGCCCGCTCCTGGAGAATCTCGGCGATCTCGGTCTCGTCGTAGCGGTTGAAGTAGATCTCCTCGGGCCGGAAGACGCTCTGGACGCGGGTGTCCAGGGCTTCGATCACGTCCAGATCCAGGTCCGAGGAGATGCAGATGACGCCGATCTTCGCGCCCGAGTGGGCCTCGTGAGCGCGCAGGAGCGAATAGAGGGTGTCGCTGGCCTCCGACTCGTAAAAGAGGTAGTTCACGTCGTCCAGCGCCACCACGAGGACCTCCTCGCGCTCGACGAGGCGGTCGGTGATCTGGGAGAAGAGTTTCTTGAACGAGATCCCCGAGGAGGGGGGCTCGTAGTCGAAGATTTCGGCAAAGAGGCGCGAGAAGACGGCGTATCTGGTCGAGTCGACCTGGCAGTTGACCCGCACCGCCTGTACGTCGGTCTGGGCGGTGAGTTCGTCGAAGAGGATCTGGGAGGCCGTCGTCTTGCCGGTGCCGGGCGGGCCCCGGGCGATGACGTTCAGCGGGCGCGACCCGCGGACGGCGGGCCTGAGCGAGTACTTCAGGCTCTCCATCTGGCTCTCCCGGTGTTTGAACGTCTGGGGGACGTAGTCGATCTCGAAGACGTGTTCGTCCCGAAAGACGGACTCGTCCCAGGAGAGCATCCCCTCTTCCGGGTCGTCGCTCATCACTTTCACCGGGGTCCGCGCACCACTTAACGATTCCCCAGGGGCGGTGAAAGTGAAACCGCCGGGGACTACTCCTCGACGACCAGCGTCGCGACCATCCCGCTGTTGACGTGGGGGACACAGACGTACTCGTAGGTGCCGGGCACCTCGAAGGTACGTTCGTAGGTCTCGCCCGCTGGGACCGTCTCGAAGCTATTCGTCCCCTCGTAGCTGGCGAACGGCTCCGCGCCGTCGGGCAGCGAGGCGCTGTTCCAGTTGCCGGGCTTGCAACTGACGTTGTGGTTCGTGCTCTGGAACGTCCAGGTGACCGTCGTCCCCGTCGAGACGGTCAACGGGTCGGGATAGAAACTGTAGTTCCGATTCGGGCCGACGAGCACCTCGTCGTCGTCGGGTTCGGGCGTGCTGGTGTCGCCACCGCCGACACAGCCCGCCACCGTGGCGAGACCGCCCACGCTCGCTGTACCGACCGCCCGGAGATAGCGCCGTCGTCGCATTACCGACGAGGTAGGCGCGTGACCACAAATAGGGTTCGTTCGCTCGCCGCTACTCGAACTTCCCGAGCAGGTCGCCGTAGAACGCCCCGTCGGCGTCGTCGGCCAGCTTCTCGACGATCAACTCCGGCGTCGAGCGCGCGAGCTGTCCCTTCACTGGCGAGCGGTTGACCCGTAACTCACCGTCGACAAGCCCCTCGGCCTGGATGCCGTCCACGGTCAACTCGGCGTCGGCGGCGTCGATGATGTCACCCGCGAGGTGGGAGACGAACACGCCCGTCGCCTCGCGGTCGGCCAGCGCTTCGAGGATGCCGGCGATGATCGTCGCCGCCGCGCCGGGTTCGGTGATCGACTCCAGTTCGTCGACCAAGACCATGACACGCCCGCCCGCTGGGTCGTTCGCGCCGTCGCCGCCGGCCCCGCCGTCGACGCCCTCGACGAGCGCGCCGAAGTCCCGCAGCGTCGCCTCGAACGCCCCGGCGTCGAGGGTTCCCTGCGTCTTGGCGTGGTAGTGCAGTTCCCGTACCCGGCTGATCTGTGCCGACTCGGCGGGGACGGGCAGGCCCATGTGGGCGAGCGTCGTCACCAGCGCCACCAGATCCAGCGTCGAGGTCTTCCCGCCGCTGTTGACCCCCGACAGGAGTGCCACGCCGTCGACGCCGTAGTCGACCGGTTCGACCGCGTCGAAGGCCACGTCCAGCAGCGGCGAGCGCCCGCCATCGATGTCGAAGCCGGGGTCGTCATCAGTTCCCTCGACGCCGCCAACTGCGGGCATCACACAGTCGAAATCACGGGCGAAGCGGGCGATTGCCAGTTCCACGTCCAGCTCCAGTGCGTCGTCGACGAGCGCCTCGGCGTCCGCACGTAGGCCGGCCAGTTCGCTGGCGAGGTCGCGCTTCAGTTTGGTCGCGCGCTGATCCCGGGCGGCGGTCAGTTCCTCACGCAGTCGTGACACCGCCTCCTCGTTGCGCTCGACGGGGTAGGTCGGGTCGTCGGGGATCACCCGCCGAGCGACCGCTTCGGTGTCGGTCAACTCCAGGGCGTCGACGAGGTGGTCGCGAGCCTTCGCGACGGCAGCGTCGTACTCGTCGCCCAGTTCCCGCGAGAGCAGCGAGTCGACGCCTGCCCCTCGCTCTACGAGCGACAGCAGGTCCGTCCCCTCGATAGTCACGTCCCGCTCTTCGATGGCCTCGCGGAGGTGGTCGTTGGCCACGGACTCGGCGGTCGACACCGCCGCATCGAGGTCGTCGACGGCGACGGTCAGCCGGTCGAGTTCGTCGTCCCCGCGGACGCCACCGTCCTCGTCGAGGCGGGCGAGGGTCGAATCGAGGGTGTCCAGATCACAGGGGGCGTCCATGTCGGCCTCCCGGTGGACCGTCGCGGCTGCTCGCAGTCGGTCACGGTTGCGCGCGAAGAAGGCCAGCGGGCGCTCTGGCACCACGTCGGCCGGGTTCTCTAGCGCGTCGGGCTGGACGCGCACGTCGCCCTCGATATCGAGGCCGGCGAAGGACTCGTCCAGCGCGACGACGGTGGCGTAGCTCCGACCGAGTTCGGCCAGCTGTCGGGCGTCATCGACGACCTCGACGGTCACCTCGGGGATGGCGGCCTTGGCCTCGGCGTAGCGCTCGGCGTCGCTGGTGGCGAGACACCGGTCTCGCACGCGAACGTCGCTTGGCTCGGCCAGCGGTTCGACCCCTTCGAGTGCGTCGACGACTGCGTCGTCGGGATCGCGGTCCATCGCCGCTCGCGCGCGCTCGCGGACGGTCTCGATGCGTTCGGGGATCGAACTGGGGTAGATTGTCTCCAGTCGCTTCTCGGCGTAGTCGGTGACGGTACGTTCCTGCAGGAGTCCGAGCGCGTCCCCATAGACTTCGCGGGCGCGACTCGTCGCCGCCCACCCGCCGGGGTCGTCGTGTTCGTCGCGGATCGCCGCGCGTGCGATCCGGGCCGCCCGCCCCTCGCTAATCCCCGGGGCCTGGGCCAGCGTCGCCACGTCGCCCGCCCGCAGCGCCCGCTCGGGGTCGTCGAGTTCGGCCAGCGCCGCCGCCGTCTTCTCGCCCACGCCCGAGACCGATTCCAGATTCATCTACCGGCCCCGTCGGTGCCGGACGAAAAAAGTCCCTCGCTCGGAACGACTCACAATCGGTTTGCTCGCGGGTGACGACAGTCCCCATATGACGACGTATCTCCTCGCCACGTCCTCGGTTCACGTCACGGCCGCGGCCGCCGACTCCCTCCAGGAACGGCTCGACCCCGCGACCGACGAGGTGGTCGTGATCGCAGTTCGCGAACCGAACGCGCCAGACCGGGACGCCGGCGACGCCGCCTGGGCGGTCGGCTTACCGACCGCCTCATAACGTGGCGGTTCCACCGCCACGCGCGTCGCGCGGTCGCGCCTCGCCACCGTGATGCCCACGACGGAAACAATCGATGGCGAGCCGACCGAGGAACTGTTCGCCGCCATCGAGGACCACGACCCCGACGAGGAGGTCATCGGCCCCAATCGCGGCGTCGAGGGGGCGAGCGGTGTCGGGTCGACGGCACGGGCGCTGCTCGATCGGGCCGACCGGCCGGTCGTGGTCGTTCCGCTGCCCGACTTGTGATGCGACGGATCGAGCGCCGCGGTCGGGAACAGTCCCCACAGAGCTGTCGAGTGGCCCACGCTTAACACGGCGGCCGGAGAAAGCCGGCGTATGTCCGCCTCGGAACTGGCCCAAGAGGTGCGCGAGGCACTGTCGGTCGACAGCGACGAGTTCGAGGAGCGTGCCGCCGAGGAAGCCGAGTGGCTCAAATCGGAGGTCAGGGACGGCACCTTCGACAACACGGAGGCCATCGTCGGGCTGGAACTGGAGCTGTACGCCGTCGACGACCGCACTGACGCCCTCCAGCGCGTCCCGCGCAATCTGCTGGAACTGATCGGCTTCGAGAAGGAACTGGGGCTGCACAACGCCGAGATGCAGACCAGTCCCCAGCCGCTCAACGAACACGGGCTGGAAGCCCAGTTCGCCGAACTCCGGGCGAACCTCGCGCCCGCGCTCGAACAGACTCACACCGAGAACATCCAGCTCGTTTCCGACGGTATGTGGACGGTCCCGCCCAACGGCGAGACCGCCAGCGACTACCTCACCGACTCCGTCGAGGAGCAGGGCGTCCGCATCGCGACGAACATGTCCGCCGCGGTGCGGTATCACGCGATGGCCAACACCGACTACCCCTCGGGGATGTGTCTGGACGCTCCCAACGTCTCGCTGGCGGCCGACACGGTGATGCCCGAGAGCCTGATCACCTCCATCCAGCCCCACTACCAGATCCCCCACGCGCCGGACCTGCCCGAGTACTTCCGCTACGCGCTGCGGATCGCCGGCCCGCTCGTGGCGCTTGGCGTGAACTCGCCCTTCTTTCCGCCGGAGCTGTACGACGACGTGCCCGACCACCAGATCGTCGAGGAGGCCAAGATGGAACACCGGATCGGGGTGTTCGAGTCCGTTCTCAACCCCGCAGAGGAGTCAGCGGCCGAGCCGAAAGTCACGTTCCCGCCGGACTTCGAGACCGTCGAGGAGGCCATCGACGACGTGGTCGCCGACACCACCATCGTCCCGATGGACGTGTCGACTGGCGAGCGCTTCGACGACGCCTTCGCGCACCTCCGGCACAAACACGGCTCGTACTGGCGGTGGGTCCGGCCGGTGTTCGACGGGCCGACTCGCTCGGCCGCCAACGCTCGCATCGAGTTCCGCCCGCTGCCCGGCCAGCCGACCGTCAGCGACGCCATCGCCTTCCAGGCGGTCTTCGCAGGCTTGATGGAAATTCTCCCGCGGCTCGAACACCCCGTCCGGTCGCTCGACTGGGCGACCGCCGAGGAGAACTTCTACGCCGCCGCCGCGGACGGCCTGCGGGCCGACTTCGAGTGGATCACCGCCGACGGCACCCACACGGCTGCGACCGACGAGATCTACGGCGAACTGTTCGAACTCGCCCGCGAGGGGCTGGAGGGACGGGGCCTCTCGACGGAGCAGGCCCTGGAGTACATCCAGCCCCTGAAAGAGCGCGTCGACCGCAGACTGACGCCGGCGCGCTGGAAACACGAACAGGTCCAGACGGCCGTCGACGAGGGCGTCCCGCTGACCGAGGCGATCTGGGGGATGCAGTCCCGGTACATCGACCACCAGGACGAGACGCTGCTGGACGGGAGCTTCACCGACTGGCTCTAATCTCACTCACTGGCCGTCTCGACGTGTATCGCGACGATCGGGCGTCCTCGTGAGTACCCCTCACTGTGGGTCACTGGCCGTCTCGACGTGTATCGCGACGGTCGGGCGTCCTCGTGAGTACCCCTCACTGTGGATCGCGGACCGTCTCGACGTACTCCACTGCTTCTTGTGCCGTCTCGACGTGGTCGATCCAGTCCAGCGTCTCGATCCGGTGTGTCCCGAGTCCCGCGACCGGCCGGTCGAAGACGTGCGTGAAACCGATCTCCGAGAGCGTGCCACCGCCGCCGTCGATGGCGATGGCGGCGTCGCCGTTCATCACGACGAGGGGGTTCCGAGCGTGGCCCAGCCCCGTCGCGATGGCCGTGTCGACGGAGTCGTTGGCAGCCTCGCGGCGTTCGCCCGGCAAAATACCGATCGTGTGGCCGTCTGCTTCCTGTGCGCCGCTGCAAACTGCTTCCATCACGCCACCGAGGCCGCCGCAGACGACTGTGTGACCGCGCTCGCCGAGCACTCGCCCGACCTCACGAGCCTGTTCGTACTCCGAATCTGAGACCGTCGAACCGCCGATCACCGAGACACGCATACCTGTCTCTGGGTCGTCGGCGCACTTGAGCGTGGACGCTCTCTGTGAATCCGTGGTCTCGTCGGTGTCACTGCCGTTCGGTAGATGGGCCTACTGATCGGGTGGTTCGATTTTGTGGACGTTGCAACGAAGTCGAGACAACAACGACGAGAGTTCTTGACAACTGAACGCCCTCGGCCCGCTCGGTGGTGCTGTGCGGGATATTCTCGCTCCCGGTGGTCACTCGAATAGTGCCCACGCAGCACCACCGACCGTCCCTCGCCCGTTCATTCCACCGAGAACCGCACCGCCACAGCACCGCGCCACACCCCTCCCCAACCGATTCACTCGCTCCGCTCGTTCATCCCTCGCACAATGTCGTCGCTCGCCGTCGCTCACGTGTCGCTTCGCTCCCGTTCGCATCGTGGTTCTCACTTCGTTCGAACCACGCACCGAGCGACAGCGCGCGCCACCGCAGTCCGATTAGTCGCTCGGTCGTACCGATCACCAGACGGCCAGCACATCCCAACGAAACGGCTCGAAATGGCCACGGAGAACAATGCGGTGGCCGCGAACGCGTTTCAGCGCGCTCGCACGGGGGAGGGCAGGGCTGCGGTGCGTCGTGATCCTGGTGGACAAACGGGCGAGGGTCGGTCGCGCCGCAGGGAAGTCGCTGATGCGACCCCTCTCCGAGCGAACGAAGTGAGCGAGGAGATGTCGATCAGCGACCGCGAGCGAACCGAGGGCGTTCAGGCGTCGCTTGCGGTGAGACGAACCGCAGAGGCGGGTTCCACAGCTAGTAGAGCGTCCAACAGATCCTGTCGACCCTTCTCACCACTCCATACCGCCGTTGACGCCGATCACCTGGCCGGTCATGTAACTCGATTCGGGGCTGGCGATAAAGCGCACCACGGGCGCGATATCGTCGATGGTGGCGAACCGATCGAGCGGAATCCGGCGGAGGATCTTCTCCTGGACGCGCTTTGGCACCTCGTCGAGCATATCGGTGGCGACGAATCCCGGCGCGACGCAGTTCGCGGTCGAGCCACTCGACGCCATCTCCAGAGCGAGGGTGCGTGTAAAGCCAAAGAGGCCCGACTTCGTGGTCGCGTAGTTGGCCTGCCCGTAGTTGCCCTGCTGGCCGACGACAGAAGAGATGTTGACGAGGCGACCGGCGTCGCTGTCTTTGAGATCCTCGAAGAAGCAGTGGCTGGCGTTGAACACGCCCCCGAGGTTCACGTCGATCACGGCGTCCCAGTCCTCGCGGGTCATGTTCTCGAACTTCTTGTCGACGGTGATGCCGGCGTTGTTCACCAGCACGTCGATCGGCCCGTAGGCGTCGTGGATCTCCGCGCACATCCGTTCGACGTCGTCGTACTCCGATACGTCGCCCTGAACGGCGACCGCGTCACCGCCGTCGGCCTCGATCGCATCGACGACTTCTGTGGCTTCTCGTTCGGAGGAGCGGTAGTTGACGACCACGTCGGCCCCGTGGGCGGCCAGGTCCTTCGCGATCCCGCGACCGATGCCCCGGGAGGAGCCGGTCACGAGACAGGTCTGTCCATCGAGCATACCACTGCGTTCACACCCAGTGGTCAAAAGCGACCCGGCGAGAAAACAAACTCACGAAGGAAACAAACTGGTCGAGCGGGCGATCGGGACGCCTGTGAAAAACGGAACCGCGAGACGGCAGATGTGGTCGGCTCGGACGGCTATAGCTGGTCGAGCCAGTCGGCGGCGCGGGACTCGGTGGTCTCGGCGACCTCGGCCAGTTCGGCCGCGTCGTAGTCGGCGAGGTCTTCGACCGTCTCGATGCCGGCCGCGTGGAGGCGGTCGGCGTAGGTCGGACCGATGCCGCTGACGGTTTCCACGTCGGCGGCCGTCTCGACGCCGCCCTCCTCCACTGCGGCGGCGTCGTCGACCTCGTCGACCGCTTCCTCGGCGGCCTCGGCGGGCGACTCCACGTCGATAGCGACGCCGTCGTTGCTCTCGTCCGTGGCGTCCTCGGTGGCCGCCTCGGCCTGCCGGTTGCGCTCCTTGTACCAGTCACACACGTCGGGCCAGAGGTTTTCGTGAGTGCTGGACGACACCGACAGGCCGATGTGACCCGTCGAGTACTCCATCGTCGTCACGTCGTCCGAACCGATGACCTCGTTGAACGGCTTGGAGGCCTCCGGCGGGATGAGGTGATCGTACTCCCCCATCAGCTGGATGACCGGCATGTCGATGTTGTCGAGGTCGACGTGCTCGCCACCGATCTCTAAGCGATTGTTGTACAGGTCGTTGTTCTGGTAGATCTTCTCTAAGAACTCGACGTAGGCCTCGCCGGCCACGTCGACGCCGTCCGAGAGCCACTGCTCCATCCGGCCGAAGTTGCGGACGAACCCCTCGTTCTCGATGTTCTCGGCGAGGCGGATGTACTTCGAGACGTAGTTGTCGACGGGGTCCATCAGGGCAAAGCCCACGTCGAGCATCTCGGATGGGACGTTCCCGAACGTCTCGGTCACGTCCTCGGGGTCGTAGTACTCGTCGGAGCCCCACTCTTCGAGGACGCCGCCGGTGTGGTCGAAACAGAGGCCGGCAGCCATCAGACCCAGCGCGTTGACCTTCTCGGGGTTCAGGGCGCTGTAGATGGCCGACATCGTGCCGCCCATGCAGTAGCCCAGGATGTTGATGGCGTCCTGGCCCGAGCGGTCGCTGACCTCGTTCACGCAGTTCTCGATGTAGCGGTTGACGTAGTCGGAAAGCGTCAGATGCTGGTCGAGGCGCGTCGGCTCGTTCCAGTCGATGAGGTACACGTCGTGGCCCGCTTCGAGCAGGCGACGGACGACCGACCGCTCTTTCTGCAGGTCGAGGATGTACGGGCGATTGATCAGCGCGTAGATGATGAGGATCGGAACGTTTTCCTTGTCCTCCTCGGGCACGTCGATGCCCGCGGCCTCGGCGTCGTAGTGGAGCAGTTCCAGCTTGTTCTCCTCGTACACCACGTCACTGGGCGTCTCGCCGACCTCGACGGACTGCATCGTTTCGAGGCGCTCGGGGGCGACGCTGGCCTGGTCGGTGGCCTCGGTCATCGCTTCCAGGGACTGGCGCTGCCAGTCGAGCGCTGCGGTGAATGGGTTTGCGGGTGCCATGATTTATTCCTCGAGGTGGTCGAGGATGCGGTCGAGCTTCTGTTCGACCTCGTGCTGGCGGCGTTCGAGTTCGACGAGTCGCTCGCCGACCTCCTCGACGTCCTCACGCGTCGAGAAGCCCATCTGGGCGATCGAATCCTGCTGGATGTCGTCGGCCTGCTGGCGCATCTCCATCATCGTCTCGACGAGCTGACCGTTCGCGGCCGCGAAGGCCGACGTGCCCATCACGTGCTTGAACGCCTCGTTTGCCGACTGGAGCCAGATGTCGCGGAACTCCGTCGGGTCGACGTCCTCGCCCTGTGCGGCGTCGCCCGTGCGTTCGAGCATCTGCTCTGCGGCGTTCATCCACTCCTCGTAGGCCTGGTTGTACCCCTGGATGCCCTCGGTGACGTTCTCCTCTTCGGGGATGGAGTCCTCGACGGCGTCGGCCCACGATTCGACGAACGCGGCCTGGGCTTTCATGTTCTGTTCGACCGACTCGGAGACGGCTTCGTTCATCTGCTCGACCATCTCCGTCCACTCGTCTTGCATCTGGTTCATATCACTCATGGTAATGTGTTAGCTTCCCTTACAAAAAGGTGCGACGGTTTAGGCCTCGACGGCGTCGGCGGCCTGCTCCTGGACTTCGCGGACCTGTTCCTGGACTTCCTCGACCTGGTCCTGGAGGTCGTCGAGCTGGTCGCCCCACTGCTCGACGGCCTCGACGGACTGGTCTTCGAGGTCCTCGTGGGCTTCCACGAGGAGGTCGATCTGCTCGTCGAGGGCGGCGACGACGTCGCCGCTCATCTCGTCGTAGCTCTCGACGCCTTCGGCCCACTCGGCCTCGACGTTCTCGAAGGCTTCGGCGTGGTTTTCGAGCAGGAACTCGTACTGCTCGTCGACGGTGGTTCGGATCTCCTCGACGGAGGGCGCGACGCCCGGAACTGTCGATTCGACGGTGTCGAGGTAGTTGTGGACGGCCGTCTGGGCGAGTTCGACGCCGCGGCGCTGGGCCGACTCCTGGCTGTCGAGGCTGCCGAGCATGGCCTCGCTGACGTTCTTCTGGAACTCGATGCCCTGCTTGAAGGCCTTCTGACTCTGTTCGATCGTCGCGCGCTGCATCTCGAATGCCGTGGTGACGGGGGTGGTGTACTGACTCATAGTGTTACTCCGTGCGGTTCCGCTTGACCGGGAGAACGACTGCCTGGACGATGTCGCCTTCCTCGATGTCGAGCGCCTCTCGTTCGGCGTCGGGGATACTGATGCGTCCGCCGCTCTGGACGCGCGTCTTGAACGTCGCCATCTGGCTCATCGCACCCAGCTGGTTCATATCGAGGCCGGGCATACCGCTGCCGGCAGACATCATCTGCTTCATCATCTCCTGCTGGGATTCGATCGCCTGCTCGCTGGCTTCCTGCATCCCCTTGAACATCGGGGGCCACATCGTGACATCGTTCTCGTCGGTCATCGGGTACTACTACCTACTCCTTTCAATGGGATAAACTTTGCGCTCTTTACCATCTGCTACCATCTGCTACCATCAGTTGGCGGAACGCAGGGCGACAACCGGGGCTTATCACTGTTTAATCCGGCGTTGTCTGGCGGTAGCAAGCGTCTGACGCCGAAACAGCTGTTACCACCATGTTTTAATATCGGTAGTACCAATGATTCCCCAGCGATGAGTTCTGAATCTCACGGAAACCCGCTGCTGGACACGTGGACCGAGACGTCCTCACACATGTTCAACAGCGTCGTTGCGGCTAATCGGGCAGCCTTTGCCGCCTTCGGTGTACGACCCGACGAGGAAACCGACGGGGATGCACTCCCTGCCGAACGGATCGAGGCCGACGAGGACCTTCCCGAGTGGCACGTCGAACTGAGCGCCGACCACCCCGAGCGACTGGGCGTCGGCGACCGCGTCGAGTTCACCAAGCGCATCTCGAACAACGACATCAAGCAGTTCGCCGCTGCCAGCGGCGACACGAACCCGCTGCACCTCGACGACGAGTTCGCCTCCAAGACTCGCTTCCGCGGGCGGATCGCCCACGGGACGCTCGTCGGCGGCCTCATCAGTGCGGCTCTCGCGCGCCTGCCCGGGCTCACGATCTATCTCTCCCAGGACCTGGAGTTCCACAACCCGGTCCGACCGGACGATCGCCTGACCGCCGAAATCGAGATCGTCGAAGACCTCGGTGACGACCAGTATCGACTCACCACCCGCGTCCTCGACGACGGGAACGTCGTCATCGACGGCGAAGCGGTCGTCCTCATCGACGACATGCCCGAAGCGGACGAGGCGTAGCTACAGGAAGTCGGCCACTGCTCGATTGAACCGTTCGGGTCGCTCTCTGGGCGGCCAGTGTCCACACCCTTCTGCCGAGTAGAACTGTCCGTTCGGGAGCCGCTGGCTCGCCCGCTCGGACCACGACACCGGCAAGAGCGGGTCGTCGGTGCCGTGGACCAGCAGCGTCGGCACGTCAACCTCTGCGAGCCTGTCGCTGTAGTCGGTCCGCAGGCCGTCGGCCTGGAACTCGTGGCGCTGCCAGCTACGGAGCGTCCGCATCGTGTCGGGCGTGACGGCCTCGTACACGTCGTCGACGAGGTCGTCGGGCAGTTCGGTTCCGGCCATCGTCCGCAGGCTCGTCCGAACGGCTGCCCGCGACCCCATGGTCCCCCAGAGCATGCTGTCGGCGAAGGGCACCCGTAGCGCGACGCTGGCGCTCTGACGCCAGTAGGCGTCCGCTCCCAGCCCGTAGCTGTCGACCAGCACCAGTTTCTCGGGGTCGCCGCCGTCGAGCGCGTGGCCCAGCGCCACGCTCCCGCCCATCGAGATGCCGACGACGCTCGCACCGTGAATGGCGAGTTCGTCGACGAACGCCGCCAGCGTGTCTACGTAGTAGTCAGTCGTATACGTCCGCCGGGGCTTGGCGCTGCCCCCGTGGCCCGGCAGGTCCAGCGCGTAGACCGTGTACTCCTCGGCCAGCGCCGGCAAGGCGTAGCGCCAGGACACCGCCGCCGCGTCCAGTCCGATCCCGTGCAAGAACAGCAGCGGCGGCCCCGATCCCCCGGTGAGATAGCGTATCGCGGTCTCCTCGCCGTCGACCGGCACCGTCACCTGTCTCGACTCGATCGCCTCGTCCATCGCTCCGGGTTCAGGGACCGAGCGAAATGAGCCTTCGGACTTCTGATAGCAGTGCTACCGGTCTTCCGACCGCTCGTCCGAGCCAGCCCGTTCGTACGCCCCCCGCTCGTCCAGGCGAGCCCGTTCACGGACGATCGAGGGTGTCCGACAGCGCCCGGGTTCGCCCGCGACCTGCGGGATGGTGCAGTTGTTACAGCTTTCACACAGCGCGTCCGCGCCGTCGAGCAGTCGCGAACCCAGCCGTGGCTCGGCGTAGAACGGTCGGCCCATCCCCACGAGGTCGGCGGCCGGCGTCGCGGACTCGTGGCCGCGCTCCCTGTCGCCAAGGAGTCGATCACAGGTCGCCCGCTCGCGGACCCCGCCCTCGCACAGCACCGGCACGTCGACGCGCTCGCGGACGGCCCGGCAGAGCCCCTCGTTCCACCCCGGTTCTCGGTCGAAGCGCCGCGCCTGAACACTGTTAAGCAGTGCGACGGCACGCGCCTTCAGCGAGCCGCCGAAGACCGCCGCGTACTCACTTTGCAACTCCGTGGCGTCCCACGCCCGGTCGGGATAGGCTCCGCGGACGATGCTCATATCCCAGAACGTCGAGACCTCGACTGGCACGACGGCGTCGTACCCCGCGTCGACCAGATCTGTCGCCAGCCCGACGGCGTCGGTGAACGAAAGGTGCCCTCGAACGAATTTTGGGGCGGCGGTCTCTGCTGGCACTTTGGTCACCAGCGGCACGTCGCCGGCGTGGTCGCGGACGGCGTCGTGGACCGCTTCGAGGAAGCGTCGACCGCCCGCCGCCGGCTCACCGGGATCCGGGCCGAACTCGTCGTCCCGGCGGTTGTAGAAGGGCGAACAGAACTGCTGGACGATGCTCATGTTCGCCCCGGAGAGATGGATACCGTCGTAGGCAGCATCCGCGGCGTAGCCCGCGACGCGACCGAACTGCTCGGCGAGGTCGTAGATTTCATCGGTCGAGAGGACCCGCGGCGAGAGGTCGATCAGGCCCGCCCGGTCGAGCAGACGTAGCTGCCACGGCGGGCGCGAGACTGCCAGCTGTTCGAGCCCGGGATTGCGCTCGCGGTACTGGGCGTGCCACACCTCCATGCTGCGCAGGCCGCCCTGAGCCAGCTGGAGGAAGATCCGACCGCCGTGGTCGTGGATCGTCCCGGTGAGCCGTTCGAGGTCGGCCACGAAGTCGGGGTCGTGGACCCGCGTCATGTTGGGTGCGGCACAGCCGCCCTCGTCGGTGACGATACTCGCGCCCTGAAAGACGAGGCCGACGCCGGACTCGGCGGTCGGTTCGAGTTCGTCGATCAGCGTGTCGACGGCGTCGGGACCGTTGCCCGCACACTCCAGTAACGGCGCGCGATACAGTCTGTTGGGGATCGTACAGCCACCGATGTCGACCGACTCGTCGAGACTCGGCATCTACGTCGGTTGTGGGCCGGAACGAGGGTAAGTGTAGTGGGGCGAACCGTTTTGTCGACGCCGCGCCACGAATCGCGCATGCGAGTCGTCGTCGCCGGCACCTTCGGCCCCGTCCACGACGGGCACCGCCGCCTGTTCGAAACCGCACTGTGTCACGGCGACGAGGGAGTCCTCGTCGGCGTGACGACCGACGCGATGGCGACCGCGTCGCGCACGCGAGAGGTACCACCTCACGACGAGCGGGTCGCCCGCGTCCGCGAGGAGATCGAACGGCTGAACGAGTGGGATCGTTCCGTCGAGTACCGGCCGCTGGACGACGGGGAGGGCTTTGCGGTGACCGAACCCGACGTGGACGCGCTCGTCGTCTCGCCCGAGACAGCCCACGAACTGGCCGATATCAACGAAGCGCGCCGCGAACGCGGGTTCGGGCCCATCGAAGGGATCGTCGCGCCCTACGTCCTGGCCGACGACGGCGAGCGTATCTCCTCGACCCGCATCGTCGCCGGCGAGATCGACGAACACGGACGGCTAGCAGACGAATAAACCGCGGAGTTCGGGACTTCGGATGCGATGAGTACGGGGACACCGAAAGCCCTCGGCACGCTAGCGGGGCCTGTGCCGGATATCCTCACTTCGTTCGGATAGTGCCGACGCAGGCCCCGCTACCGCACCTCGCCCTTTCATCCACCAGGCATGTAGACGGCTGAACGAGCTACGTCCTGGCGGATGAAAGGGCGGGCGTGGCTCCGGGAACCCCGGCGTTCGCAAGAGCGCAGCTTTTGCGCAGCCCATCAGAAGTCTTCGACTTCTGAGGACGAAGCAAGCACGCGAGTACAGCGAGCGCGCGCAGCGAGCCGCGGGACTGGAGCCACGTGAGGGCTTTCGGTGTCTACACCTCTGCGCTGCTGTTTTCTCGAACGCCTGCATCTCCCGGGCGAAACATCTACTCCTTTTAATCCCGGGCTTCTTGAGACGCAGTAAGAACGATGTCAGACAGCGAAAGCGGGTACGATCCCGGCGAGATCGAACCCAAGTGGCAGGGCGAGTGGGCGGATGCGGACGTGTTCCGCACCCCGGACGACGCGACCGACCCCGAGTACGTGCTGGCGATGTTCCCGTACACTTCCGGGAACCTCCACATGGGCCACGTCCGCAACTACACGATCACGGACGCCTACTCACGATATCAGCGCATGCAGGGCGAGGACGTGCTCCACCCGATGGGGTGGGACTCGTTCGGTCTGCCCGCCGAGAACGCCGCCGAGGAACGGGACACCAGTCCCGAGGAGTGGACCCGTCAGTGTATCGAGCGGATGAAAGGAGAGATGCGGGACATGGGCTTCGGATACGACTGGGACCGCGAAGTCACCACCTGCGACCCCGACTACTACCGCTGGAACCAGTGGCTGTTCAAGCGCTTCCGCGAGGAAGGCCTGGTCGAGCGCAAGGACTCGGAGGTCAACTGGTGTCCCTCCTGCGAGACCGTCCTCGCGGACGAGCAGGTCGAGGGCGACGCCGAACTGTGCTGGCGCTGTGACACGCCCGTCACCCAGCGCGACCTCGACCAGTGGTTCCTGACGATCACCGACTACGCCGACGAACTCGTCGACGCCATCGGCGACCTAGAGGGGTGGCCCGAGAGCGTCCGCGCCATGCAGCGGGACTGGATCGGCCGCCAGCACGGCGCGACCGTTCCCTTCGAGGTCTCCGGCTACGGCGAGGTCGAGATCTTCACGACCCGCCTCGACACGATCCACGGCGCGACGTTCTTCGCGGTCGCGCCGGACACCGACATCGCGCGGGAGCTGGCCGAGGAAGACGAGGACGTGGCTCACTTCATCGAGGAGGTGGCCGACCCCGACGGCGACGAACCCAACGGCGTCGCTACGGACCTCACTGCCACGAACCCCGCGACGGGCGAGGAGATTCCCGTCTTCGTCGCGGACTTCGTCCTCTCGGACGTGGGGACGGGCGCACTGATGGCGGTACCCGCCCACGACGAGCGCGACCACGCCTTCGCGACGAAGAAGGACGTGCCGATCGAGCCGGTCGTCAAGCCCGCGAGCGGAGACGTACCGGACGTCGAGGACGCGGCGTACACCGAAGACGGAGTGCTCGTTAACTCCGGTGAGTACGACGGCCTCACCAGCGCCGACGCCCGGAGCGCGCTCGAAGACGACCTGCCCGGCGCGCGCCACGACAAGCAGTTCCGCCTCCGGGACTGGGGGATCTCCCGGCAGCGCTACTGGGGCACCCCGATCCCGATGGTCCACTGCGAGGACTGCGGCGCGGTGCCGGTGCCCGACGAGGACCTGCCCGTCGAGTTACCTGAATTCGTCCAGACGACGGGTAATCCGCTGGACGAGGTCGACGAGTTCGTCAACACGACCTGTCCCGAGTGTAGCGGCGACGCCCGCCGCGAGACGGACACGATGGACACCTTCGTCGACTCCTCGTGGTACTTCCTGCGCTACACCTCGCCGGACCTCGACGACGCTCCCTTCGACACCGAGCGGGCCGACGAGTGGATGCCAGTCGACCAGTACGTCGGCGGCATCGAGCACGCCGTGATGCACCTGCTGTACGCCCGCTTCGTCACCAAGGCCATCGCGGATCTGGACCTGCTCTCTCACCGCGAACCGTTCCAGAACCTCGTCACGCAGGGGATGGTCCAGCTAGAGGGCGAGAAGATGTCCAAGTCGAAGGGCAACGTCGTCTCCCCGCAGAACATCGTCGACGAGTACGGGGCCGACACCGCGCGCCTGTTCATGATGCAGGCCGCCCGTCCCGAGCGGGACTTCGACTGGAAGGACGACGGCGTCAAGTCCAGCCACCGCTTCCTCCGACGGCTGTACGACGCCGTCGAGGCCCACGTCGCGGACCCGCCCGAGGGCGAGGCCGGCGACGTGACCGCCTACGTCGAACGCGAGATCGACCGGGTGACCGCCATCGCACAGGAGAGCTACGAGCACCTCACGTTCACCGAGGCGCTGCGCGAGACCCGAGAACTGCTCTCGCTGCTCGATCGCTACGCCGAGGCGACCGAGCCCCACGGCGACACCGTCGAGGAGGCCCTGTCGACGATCGTGCGCCTGCTCGCGCCCGTCGCGCCCCACGTGACCGAGGAGCTGTGGAGTGCGCTCGGTCACGACGGCTTCGTCACCGAGGCCGACTGGCCCACCTTCGAGGGCGACCTCGACCGGATCGAACTCGAACGGAGCCTCGTCGAGGACACCCGCGAGGACGTGCGCCAGATCGTCGACGTGGCCGACATCGAGGACCCGAGCCACGTCGAGATCGCCGTCGCCCCCGAGTGGAAGTTCGAGGCCCACGAGATCGCACGGAACTTCGACGGCGGCAACTTAGTCGGCGAGATCATGGGCGACGAGCGATTCCGCGGGAAGGACGGCGCGCCCGACTACGCCAAGGACCTGCAGGCCGACCTGCAGACGCTGACCGCGACGCTCGATCCCGCCACCGAGGTCGAAGTGCTGGCGCGGGCCCGCTGGCTGATCGAAGCCGAGTTCGATGCCGAGGTGACGGTTCGAGCGGGCGAGGACGCCGCCGCCGATCTGGCCCGGAAAGCGGAGCCGGGACGACCGGCGATCCAGATAGAGTAGGAGGAGCGCGGCGACCAGCAGGAGCCGCGGTCCTCCGAATGGACGAGCGGGAGTGAGCGCAGCGAACGACACGCGAGTAAGCGGTATCGACCGCAGGGAACGGTCGCCGAACGAGCGAACGGCGAGCCCTGCGAGCCGTGAGCAGATTCGAATCGAGCGCCATTGGCGGGCTGATTTTTCGACTGTCGGGTCATCGCTTAAGTACTCGGACCTACTAACAAGTTAGGTATGGAACCGGACGAGGTGGCACACGGTGGTCGTGGGACGGATCGACTCGTCACCGACGGCGGTGTCGAGACCGCTGACGGACAGACGCTCCCCGAACAGTACACGGGGATCGTCGACGCGCTGGAAGACGGTCTCTACGTGCTCGATGCGGACGGCCGGTTCACCTTCGCAAACGAGGCAATGACGGAGCTGACGGGGTACGACATCGAGGAGCTACGCGGCCAGTCGATGGCAGTGATCAAGGACCCCGACGCCGCCGACCTGACCGAGCAGGCCCTCGCGGAACTGCGAGCGGGCGAGCGCGAGACGCTCGACCGGACGGTCGATCTGACGATCCAGCCCGAGTGTGGTGAGCCGATCACCTGCGAAGAGCAGATGACCGCGCTGTTCGAAGACGAGACGTTTCAAGGTGTGGTCGGCGTGGTGCGGGACGTATCCGACCGGCGTCGGCGTCGGGAACTCATCTCCCGACTGCAGGAGACCTCTCGGGCGCTCATGCAGGCCCCGAGTCGGGAGTCGGTCGCCGACATCGTCACCAGTGCGGCCAGGGAGGTGCTTGGCTTCGAGTTGAGTACGGTGCGGCTGTACGACGCCGAGGAGCGCGTGTTGCGGCCGACGGCGACCACCGACGCGGTCGACGAGCGGATGGTCGAACGGCCGGTGTACGACCTCGACGAGGGGCAACCCGGGACGGTCTTTGCCTCCGGTGAGCCGGCGGTGTACGACGACGTACGGACCATCAAAGACTCAGACACCGACTTCGGGCCGGTCCGGTCGGCGATGTACTTCCCCATCGGCGTCCACGGGACGTTGAGCGTCGCCTCGACGAAAGTGGGGGCGTTCGACGACAACGACCGACAGGTGGCGGCGCTGCTGGCGATCAACGCCGCGGCGGCGTGTAACCGCGCCAAGCGCGAACAGGAGGTTCGCGAGGCCCGCGAGCGCATCGAGACGATCCTCGAACGCATCAACGGCCTGATCCAGAACACCGTCGAGGTGCTAGTCGAAGCCACGACGCGCGAGCAGGTCGAGGCCGGCGTCTGCGAGCAACTGGTCGGCGCGGACCCCTACACCTTCGCGTGGCTGGGGCGACCGGACGTGCGCGCCGAGACGATCAGCGCCCGCGAGTGGCACGGCGACGCACCGATCGACGTGCGCGACGTGGCAGAACCGCTCGACAGCGACACGCCGGGCGCGCAGGCGCTGGCCGACGGCGACCCGACGGTGCTGGAAGGGGCGGGGCTGGCCGAGGCCGGCGGCTGGCTCGGCGAGGCCCACGAGAACGGCGTGCGCTCGGTGATGGCGATTCCCCTCTCCTACACCGATTCGAACTACGGCGTGCTGTACGTCTGTGCCGACCGGACCGACGCGTTCGACCAGCGCGAGAAGATCGTGTTGCAGGCACTCGGTCGTGCGGTCGCCAACGGCATCAACGCCATCGAGAGCGGGCGCATCCTCAGCGCCAACAAGGTGATCGAACTCGAGTTCACGGTCGACGATCGGGACCTTCTGCTATCGAAACTGTCGGGTCGTGCCGGCGGCGAGATCGCGTCGGCCGGCACCGTCACGCAGGAGGACGGCTCCCTGCGGCTCTATCTCACGACCGAGGGCGCGGACACCGAGGAGGTGCTCGCCGTCCTCGACGGCGAGGAGACGGTTCGAGAGGCCAGTTGCGTCGCCGAACACGACGGCGAGGCGCTGTTCGACGTGACCGTCACCGACTCGCTAATCGCGACGCTGGTCGACCACGGCGCGGTCCCCAAGTCGATCGTCAGCGAGAACGGCATCGCCCGCTACGCCATCGAACTCCCCTACGAGGCCGAAGCCCGCGAGGTGTTCGGGCTCGTCGAGGACAACTACCAATCGACGGATCTGGTGGGGTATCACGAGCACGAACGCCCGGTCCAGACCCAACAGGAGTTCCGCGCCGCGCTGGCCGAGCGCTTCACCGACCGCCAGGAGACCGCGCTGCGGACGGCGTATCTGGGCGGCTTCTTCGAGTGGCCCCGCGAGGTTGACGGCGACGAACTCGCCGACGGCATGGACATCTCACGGCCCACATACCACCAGCACCTCCGGGCCGCCCAGCACAAGGTGTTCGAAGAACTGTTCGAGAGTGGCTACTAGATCTTCGACGTGCCTGGCAGGTAGTGTTCAGATACGACATCGGATCACGTCTGCCCGTGGCACCGAAAGCTCTCGGCCCGCTCCGGGATTCTGTGTGGGATATTCTCCCTTTGGTCGAATAGCGCCCACGCAGAACACCGGACCACGCCTCGCCCTTTCATCCGTCAGGATTTAGACAGTGACAGAGCCGAATCCTGGCGGATGAAAGGGCGAACGTCGTGAGGGCTTTCGGTGCTTCACTGTTCTCACACTCGGACTCTTATCTGAACACCACCGCCCCCCATGCTAGTCGCCGGTCGCGCCCGATTCTGACGTGGCCCCTTCGGCCGCCGCTGGCGCGAGCGCCGTCGCGACGGCCTGGTAGGACTCGGCGACGCTGCTGTCGGGCGCTTCCGTGACGACCGGTTCGTTGCCGACGACGGCCGCCTCGGGGACGGTTCCCAGCAGCGGCAGGTCCATCCGCTCTGCCACGTCGTCACCGTCGGCGGCCGTGGCCCGCGTCGCGACCACGCCTTCGAGGTGGCCGTCGACTTTCCGGGCGAGTTCGCCGGTCTTGCCGGCGTCGGTGACGGCCGTCTCGTCGGGCGTCGTCACCAGCACGACCCCGTCGGTCGCCGCGAAGGGAATCATCGACTCGTGGGTCAGCCCCGCGCCGGTGTCGACGAGAACGACCTCGAAGCGCCGTTCGAGTTCCCGCACGACCGGCCGGAGCTTGCCCGGTTCGGCGGCCTCGTAGCGGTCGATCCCCGGATCGCCCGGCAGCACCGCGAGGCCGTCGACCGTCGTCAGCGCGTCCTCGACCGTCGCTTCCTCGGCCAGTACGTCGTGTAGCGACGGTTCGTGTTCGACCTCGAGCACCGCGCCGAGGTTCGTCATCGCCAGGTCGGCGTCGACCGCGACCACGTCGTGCCCCCCAGCACGAAGCGCCGTGGCGACGTTGACCGTCGTCGTCGTCTTGCCGACTCCTCCTTTCCCGCCCGCGAACGTGTAGCTGTGACCCCGCATAACGATCGTTCACACTCACTCGGAGCGGAAAAATCCCTGTGCCGGTGTCTGACGCCCGTCTTGCCGAAACTGTCGGAACGCTAATCTGTGAACGAGTGACGCAACGGGCTTTTGGCTGTCCACACCGAATCGGTGTCCATGACTGCCGTCGAGACCAAACTCGACGCCGCACGCGCCGATCTGGCCGAGCGCGACGGCGTCCTGATCGCCTTCTCCGGCGGTGTCGACTCCAGTGTCGTCGCCGCCATCGCCCACGACGCCCTCGGGGACGACGCCGTGGCCTGTACCGCCAAGAGCGAGACGCTGCCCGAGGCCGAACTGGTCGACGCCAACCGCGTCGCCGACGAGATCGGCATCCGCCACCAGATCGTCGAGTTCAGCGAACTCGACAGCGAGGCGTTCATCCAGAACGACGACGAGCGCTGTTATCACTGCCGGTCGATGCGCCTCTCGGCGATGTACGACGAGGCCCGCCGCCTCGACATCGACATCGTCTGTGACGGCACCAACGCCTCCGACCCCGGTGAGGGCCACCGGCCCGGCCTCCGCGCGGTCGAGGAACTCGACGCCTACTCGCCGCTGCTGGAACACGACATCACCAAGGAGGAAGTCCGTGAAATCGCCCGCGAGTACGACCTCTCGGTGGCCGACAAGCCCTCGATGGCCTGCCTCTCCTCGCGGATCCCGACCGGCCTCGAAGTGACCGAGGACCGTCTCTCCCGCGTCGAGAAGGCCGAACGCCTCCTGCGGACGTGGGGCTTCGAGCAGTTCCGCGTGCGGGACCACGACGGCCTGGCCCGCATCGAAGTGGGCGAAGACGAGATGGAGGTGGCCCTCGACCCGGACTTCGTTCGGGCCGCGCGCGATCACATCGCCGATCTGGGCTTCGACCACGTGACCCTGGATCTGCACGGCTACCAGACCGGCAGCGTCAGTCCGGCCAACGAGGAACAGGACGAGGAGGCCGTCGTCGACGACGTGTTCGGCGCGGAGTATCCGACCGGATAGGGAAGTCGGCCGTCGTCGAGCGTAATTAGTTCTTCCAACCGCTCAGCGACTGCTCGACTGCCGAGTGGTGACTGTCGCGGAGAGAGAACGGATCACGGCTAGCTGGTCTCAGACACGGAGCGTGTCGACGCTGGTGCCCGCTTCGAAGCCCCTCGAAGGGACGTGTCGGCTCGATAGCGCGGGATCAGGCCTCGTCGGCCGTCGCCTCGTCAGTTGTCCCGTCGCCCCCGCGCCAGCGCAGCACGGCGACGAACAGTTCGTACAGGACGATCAGTCCGACCGCGACCAGCCCGGCCTGTGCCGGGGGCAGCGCGAGGTTCTCGGCTGCGATCACCAGCGTCGGGTCGGGGCTGCCGAAGTAGCCGACGACGGCCGCGCCCAGCCAGATCGGGATACGAGCGTCGTCGACGGCCAGCCGAAGCTTCAGCGCGCGCCGGGAGCGCCCGAAGCGCCGGAGCAGGAGCGCGCCGATCTCGAACAGCGCGATCAGGGCCCCGCCGAGGATCGCGGGCGTGGCGATCGGGCCGCCGGTGTTTGCGAGTGCCTCGGTCACCTGTGGCGGGAGCGCGTCGTAGTAGCCCGGCGGGATCGGGCCGCTACTGGCGATGTACCCGCCCAGCGCCGCGGCGACGTAGGCCAGCGGTCGGGCGTCGGCGGCCTCCTCGGCGGTCGGGATCGGCGACCCGGTGCCGGTCCAGCGCAGCAGGGTGAGCGTTCCCTCGAAGAGGATGATCATCGTCACGGCGACGATCAGCGGTGCCATCCCGGTCGGGTCCGGGCTGAACACGAACGCGACGGCCGCGAAGCCACCCCAGAAGTAGAGGCGGCGGTCCTCCATCCACTGACGGCTCGTGACGCCCATCATGATCGCCAACATTACGAGCAGCGGGATCTGGAAGATCAGCGCGAAAAAGCCCAACATTAGGACGATGAGGTTGAACGTCTCGGTCAGGCTGAAGGCGGTCACCGCCGCCTGTTCGCTGTACTGCGTGAAATAGGCAAACAGCGAGGGCAGGACGGCGAAGTACGCGAAGCCGACGCCGGTGACCGCGAGCACCACGCTCGTCGGGACCGCGGCGAGGTAGTAGCGTCGCTCTCGCGGGTAGAGACCGGGCCGCATGAACCGGTAGGTCTGGTAGACCCCCACCGGGAGCGCGACGATCAGCCCCACTAGCGTCGACACTTTCAGCCGGGCCAGCACCAGCGACAGGGGGTGATAGACCCGCGGGCTCACCTCGCAGTTCGGGCCGGGGCAGGCCGCCGCGTCGCCCAGGAACGAGTACCACAGGAAGTTGATCAGGTTGTCCGCGTAGAACACGACGATCCCGGCGACGCCGAACATCACGAGACCGACCGCCAGCAGCCGTAACGCCATCTCCTCGACGTGCTCGGTCAGGGGCATCTCCTCGTCGTCGGGCGCTGTCGCCGGTTCCACGTCGGAGTCGTAGCCGCGCTGTTCGGTCGGGCTCGGGCGCGCCGTCGCACTCGCCGCCCCGCCCTTGGGCGCGCCACCGGCACCGTCTTTCGGTGTCCCGCTGGCCTCGCTCTCTGGCTCGCTGGCGTCGTCGGCCGGTCGGTCGGACGGGCCTTTCGACCGGTTGACCTCTCGGTGTGTCGCCTTCGCCTTCTCCATCTGGTTACGCCGCGCGGCCGGTTCGAGGTCTTCGTCGTCGACCGTCTCGTCATCCGAGCTGTCGCCCGTCGCCTCTGCGGTCGACTCCTCGGGCGCACTCGTGTCGCCGGTCGATTCCTCGTCAACGACGTTCTCGGGCGGATGTTCCTCCCACCAGTCCTCGGGGTCGTCGTCGACGACCGATTCGGGGTCGCGGTCGTACTGCTCGTCGACCTCGTCGCTCGTCGGCGGCGACCACGGTGTGTCGTCGTCCTCGACGCCGCCGAGGCTGTCGTCGTCCTCGTCGTCGACCGCATCGTCGTCGTCATCGGAGTGGCCGCTCGTGGCCGCCTCCTCGGGACTGCGGTGGCGTTTGCCGTCCCCGCTGTCGTCCGCACCATCGGCAGCCGCTTCGCTTTCGTCGTTCGCTTTCGCGTCGGCGGCGGTCGACGACGGGACCTGCTGGTCCTCGGTCGAATCGTCCGGATTCGACTCGGTCGGCGCCTCGTTCCGGTCGTCGTCGCCGTCGCGGTCGCCCATCTGTCCCCCGTTTGGCTACTCGTTGTTGTAAACTTTCTTTTCGCAGTCCCCGCCCGAGCGTGTGTGCGATGAACAAATTGATAACGGAGAGTCGGCAAGGGTCCGAAAAGATGTCCACGGGCCTCGACCAGGATACGATGCGGTCGCTCCAGAGCGGTCGAGAGACGATGGGCTCGATGCTTCGCACCGCACAGAAGCACCTCCAGAAGGTGTTCATCGTCTGGGTCGTCGGGCTCGTCGCGACGATCTACGCCCTCCAGGAGTTCCTGTGGGACCGGCTGAAGGCCGATCTGATCGAACGGACGGCCGAGGAGGCCAACATCGTCGCCATCACTCCTTTCGACGTGATCCTCTTACAGGTAAAAATCGGAGCCGTCATCGGAATCTTGCTCGCGCTCCCGGTGCTGATCTACTACAGCCGCGACGCGTTGCGAGCACGGGGGTACTGGCCTGCCGACAAGGTCCCCCTCTGGAAGCTCTGGACGATTCTGCTCGTCAGTGCCGCGCTGTTCGTCGGTGGCGTCCTCTACGCCTATCAGCTGTTCTTCCCGCTGATGTTCGACTTCCTCGCGGAAAACGCGGCCAACGCCGGCTTTCGGCCGGACTACTCGATCGTCAAGTGGGTCGGGTTCGTCGCCTTGCTCGGTCTCTCCTTCGGTCTCGCCGCGCAGTTGCCGCTGTTGATGAGTACGCTCAGCTACACCGGCATCGTTCCCTACGAGACGTTCCGCGACCGCTGGCGGGTCGCCGTCGTCCTCATCTTCGGGTTCGGCGCGCTGTTCTCGCCGCCGGACCCGTTCACGCAGGTGATGTGGGCGACGCCGCTGGTCGGTCTGTACGTCGTCAGCCTCGGGATTTCGAAGGCGCTGGTACTGACCAAACGGGCCGGCGAGGAGGTCAGTGCGGTCGCGGTCGCTCGCGCCCGGTGGAACAAGCTGGCGGCTGCCGCGCTGGTCGCCGGCGCACTGGTCTATCTCGTCCTCACGACCGCCGCGTTCCAGTACGTCCAGACCGCCGCCGAACTGTTCCCGTCGAGTCGACTCACCGGCGACATCGCTCGGCCCGACCTGCTGGGGCTTGGCACCGAGCAGACCGCCCTCGCCATCGCGGCGGTCGTCGGCATTCTCGCGGCCGTCCTCGTCCTCTACTACTACATGATTCAGGCGCTGGACGTGGCCGCCGCCGAGGCCGGTAACTTCGGCGACCCGACGGCCATCGACATCGAGCCCCTGAGCGCCGGCGCGGTCCGAAGCGCGCCCGTCGAGCGGTTCCAGGAGATGCCCGAGAACGAGGCGCTGGAACTCGCCCAGTCGGCGATGGACGACGACGACCACGAGAAAGCGCAGGCGATCCTCGACCGCTGGGACTTCGCACAGGACACGATGGAAGGCGACGGCGAGGGCGGCGAGGACGCCGAGGGCGAAGAAGAGGAGGGCAACGTCGTCACCTCGACCACGGCGGGGATGTTCAACGCCTTCACCGAAGAGGAGACTACCGAGGACGACATCGGCGGCTACTACCACGACATCGCCTTCATCCTGGACTCGCTGACCTCGAAGGCCATCTGGTTCGTCGGCATCTTCATGGTGGTCTCCAGTGCGGCCTTCCTGTTCCTCTACTCGGGCGGCATCGGCGACATCCGCAACATCTTCGTCGGCAACCTCCCGGCGTCGATGCAGGCCGACGTGACCTTCGTCAACCTCCACCCCGTCGAGCACCTCATCTTCATCGTGAAGTTCTCGGCGATTCTGGGCGCGGTCGCGGTGATCCCGCTGATCATCTACTTCGCCTGGCCGGCCCTCGAACAACGGGGCATCGTCGGGGGCCAGCGCAGCGTCATCGGTCTCTGGAGCGGGACCGTCATCGTCTCGCTGATCGGTGGGACGTTCTTCGGCTTCATCTACGTCGCACCCACCGTGATCTCGTGGCTCGCCTACGACGTGCTCCAGGCCCAGATGATCATCTCCTACCGGGTCGCCAAGTTCGGGTGGCTGGTGCTTGCCCTGACCGTCGGGATCGGCCTGCTGTTCGAGATTCCCGTGACAATGTTGCTGTTCCATCGGGGCAACATCGTCACCTTCCAGGCGATCCAGGACCGCTGGCGCACCGTCACGCTGGGCGTGTTCGTCGCCAGCGCGCTGTTCTCGCCGAAAGGCATCTTCACCATGTTCATCGTCGCGGTGCCGGTGACCATCGCCTTCCTCGTCGGTCTGGGCGCGCTGTGGTTGTACACGCTCGGGGGCCGGCGCTCATCGAAAGGTGCCGAACCGGCCGACTGACGGAGCCGTCGCCGTCGCTGCGTGGGCGACGACTGCGGACCCGGATCCCGATGGCTTATCTTCGCCGACCGACACTGTGAGCACATGCCAAAGATCAGCGTCGAAGTGCCGGCCGAACTGCTGGAGGACCTTGACAAGCACGTCGGCGACGAGGGGAAGTTCGTCAACCGTAGCGAGGCGATCCGGGCGTCGGTGCGCAAGACCCTCGATATCCTGGACGAGATCGACGAGCGCGAGGGGCGGCTGGACGACGAGTACTGATGGCTTCTGAACTGGAGAAGATGGTCCGGGGCGAGCAGTACGACCCCAGCGATCCCGAGCTGGTCGCTGCCCGCGAGCGCGCCCGAGAGTTGGCTCGCGAGTACAACCGCACGCGACGCGAGGAGACGGAGCGACGCGAAGACCTCCTCGCCGACCTGTTGGGCTCGGTCGGGAGCGCAGAGGTCTTCGCCCCGATCTACTGTGATTACGGCTGCAACGTCCACGTCGGTGAGGACTTCTTCGCGAGTTTCGACTGCGTCTTCCTTGACGTGTGTGAGATCGAGTTCGGCGACGGCTGCATGCTCGGCCCGGGCGTCCACGTCTACACCGCGACCCACCCCATCGACGCCGAGGCACGCGCCAGCGGCCTGGAATCGGGAATCCCCGTGACCGTCGGCGACCAGGTCTGGATCGGCGGCCGGTCGGTGCTCACGCCCGGCGTCACGGTCGGCGACCGGAGCGTCGTCGGCGCTGGCTCGGTCGTCGTCGACGACGTGCCCGACGACGTGGTCGTGGCCGGCAACCCCGCCCGCGTGGTGAAAGAACTGGACCCGAACTGATCCAGTCTAGGCTTCGAAGCGCTTTTGCCGACCCCGGGGATACGGTCGGGCATGGCTCTCGATCGGGAGACGGTCATGCAAATCAGCCTGTCGACCGTCGCCGTCCTGCTGTTTATCGCCGGTTCGGTCTTCGTGAGTATGAACTACGAGGCGAACGGCACGCTCTCCCAGCAGGGCGGTGTCGCACTCGTCGGCGTGATCGCCAGCTTCATCGTGTTGATGCTCGCTGCTGGCCTCTGGCTCGAACGCCAGGAGTTCTAGGCTTCGCTCTCCTCTTCGCCGCCGTCGCGCCAGTCCTCGATCTCGTCGTCGTCGGTCTCGTCCAGTCGGTGCTCGTAGTAGTTCAGCGGGTGTGACTCGTTGATCTCGTCCTCGCAGATGTCGTCTTTCCCCTGACAGTCGCCGTAGGACTGCATCGTCGCACACGCGGGCGTGGAGTACTCCGTTGGACTGGTGTCCCCGCGGATGTGATCGACCTGATAGCGCGTCGCCTCCTCGCCGAAGCCGGGATTGACCTGAAATAGCTCGACGATCTCGTCGGTCGTCATCCCGATACTGGTGAGGAAGGCCGCCAGCGCGAATCGCGAGTGGTGTTCGAGATGCTCGCCCTTCTGGACGGCGTCGAGCAAGTGCTGCATGCACGGCGGGAACAGATCGGGGACGACGGTGTCGATCTCGCGGGTGAGGTCTAGCTCCGACAGCGTCGTGTGGAGCGCCTCGACTTCCTCGTCGAGTTCGTCGGCGATGGCGTCGGGCACGTCGAAGGGCAGGCCGTCGTCGATCCGGTGGCGGATGGCCTGCTTGAGCAGGACGTGTAGCTCCTCGGTCGTCACCGGGACCTGGCCGTCCGTGAGCGTGCGATTGACGAGTCGCCACTCGTCGCCCCACTGGTCGGCCGCCAGTTCGAGGTAGGTGCCCACGTCGATCCGGTAGCCCTCGCCCGTCTCGTGAACCGCCGACGTGAGATCGAACTCCGAGAGCAGGGCCCGCATCGACAGCGACTCGCTGTCGCCGTAGCTGAACTCCTCGTCGGCGGTGAACGCCGCGACGAACCGCTCGCGGGCCGACTCGGCCTCGGCCTGTGCGTACTTGCGCGTACACACCGGCGTATCGACGAGCGACACCAGCACCCGCGCGACGGGATAGGACAACAGTTCCACGCGCGTGCGGCGGTGTGGCTCGCCGACGCTGCCGTCGGTGATCGCCCACTGGACGCGCTCGACGGCGCGCTCGACGACGACCTCGTCGGTGGCGACGACCTGGCCCAGATCGACGGCCGCCGCCTCGACGGCGTCGCGAGCGGACTGCAAGAACGGGTAGCGCGCGTGCAGTGGCTTCATCGCCCCACCCTATCACGCCGGGGCGAATAAATTCGGTGGTCGACTCCTTGGCGGCAGTGGCCAGATAGGCAGCTACGTTTTCTTCACTGCGGACACCGAAAGCCCTCGGCTCGCTAGCCCGATCTGTGTCGGATATCCTCCCTGCGGTCGAATAGTGCCGCCGCAGATTGGGCTACCGCGCCTCGCTCTTTCATCCGCCAGGCTGGTAGCTCGTGTCACCAGCGATGCCCTGGCGGATGAAAGGGCGAGCGTAGTTGCGGGAACCCGGACCCCGCAAGCACCGCAACGTTGTGAGGAGCGCAGCGGTGGTCCCGGGACCGCAACTTCGCGAGGGCTTTCGGTGTCTTCTTCCGCTCGCTGGCGATCCCTTATTTCAACACGACTCTCCCCAGCCGTCCCAACGTTGAAGCGAATCCGGGCCACGCCACTACGTAGTGCCCTGTCCGACCTGTGAACTCCCGCCCGAACTCTGTGTCTGTGGCGACCTGGACAGCGACGGCTATCCGGGCGTGGCCGTCACCGTGGTTGGGCGTGCCGACGGCGTCGAGACGGTCATCTGGGGCTTCGGTCCGAACGACCCCGCGCTCGACGAGTTCGCCGACGACCTCGAAACCCTGCTCCGAGCAGACGCGACCGTCACCGAGGGTCGGATCGCCGTCGCCGGCGACCACGTGGCGGCGGCCGAGGCCGCCGTCGAGGAGCGGGACCTGCCGCTGCGGGACACCGACGAACTGCCGCCGGCGCTGTGCCAGACCGAACCCGACGCACCCGACGAGATCAGAGTCGTGACGGCCGGCGCGCCGGCCGACGGGGAGTGGTACGGGGCCACCTACAACTGCGGCCCGGAGCGGGCCGCTGCCTATCTCCTCGTCGACGACCGGCGGACCCGACGGGCCGCTGCATCGGCCCTGGCTTCGTGGGGTTCGGGCCCACCACGGTATCTCGCGCACGCGCTCGACGACCCGGACGAGCAGGTGCGACACGACGCCGTTCGGGCCACCGCTGGCCGCCTCAAGCGCGAGGGGTCGGTCGAGAACCCGACTGCGCTGGCCGGGCCGCTGGCCGACGCCCTCGACGCGCCCGAGGCCGTTCGCCTGCGAGCATTGCAGGCGCTGGCGCATCTGTTCGAACACCACGCCGACGCGGTCGACGCCGACCGGGTCCGCCCGCCGATCGTCGACTGCCTCGACCAGCGCCCCCGACTCCGCCGTGTCGCGGCGCTCGCACTGGGGTATCTCGGCGACGAACAGGCCACCGACGCGCTCGAAGACTTGCGAGCACGCGCCGACGAGGGGATGGCGAGCTACAACCGGGCACAATTTGCACTCGGCCGGATCGAGGACTGATACGGACAGTTGTAGTTCTTTACCGGATCGGCCGCACGAGGGCGTGCGGCCGACCGGGAAAACGTCTACAACTGTCCGTATGACTCACGGGTCGCTCTGTGACCTCGCGACACGCAGACTCTCGTTAGTCTTCGAACCGGTCTTCCAGTTCCCGAATCACCTGCTCGGTCTCGCCGCCGTCGCTGCGCACTGCGCGTTTGTACTCGGTGTACTCGTCGCGCGACAGTTCGACCGTTCTGGTCTCGCCCCGGTGTTTCAACGCCACCTGAACGGTGCCGTGGGGGTTGTTGCGGACCCGGTAGCTGGCGATGGCGGTGAACACGAACCAGAAGGCCACCGCTCCGCCGAGGAAGTAGACGACCGTCGTCGGAAACGCCAGCGAGTTCGCCGTCCCGGTCCACTGGCCGGGGTAGGCCCGACTGAACAGGCCGACGCCGACGACACAGAGCACGGTGCCGGCGAGCACGCCCAGCCGTTCCCGGCGGGTCGCGGGGAGGACGACGACGACGGCCGCAAGCGACGCCGGCACGCCCAGTCCCGCCAGCACGCCGGCGACCGACTGGGCTGCCGTCGTCGTCTCCGCGCCGAACAGCGACGACAGCGGCGTCGTCACGACGAGGATGCCGGCCACGATAGCGACCACGCCGGCCGCCAGCAGCGCGACCCCGGCGTAGACGCGTCTCGGGTCGCGCCCGTTCCACCGCGAGCCATCGTAGGCGTCGCCGAGACTCTCCATAGGTTCCGTGTCGTGAGCCGGCTACAAAAGGGTCCGTCAGACGTTCGCAAGACGGACTCCAGCCGTCTCTTCCCCGACGACCGCTGGCGTCAGTCGCTCGGGTGTGGGCCTGCCTCTGGCGACCGCCGCTGTCCGGGACCGGTTCCGTGGCCGTTTATATCCTTCCGCGCGTCCGGCCGATCAATGACCGGTCCAGCGGTCGCGTTCTTCGCTCTCGTCGCCCTCGCGGGCGGCGTGTTGCTCGCCGGCATCGTCTACTACTGGACCGAGGGCGGGGCCGCACCCGTTCGCACGCGACACGGGCTGACACCGCTCCGGTCGGCGGTTGCGGTCGTCGTCGGGCTGGCCGTCTCGGGACTGGTCGTCGCAGCGGTCGCCGTCGATCTGTCGACCGTCCTCGTCGGTCGTCGCCCCGTCCTCCGGGTCGGGATCTGGGTGGTCCTCGTCGTCGGTGGCTGCGAGGCGCTCACCGGGGCCTACGGCTTCGCGCGGCGGTGGCGTTCGTTCCGGCCGGACGCCATCGTGCCGACCGGAGCCGTCACCGACGGGGCGGTCACCGTCACCGGCACCGTCACGGACGCGGAAACCGGGTCCGCGCCGGTCACCGGCCGCACCGCGGCGTGCTGGTCGTGGACCGTCTCGGTCACCGGTCCCGGCCTTCGGAACCCCAGCGAGGACGATCACCACGGCACTGTCGACGGCGGGACCGGCGGCGTGCCGTTCGCCGTCGACGACGGGACGGGACCGCTACGGGTCGACCCGGTCGGGGCGACCCTCGACCTCGTCGACGAGCGATCGGTGACTGTCGAGTCCGAACGTGATCGTCCTACCGGCTTCGCTAACCCGGCCCCGGACACCGAGCGCGACTACGCCGACCGTCCCCGGGAGTACGCCGAATCGGTGCTACAGCCCGGTTCGACCGTGACCGTCCGGGGGCGTCTCACCGACGAGGATGGGACGCCGACGCTCGGTGGCTCCGAGACGGTGGTCGTCGCCGGCCGTCCCGAGCGGATCACCGCGCGGTATCGCCGCCGTGCCATCGGCTACGCTATCGCTGGCGTCGTCGGGGTGGCCGTCGGCGTCGTCGGACTGGTCTGGAGTGTCGGCGGCCTCTGATACGGACGGCTCTGGTTGCTCGTCAGTCGGAGAGAAGAACCGGGCAGCTTACTCGCTCTGGATCCGGGGCGCGAGCATGTAGGTGACCGAGCCGTGGCCCTCGGCGAAGTCGAAGTGCATCTTGACCGGGAACTCGTCGCCCAGTTCCATCCGCACCTCGGCGTCTTTCGGGATGGCCTTGTTCATGTTCTTCAGGTAGTCCAGCGAGAACAGCGAGTGGGCGTCGCCCGGCGTGAGATCGATCAAGTCCTCGGTGTCGAGTTCGAGGTGCACGTCGTCGGTGTCGCCCTCCGCGTCGACGTAGAACAGTTCGTCGGTGGCGTCGACGCCCAGCGCGATGTGGTCGGACACCATGTCCGCGGCCGTCACGGCCCGGTCGATGTCCTTGCCCTCGATGACGACGTGGGCCGCCAGATCGAGGTCGGGCAGGTCTGGTTCCTGGCGGATCGAGTCGGGGTCGATCAGCGCGAGGGTGTACTCGAGACCGTCGATGGCGATGTGGAGTTTGCGCGTCTCCTCGTCGAGTTCGAGGTGGACGAGCTGTCCCTTGTCGGCCATGCCGGCGATGTCTTCGAGCCGGGAGAGATTGACGCCGATGAGGCCGCCGTCGGTCTCGTAGGACTCGAACGCCGCGGCGTCGAGTTCGAGGTCGACCATCCCGACGTTGGCGGGATCGACGGCGCGGATTTCGAGGCCTTCCTCGTTCAGGTGGATCTTGCACTCGTCCACCAGCACGCTCACGGAGTCGAGTGTCGCCTGGAGCGTGTCTGCGCTCACGATGGCGTTGAACATCTTGAAACCGGCTACGCCCCCATCCGTTAAAAAAGAAGCTATTCCCCGCGTGCGCGTAGGCGACTTTGACCACCGGTATCGCTGGGATCGGCGGGACGCCACGCCGGCGTCGCCGGCCGTCTAGTCCTGCAACGCGTCGAAGACGACGTTGAGTCGGCCGGCGTCGCCGGTGATCAGTCGATCGGAACCGAACAGCCTGACTGTCAGCCCGATCACGATCGCCGCGAAGCCGATCTCGTAGGCGATGCCGGCCAGCACCGTCGTCGTCCCGCCGAAGGCCAGTTCCATCGGCGCGATCACCGGGTGTGTCGATGGGATAGCGTAGAACGCCGCCTGCAGCGGGAGCGCCATCGAGGACACGTCGAAGAAGTTGACGATCATCGGCGGTGCCAGCATCAGGAACGAGAGCGGCATCAGCAGCGACTGGGCCCCGCGGCTGTCGTTGGCGAACACGCCCAGACACAGCGCCAGCGCGAGCATGTCGACGATCGCGAGCAACAGCGAGACGCCGACCAGCGCGTAGTCGAGGCCGCTCAGCTGTGCGATCGCAGCGCCGCCGCTGTCCCTGACGAGGTAGAGCACGCCGATGTAGAACCCCGCCAGGCCGGCGCTGAGGATCGCGCTGGCCCCGAGTTTCGCGCCGACGATTGTCCGGCGCTGGACCGGCAAGGTCAGCAGCGTTTCGAGGGTGCCGTTCTCCTTCTCGCTGCCCATGCTGTTGACGACGAGTGTCCCGGCCCCGAAGACGGCGAGTGAGATGACGAACCCGAGGAAGAAGAAGCGCTGACCGACCGACCCAGACAGCGCACCCGGGGAGGCCTCGACCTGCGTGCCCTGTACGAAGGTCGTGTGGCTGCTGGTCGTCGGGTGCAGCGCCGCGGGCGAGGCCCCCGTGACGTTCGTGGTGATGTTCTCGTCGATAGCCCCGAGCAGGGCGTCGGCCTTGGCCGACTGTGTGCCGCTAGTGACCGACACCTGCTGGAGCGACGAGTAGATCCGCACGTCGGCCTGCTGGCCCGATCCGATCCGATCACTGAAGTTCTCGGGGAAGACGAACAGCAGTCGCGCCGGCCCGCCTTCGAGGAGTTCGACGCTCTGCTGGCGAGTCAGGGAGGTCTCGTAGGCGGTGACGTTCGCCCGCTGCCTGAGCGTCTCGTTCGCGATGCCGGCGTAGGCCCCGCCGTCGTTGTCGACGACGGCGACGACCGGTTTCTGGGCCGCGGCCTCCTCGGCTGCGCCCCCGCCCTGGATGACGAGGACGAAAAAGAGCGGCATCAACAATAGCGGGATGATGTACTGCGGGCGGGCCAGTTCGCGCAGTTCCTTCCGCAGCAGTTGCCAGAACGCGCTCATCGTGTCGCCTCCAGGAACGCGTCTTCGAGGTTCTCGGCGTCGTACCGCTCACAGAGCCCGTCGGGCGAACCGACTGCGACGATCTCGCCCTCGTTGAGCAGCGCCACGCGGTCACAGAGGTACGACACTTCGAGCATGTCGTGGCTCGACAGGAGCACGCCCCGCTCGTCGTCGGGGTACTCCTTGATCGTCTCGCGAACCCGGCGGGCGTTTCGCACGTCCAGCCCCGTCGTCACCTCGTCCAAGATCGCCAGTCGTGGCTCGGTCATCAGCGCGCTGGCGACCAGCAGTTTCCGGGTCATCCCCGTGGAGTACTCGCCCGTCTCGTCGTCGAGGCGCTCGCCCAGGTCGGCGATCTCGACGCCCCGCTGGACGTATGCCTCGGGATCGTCGGCGAAGAAGCCCGCGACGAACTCCAGATACTGCCGGCCGGTCATGTTCTCGTAGGCCCCGGCCTCTGCGGGGAGATACCGGATCGACGAGCGGACGGCGTTGGGATCGTCGGCCACGTCGTGGTCGTAGACGGAGACGGTGCCGCCGTCGTGTTCCAGCAGCGTCGCCAGGATCCGCAGCGTCGTCGTCTTGCCCGCGCCGTTGGGGCCGACCAGCCCGAATATCTCGTCGGTTCCGACGGTGAAGGTGACGCCGTCGAGCGCCTGCACGTCGCCGTAGGATCGGGTGAGACCGTCGATCCTGACTGGCTCACTCGCGGAACTCACGGTCGGCACCCCCACCGTGTCGCGGGACTTGTACTGGGTGATACGTCGCGTCGGCGGCCGGTTTCGCTCATCAATCCACCGTACAGTACCTGTATATAAAGCACTACAGCCACGATTTCAGAGCCAGAAACTGCGGTCCGGTTGGCCTATCGCACTGTTCGAACGGTTCGGTGCGAACGCCGGTGTGGGCGACGGTGGGCTGGGCGGCGGTGATGGGGTGGCAGACGAACCCGCGACCAGTGGTGACTGACGGTCAGATCTCGGGCTCGAACACCTCGTGGTTGGCCTCGCCTTCCCGCATGATCACTCCCAGCAGCCCCTTGCGGGCGACCCGGGAGAGGGCGTGGTCGACCAGCTTGATCGGACCGGGCACCTCGGCGTGCAGCGTCGTGATCGCACACGAACCCGGCTGGACCGGCGTCGTCTGGACGAACCGGTTGGGCTCGCTGGCGATCGCGCCCTGTTGCCACACCTCGTCCCAGACGGAGCCGATCGGGTGGAAACTGGAGGTGAGGTTCGGTCCCCCGGTGACGAAGTACACCCGAGCGGTGTCGCCCACGTCCATGCTTGGCGCGCCGTAGCCGTCGGGCGTGATGGCGTACTTCTCGCCGTTCATGAGGACGTAGGTCGGTTCCTCGGCCGCCATCGCTTCCATGTCGAAGTCGTGGTGCCCCTCCTCGCCGGCCTCGCCCGTGGTGTACAGTTCGTGCTGGCCGAAGTAGAACTCGTGGTCCACTTCGGGCAGGCCGTCTTCGGGCTCGACGAGGATCATGCCGAACATCCCCGAGGAGATGTGCATGTCCATGTTCGGGACCGCACAGTGGTAGATGAAGCTCCCGGGGTAGGTCGCCTTGAACCGGAAGGTCTCGGTCTCGCCGGGTGCGACCATCGACGCCTCCGCGCCTCCGCCCGGCCCGCGCACCGCGTGCAGGTCGATGTTGTGAGGCATCGAGTTCGACTCCTCGTTGGTGACGGTCATCTCGACGGTGTCGCCCCTGCGGACCCGGATCATCGGTCCCGGGATCTGGTCCTCGAATGCCATGTACGTGTAGGTGACACCGGGCTCGATCTCGGCGACCAGCTCTTTCGTGGTCAGCTCGACCTCGTGGGTCGTCGGCGAATCCCGGTCGATCGGGTCGGGGATGTCGGTCGGGTCGGCGGCGATACGGTCGACGTCGGTCGATTTGGCCTGGTTCATGCTTGGCTCCTGTGGGCTCACGCGTTCGGTGGTCGATGCCTCGGTCGCCTGCTCGGCGCTGGGGGAGCTACACCCCGCGAGGGCGGCGGTCCCGCCGACGCCGAGTGCCTTGAGCACGCGTCGACGGGTCGCCAGTGGAATGGATGACATTGGATTGCCTCCGACAGCTGTGCGTTGCCACCACACCACTATATAAAAGAGAGCGGCGTTTCACGGTGCAGGAACGACCCGAACTGGTTCGGTTGTCCGAGTAAAGGCGTGACTGTGCCCGATCAGAGATTGTGTCGGTCGCACACCCTCGTCGTACCCGCGCTTCGAGCGTTGACTATCCCCATCGAGACGCTATTTCAGGTCTTCGGGTCGGTTCACGTCCAGCAGGCTCTCCGCCGCCCCCAGTTCCGAAAGCGTCGCGTCGTCGAGTTCGAGCGCGTCGAGGCGGTCGAACGCCGCCCGGAGCGACGACTCGCCCGCCGCGAGTGCAGCGTCGACGGCTGCTCGCGCCGCTTCCGTTCGCAGTACCGACTGCGTGGGCTGGCGGTAGCCGTCGGGTGCCGGCACGACCGCGTCGTACCCGTCGAGTCGCTCGATCATCGCCGCGAGAAAGCCAGGGTCGACAGAGGGCATGTCGCAGGCAACGACGACGGTGACAGGCGCGTCGACTGCCGACAGCGCCGTTCCGAGGCCCGCCAGCGGCCCGGCGTCCTCGACCGGGTCGAGCGCGAACGCGACGGGCACGTCGCGCCCGGCGAGCGCGTCGGCGAACCCCTCGCGCTGGTCTTGTCGGCAGTTGACGACGACGGCGTCGACGACGCTCCCGAGGCGGTCGACCACCCGCCGGACCATCGGCGTGCCGTCGACCGGTACGAGGGCTTTGTCCCGTTCGCCGTACCGGGTCGAGTAGCCGCCTGCGAGGACGACACCTGCTGTCTCTGGCATCGCCCGGACTTGACCGGCCAGTACCAAGGCCCTGCCCCTTCGTTCGTCTGCACCACGTCTTTATATCTGGGTGAAATACATTCACTAAAGCAGTCATGTCGGTCAGGCGTCGTTTGTCCTGTATGGCCGAAATTCGCACCGTACGGAACGCTTATTCGTCGGATTCGCCCACTATAGGTAGATGACTGCCGTGGAGTCGTCCGCTCTCCCGGTTCAGGTGCTCGCGATCGAATCGCCCAGCGAGGGGTCGACCGTCTCCGAGCAGCTACTGGCGGCGGACATCGACCTCTCGATCCGAACCGTCCCCGACGTTGCGGCTGCTCGCTTGGCCCTCTCGGAGTCTCACGTCGACTGCGTGCTGTGTCACCACGATCCACCGCGGATCGACGGGGTCGAGGCGCTGACGACGCTTCGGGAGGTCGACCCGACGCTGCCGGTCCTGTTTGCGACCACCGCCGCGGGGATCGACGAGGCGATCAGCGCCGGCCCGACGGACGTGGTCCAGTTGACCGACGGACGGCTTCACCCCGGTGTCGCGACAAACCGGATCGCCTCGATCGTCTCCGAATCGCGGGCCCGCGGCAAGTACGAGCAGATCTTCGAGCAGGCCTCGGACGGCATCGTGATCCACGACCCCGAGACCGGCGACGTGCTCGAAGCCAACCGCCGGTTTCACGAGCTGCTGTCCTACGATCCCGAGGGCGACCCGCCGTCGATCGGTGATATCGTCTCCGGCGTCGAGGCCTACACCGAAGCGACCGCGCGGGAGCTGATCGCCGAGGTCGGGGCCGAAGGACCGCGGACGGTCGAGTGGCTCGCCGAGACGGCCGACGGGGCCCACCGCTGGACCGAGACCACTCTCAAACCGGCTCGGATCGCGGGCGAGGATCGCGTCCTCTCGTTCGTCCGCGACGTGACCGACCGCAAGGCAAACGAGCAGTTGCTCCGGGACCGCGAGCAACAGCTGCAGGCCGTCTTCGAGCACCCCGCTTCCTTCGTCGCCGTGCTGGACGACTCGGGGCGAGTGGTCCGTGCGAACGAACCGGCGCTGTCGACGGTCGGCGCGAGCGCGGCCGAGGTCGAGGGCATCCCCTTCTCCGAGACGCCGTGGTGGGACGAGCAGACCCGCGAGCGGGTGCGGGCGGCCGTCGAGCGGGCGGTCGCGGGTGAGACGCCCCACCTCTACGCCGCCATCGCCGCCGAGGACCCGCGCCAGTTCGACTTGCGTTTCGAGCCGATACGGGACGAGGACGGAATCGACTCGATCGTCGTCGTCGGCTACGACATCACCGAACGCGACCGGCGCGAGCGCGACCTCCGGGAGAACCGCCGGATGCTCCAGCGCCTCCACGAGATCACCTCCAGCCCGGATCGGGAGTTCGAGGAGCAGGTGTCGGACCTGCTGGCCTTTGGCTCCGAGCAACTCGATCTGTCGATCGGATTCCTCTCGCGGATCGACCGGGACGACGGGACCTTCGAGGTCGTCACCGCCTGCGGGGACCACGACCTGCTGACGGCGGGTGCCCAGGCCCCGCTCTCGGAGACCTACTGCCGGCGCACCGTCGCGGCCGACACCGAAACGCCGGTCGCGATCCCGGACGCCGCGGCCGCCGGGATCACCGACAGTCCCGAGTACGAGCTGTTCGGCCTCGACAGCTACATCGGCGACGACATCGTCGTCGACGGCGAGCTGTACGGGACGCTGTGCTTCGCCGACGAGATGGCCCGGGAACGGACCTTCTCCGACAGCGAGCGACGGCTGCTGGACATCATGGCCCAGTGGCTCCGTCAGGAACTGAGCAACCGCGAGTACCGTCGCGAACTGGAGGCGACGCGGGACCGAATCGAACGGACTCTCGAACGGGTCGACGACGCCTTCTTCGCGGTCGATCGGGACTGGCGCGTCACGTACGTCAACGAGACCGGCGCGGCGGTGCTCCGGGACATCATGGCCGACCCCGACGACGACCCGCTGCTGGGGCGACACCTCTGGGAGCTGGTCCCTGACGCGGTCGACACGACGTTCTACGAGGAGTACCACGAGGCCTTCGAGACCCAGGAACCGGTCGCGTTCGAGTCCCACTACGAACCCACTGACACCTGGTTCCAGGTGCGGGCCTACCCGGACGACGACGGGCTCTCGATCTACTTCACCGACGTGACCGAGCGCAAGGAGCGCGAGCGGACCATCGACGACCTGTTGAACGTCACTCGCACGTTCCACCGGGCCGGCGACACCGACGCCCTCGTCAACGCGGTCTTAGACGCCGCGAAAGTGTTCGATCACCCGTATCGATCGGTCCGGCTCCACGACCCCGAGACCGGGACCCTGCCGCCAACGCGGTTCTCGGCTGCGGCCCGCGCGGAGATCCCCGACGAGCCCGTGTACGACGACGACGAGCGCGTCATCGGCGAGGCCTTCCAGTCGGGCGAGCCGGTCGTCGTCGACGACGTGGCCGCCGAGACCGACTACGACTACGGACCGGTCGGGTCGATGCTGGTCGTCCCGCTGGGCGAGCACGGGACACTGGCGATCGGGGCCGACGAGCCGGGAGCCTTCGACCACGAGGACGCCGTGTTGGTCGAACTGCTCGGCCTCTCGGCGACTGCCGCGCTCGACCGACTCGAACGCGAGCGCGAGACCCGCCAGCTCCGCCGGATCATCGATCACGTCGACGAGATGGGGTTCCTGCTCGACGACGACGGGCACTTCTCTTTCGTCACAGCCCCCCTCGCGGAGTACCTCGGCCTCGACCGGGAGACCCTCGTCGGCACGCCCCTCGCCGACGTGTTGATCGAGGCCGACGCCACGCGCTCGGAGACGCTGCTCGAACGGGCCCTGACCGACGGACCGGTCGACGCCGAGGTCGAGGTCAAGACCGCCGTTGGCCGCCAGCGCCCGGTCCGACTGGAACTGTCGGCCACCCGCGAGAGCGACGCCGGCGCCGAGGTCGCCGGTGTCGTCACCGACATCAGCGAACTCACCGAGACCCGGGGCACGCTGGCCATGGAGCGCGAGCGGTTCAGCGAACTGTTCGAGAACGTCCCCGACCCCATCGCCGAGGTGACCTTCGAGGGCGACGACCCAGTCGTCGAGTACATCAACCCGGCGTTCCGCGACGTGTTCGGCTACGACGACACCACCCTGCGAGGGGAGAACCTCAACGACTTCATCGTCCCGGCCGACGAACACGGGGCCGCGCAGGCCCTCGACGAACGATTGCGAACGGGCGGCCACGCGAGCCGGGAAGTCAGACGGACGACACCCGAGGGTCGCCGCGACTTCCTGCTGCGGGCGATCCCCTACGAGCGGGGCGACCAGGCGTACGGCTTCGTCGTCTACACCGACATCACCGAACAGAAGGAACGGGAACGCTACTTCCAGGTGCTCAACCGCGTCCTGCGGCACAACCTCCGCAACGACATGACCGTCGTCCTCGGCCTGGCCGAGTACCTCGCCGACGAGGTGGCCGACCCCGAACTCGAAGCGCAGGCCGCCCGGCTCCGCGCGAAGGCCGACACGGTCGCCTCGCTCACCGAGAAGGCAAAGCAGATCGAGGACCTGGTCGGGCGGCGCGACACCGCGGTCGAGACGACCGACCTCGTCCCGCTGCTCACGGACACCGTCGCCGATCTCCGAGCCGCCCACCCCGAGGCCGAGATCACCGTCGACGCCCCCGAGACGGCCCGCGTGAAGTGTTCGGCCGAGATCGAACGAGCGGTCGTCGAACTGGTCGAAAACGCTGTGGAGCACGGCTCGACGCCACGGGTTCGGATCACTGTCGACACCGACTGGCCCGGCGAGATCACGATCGCGGTTCGCGACGACGGTCCCGGCATCCCCGACGAGGAGTGGGAGACCGTCGTCGGCGACGCCGACATCACACAGCTCAATCACGGCACCGGGCTGGGGCTCTGGCTGACCCGCTGGATCGTCGAGTCCTTCGACGGCACGCTCCGGCGCGAGGGGGGCGACGACGGGGCGGCCGTCGTCATCGGCCTCAGAGAATCCGAGGAGTGACACTCCGTATAGACGGCGTCGTCAGGTCGTCGTCACGCTGGAGCGGCCGACGCCTGCGGCAAGTCGGCCGCTACGCCGTACTCGATGGACGCGAGGCTGGCTCGCCAGTAGGTCCGGGTCTCGCTGGGGAGGTTCCACGCCACCCTGCCGCTGGTCGGGACCACGACGCCCGCCCGTTCCTCGTAGTCGTCCCAGTGGCCGGTCCAGCGCGTCCGCTCGTAGCTGCCGTCGTCGAGCAGTCGCGGGCGCTCGCCGACGACGCGCGTGACCAGATCGTCCTCGCCGAAGTAGAATGTCAGCGAGGCCGCCGTGTCGCCGTCCTCGATCGTCGCCCGGGCCGCCCGGTCGTGGATGGGCTCCCACGCGACGCCGTTGCCCGGTGCGAGCGCGGTCGGATACCAGACGGCCTCGGCGAGGTAGCGCATAAGTTCCCCCCGATCAAGTTCGGCCGAGCGCTCCGCGTCGGCGACAGGTATCGTCGAGTAGAGTGTCGCCGTTAGCGACCCCGTCCCGCCCTCGTAGGCGTCGACGACGCGGGTCGGCACGAGCGGGGCGACCGCGATGCTGGCGTCCCAGAGGAACCCCGGCGGGTCGGTCGTGACGTACTGGGTCGCTTCGAGTGGCTTCCACGACGAGTCGGCGTCGCCGAGGCGGAACTGCCCCCGCTGCTCGATGCGGACGGTTTCGATGGTCGGTCGACTCTCGGGACAGACGGTGTCGAGGTAGCGCCGAACGGGCGGGGGCAGGTCGTCGCGGTCGTCGGCTCCGATCTGCTGGTCGGTGCTGACGGCTGGCTCGTCGGCTCCGGCGGTCGGCCGGTCGGCCGCGGTGCCGGCCAGCAGGGCGTCGACGCGACGCTCGACCGCCCGGTCCATTCGGACACTGTTCCGGCGGACGATTGCGACGGCGGCCGCGAGGAGGGCGACGACGGCGGCGAGGACCGCCGCGACGGTTCGGCGGCCCATTACGGCTCGGCCCCCCGTCGCGGGACGGTCACGTGGGTGCGTGCCATGGCTCGGGCTACGCGGCGCTCCCGGAAAAAGCTGCGTCGCTGCGGGGGTCCCAGCAGTTCGCATCAGTTATCCGTCTTCGCGGGCTATCACGGTGCAACTGACCATGTCTGGGAAAGACGACTACTACAACCGAGCGAAGCAAGAGGGGTATCGCGCCCGCTCGGCCTACAAGCTACAGCAACTCGACGAGACCGCCGGCCTGCTGGGCCAGAACCGGACGGTGCTGGATCTGGGCGCCGCACCCGGTGGCTGGCTGCAGGTCGCCGCCGAACGGGTCGGCGACGGCGGCGTCGTGATCGGCGTCGACCGCCAGCGCATCGACGACCTCGACGACCCCGACGCCAAGGTCGAACTGATCCGCGGGGACATGACCGACGACTCGACGAAAGCAGAGGTGCGCGAGGTCGTCGGTGCTGACGGCGACGAGCGACCGGTCGACGCGGTCATCTCCGACCTCGCACCGAACATGACCGGCGAGTACGACCTCGATCACGCCCGCTCGGTCCATCTCGCCCGCCAGGCCTTCGAGGTCGCACGGGACGTGCTGGGGACCGGCGGCGACTTCGCCGTGAAGGTGTTCGACGGCCAGGACCTGGCCGACCTGGAGGCCGACATCGCCGAGGAGTTCGAGTACGTCCGGCAGATCCGCCCCGACGCCTCGCGTGACAGCTCTTCGGAGCTGTATCTCGTCGCCAAGGGCTTTCTCACCGCCCCCGTCCGCGAGGGCGACCGGCTCGAAGTCACCATCGAGGACGTGGGCAGCGAGGGCGACGGCATCGCCAAGGTTGAGGGCTACACGCTGTTCGTCTCCGGGGCCGAGACCGGCGACCAGATCGAAGTCCGGGTCGACGACGTGAAACCGAACTTCGGGTTCGCACAGCCGATCGGCGAGTAGCTCTGGAGTCCCGGAGGCTCACGACAGACGATGTGTCGATACCGGTCAGATCAGTCGGTGCGTAGATGTGCTAGTAATTCGGGTAATTCGTCTTGGTTACTCCTGAAACGGAGTCGGCTCAGTGATGCAGAGAGCAGCCGAGAGCTGAACGCCCTCGGCCCGTTCATCCGCCAGGACCGCACCGCCACAGCACCGAAGCCACAGACCTCACCAACCGATTCCTTCGTTCGTTCCACTCACTCAGTCATCCCTCGCACAATTTCGTCGCGGCACGGAGGCCGCGACAGCGCGCGCCACTGCAGTCTGCTCTGTGTCTCAGTTGTACTGACCAATGAGAAGCATTCGCGCGAACGAGCGGTCCGGAGGACCCGGTCGTTCGCGCGATTCACTCGACCGAGCGCAGCGAGGTCGAGCCTTTTTCACCACTGTCAGAGCAAGCCCTGACAAGCTCTCCTTCACTGCGTTCAGGAGAACCACGTTTTTGCCGCGAGCGGTTCGCGCGGAGTACGAACCCGAGCGGCAAAAAGGTGGTAGGCTACCGACCGATCGTCCCCTGTCGGGTGACCGGTGCGTCGGGGTCGATCAGGAACGCGACGAGGATGGCGTCGTCCTTGGCCGTCACCGTCGCCGTCCCGTCGCCGACGACCAGTGCGCTCTCGGTCTCGTCGAGGGCCTGCCCGTCGATGGTCGCGGCTCCCTCGAACACGTAGACGTAGGCGTCCCGATCTGTCCGTTCCGGTAGCGTGACGCTGTCGCCCGCGTCGAGTCGCAGATCGTACAGGTCCACTTCGTTGCGGACCGTCACGGGGGCGTCCGACCCCTCGGGACCGAACACGCGCCGCCACTCGCCGGCGACCGGGTCGGGGAGCGGTTCGTGCTGGATGTCGGGGTCGAGGTCGAGGCTGTGCGGGCGGACGAAGATCTGGAGCATCCGCAGGGGCGGGTCGTCGGCGTCGGTCCGCTCGGCGTGCCAGAACTCCCGGCCGGCGTTCATCGCCATGACGTGCTCGCTGTCGGTGACGAGGTCGTTGCCCCGCCGGTCGTCGTGGCGCATCACGCCCGCCGGTACCCACGAGACGATCTCCTCGTTACGATGTGGGTGCATCCCGATCAGCGTGTCCGGGTCCATGAACGACTCGACGACGGTCGCCAGCGGACCGTAGCCGTGGTCGTCGTGGGCCGGATGATTGCGGCCGGGGAAGTTGAAGTGAATCCGGAACTTCCCCTGGTTCTGCGAGACGTCCGTCCGCGGGGCCGCGTAGATTTCCGGCGTCGTCTGCTGGCTCATACCGCTCGTTCGCCGTCGAGACACATATGTTGGCGGTGACACCCCTGTCACCCGGGTCGGCGGGTGTCACTGGCCGAGACATTTAGGCCAGTAGAGTACCTACGTTTCGTATGGACACATCGACCAAAACAGCCGTGTCCACCAGCCATGACACTCATCGAACCCTCTAACCAATCGCGGAAGACTGCACTCGCACCGGACCTCCGACGGCTCGACGAGCGGGCCGCTCGCGCCTGGACCGAGGAGATGGCGGTCCGGTCGCTGCCGGGCGCGCGCTACGCCGTCGATTCGGCGAGCGGCGCGACCTACGTCGTCGACGTGCTGGCGGGGACCTGCACCTGCCCGGACCACCAGATCAGGGGCGAGCGCTGCAAGCACGTCCGCCGGGTCGCCATCGAGATCACGTCCCGACGGGTGCCCCCGCCCGGCCGGACGTGGGCGGTCTGTGACGGCTGCGGGACCGAGACGTTCGTGCCCGAGGATGCACCTGGACCACACCTCTGTGGGGCCTGCGGGCTCGAACCGGGCGAGATCGTCCTCGACCGGGAGACCGGCGACCGCCTCGTCGTCGCCCGCGTGACCGACCGACGCGCGAGCGAGGTCCGGATCGACGCCGCCGACAGCACGGTCGCCGCGTATCCGACCAACGAGGGATACCCCACCGACGACCTCGTCGTCGAGGCGACGTATCTGGGCGACGGTGACCGGCGCTACTCGTTCCCGCTCTCGCGACTCCAGCGGACCGACGACGCGGCCATCGTCGCGTGATACCGTCCCACGCGCCCGTGGCCTCCCGAACGGTCCGCCGGACGGGAACCCGTCGCTCGTAAGCGTTTTGGCGACGGCCACAGTAGCCGTTGGCATGGCCGACTGTCCACTCGCGGACGACTGCCCCCAGTTCAGCGAACGCATCGAGGGGATGGGGTGTCAACACTACGGCGACCGCGGTGGTGCCGAGTGGTGTAACCACTACAATCAGCCGATTTCCGATCTGAAGAGCCAGCCGGTCAAACTCGGCGAGGAGGTCGTCGTCGAGGTCGACGACATCCACGAGAGCGGTGCCGGCGTCGGCCGCACCGAGGACGGCTTCATCGTGATGGTCGACGGCCTCCTGCCGCCGGCCAAGGCCCGCGTCAAGATCACCAAGGTCCGCTCGAACCACGCCCGTGCAGACGAGATCGAACGGCTGGAACTCGACGACGAGGACGACGACGAGGAGGCCGACGACGAGGAGAGCGGCTATCAGGGCGAGGACGACGACGAGGACGACGAGCGCCTGGGCAGTCGCGACAACTTCTGGGGCGGATAACGTCCACGCCGGCGGACAGTCCCGTTTGTTCCCGCGCCGTCTCGGTGTATCAGCGCTTTTATTCGCCGCCATCTATCACGGTCGCTCGTGTCTCCCGATCCGTCGCCAGCGGACGACCCGTCCGAGGGTGTCCCCGGGAGCGATGCGACCGGACCGAGTGATGGACAGCCGACGACCGACCCGGTCGAGGCGCGACTCGACGACGCGCTCGAACGGGTGGCCCACGGAGCGACGGTCTCGATTCCGGGCATCCTCTTTCAGCGCGGCGCGACACTCGCCTTCACTGCAGTCCTGACCAACGGGTTCGGTGCCGGCGCGTACGGCGTCTTTGCGGTCGCCCGCCGCTTACAGGAGTTCCTCCTCCGGCTCTCGCTGGGCTTCCAGATGGGGCTGAGTCGCTTCCTCCCCAACGTCGACAGCGACGGCGAGCGCGACGCGCTGCTGACCGTGGCCAGCGCGCTCGTCGTCGGCGTCGCGACGCTGTTCGGCGTCGCGCTGTTCGTCGCCACGCCGGCCATCGTCGACGTGACCGGGCAGGGCGGTCAGTTCGGGACCTTCCTGCGGATCTTCGCGGCCGGGCTCCCGGCGATGGTCTGGTTCTTCACCGTCGGCGAGATGCTCCGTGGGTTCGAGGCAGTCGGCCCTCGAACGCTCACTATGCAGGTGGCCTTCCCGACCGCGCAGTTGCTCGTCGGCGCGGCCGGGGCCGTCGTGTTCGCGGACCTCGTGGCGGTCGCCGTCGGCGTCGTCGTCGTGTCGGGGCTGGTCGGGACCGCCGCAGTCGCGTGGCTCGTCCGCGACCGTGGGGTCCGCCCCCGTCTGCACGCTGACACCGACGACGTGGTGTGGCGTCGCTACCTGCGCTACACCGCGCCCCTGTTCGCCGGCGGGTTCGCGACCGTGATCCAGCGGCTGGGCTTCTACCCGTTGATCGCGCTGTTCCTCTCGGGTGTCGCCGGCGGCGTCTTCGCCGTCGGGACGCTGCTGGGGATGCTCGTGCGCCTCCCGCTCATGGGCATCAATCAGTTCATCCCGCCGGTGGCGGCGGCGCTGCACGAGGACGGCTCGCGGGCCGCGCTCGCTCGGCTCTACCACGTCACGAGCCGGATCGTCCTCGTCGGCGTGACGGCGCTGTCGGTGCCGACGATCGTCTTCCGCGAGAGCGTCATGGGGCTGTTCGGCCCGACGTTCGTCGAGTACGCACCCCTGCTGCCGGGCTTCGTCCTCGCGCAGTACGGCGCGTGCGCCGCCGGTAGCGTCGGCATCCTCCTGATGATGACCGACAATCAGCGGGCGATGCTCGTCGTCAACACCGCGATCACGCTCGTGCTCATCGTGACGGCCGTCCCGCTGACGATCACCTACGGGCTGCCGGGGCTGGTCGCCAGCTACCTCCTGATGCTGACGCTGAACAACGGGCTGGAGGTCGCGGTGCTGTACTATCTGGAGGGGCTCCAGCCGTTCACGCGACTCCACCTGCGACCGCTCGGCGCGGGGGCCGTCATGGCGGCCGTCGTCCTGCTGGCGAAGGCGACGCTACCGGGATGGACCGCACCCGTTCTGGGCACGGCCGTCGGACTCGCCGCCTACGCCGCCGTTCTCAACTGGCTCGGGTTCACGCCGACCGAACGACGGCTGGCGGGGACGCTCGCCGCCCGCTATCGCGAGGTGCTGCCGACCCGCTGAAACGAGCCGTCGAGGCGAACCGTCCCGGTGGCGTTTTTGACCTCGCGGTGCAGGCTCCGGTATGGATCTAGAACTCGACGGTAACGTCGCACTGTGTACCGCAGCGACCAGCGGCCTCGGTCTCGCCAGCGCGACCGCGCTGGCCCGCGAGGGTGCCCACGTCGCCGTCTGTGGCCGTACCGAGTCGCGTCTCGACGACGCACGCGAGCAACTCGAAGCGACCGGCGACGGCGACGTGCTGGCCGTGCAGGCCGACATCACTGATCGGGACCACCTCGAAGCGTTCGTCGAGGAGACGGTCGGGGAACTCGGCGGGATCGACCACGTCGTCACCAGCGCCGGCGGCCCCGCCAGCGGGGACTTTCTCTCGACGACCGAGCGGGAGTGGTACCAGGCCTACGACGTGCTGGTGATGAGTGCCGTCTGGACGACCCGCTTTGCCTACCCCCACCTCAAAGAATCCGACGCCGGCACCGTCGTCAACATCACCTCCCGCTCGGTGCGGGAGGTCATCGACGATCTGGTCCTCTCGAACGCGGTCCGCCGGGCAGTCATCGGCCTGATGAAGACCCAGTCCCGCGAGTTCGCGCCCGAGGTCCGTGTCAACGCCGTCCTCCCCGGCGCGCACGAGACTCCGCGGATCGAGGAACTGATCGAGGACGCCGTCGAACGGGGCGAGTACGACAGCTACGAGGAGGGACTGGCCGAGTGGTCCGACGCCCCGCTGGGGCGGATTGCCGACCCCCGGGAGTGTGGCGACGTGGTCGCGTTCCTCTCCAGTGCGCGGTCGTCCTACGTCACCGGGACGGCACTACCGATCGACGGTGGGTCGATGCGGAGCTAGCCCGCTCGCGAGCGGGTCACCGCCGTTCGGCCTCGTCGATCCCGCCGACAGTCCGGCCCTCGCTGGCGACCGATTGCCAGAGGACGACCCCCAGTGCGGCGACGGCGACGATCGCGGTCACCAGATAACCCGTGCTGCCGACCGCGTAGAGGTCGCCGGGGAAGAAAAACGACATCGCGAGCAGCCCGGCGGCCGAGAAGCCCACGAGTAGCGGGACGACGAACAGCCAGAACTGTCGAGCGATGCCTGCCATACCCTCACGTACAGAGCCGGTTTTGAAGACCTTTTCGTCGCGTTCGACCGCTGAACGGTTCGAATACTAACTGCTACGACCCTGTGGCGGTCGTTGTGTCCCTGTTCTGGCGAGAGCCGATCAAAACGCGTCGTCCTCGCGCAGGCGTGCGACGACCTTGCGGACGCGCTGGCTCTCCTCGACCGGCGCGACCAGCGTCCGGTCGCCGTAGCTCGCGACGACGAGGTCGGAGACGCCGACGAGGCTCACGTGGCCGTCGGTCGCGACGACACTGTCGCTGGCGTCGACCGTGACAGCGTCGCCAAGCACCGCGTTGCCCTCGGCGTCGGTCGGCAGGTGGCGGGCCAGCGCGTCCCACGCCCCCAGATCGTCCCAGTCGAAGTCGGCGGGGACGACCGCCACGTCGTCGGCCCGTTCGAGGACGGCGTAGTCGACGCTGACCGGCTCAACGGCGTCGAAGCCCCGCTCCGGCTCGTCGGCTTCCAGCGCCTCGACCAACCCGGCCAGCGGCGAATCTCGGGCGGCCGACAGCAGCGCCGCAGGCGTCCACGCGAACATCCCGGCGTTCCAGTACCAGCCCCGGTCGACGTACTCGCCGGCGGTCGCCGCGTCGGGTTTCTCACGGAAGCTTGCGACGGTCTCGTAGCCGTCGCCGCCGCTGGTCTCGCGGCGCTCGCCCGGTTCGATGTACCCGTAGCCGGTCTCGGGACGAGTGGGCTCGACGCCCAGCGTCACCAGCCCCCCGGTTTCGACTGCGACCCGTGCCGCTCGCTCGGCGACACCGCTGAACCCCTCGCCGACGACGTGATCACTCGGGAGGACCACGAGCACGCAGTCGCCGATCTGCTCGCGGATTCGATGCGCGCCGTACACCAGCGCCGGCCCGGTGTCCTTCGCTGCTGGTTCGGTGAGAACCGCGGCATCCGGGGCGTGGTCGTGGATTTCGTCGGCGAAGGCCTCGCGGGTGAGGACGTACGTCTCGTCGGCGAAGTCCGCGCGGTCGACGGTCGCCGCGAGGAGAGACTGCTCGCCACCGAAGGACTGGAACTGCTTGGGCCGATCCGAGCGACTGGCGGGGTAGAGACGGGTGCCGGTGCCGCCGGCGAGGATCAGGGCGACGACTGGGGGATCCATAGCCGGGGTTACTGGGGCTGCCCCTCTCAAGGTTTCGCGTCTCGGCCCAGCTTACTCGTGACTGCGAGACGCCGCGCTCCCGTAGGCGGCCTTTTCGACTCGGAACGGACCGTATACCCTTGACCGATCCCCTCCTCTCGTCGAGTGTCGACGGCGCGGTGGTAGTGTAGCGGAACACGTGGCCCATCCACGGCCAAGCCGAAGGTTCGAGTCCTTCCCGCCGCATTCTTCGTGCGAACTGTGTCCGTAGTCGTCACGGGAACAGGACTAGCGGTCACGGCACACGGAGTCTCGAACAGGAACTGAAAGCCCTCGCCACGCTCGCGTATTCTGTGCTGGATATCCTCACTCCGTTCGGATAGTGCCCGCGCAGAATACGCGACCGCGCCTCGCCCTTTCATCCGCCAAGGACCGCACAGTACTGCGCCATAGGACAGCACCGTTCCACACGCCTCCCCAGCCGATTCGTTCCCTCGGGTCACTCATCCCTCGCACAGTGTTGTCGCTCGACGGCGCTCACGTGTCGCTTCGCTCCCGTTCACATCGTGGTTCTCACTTCGTTCCGAACCACGCGACGAGCGACAGTGCGCGCCACATCATTGCTGTGAGCATTCGCGCGAACGAGCGGTCCGTCAGGACCCGGCAGTTCGCGCGATTCACCGGATGCGACCGGAGGGAGCATCCGGCTTTTTTCGCCCACGTTTTCGCGCGAGTAGTGCGGGACCTCCGGTCCCGCATACCATGCGAACGGGCCTTCGGCCCGTGAGCAGACGGTGCGCGTCAGCGCACTCGAAGCCGAAAAAGGTGGGTCCTACCAGGTCTCAACACTGCCGTCTTGCACGTCTTCGGCACAGCCCTGGCAGTCGGGGTGGTCCGGGTCGAAGCAGGCGGGGCGGGCCTCGTCGTCGAGGCGGACCGCGCGACGTTCGGCGTGGCGGCGGCAGACGATCCGTGCTTTGCCGTCGTCGTTCTGTGGGAGGTCCGCCAGCGCCGAGCGTTTGGCGTCGGTGTAGGCCTGCTTGGCGTCCTCGATCTGGCGACCGGCCGAGCGCAGCGTCGAGCGCATCAGCTCCCCGAACAGACTCGTCCGGTCGTCGTCGTCGGCCATACCCGTAGTTTTCGCTCGCCACTCAAGAATCTTCTCGCGCCGCCCGCGCTCGCGAGCGGTTTCACTTTCACTCTGGTTGACGAGGGTTTATATGCCGAGGCGACCAATCGTCGGGTGTCTCCCATCGAAAACACGCGGAGACAGAGAAAGCAATGACAGATTTGCATACCCCTGCGACAGAGATTCACGAGCAGTTCGACGACCAGCTAGACGTGAGTGTCGACGAGATCGAGGAGCGTCTGGAGACGCTGGTCAACGAGTACAAGGTGCCACTGAGCGAGGCCCGCCGCAGCGTCGTCAACACGTACTTGGACGACGCCGGCATGGACCGCGATCAGCTCTCGGGTGGTGGCGGTAACGAGGAAGTCGAGATCGCCGACATCGACGCGCCCGAGGAGTGGGTCGACGTGACCGGCAAGGTCGTCGAACTGTGGGATGCCACGGCCGACGCCGTCGCACAGGTCGGCCTGCTGGGCGACGAGACCGGGACGATCAAGTTCACCAAGTGGTCGAAATCCGACCTTCCCGAGCTAGAGGAGGGCAAGGTGTACAGCCTGCGCAACGTCGTCACCGACGAGTACCAGGGCCGGTTTTCGGTCAAGCTCAACCGGACGACGACCATCGAGGAACTCGACGAGGACCTCGAGGTCGGCGACGACGCCGTCGAGGTCGAGGGCGCGCTGGTCGACATCCAGTCGGGCAGCGGCCTGATCAAGCGCTGCCCCGAGGAGGATTGCACCCGCGTCCTCCAGAACGGGCGCTGTAACGAGCACGGCGAGGTCGAAGGGGAGTTCGACCTCCGCATCAAGGGCGTGCTGGACGACGGCGAGGAAGTGACCGAGGTCATCTTCAACGAGGAGGCGACCGAGGAACTGACCGGCATCTCCCTGGCCCAAGGCAAGGAGATGGCCATGGACGCGCTCGACACGACAGTCGTGGCCGACGAGATGCGCCAGAAGGTGCTGGGCCGGTACTACCGTGTCACCGGCCCGACGCTCGGGCGCTACGTCCTTGCAAACGAACAGGAGCGGCTGGACGGGCCGGTCGATGCCGAAGCGATGCTGATCAAAGCGAGGTCGATCTAGATGGCTGCAACACCCACCCGCGAAGTCGCCCGCCGCGTCTTCGCCCGCGAGTTCAACGACGCGAGTTACACGTTCAAAGAGTCCGACGACGAGCGCGCGCCCGTCTACGTCCTGTTGCCCACGGGCGAGCGAGCAAATCGCGTGTTCCTCGTCGGCACCTTGACCGAGACCGAGGACGTGGGCGAGGACAGCGAGTACTGGCAGGGGCGGGTCGTCGACCCCAACGGCGACACGTTCTTCATGTACGCCGGCCAGTACCAGCCAGACGCCGCCTCGATGCTGCGCGAACTCGAACCGCCGGCCTACGTCGCCGTCGTCGGCAAACCCCGAACTTACGAGACCGACGAGGGCGAGGTCAACGTCTCGGTCCGCCCCGAGTCGATCTCGCGGGTCGACGAGGCGACGCGTGACCGCTGGGTCGTCGAGACCGCCGAGCGAACGCTCGACCGCATTCAGGCCTTCGAGGACGCCGAGGAGGGGGCCGAGATGGACGAGTACGTCCAGATGGCCAACGAGCAGTACGATCTGCCCGTCGAGAACTACCGGCGCAGCGCCGTCGGTGCGCTGGAGAGTCTCGACGAGGTACAGCAAGAGGCACCGCAGGCTGACCAGTAGCCCGGCGACGACGCTACCGGCGGTCGGTTCATTTTCTTTCTCGCCAGCGATAGCCGTGCGAGCGTCTGACAAACGGTTAAGTAGGACGAACTGATAGGGCAACACAACGATGAGCAACAAGAACAAGACCATCTCGTTCCGGGTCAGCCAGGAGAAGTTCGAGACGCTCCGTGGCATCGCGGAGGAACGGGACATCTCGCTCTCTGCGGTCTTCCGGGACTACGTCGACCTGCTCGTCGCCCACGACGGCCAGGTCGAAGTCGTCCCCGAACACGAACTCAACGAGGCGACCAGCACGGAGGAGACGACCGAGAGCTTCCCGCCGAAAGTCGAGGTGCCCAAGAGCTTCGTCCGGGAACACGAACGGCTGGAACTGGAGGCCGACCACCTGCGCGAACAGCTCGAAGAACACAAGCGCTACGTCACCCAACTGCGCCAGCAACTCGACGAACACGATCAGGAGGATATCGTCCAGTTAGAGGACCTCGACGGCGAGGAAGAGGACGACGCCTCCTATCGCATCGGGAGTTTCGACGATCTGGACTGACGCTCCGAACTGATTCGCGCCTGCCGCCGACCGCTCGTCTCAGACGAGTTCGTCTCTGCTCTCTCTGGCCTGTTTTGCCACGTCTGGCTGTCCGTCCACGTCCGCCAGCGCCTCGACCGCTTCCAGCGTGCGGACCGAGTCGTCGAGAAAGGAGAGCACGTCGCCCGGATAGGCGTACAGCATGTACTCGTCGCCCATCACGTCGACGATGGCGTCGGGGCCCAGTCCCTGTGCCCGCAGTTCCAGCAGGTACCGGACGAACTTCTCCTCGGGGCAGCCACAGTGGGGGTTGGCCTGACAGTCACAGTCCAGAAAGTCCTCGGCGAAATCGAGTACCCGGTCCTGGGTGGCGTCGTTGAGCTTCGCCAGCCCCTCGCCCTGAAAGAGGATGTCCAGCGTCGCGCCCTTGAACGCCCCTTTCGGAAAGGAGGTCTCGATCTGGGAGACCAGCTGGCGGTGGTTCTTGATGTAGATTTTGTCCGTGATGGCCACGCTTGGCCCCGTGTACGTGTGTGGCGTGTAAAAGCGTCTCGAAGACCGTACGGAGTCGTAACGTATATGAGTTCCAGCGGGATATCTTAGGATGCCTCATCCGTGTCCGGGTTGGGGTAGTGGCATCCTACAGGCTTGTGGTGCCTGTGAGGCGGGTTCAATTCTCGCACCCGGACTTACACCAGATCACTTACATTATTGTCTACGCGATTGGGCACTGTATATCTTTATTTTCACTGTGAGTGGCCCGGGTATAAGTGCGGTGGCGACGACACTCGTATTCATGTCCGAACATGGCTGTCCGACCTGCGGGAGGGTGTTCGAGAGTCGACGTGGCCTCGGTGTCCATCACAGTCACGCTCACGACGAACACCTGCCGAACCGGACCTGTACAGCCTGTGGAGACGATTTCTACTCCGAGTACGACAAGAAGTACTGTTCCGAGGAGTGCCACGACGAGAGCGTTTCCTACACCGGTTCCGACAACCCGAATTATCGGGATGCGAAAGAAGAGAGTCCCTGTGAAATCTGTGGCACATCGTTCGAGTACTATCCCAGCGAGAAACCGGGGCAGTTCTGTTCGGCGTGCGTCGAGTCGGAGTCGTGGCGCACACCGCTGGACATCGACGGCGAAAACAACCCCCGCTGGAACGGTGGCAAGGTCGCCCTCTCTTGTGATGAATGCGGTGCACAGATCGAACGCCACCCGAGCCAGATCACGGGCGAAGTGACGCTGTGCAGTCGGGAATGCCACGCGTCGTGGCTCTCGGACGCCTTCACCGGCGACGGTCACCCCAACTGGGAGGGCGGCGGTGTCGGGCCGTACGGCAAGGGCTGGAACAGGGTCCGAAAGCGAGCCCTCGAACGCGACGACCACGAGTGTGTCCTGTGTGGGACGACGGCCGAGGAACTGGGCCGAAATCCCGACGTGCATCACATCGTTCCGGTGCGGGCCTTCGTCGAGACGCCGGTGCTCACGGAACGAGACGCCCATACACTCGACAACGTCGTGTCGCTGTGTCCGTCCTGCCACCGGAGAGCGGAGTTCGGGCAGGTCTCGCGCGAGGAACTGCGGTGGCGGGCAGGAATCGCCGCGTCGGGACGCACCGCTCACGTCTGCGGTTCGAAGACGGTCGCTTCGCCTTCGTCGTCGGCCTTGTAGTTCGGATTCGATTTGATGATCGTCAGCGCGGTCATGATGTCCGTCCTCGTCAGCAGGCCCCGGAACTCGTCGTTCTCGTCGAGGACGATCAGACGGCCGACGTTGTTCCCGTCCAGTTCCGTGAGGGCGGTCATCACGTCCTCGTCGGGCGAGACCGCGATGAGTTCGGTGGTCATCACGTCGGCGACTGTGTAGGCGTCGCGTTCGACTTCACGGACGGCGCGGGCGTCTTCCAGCGTCACGAGGCCGACGATCTCGTCGTTGCGTTCGACGGGGTAGCCGGTGTGGCGCTCGCGGAACATCGTCTCGATCAGTTCGCGGACGCTCGTCTTCGGGTCGACCGTCGTCACGCGGTCGGCGTCGGTCATCACGTCCTCGACGGTGATCCCTTCGAACGCGGCGCGCATCACGGTCTGGCGGGATTCGCCGGCCGCGCCGATGTAGATGAAGAAGGCCAGGCCGATCAGGAGTGGATTGAACGGCGGGAAGAGGCCAAAGAGCGCGAGCAGGATCGCGAAGGCCTTCCCGACCTCGGCGGCGATCTCGGTGGCCCGGGCGTAGGGGTTCGAGCGGGCCAGCAGCGCCCGGAGGATGCGCCCGCCGTCCATCGGGAAGCCCGGGAGCATGTTGAACACAGCCAGCGCGACGTTCATCAAGGCGAGATAGCCAAGGACGAAGCGAACGGCTGCGAGCGCCGTCGAGCCACCGGGAACGAGCAAGAATCCGACGAGCGAGACGGTGCCGACGAGGACGCTGACGATGGGGCCGGCCAGCGCGATGAGGAACTCCTGTTTCCAGTCTTCGGGCATCTCGTCTAGCTGTGCGATACCGCCGAACAGCCACAGCGTGATCGACTCGATCGGGTAGCCGTAGCGCATCGCGACAAGTGAGTGGCCCAACTCGTGGAGGACGACGCCGACGAACAGGCCGACGGCGGCCGCGATCCCCAGCACCCACGGGAGCGCGTCGGTGGTCAGCGTGGCCGCGTCGAGGTCCCCGCCGAACTGATTGAGCAACTCGACCGTCGGTTCGACCTGCGTGCCGATGATCCACGCGAACAGCGGCAACACCAGCAGGAAGGTGAGATCCAGCTGGATCGGGATGCCGAAGGCACTGCCGATGCGGAATCGTCGCATACCTCGTGGTAGTCGGGGGAGGGGCTTCAAGCCCCCGACGCTCTCGCTGGTCGGCGGGACCGACCGACTGTTTCGTCGATCGCTTCGAGCGACCCGTCTCATCGCCCCGGCGGTCGTCGCGACCGGCCGGTCGTGGGAGCCGTCACCGTGTCCAGTTCCGTTTCGAGCGAGTGGCGTGACTCGCTACGCGGGGACCGTCTCGTCGTCGACGCTCGTCGTCGATCGCGTGCCCATCGCGGCGGCGAAGCCGTCGCCCCAGAGCCAGCCGACGATGATCAACGCGTAGAAACCGAGGAACACGCCGATCAGGCCGCCCAGCCCTGGAATGATGTTGAGCGCGCCGGAGACGAAGCCCACGACGATGTTCAGCGCGATGACGTACAGCCACGCCACGATGTAGTCCCGGGACGTGATGACGGTCGTGATGACGCCGAAGTCGAAGCCCGCACCGAGGGTCCCCTCTCTCGCGTAGTTGGCGACACCGGCGAAGCCGATGAAGCCGAAGATGATCGCGAGCACCCACCAGACGAAGACGCCACCGATCAGACCGAGTAGCCCGAGGCCCGCCCCCGCGTCGGACCCGGTGAGCAACGCCAGTAGGGACCCACCGACCATCACGGCGAACACGATGGTCGGGATGAGCTGGTAGACGAACGATATCACCGCCGCGACGACCCCCTCTTTGAGCAGTTCGCCCCACTCGTCGAACACCGGCGGCTCGTCGGCCCCCTCCATGCCGGCCCTGAGCGCCCGGACGAGGTAGCCCGTGACGGCGAATATCGGAACGATGAAAAACGAAAACAGCGACGCGATCCCGCCGATCGCCACCGTGATCACCCAGTCGTCCGATTCCATCGGGTACTTCGCCAGTGCTTCGATGTCTACGTTCATGTGAATCGTTGGAACGATCGTCGCACCGATATAAAAACATTTATATAGTTCAGACGGCAGCGCATCACATTTTCTCCGGTCGAACCACTCCGAATCGCTGAAATACCTCTGTCTCGTTCCTTCCGGTGTGTCTCAGCAGGTCGGGCGTGTCGATACGCTGTTCCTCCACGAACACGGCGAGGACTATCGGGTCGTCGTCGAGCGCGACGGCGGGCGCGTGTTCCACGGCATCCTCGAACTCAAGCAGACCGATGCCGGGCCGCGACCACGCCGGCTTCGGATCAAGCAAGGGGCCAGCGAGGACCTTCGCAGCCCGGATCAGTTCGTCGAACTGGCTCGCCGAGCGTCGCGCATCCGCATCTCCGAGCAGACCTCCGGCCACGGTCGCGACGAAATCCGCGCGATGCTCGACGGCTATCAGCTCTCGGCGAAGGTCGTGCGGACCTGTCGGTACTGCGCGTCGAGTGGCCACTACTCGCCGATCACGAGTGAGACGGCCATCGCCGCCGACGACGAGTTCATCTGTCCCGACTGCGCCCGGCAGGAACTGGACCGCGAACTCGCGCTGAACGGTGGCATCACCGGCGACGCACAGGCTCGGCTCGAAGACCTCCTGCTCGAAGTGCAGGATCTCGACCGCATCGAGAACCTGCTTGCGGGTGAACTCGACCCCGACCTGACGAAGTTCGACGAAATTTCCGCGACCGTCGACGACATCGACCTCGTGCCCGTCGACTCGCTCGATCTCCATCCCGGTATCCAGCAGCACCTCGAAGGCCGCTTCGACACGCTGCTGCCGGTCCAGAGCCTCGCCGTCGAGCACGGCGCGACCGACGGCGAGGACCAGCTAGTCGTCTCGGCGACGGCGACCGGGAAGACGCTCATCGGCGAGATGGCAGGCCTCGACCGGGTGCTCAACGGCAAGGGGAAGATGCTGTTTCTCGTTCCCCTCGTCGCGCTGGCCAATCAGAAGTACGAGTCCTTCAAAGAACGCTACGGCGACATGGTCGACGTGTCCCTGCGGGTCGGGTCGAGCCGGATCGACGGCGACGGCAACCGCTTCGACCCCGAGGCCGACGTGATCGTCGGCACCTACGAGGGGATCGACCACGCCCTGCGGACCGGGAAGGATCTGGGCGACATCGGCACCGTCGTCATCGACGAGGTCCACACGCTGGGTGAGGGCGAGCGTGGCCACCGCCTCGACGGCCTGATCTCGCGGCTCAAATATTACTGCGAACAGAACATCGGCCTCGACGGCACGCAGTGGATCTACCTCTCGGCGACGGTCGGCAACGCCAGTGACCTCGCCAAGAAACTCCGGGCCACCCTCGTCGAGTTCGAGGAACGGCCCGTCCCGATCGAACGTCACGTCACCTTCGCCGACAACCAGGAGAAGACTCGCATCGAGAACAAACTCGTCCGGCGGGCCTTCGACACGAAATCCAGCAAGGGGTACCGCGGCCAGACGATCATCTTCACCAACTCCCGGCGGCGCTGTCACGAGATCTCCCGGAAACTGGAGTACGATTCGGCTCCCTATCACGCCGGGCTTGACAACAAGCGCCGCCACCGCGTCGAACAGCAGTTCGCCGATCAGGACCTCGCTGCCGTCGTCACGACGGCCGCCCTCGCCGCGGGGGTCGACTTCCCCGCCTCGCAGGTGATCTTCGACACGCTGGCCATGGGCATCGAGTGGCTCTCGGTCCAGGAGTTCAGTCAGATGCTCGGGCGCGCCGGCCGCCCGGACTACCACGACAAGGGCACGGTGTACCTGCTGGTCGAACCGGACACCTCCTATCACAACAGCATGGAGATGACCGAGGACGAAGTGGCGTTCAAGCTGCTCAAAGGCGAGATGGAGCCCGTGATCACCCAGTACGACGAGGCCGCCGCCGTCGAGGAGACGCTGGCCAACGTCACCGTCGCCGGCGATCAGGCCAAGCGGCTCAACGACCGCATGATCGGCGAGGTCCCGACCAAACACGCACTCGGGAAGCTCCTCCAGTACGAGTTCATCGACGGGCTGGAGCCGACGCCGCTGGGCCGTGCCGTGACGCGATTCTTCCTCGATCCCGACCAGTCGTTCGCGATCCTCGACGCCGTCCGCAAAGGCAAGCATCCATACGAGATCGTCGCCGAGATGGAGCTACGAGAGAACCGCGAATAGCGAGACCGCTCCCGTCGACGAAACGACTGGCGAACCACTGCCCTTTTTGACCGCTGGCTCCCGCCATGCTGACGTGACACTGCCACCCATCACGCCGGGCATGGCCTTCGTCTTCGCTCTGGTCGCAGGGGCGCTCGTTCTCTTTGCGACCGAGCGCGTGCCCGTCGACGTGACCGCCATCGGCGTGATGGTGGCGCTCCTCGTCGTCGAACCGGCGACGACGCTGCTGGTCGATCTCGACGTGCTGGCCGAACCGATCGCCGTCCTCCACACGCCGGGGGACGCCGTCGACCCGGTCTCGGTTGGGCTTTCGGGGTTCGCTTCGTCGGCGACGATCACGGTGCTGGCGATGTTCGTCCTCTCGGCGGGCGTCCAGCGGACCGGCGTCATCCAGATTCTGGGGGCGAAAGTCGCCGCCCTGACCGGCGACAGCGAGACCAAACAGCTCGGTGCGACGGTCGGGATCGTCGGTCCGATCTCGGGGTTTATCAACAACACGGCGGCGGTCGCGATCCTGTTGCCGATGGTGACCGACCTCGCACACAAGGGCAAGACCTCGCCGTCGAAGCTGTTGATCCCCCTCTCTTTCGCTTCGATGTTCGGCGGGATGCTGACGCTGATCGGCACGTCGACGAACATCCTCGCCAGCGAACTCGCCGGCCGCCTCGCGGTCGAAGATCCCGCTCGCTACGGCGCGCTCCACGAATTCGGGATGTTCGAGTTCACGCAACTCGGCGTAATCTTGCTCGTCGTCGGCTCGGTCTACCTGATGACGGTCGGTCGCTGGCTCGTCCCCGAACGCATCAAACCGGAGGGCGACCTCACCCAGGAGTTCGAGATGGCCGACTACCTCACGGAGGTCGAGGTACGCGAAGACTCGCCCCTCGTCGGCCAGACCGTCCAGGAAGCCCTGGAGGAGACCGACTTCGACATCGACCTCGTCCAGTTGATCCGGGACCGCCGGACCTTCCTCGAACCGCTCGGTCCGAAGGTAATCCGGGCCGGCGACGTGTTCGCACTCCGAACCGATCGGGACACGCTCGTCGAGTTGCTCGATGCGGAGGGACTGGACATCGTCCCCGACGTGACCGTCAACGAGGCGGAACTGGAGACGCCCGAGGAGCGCCAGAACCTCGTCGAAGTGGTCGTCGCGCCGGGTTCGTCGCTCGTCGGCGAGTCACTGGCCTCGATGAACTTCCGCCAGCGCTACGACGCGACCGTCCTCGCACTGCGCCGCGGCGGTGAACTGATCCGCCAACGGATGGACCACAGCCGACTCCGCGTCGGCGACACGCTCCTCGTCCAGGGGACCGCCGACAACATCGACCGGCTGAACAACAACCCCAATTTCATCGTCGCCCAGGAGGTCGAACGCCCGGACTTCCGCGAGTCGAAGATCCCCGTCGCCGTCGGCATCGTCGCCGCCGTCGTTGCCGTCGCCGCCGCGACGCCCGTCCCCATCGTCGTCTCCGCACTCGCTGGCGCGCTCGGAATGATCCTCACGGGCTGCCTGCGACCCCCGGAGGTGTACGACGCCGTCCAGTGGGACGTGATCTTCCTGCTGGCCGGCGTCATCCCGCTGGGCCTCGCGCTGGAGGCGACCGGCGGCGCGGAACTGATCGCCGACCTGCTCGTCCTGGCCGCGCCGTCGCTCCCCGCCATCGTCGTGCTGGGCATGATGTACGTCGTCACTGCCCTCCTGACCAACATCATCTCGAACAACGCCAGCGTCGTCCTCATGATCCCCGTCGCCGCCGAGGCCGCGGTCCAACTGAACGCCAACGCCTTCGCGTTCATCCTCGCCGTGACCTTCGCCGCTTCGACGGCCTTCATGACCCCCGTGGGCTACCAGACCAACCTCTTCGTCTACGGTCCCGGAGGGTACCGCTTTACCGACTACGTGAAGGTCGGCGCGCCGCTGCAGGCGATCTTCGCCGTCGTGACGACGCTGGGTATCGCCGCCATCTGGGGCCTGACGCCGTGACACTCCGTGTCGGTGAGCCGACGCAACGAAACCCTTTACTCTCCGACGGGTCCATCTCTGGGTACGGGATCGTGGGTTAGCCTGGTATACTTCGGGCCTTGGGTGCCCGTGACCCCGGTTCAAATCCGGGCGATCCCATCATTGCTGTCGCGAACACACACGTGAGCGACAGTAATTCGACGAGCGCACGGATTTGAACCCTGCCAGTCGCGCGCAACGCAGTGAGCACGTCTGGCTCCGGTTCAAATCCGGGCGATCCCTGTTTTCACTTACTCCCGCACCGCTCGCAACTCCACAGCCCCGTCCTCGGTCACTTCCCACTTCACGCGTCGGTCCTCCAGTTCCAGCAGTTCCACCACGGACTCGGGCACGGTCGTCCGATAGTGCGTTCGGTCGGTGCCGTCGCGGTCCGCGGCGGAAATCTCGGTGAGTGCGGTGATCGTCATACCCTACCCTATCCACGCCATGGACATGAACCGGGCAGACACCGGTAAGCATTGACGCCGTCGGCTCCCATCGCCACCGTCCGACGACCACTTTCACCCCGGAGTACGAACCTTCATGAGCGAGGGCGCACTACCCTGTTTCGACCCAATGGCCACCGGCGTCGACAACACCGAACTCACCGACGCGTTCGAGGAGTTCTACCGCAACTACTACCGCAACGAGATCGGTGAACTCGCCCAGAAGTACCCCAACGATCAGAAGTCGCTGTGGGTCGACTGGCAGGACCTGTATCGGTTCGACCCCGACCTGGCCGACGACGTGCAGAATCGGCCGGACCAGATGCAGGACTACGCCGAGGAGGCACTGCGCCTGTACGACCTGCCGGTGGACGTGAAACTCGGGCAGGCCCACGTTCGCTTTCACAACCTCCCCGAGTCGACGGACATCCGCGAACTTCGCCACGAACACCACAGCACCCTCGTCGCAGTGCAGGGGATCGTCCGCAAGGCCACGGACGTGCGCCCCAAGGTGACCAACGCCGCCTTCGAGTGCCAGCGTTGCGGGACGCTCACGCGCATCCCGCAGGCCGCCGGCGACTTCCAGGAACCCCACGAGTGTCAGGGGTGTGAGCGACAGGGCCCGTTCCGGCTGAATATGGACCAGTCGGAGTTCGTCGACGCCCAGAAGATCCGCGTTCAGGAGTCCCCCGAGGGCCTGCGCGGGGGCGAGACGCCCCAGGCAATCGACGTGAACATCGAGGACGACATCACCGGCGAGGTGACCGCCGGCGACCACGTCCGCGTGACCGGGATCCTCAAACTCGACCAGCAGGGCGACGACCGCAGCAAGTCGCCGATGTTCGACCTCTACATGGAGGGCGTCGATGTCACGATCGAGGACGAGCAGTTCGAGGACATGGACATCACCGACGAGGACAAGAAGGAGATCATCGAACTCTCGAACGAGGACGGTCTCTACGACAAGATGGTCGGGGCCATCGCACCGTCGATCTACGGCTACGAGCGCGAGAAACTCGCGATGATGCTCCAGCTCTTTTCGGGCGTGACGAAGCACCTTCCCGACGAATCTCGAATCCGTGGGGACCTCCATATGCTTCTCATCGGTGATCCGGGTACAGGGAAGAGCCAGATGATATCGTATGTCAAGAACATCGCACCGCGCTCGGTCTACACCTCCGGGAAGGGATCCAGTAGCGCGGGGCTCACGGCGGCGGCGGTGCGAGACGACTTCGGTGACGGCCAGCAGTGGACCCTGGAGGCGGGGGCGCTCGTGCTGGCGGATCTGGGCATCGCGGCGGTGGACGAGCTGGACAAGATGGACGCCGACGACCGGTCGGCGATGCACCAGGCCTTAGAACAGCAGGAGATCTCCATCAACAAGGCCGGCATCAACGCGACCCTGAAATCACGGTGTTCCTTGCTGGGGGCGGCCAACCCCAAGTACGGCCGCTTCGACCAGTTCGAGCCGATCGGCGAGCAGATCGACCTCGAACCGGCGCTGATCTCGCGGTTCGACCTCATCTTCACCGTCACCGACAAGCCCGACGAGGAGGAGGACCGCAACCTGGCGAGTCACATCATCCAGACCAACTACGCCGGGGAGCTACACACCCACCGGACGGAGAACCCGGCCTCCGATTACACCCAGGAGGAAGTCGACGCGGTCACCGACGAGGTCGCGCCGACGATCCAACCGGAACTGCTGCGCAAGTACATCGCGTACGCCAAGACCAACTGCTTCCCGACGATGACCGAAGAAGCCAAGGCCCAGATCGAGGACTTCTACGTCGATCTGCGCGTCCAGGGGACCGACGAGGACGCTGCGGTCCCGGTGACGGCCCGAAAGCTCGAAGCGCTCGTGCGCCTCTCTGAGGCCTCGGCGCGGATTCGACTCTCCGATACCGTCGAGCAGGAGGACGCCGAACGGGCGACCGACATCGCCCGCTACTGCATGGAGCAGATCGGCGTCGACCCCGAGACCGGGGAGTTCGACGCCGACGTGGTCGAGACGGGCACCTCCAAGAGCCAGCGGGACCGCATCCAGAACCTCAAGGGGATCATCGCCGACATCGAAGACGAGTACGACGAGGGCGCGCCGATCGACGTGGTCGTCGAGCGCGCCGAGGAGGTCGGCATCGAGGAGTCCAAGGCCGAACACGAGATCGAGAAACTCAAAACGAAAGGCGAGGTGTACGAGCCCCGCACCGATCACCTGCGGACGACGTAGATGGATCGCATCTCTGCCCTCCGAAACGTCGAGGACGCGCTGGCCCGCTTCGAGGACGGCGAGTGCTCGCTGGCCGACCTCGAAGGCGAGGTTCGCGGAATCTTGCGGACCTACGCGACCGACTTCGACGGCGAATTGCGGGCCTACCGGGCCGAGGGTGGCGACGCCGACGGCGTGATCGTCCTCGCGGCCTCGCGGCCCGACGCTCGCGACCGGATCGCCGACCTCGTCGAGTCGCCCGGCCGCTTCGAAGCGGTGCCGGTCGACGGCTGAGTCGCCGGTTCGCACGAGGGAAAGGGATTTGCCACAGTAGCGTGTGGAGTGTCGATAATGCAGGCCGTGATCGACCGCCTCGACGGTGCAGCGACGATACTGCTGTGTGCGCCGTCCGGTCGGGACGACGGTCTCTGTCGTCACCTGCTGGCCGACGGTGCGGCCGAGGGGCGGACGGTGCTGTGGGTCTCGTTCGATCGATCGGTCGACGAGTGTCTCGGTGCCGTGCCGGCGGTGACCGGGGACCGTGCCGTTCTCGCCGTCGGTGACGCTCCGACACCCGACAGCGAGACGCTCGACGACGTGACCGTCGATGCGGTCTCGACCCGGAGCGACCTGACCGCGCTGGGCATCAAACTGAGCCGATTCCTTTCCTCGACCGACGGTTCGCTCTCGGTGTGTTTCGACTCCGTGACGGCGATGCTCGATCACGTCGCCCTCGACACCGCCTACGAGTTCCTGCACACGGTGACGCGGCAGTGCTTCGCCGAGGGCGCGCGGGTCCACTTCCACCTCGACCCGGCGGCCCACGACGAGCGGACCGTCGCGATCATCACCGCGCTGTGTGACGCCCGTGTCACTCCCGGTGAGACGCCCGAGGTGCGGACACGACCGCCTGCAGTTGAGTAAATTTAAGTCTATACGGTAGCGAATAACGCGCGTGTTTCTCGTGATCACGTACTCGCGGTCGGCCCGGACGTCGCTCCGTAACGTCACCCGTGCCCACGAGGAGACGACCGTTCGACAGTTCGGTCGCGCTGCGGTGTTCGCCGGGACAGCCTTCGGGGCGTTTCAGGCGCTCCGACTCCGGGAGAAACACGGCCGCGACGTGCAGGTAGAGCGCATCGAGCCGTTCGTCCCCGAGGACGTGCCTGTCGGAGTCCGGGACGCCGCGGCGGCCTACGAGGGCCGCGAGACGGCGACGATCCCCTACCGCCAGTTCGCCAGCGGGCGCGACCTCCCGGACCCCGACACCATGCGGGAGCAGGACGTGTGATCGTTCGGGTCGACGACGCCACGTGGTGTGGCGCGGTCGCGGACCTCCGGGACAGCGACGTGTCCGGCCGTGCCGTCGCGGCAGGGGTCCGGGGGGACGACGGGCCCTGTCGCATCCACTGTCGGCCACCTGGCCCGCTGTTCGACCACGTCGGCTACGTCCACGCCGACATGGGCCTGCGCGTTCGGAACGCCCTCGCCGTCGCGGCCCGTTCCCTGGATCTGTCTGCGCCACAGGCGGCCGAAATCGAGCGGTTGCGGGCCGAACGGGACCGACTCTCCGTCGACGAGCAGCCCCAGCGCCGGACGGCCGCACCCGAGGCCGATCCCACCGAACTCCGCGAACGCGTCGCGACACTACGCGGACGCGTGCAGGCGCTCGAAGCCAACGACGAGGACGCGAGCGACGCGCGGGCCGAACTACGGGCGGCGGCCGCGAAACTGTCCGAGAGCCAGACCGCGCGGATCGCTGCCGAGGAGTACCGCGACCAGACTCGCAGCGACCGCGACCGGCGCGAGCGGCGGATGCGTCTCGACGATCGGATCGCGAACCGCGAGCGCGACGCGCGGTCGGCACTGGTCGAACGGGTTCGCGAGCCATACGAGCGCGCCGTGTTCGCGCTTGACCCGACCGCCGACCCGTTCGACGCGCCGCCGGTCGTCGCTGCCCTCGCACTCCTGCGAATCGGGCGACCCCGCGCACCCGTCGTTCTCGCCGTGGACTGGTTCCCCTCGCCGGCAGTCGCCGCTGACTGGATCGGCGGCCCGGTCGTCCGCTGTCCGTCCGATCCGGCCGTTTAAATCCGATGCCGGGACAGCCCCGCCATGGTTACGACCGAGACGAACGCGCGGCGCGAGGACGGGGTCACGCTCGTGACGGTCCGGCTGACCGGCGACGGCGTCGCTCGCCGGGTGCGGGTCGACAACCGCCTCGACGGCCCCGTCTGGCCGCCGCGATGCGAAGGACGACCGGCCACTGGCTGGGACGAGTCGGGCTACGAGGGCGTGGTGCCGGCCGAGGGATGCCTGTCGCTCGGGTACGCCACGCCGGCACCCGCCGAGGGGACGCCGGTCGCGGTCGAGCCGCTGGATGTCGTCCGAGACGGGGAGCCAGCGACCGACGACGACAGCCCGACCGACGTGGTCCAGCGACTCGGTGATCCAGCACCACCACGCGAGGCCGTTCCGCTTCCCGAGATCGACCGACAACGGGCTGGCGACGCCGAGGCCTCGAATGACGACGCACCGTCGTCGACACCGACGGACGGCTCCGACACCGAGGGTGCGACCGAGTCCGAGCACGCACAGCCCTTCGAAACCGAACCGGCCGGCGACGACCAGTGCGACGCGCCGGGCGACGTGTTGACCGACGAGTGGGCGGTCGACCGTGGCGGCGCTGACCGCCCCGCAGATCCGGTTACCGCGTGGATCGACCGCGTCGAGCGGCGCGTCTCGACCGTCGAACGGCTGGACGACGCCGCGTCCATCCCGACGATGGCGGACGTACTGGCAGACGCCGGAGGACTCGACGCCAGCCGACGGACCGTCCGTGCGACCGCGGCCGACCGGCGGCGACTGCTCGCGGTCGCCGACCGAGCACGGCGACTCGCCGACCGAGTCGCTGCGAGCGACCCAGAACTGACGACCATGGAGCGGCTGCGATGATCCTCGCCGTCACCGGTGGGAAAGGCGGTGTCGGCAAGTCGACGGTGGCGTACAACCTCGCGGCCCACCTCGACGGTGTCGTCGTCGACGGCGACCTCGGGATGGCGGACCTGCCGGCGTCCCACGGCCCGGACCTCCACGACGTGCTCGCCGGTCGTGCGGACCCCGTCGAAGCGGTTCGGGAGGACACGCCGGTCGCGCTGCTCCCCTGTGGGCGCACGCTCGCCGGTGCCCGGTCCGGCGACCTCTCGGAGTTCGTTGCGACCGTCGAGGCGGTCGAGCGGGCCTACGGTACCGTCGTCGTCGACTCGCCGGCGGGCCTGCGGGCCGACGTGGGACTGCCGCTGTACGCCGCCGACGCCTGCGTCGTCGTGACGACCCCTGACGAGTCGGCGCTGGCCGATGCGGTCCGAGTCAGGGAACTCGCCCGCGAACTCGACGCCGGTCTCGTCCGCGTGGTCCTGAACCGAACGGCCGACGACGCGGCGGTCGAGTCGGTGACGGAGCTTCTCGGCGCGCCAGTGATCACTGTCCCCGACGACGACGCCGTCGCGCAGGCACAGGCCGCCGGCCAGCCGGTCTGTCGAACGCGCTCGGACTGTGATGCTTGCCGGTCTTTCGAGCGCCTGGCGAGCGCCGTCGACCGCGAACTCGGCCCCCAGCGACGCGTCTCGTAGCTGGCGTCGTTCTGTCCACCCGTAAGTCCAGAAGCAGCGATCAGTCGTCGAGTGCCTGATACGTCGAGCGCAGCGTCACCGGACTCACGCCGGCCACGTCGGCGGCGGTTGCCTGTGTCAGGTCGTAGTCCTGTTCGCGGGCGGCGGTGTAGAGACACGCTGCGGCGACACCACAGGGGTTCTTGCCGGCGACGAGGTTTCGCTCATCGGCCACGTCGGCCAGTTCGGTCGCTCGTCGCTCGATCTCGTGGGGCACATCGAGTTCGCTCGCGAAGCGGGGCAGGTACTCCTGGGGGTCGATCGGCCCGGTCGGCAGCCCGAGTTCGCGGTTGATCGCGTCGTAGGCGACCCTGAGTTCGTCCGCCGACGCCTGTGCGTCGTCGGCGATCTCCTCGACCGTGCGGGCGATCTGGCTCGTTCGACAGGTCGCGTACACGGCTGCGGCGGCGAACCCCTCGATGGACCGGCCCACGAGCAGGTCTGCCTCCTGTGCGGACTCGAAGAGCACACACGCCCGGTCGCGGATCGTCGTCGAGAGCGCCAGCTGGCTGACGAGCCGTCGGATCTCGATGAAGCCGATTCGCTGATTTCGCTCGCGTTTCGAACCGGTCTGTGCGCGGCTGTGCTCGCGGCGGAGTCGCGCCATCTGGCGGCGCTTGCGACCCTTGAGCCGGGTCGACCGGCCGATCTCGGTCGAGAGTCCGCGGTCGTGGCGCGACCGGGTCAGCGGTGCGCCGGTCCGGGCCTTCTCTTCGCTGTCGTCCTCGAAGGAACGCCACTCCGGTCCCCGATCCAGTTGGTCCTCGTCGACGACGAGACCACACTGGGTACACACTGCTTCACGTGCCGATGCGTCGATCGCGCTGTCACATTCGGGACAGCTTCGGAGTTCTACTGACATTGTATTTCGAACTTCGACCGGATGGAATATTTAAAACCGGGCTGTTCGGCGGTCGATCCGCGTATCTCGCCGAATCTCCCCTACCGGTAACCGGTAGGTAGTTCGACGACTGCGACGGCGGCCACGACTGTGATCGGCGAATCGTTTCGACTGTCCGACAGCCTTAAATTACACCAAATGCTTTTAGATTGTAATGGGGCTGTCCGAGATCGCAGCCGGGATCGAGGTGACGACCGAGCAGTGCGACCGGGGTGTCGCATCGGTCGACCGTACGACCGGGACGCTCGCCGAGCGCCTCGACGACGTGGCCGAGCAGCTACCGGCAGAGCCGTCAGCGGCCGCGACGCTACTGGAGGCGTACGCGGCCGGCAAGAGCGTCGGCGACGCCGGGCGTGCGGCCGGACTTGCGCCGACGACGGCAGCCAAGACGCTGCATCGCTGTGGCGAACACGTCTGCCCACTCTCCCCTCGGCAGCGTGACGTGCTCGACGACTGGCTCGACGGGCACCTCTCGCGGCGCGAGGCGGTCGACCTCACCGGTGTGAGCGACCGCGAGTTCGCGCTGGCGACCTACGTCGCGACCCACGAACCGGTCGCCGACGCCCGCGCCGCGCTGGAGGGCGCGCTCACTGACGCCGACGCGACGGCCGACCGGCAGGCGTCGCTTGGCGACGCGGTCGAACAACCGAGCGATCTGGTATAAGAACTGGTCGCTCAGTCGAAGAAGCCTTCTTCGGGGAATTCGAGGTCGAACGAGTAGTCATACAGCCCCTCGACCATCGCCGCGACCGCCGGCGCGAAGTCGGTGTCCGGGTCGATGGCGGTCGGTGTCGTCACGTCGCGCTCGCCGGTTGGCAGTTCGTAGTCGGGATCGGACAGCGCCGTCCCGTCGTCGGAAAAGGTCGCGATCACGCCGTCGGCGTCGAATCCGATATCCACCAGTCGCCCGCGCATCCGCGGGAGGTGGTCGTTCCCGCGTCGAGTGTCCGGCGCGACGAGAATCCGCCGGTCGGCGGCCTGTACGGCCGCGACGGCCTGATTGGCCGCGACGGGCGGCACGTCGACGAGGACGTGGTCGTACTGACTCGCGGCGTGGTCGATGCACGTCTCCAGTCGCTGTGCGGCGTCGGGCGTCTTGGCGCGAGCGAGGCGCTCGAACGGTGCGTAGGCGGGACAGAGCGCCACCTCGCCGGCCAGTTCTGGCCACACCTCGACCAGCGCCTCGGAGAAGCCTGCCTCGTCGACGGCGACGGCGGTGCAGTCCGGTTCCAGCCGACCGTCGACGTAGGTCGACAGCCCCTGCGTTTCGAAGGCGGCGTCGACGACGGCGACCGAGTGGCTACCGCGTGCCAGCGTCGCCGCCGTCTCGACGACCGTGCGCGTCGTGCCGACGCCGCCGGCGACGCCGACGAACGCGAGCGTGTCTGTCATGGTATTCTTCGATCGCTCGCCTCGGAATAAAAATGGTCGGACTCCACTCGTATCGGACGCCGCTTACGTCGGACGCCGCTTGCGCGGCACTTCGAGCGCGCCGGGCTACACGTCGATGGCGGCCTCGATCTCGTCGAGGTCCGCGTCCGAGAGGTCGGGCCGCGACCCGAACATCGAGTGGATCGGCCCGCCGCCGTCGCCCTCGAACCGCGGGACGACGTGGGCGTGAACGTGGGGCACCTCCTGGCCGGCTTCCGCGCCGTTGTTGAACGCCACCGTCGTCGCCGGCGCGTCGACGGCGTCCTCGACGGCCGGGACCACGTCGTGTAGCGCGCTGTACAGTCCCGTCGCCGCCTCGGCGGGCACGTCGTCGAGCCGTTCGTGGTGGGTCTTGGGGATCACCAGCGTGTGCCCGGGTGCCAGCGGGTTCGCGTCGAGGAAAGCGATGGCGTCGTCGGTCTCGTGGACGATGCGACCGGGGATGTCGCCCGCGATGATCGAGCAGAAGATGCAGTCGTCGCTCATGCTCAACGGTGGGTTCGGGGATACAATCAAGGCTTCGGGGAGCAGACCGCTGTTCGGTGACTCGGTCAGCACCGCATCGCACCGAAAGCCCTCGGCCCGCTAGCCCGTCCTGTGACGGATATTCTCGCTTCGCTCGAATAGGGCCGTCGCAGGACGGGCTATCGACCCTCGCCCTTTCATCCACCAGGAATCGGCTCCCCAATCGTTTGAACCCTGGCGGATGAAAGGGCAAGGCGCGGTTCGGGGTTGTGTGTGGGCACTATTCGACCGCAGGGAGAATATCCCGCACAGAACCCCGGAGCGGGCCGAGAGATTTCGGTTTCCCCTTTCGTTCGCGCTGTCCTGCCCCGGAAAAACCCCGAAAATCAGTTGTTCGCGTGCTGTGCTAGTCGTCGGCTTCGGCGGCCGCGACGGGTTCGACTGCAATTTCCATCTCGACGCCCTCCACGTCCCACGTCTTGCGGTGGCCGTTCTCGACGGTGGTGAACTCGTCGGCGCGGACTTCCTCGGCGATGAGGGTCTCGTGTTCGCGGACGAGGTTGGCCACACGGTCGTCGCTGACGTCCAGTTCCAGCGTGATCCTCGCTTCCAGATCCAGTTCCATCTCCTTGCGCATCTCCTGGACGCGGCGGATCACCTCGCGGGCGTACCCCTCGCTCTCGATGTCCTCGGTGAGCTGAGTGTCGACGTAGACGACCCCGGTACCGTCCAGCGCCTCGAACTCGGTGCTGGCGACGCCTTCGGGCGTCTCGCGGCGGAACGAGACCATCTCGTCGCTGAGTTCCACGTCCTCGCCGATGGCGTCGCTCACGGCGGCTTCGAGCGCGTCGAGCGTCGGGTCGGTGACGCGGGCCTCGTTGAGCGCGTTCATCACGCGGCCGGCGTCGTCGCCGAAGGCCGGGCCGAGCTTGCTCATGTCGGCCTCGGCGGAGTAGGCGAGTTCGCCCCAGCCCTCGCCGCTGCCGACGACCTCGACCTCGCGGGCGTTGAGCCGGTCCTCGACGAGGTCGGTGTGGGCTTCGACCGCGTCGGCGATGGCGTCGGAATCGGTGTCGATCACGACCCGTGTGACGGGCCAGCGGAGCTTGCGCTCGGCCTGCTGGCGGGCGTTCGAGCCTGCTTCCTCGACGGCGCGGGCGACGGTGACCTCGTCTTCGAGCGCGGCGTCACGCAGGTCGTCGTCGGCCTCGGGCCAGTCGCACATATGGACCGTTGGGTGGCTGCCCTCGCCGGTCAGCGTGCCGTAGATCTCCTCGGCGACGAACGGGGTAAAGGGTGCCAGCAGGGCGACGATCTCGCGCAGCACCTGATAGAGGGTGGCGTAGGCGGCCTGCTTCGAGTCGCTGTCTTCCTCCTCCCACATGCGTTCACGGACGAGCTGGACGTAGTAGCGGGACACGTCCTCGACGACGAACTCCAGCACGGCGTCGAGCGCGTCGTCCTGTCGGAACTCCTCCATGGCCTCGGTGGCCTCGGCCTCGACGCTCTGGAGTCGGGAGAGGACCCACTCGTCGGCCAGATCCAGGTCCGCGTCCGCGACGCTCGTCTCGTCGGGGTCGAACCCGTCCATCCGCATGTACGGCAGCGGGAAGCGGAAGACGTTCCAGAGGATGTTGAGGCGGCGCTGCATCTCCTGGGTCTCGTCGTACGAGAAGTTCATGTCGTCCCCGCGGGCGCGCAAGGAGAGCAGGAACGCGCGCATCGGATCCGCGCCGTACTCGTCGATCACGTTGCCGGGGTCGACGCGGATGTCCTTGGATTTCGACATCGCACGCCCGTCGGGCATCAGTGCGTGGCCGTGCATGACGACGCGCTTGTACGGCGACTCGCCGACGGCGGCGGTGCCCATCCCGAGCTGTGACCAGAACCACCCGCGGGTCTGGTCGTGGGCCTCGATGATGAGGTCGGCGGGCCACAGGTCCTCGAAGGCCTCGGTCTCGCTGGGGTAGTCGATGGTCCCCCACGTCGCCACCGAGGAGTCGAGCCACACGTCGAACACGTCAGGGACGCGTTCGTAGGTGACGCCCTCGGCGGTGATCGTCAGGTCGTCGACGGTGTCCTTGTGGAGGTCGACGGCTTCGGCGTCGACGTCCTGATCGACGCGGTCGGCCAGTTCCTCGCGGTCACCGATCACGATAGCGTCGGCCATGTCGCCGCTCCACTCGACGGCGTTCCCGTCGGCGTCCTCGCTCGGCAACCAGATCGGGATCGGAATCCCCCAGTAGCGCTGGCGCGAGACGTTCCAGTCCGGTGCCTCCTCGACGAAGTCCCGGAAGCGGTTCTCGCGGGCCCAGTCGGGGTACCACTCGGAGTCACCGATGTTGGAAAGCAGGTCGTCTTTGATGTCCGTGATCGTGATGAACCACTGGTCGGTGACGATCTGGATGATGCCGGTGTCACAGCGCCAGCAGTGGCCGTAACTGTGCGTGGTCGTCCCGGCGGCCAGCAGATTGCCGTTCTCGTCGAGGTCGTCGATGATCGCCTCGTCGGCGTCCTTGACGAACTGACCTTCGTATTTGCCAGCTGTATCCCCGTACACGCCGTCGGTCCCGACCGGACAGAAGGTATCGAGCCCCAGTTCCTGCCCACGTGCGAAGTCCTCCTCACCGTGACCCGGTGCGGAGTGAACCAGCCCTGTCCCCTCGCCTTCGGTGTCGACGTACTCGCCTTCGTAGACTTGCAGCGCGCCCTCGCCGTCGGGTGCGTCTGGTACTCCCTCGCGCAGCGGGTGGTCGTACGCCCAGCCGACCAGATCGGCGCCGGTCAGTTCCTCGACGACCTCGTAGTCGTCGTACCGGCCCTCGCGCAGGACTTCCTTGATCTTCGGTTTGGCGATGTAGAGCAGCTCCGTCTCGCCGTCTTTGGTCGCTTCCACGCCGACGTACTCGCCGTCGCCGTCGACCGCGACGAAGGTGTTGGCGGGGACGGTCCACGGCGTCGTCGTCCAGATGACGAGTTTGCCGTCCTGATCCACCAAATCAAATTTGACGTAGATCGACGGATCCTCGACGTCCTCGTACTCGACCTCGTTGTTGGCGATGGCGGTCTCACACCGGGGACACTGGGTGATCGAGCGCTGGCCCTGCTCGACCAGGCCGCGGTCGTGGGCGCTGGAAAAGCCCCACCACGCCGACTCCATGTACTCCGGCGAGACCGTCTTGTACGGGTCCTCCCAGTCCATCCAGACGCCGAATGACTTGAAGTCCTCTTGTAGGCCCTGCAGGCTGTCCTCGGCGAACTCCCGGCAGGCGTCGATGAAGTTCTCGACGCCGTAGGCCTCGATGTCCTTCTTGTTCTCGAAGTCCATCTCCTCCTCGACCTTGGTCTCGATGGGCAGGCCGTGCATGTCGTAGCCCGGCCGGTCGGTCACGTCGAAGCCGCACATTCGCTTGTAGCGGATGTACACGTCCTTCAGGCTCTTGTTCCAGGCGTGGCCCATGTGGGCCGACCCGGAGGTGTAGGGCGGTCCGTCCACGAAGAAGTAGTCCTCCCCGTCGGCCCGGTGCTCCTTGGCTTTCTCGTAGGCGTCGACCTCGTCCCAGTACTCGAAGACCCGCTCCTCGACCGCCTCGGGGTCGTACTGGTCGTCGACCTCGGCGAAACGTTCCATACCGGAGTACATCGCCGCCGGGACTAAAGGACAATCGGTTGTGTGTTGGGGCGTGGCGAAGGGCTTGAAACGCCTGCCATCGAACTCGAACCCGTGCCACCCCGAGGACGACCGCGACCCCACCGGAGCGGAACTGATAGTGGTCCACGTAGTTGCTCAGCGATTCGCTGACAGGCGAACACCGTTCTGTTCCGGTGACGGGGCTCGTGTCCCGTCATCGGCTCCGTGGACCACTATTACAACTGCCGTCCCTCCCGCCGTGAGGAGATCGAACCGGTCGATCCCGTGGCCCTCGTTCCGACGGGCAAGCACGCCACACGGTCCGTTCTGGCGATGACCGACCACGACCTCGACGGCGTGCTCGACCCGAAACAGTGCCCTTCGCTGGGGACGGTCGTCGTCCCGCTGTTACACCCGAGCTATCAGGAAGTCTGGCTCTCTCGGCTGGGCTACGATCGATCCGAGTACGTCGACTCGATCCGGGGGACGATCGGCGAGCGCTGAGGAACCTTCGGCGGCCGTCGGCACGCCCGGGACGCTACGACCGGATTTCGGTCGCGGTCGCGAAACGCGGTCTTTAAACTGATGGACTGCCGGGTACTCAGTATGACTGCTGCGGACGGGACAAACGTCCTTTTTGTCGTGCTCGACACGGTCCGCAAGGACCACCTGTCGGCCTACGGGTACGACGAACCGACGACCCCGACGCTCGAGACGTTCGCCGAGGAGGCCGCAGTGTTCGAACACGCCGTCGCACCGGCCCCCTGGACGCTGCCGGTCCACGCCTCCATGTTCACCGGCCTCTACCCCTCCGAACACGAGGCCACGCAGGAAGACCCCTACCTCGAGGGGGCGACGACGCTCGCGGAGTCCCTCTCGGCGGCGGGCTACGACACCGCCTGCTACTCCTCGAACGCCTGGATCACCTCCTACACGAATCTCACGGCGGGCTTCGACGACCACGACAACTTCTTCCAGATCATGCCCGCGGAGTTCCTCTCGGGCCCGCTGGCCAGCCTCTGGCAGACGATGAACGACAACGACACCCTGCGCGGGGTCGCCGACCGCCTCGTCCAGCTTGGCAACAAGGTCCACGAGCACTTCGCTTCCGAGGGCGGGGGCGACACGAAGACCCCCGCCGTCATCGACAAGACGATCGAGTTCGTCGACGACTCCGAGGACTTCTTCGCCTTCATCAACCTGATGGACGCCCACCTCCCCTACCACCCGCCCGAGGAGTACGCCGAGGAGTTCGCGCCCGGCGTCGACTCCGCCGAGGTGTGCCAGAACTCCAAGGAGTACAACTCCGGCGCTCGCGACATCGACGCCGAGGAGTGGGACGACATCGAGGGGCTGTACGACGCCGAGATCCGCCACATCGACGACCAGCTCGACCGCCTCTTCACCCACCTCAAAGACACTGGCCAGTGGGAGGACACGATGGTCGTCGTCTGCGCCGACCACGGCGAACTCCACGGCGAGCACGACCTGTACGGCCACGAGTTCTGCATCTACGACCCGCTGGTCAACGTCCCGTGTATGGTCAAACACCCCGAGATCGAGGCCGAACATGACGACGAGACGGTCGTCGAACTCGTGGACCTCTATCACTCGGTGCTGGACGCCACGGGGGTCGACGGCGACGGCGTCACGCTCGACCGCACGCGGTCGCTGCTCTCGGCGGACTACCGCGAGTTCGCCGGCGAGGCCGCCCCCAGCGGCACCGAGGGCGCACACGGCCCGCGGGGCGACGTTGGCTTCGTCGAGTACCACCAGCCAGTCGTCGAACTCCGCCAGCTAGAGGGGAAGGCCAGCGCCGCCGGTATCACGCTCGATACGGACTCGCGCTTCTACTCCCGGATGGGCGCGGCCCGCTCGACCGAGGGTAAGTACATCCACTGCACGCGCATCCCCGACGAGGCCTACCGGATCGACGACGACCCCGGCGAGACCGACGACCTCGCGGGCAGTGACGACGAGATTCTCGACGGTCTCGAAGACGAACTGACCGACTTCATCGACCGGGTCGACGCCGACTGGCCCGACGAGGCCGACGGCACCGACGGCGAGGTACTCGACGAGATGGACGACGGCGCGAAAGACCGTCTGAAAGATCTGGGTTACATCGACTGATCGTGACCGACGACGGCCACGCTGTCCTGAACCTGTTCGATCGCCGGACGGTCGGCCAGATCGTCCTTGGCTTTGCGATCGCCGGACTCCTCGTCTACCTGCTGGTCGACTTCGTCGGGACGACCGCCGTCCTCGACCGGCTCGCCGGCACCGACCTCCGGTGGCTGGCGATGGGGTGTCTCTCGACGCTGCTCTGTCTCACTGCGTGGGGCAAGGCCTGGCAGATCGTCCTGAACGTGGCCGGCGTCGAGGAGTCCTTTCGTCGCCTCGTCGTCACCTACTACGCCGCGACCTTCGCCAACTACGTGACGCCGCTGGGCCAGGCCGGGGGCGAGCCCTTCATCGCCTACGTCCTCTCGCGGGACACCGACGCCAGCTACGAGGACGCGCTCGCCTCCGTGGTGACGGCAGACCTGCTCAATCTGTTGCCCTTCGTCACCTTCTCGGGCGTCGGCTTCGCCGCGTTGCTGTATCAGGCCGAACTGCCGGCCGTGCTGGAACCGTTCGCCGCCGCACTGTTCGGCGTCGCACTCGGCGTCCCCGTACTGGCGGCCGTCGGCTGGCGCTACCGTCTGCGCCTCGGGCGACTGGTCCTCCGGGTCGCCGCGCCGGTCGTCCGCTACACGCCACGCTTCACCATCGACGCCTTGCGCGGGCGACTGCGCGAACTCAACGAGGCGTTCCAGCGCATCGCACAGGACCGTTCGGCGCTGGTCCAGGCGGTCGCGTTCTCCTACATCGGCTGGATCTTCTTCGCGCTCCCGCTGTACTTCGTCGGCCTCGCGATCGGGAACGCGACCATCCCACTGTTGCTGGTCTTCTTCATCGTCCCCGCCAGCACGCTCGCGGGCATGGTCCCCTCTCCCGGCGGGTCCGGGGCGGTCGAGGCCGCACTGGTCGTCCTGATCGTGGCGCTCACCCCGATCGCCGACGACGGCGCGACCGCCATCTCGATCCTCTATCGGGTCGCCAGCTACTTCTTCGCGCTCGGACTGGGCGGGGCCGCCGCGCTGTACGTGATTCGGCGGAACTAGTCGGTCCGCTGTTCCGACCGGTCTCGCTCCCACGCCCGGACCAGCGCCGCGAGCGTCTCGTTGACGGGCACGGCTACGTCGTCCGCGTTCGCCACGACGTACCCGTTGATCCACCTTTTTGCTCGTCGGGTAGCCCACTTCGTTCGCTACCACTCCTCGAAAAACGTGGTTCTGCTGAGCGCAGCGAAGCAGAGCTCGAAAGTCGAGCGAAGCGAGTCTTTCGGTGGCGAAAAAGCCGGTCGCTCACTCCGCTCGCGACCGGTACAACCGATAGTCTCACTGCCCCGCTTCCCACGCCCGGACAAGCGCCGCAAGCGTCTCGTTGACAGGTACGGCTACGTCGTCCGCGTTCGCCACGATGTACCCGTTGATCGCGTCGATCTCGGTCCGCCGCCCTGCCTCTACGTCCTGGCGCATCGAGGAGGTGTTTCTCGCGGTGTCGTCGGCCACTCCCAGCGCCGCCGCGGCCGCGTCGTCGCCCGACAGATCGACACCGTGCTCGCGGGCGACGGCCGCCGTTTCTCGTGCAGCGCGCTCGGCGACCGTACTGGCGGGGCCGTCGACGAGAGCGCCGTTGGGTACCCGGGCCAGCGCGGTCGTGGCGTTGATCGCGGCGTTGACCGCCAGTTTCTCCCAGAGGCGCGCGGGCATATCCGCGGCGACGATGGTTTCGATGCCCCCCTCGCTGAACGCCCGCCCGATGCGGTCGGCCAGTGTGGACTCCCCACCCTCGCGAGGGCCAAGCACCACCTCGCCGACGCCGGTACACTCGACGGTGCCCGGGTCGCCGAGACGCGCGCCGTAGGTGCAGGTCCCCGCCAGCACGGGACAGTCGAGCGCGTCGGCGAGCGTCGCCTCGTTGCCCAGGCCGTTCTGGACCGAGAGGCAGGCGTCGAGATCGCAGTCGGCCAGCGCGTCGGCCGCCCCCGCGGTGTCGCCGGCCTTGACCGCGACGACGGCCAGGTCGGCACTCGCTGGCGGGTCGGTCCGGGCGGTGGTCGCGACCGTGGCCTCGATCTCGCCCTCGATCCGCAGGCCAGCGCGCTCGATCGCGCGCACGTGTGACTCGCGGCCGACGAGGGTCACGTCGTGGGCCCGCGCCAGGAGCCCGCCCAGCAGACTCCCGAGGCTGCCCGCGCCGAAGACGAGGATCTCCATACCGCTCCTGTGTCGCGAGCGATGAAAAACGGTCGTGTCTGCGACGGCGACGCGTCCTTACAGCGACTCGTAGTACAGCGAGAGCACGTCCTCGGTCGTGAGGTCGCCGTCGCCGTCGAAGTCGAGTTCGTCGCTGTGGGCCTGTGCCCAGTCGCTGTCCTGCACTTCGGCGAGGGTCTCCACGTCGTCGTAGTCCATCTGACCGTTGCCGTTGAGGTCCTCCCACTGGCCGTCGCCGTCGAGGTCGCGGGGGACGCCGTCCATCCCCGGCAGGTCCTCGGCGGGGACGCCGGCCTGTTCGGCGACGAAGTTCCGGACGAGCACGCCCTGGTAGTCACCGCCCAGCAGCGACCAGTCGGCGGGCCGTTCGGGCGCGAATTCGGGGACCTCGTTGTCCGCGGCGTAGGGGTTGCCCGTCGCCCCGACCTCGAAGGGTCGCTCGAACATGCGGGGCTGCCAGAGCGGGTCGAAACACCACGCCGTCGAGTGGACCGGCCGGGTCGCGAGCCACTCGGTGAGGTTCTCGCCGTAGTTCGGGTCGTGTTCCGCCCAGGCGGCGCTGTTGGCCGCTGCCTTGGTGACGCCGCCGCCGGCGGCCGGCCCGCCGTCGGGGTCGTACCCCCACTCGGTCATGAACACCGGGACGATCTCGTGGGCCGGCGTCGCGTTGTCGTAGGGTACGTCGCCGCTGCCCGGCGGCGTGACGAAGCTGTCGTAGTCCGCCGGCGTCGTCGGGCCGTGAGCCGGGTAGAGATGCAGCGTGTACCCCAGATCTGCCCCCTCGAACTCCTCGATGACGGCCCCGAACGTGGTCTGTGAGAACCGGGGCGACCCCACCAGCGTGAGGTTGTCGGCGTTGTCCCTGATCGTGTCGACCCAGGGCTGGGCGGCGTCGCGCCACGTCCCCCACCAGTCGACCAGTTCCTGCCCGCTGGCACCGTAGTTGGGGTTGCCCTGCGGTTCGTTGAACACCTCGAAGATCACGTGGTCGTCCTCGGCGTAGCGGTCGGCGACGAACTCCCAGAACATCGTCACCTCCTCGCTCAGCGTGTCGTCGGTCCACGGGATGTCCCGGTGGCGGTGGTAGTCGACGATGGCGTACGCGCCCTCCTCGCGGCACTTCTCGACGGCCGCGTCGAGGTGGTTCGAGCAGTAGCGTTCCAGTTGGTCCTCGTCGAAGGCGACCGGATCCGGGCCACTCCCCGGCTGGTGCTCGCCGATGTCGACCGGCTGAACCGGGAGTCGGACGACGGTAGAGTGCCAGCCACTGTCGGCGTCGGTCGCCAGGTCGATGGTCTGGACGGCGTCCCGGCCCCGCGCCGGGGCCGTCACGTCGACGCGTTTCGGGTCCGCGATGTTGATCCCGTGCAGATTGACCCGCTCCCCATCGGCGTCGACGATCTGGTTCCCGTCCCGCCGGAGTCGCGAGAGCTCGGTGTCGGCGTGCTCTGCCGCGGCCCCACCGGTCAGTCCACCCAGCCCCGCCGCGACCGCTCCCACACCCGCGGTCGCTCGAAGGAACGAGCGCCGTGAGTGCTCGCTGTCTCGTGTCCGATCCCAACTGTCCCAACGTGTTGTGTTGCTGTCGTCTGTCATGGTCACACACCGATATATACAGTCGGTGTTGCTGTGGCCGCAGTTCTCATCCGTGGGCCGAAATCACTTATATCTACTGCTAAGGGCTGAGAAATCTATTTTAGAGCAGAATAAAATAAATCCGATCATGCTAGTACACCGCACGTTAATGAGCTTCCACTGTCGACGGAACTATCGGTTCGATGGGCGGTCCGCCGTCGTCGTGTCACCGGCGGACCGACGAGAGCGACGCGAGGCGGCCGCACCCCGTCCGGTCGACGGCAAGTAGCGCGACCGCTCGTGGCGAGCGTCGGTGTCTCACTCGGGGTGAGTCGATCGACCTCTCCGGCCGTGAACTGTCCGAGAAAACGGCGTCTCGTCCTTTTCGGGCGGTGGTTACCGCTGTTTCTCGACGCTTTTCGTGTCGTACACGTCGTTGGCGGTCACGTCGTCGCTGCTGGGGAAGTACTCGTCTTTGATGTCCCTGTCGAGGACGTAGTGGCGGGTGTAGGCCTTCGCGTACTTCGAGAACAGTGAGAGATACCCCGTCCGCTCGTGGCGACGCACGGACGTGGCCGTCCAGCACGTCTCGTCGTAGCGGACCTCGCCGTGTTTTTTGATACGCAGCGAGAGTTCCGTGTCCTCCATGAACGGGAGCGCGTCGTCGAACCCGCCTTCTCGGAGGAACGCGTCCCGGCGATAACTACAGTTCCAGCCGCTCAGCTGGTAGAAGCCGACCTGCCACGACGCCCGGTACCAGTAGTCCGACAGGAGCTTGAACAGCGCGCGGTGCTTCAGCGAGTCCGAACGGGGGCGCACGGGGCCGCCGACGCCGACGACCTGCTCGTCGGTGTAGTGGTCGACGTGGGTCTCGACCCAGTCGGGCGCGACGACGGTCTCGGCGTCGGTAAACAGGACGACATCACCGTCGGCAGCCTCGGCACCGATGTTCCGCGCGACACCGGGACCCGCCGCCTCGTCGTCTTCGATAACACGATCCGTTCGCTCGTGGTCACGAGCGGCTTCGCCTGTTTCCTCACCCACGTAGACGACGATAACCTCGCCGGGCTGGCCGTCGAGTGACGACAGCGTCGCGCCGATGGTCGCCGCCTCGTGGTACGCGGGAACGATGATCGAGGACGAGAGGGACATATGTGGTGTCTATCATCCCATACTGAATATCTTATGATAAAACACGTGGAAACCGATCGTTACCATACGTCTCGTCACTGATCACGATATCGTCACGTTGTCGTCGGCACCGTCCATCGGTTTCGCCACCTCGGACGGCGCGCGCCGGAACACCACCCACTTGCCGGTGGCCATCGAACGGCGAGTATGACTGACGAATCCGCCGACGCGCTCCGTGGTGCCGTCTCGGACGGCGAGGCCGTGCGGCTGAGCGACGAGATCGTCGACGCCTGGCTGGCGAGCGGTGACGTGCCCGCCGACGGGCCGTGGCCGGACGCGCCGCGCTTTCGCCTCACGCTTCCGGCGACCGAGGAATCGGCCGCGCTGGACGTACTCGCAGCCATCCTCGACGCCAGTTCACGCCGGCCGGACTCGGTGGTGGTCCACGTCGACGCCGGCCGCCGCGACGACCGCGAGCGCGTGCGATCCGCGCTGTCGGATCTGGCCGCCCATCCCGACGTGACCGTCGCCGACCACGAGACCATCGGGTCGGTGCCCCTCACTGGCGACACCTTCGACGCGCTGGCGGATCTCTCGCCGTCGCTCCGCCACCTCCTCGTGCTGGACCCCGACGGACACCTCGTCCTCGCACGGACCGACGACCGGTTCACGTTCACGCTCCCGGCGTCGGCCGCCGAGACGGTGCGGTCGACACTGTCCGACGAGCTGGTCGACCGACTCGAACCTGCCGACGGCCGACTGGACTGAACCGCGACGAGCGATGCTGTCGCGACCGGGACTGTTCCTGATACATATACGTTACCCCCACTTTCCCGACCAGCACACCTGTCTGCACTCTTAGGGCGATCCGGTGTCAACACGAACGTATGCGAATCGAAAACGACCTCTCGGCGTCGTTCCAGCAGTTGCGAAACGACAGTGTCTACTTGGGTCTGAGCCTCGTCCTGTTCGGACTCCTGATTCTCAGCGTCGGCTACGTCACTGGCGCGCTTCTCGCCGGAACACCGTTCGACGACCTCGTCACGCTGATCACGGCCGGCGTGCTCCTCCCGATTACGCTGCTGTTCGTGCTCCTCGCCGACGCGGGGTCCGACGAGGCGTGACCGCACTCGGGTGATTTGCAGCCGGGAACGAGCGCGTTCGCGGGGCGAATCAGCGACTCACGGGTCGCTACGCTCCCCGCTCGTCTGTTCGGAGATTCTCACTCGCTACGCTCGCTCCGAATCTCCGAATCCTCAACTCGGATTGATTCGCTGCTCGCGCCTGCACGCGCTCGCTGGGCAAAATCTGTGACTCACGGGTCGCTACGCTCCCCGTTCGTCTGTTCGGAGGGCCCTCGCTTCGCTCGGCCCCTCCTAATCCTCAACTCGGATTGATTCGCTGCTCGCGCTTAAACGCGCTCGCTGGGCAAAATCTGTGACTCACGGGTCGCTTTGCTCCCCGTTCGTCTGTTCGGAGGGCCCTCGCTTCGCTCGGCCCCTCCTAATCCTCAACTCGGATTGATTCGCTGCTCGCGCTTAAACGCGCTCGCTGGGCAAATCAATCCTCCTGCCAGTAGTA
>Ga0207718_100136_pt1 | contig 91118 bp, 91 predicted proteins | sample A23M2SouthBayCA_FD_187749 | JGI IMG/M metagenome (GOLD analysis project Ga0207718, IMG submission 187749) | Aerobic enrichment media microbial communities from Eden Landing Ponds, California, USA - A23 M2 (SPAdes) | ecosystem: Environmental > Aquatic > Marine > Unclassified | place: Emeryville...
CCCGCTGCGGGGGCGTTCCGTCGGTTCGGCGCACTCAACGTTCGAGACCCCAACCACACGAAACCCCACCTCAGACGCCCGCCCGCTCCAGCAACCCGCGGGCTCGCTCGCTCGCCCGCGCCATCACCGCGTCCTCGTCCAGCGTCAGCACCTCGCGGTCGCGCATGAGCACCTGCCCGTCACAGACCGTGTGGCGCACGTCCGACCCGCGGACGGCGTAGGCGAGGTGGCTCACGAGGTCGTGTTCGGGGGTCAGATGCGGTGCGTCGAGGTCGATCACCGCGAGGTCGGCCGCGGCGCCGGCCTCGATCCGGCCGGCGTTCAGGCCAAGCACGTCGGCGCCGCCCGCGGTCGCCATCTCGACGGCGTCGGGGGCGGCGACCGCGCTCGCGTCGTCCGCGGCGAGTTTCCCGAGCATCGCCGCGTCGCGCAGTTCGTCGAAGAGGTCGAGGTCGTTGTTCGAGGCGGCGCCGTCGGTGCCGAGGCCGACGACGGCGCCGGCGTCGAGGAGTCGCTGGATCGGCGCCATCCCCGAGGCGAGCTTCATGTTCGACGCCGGGCAGTGGACGACGCCCGTGCCCCGTCGGGACAGCAGGCCGATCTCCGTCTCGTCGAGGTGGACGCCGTGAGCGAGGAAGTCCGACTCGCGACACATCCCGAGGTCGCGCGCCCACTCCAGGGGCCGCATCCCGCGCTCCTCGACGATCGGCTCGACCTCGTCGACCGTCTCGTTGGCATGGTAGTGGACGGGGACGCCCGCCGCGGCCGCCTCCTCGGCCGCGAACTCCAGCAGTTCGGGCGTGACGGTCGTGAGGCTGTGGGGCATCACGGCCGTCGATATTCGTCCCCCTGCGGCGCCGTCGAGTTTCCGGGCCATCTCGACGCTCTCCTCGATGTCGGCGCGGGCCGCCGCGTCGTCTTTGCCGGCCGAGATGGCGCCGTGACCGAGGACGGCACGGAGCCCCGCCCGCTCGACCACGTCGGCCGTCCGGTCGATCTCGAAGTACATGTCGCCGAAGGCGGTCGTCCCCGACTTGATCATCTCCAGGGCGCCGAGTTCAGCGCCGGCCTCGATGTCCGCGGGTTCGAGCGCCGCCTCGACCGGCCAGATGTCCTCCCGGAGCCACGCGTCGAGGGGTTTGTCGTCGGCGTGGCCGCGCAGGAGCGTCATGGCGACGTGGGTGTGTGCGTTCACCAGCCCCGGCATCACCAGATCGCCGTCGGCGTCGAGTTCCTCGTCGCCGGCGAGTTCCGTGCCGATCTCCACGATCTCGCCCGCCTCGTGGTCGACGAGTACGTCCGCCTCGGTGACGGTCATGTCCGAGCGGAGGATTCGCCCACCCCGAATCGCAAGCGTCTGCATACTCCGTTCTCGCCCTCGTCCGGGTTAAGCCACCGGGGTTCGGTGAAAAGAGGTTTACCCGTCGGCGCGGGAGAGTCGACGATGCCCTCCATCACGCGCAGACGCGCCCTCTCGGGAGCGGCGGCGCTCCTGACCGGCTTCGCCGGCTGTTCCGGCGAATCGTCGTCGAGTTCGAGCTATCCGCCCGAGGAGATCGGCAACGTCGAGTTGAACCCCGAATCGTACACGCTACGGAACCCCGAGCGTGCGCCGACCGTCTGGACCGGCGAGCGACCGACATCGAGGGACGACGAGGAGCGCCCCCATCGCCGCCACCACCTGTTCGTCACCGGCTCCGACGACGCCGCAGGCGTCTCGTTCGCGGACGTCGACGGCGCCGACGGCGCCCGCGACTTCCTCGACGCCACCGACTACGACGCCGCGACGGTGTACATCGAGCAGTGGACTATCGAGGAGTGTTTCACGCCGGACCTCTGTTCAGTCAGGTGGTCCGAAGACGACATCGACACGAGCTACACCCGGCGGTACCGCGACGCCGACGTGGCCTGCGCGGCCGACGCCGAGGACGTGGTCGTGACGATCATCCGCATCCCCGAGGCGTTCGACCCGAGCGACATCAACGGCTACGGGTCGAGTCGTGGCTCCGGCACCTGCGAGCGAGAGAACGAACGGATTCGCCGGCGCCGCAACGCGAGCGACGACTCGGGAGGCTCCCGATGACCGCGCGCCTGACGCGACGCGGCGCGCTCGCCCTCCTCGGCGTCGGCGCCCTCGCGGGCTGTAGCGCGACGAACCCACTCGGTGGCGAGAACGACACGGCACTCGACGGCGCGGCGATCCGTGCGGCCGTCGCCGGAGCGTCGCCGTCGATTCCCGAACGCCTCCCCGTCGGCGTCGGGGCGGACCACCTCGTGGCGACCCGCGATCGGGCGCGGTCGCTGCTCGACGCCGTCCCCGCCGACCTCGGCCCCGAACAGGTGCCGAACGGCGCCATCCGCGAGCGAATCCGTCGGAAGCGCGAGTACGCCGTCGACAGTTTCGACGGGGCCACCGGGGCGGCGACGCCGTTCGAGCAACTGGAGGCGTTCGCCGACGCTCGGGGCGAAGCCCGCTTCGCCGCCGGCGCGTGGCGCGCCGTCGACGCGGGGCTGACCCGCGAGGACCTGACCGACGAGGCCGACGCCGTCCGCGCGGACCGCCGCGCGTTCCGGGAGCGGTGGCAGTACGTCGGCGGTGACCCCGTCGCGGCGGTGCGGGTCCACGCCGCCATCGAGCGCCGCGCCGACTCCGGCCGGACGGATATGGCGTTCGGCGAACCCCGCCGCTACCGCCTCGGCAACCCGCTCGGCGTCGGTGAAATCGCCGAGGAGGTCGAACGCGCCCGCGTCGCCGTCGACGACGCCGCCCACTGCTACGACCGACTGGTCGCGTCCGTGGACGAGCCGACCGATCTTCGCCCCCGATTCGTCGACGCCCGCACGGCGTTGCGCGACGAGTTCGAAGTCGAACGCGACGCGTTGCAGTCGGTCGATCCGGAGCAGCCGTGGCAGATCGAGGGCGTCGACGTGGCGGACACGCCCGCCGAGGTGGCGCTGGAGGAACTCCACCGTCCGGTCGACCCGCGGCACGACGACGGGTGGGTGGACGCGCCGCTGGCCCGGTCGCTCCTCTGGGCGCACGGTTCCTTCGTCGGGCTGGAGGCGTTCGAATCGCTCCGAGAACGGGTCGCGGACGGCGAGACGTTCGCTATCGAGTCGGCCGACGACGTGGCTGCGCTCCGGACAGACGCTATCGAGGCGGTGCGGACGGCGGCCGACGAGTCGTCGGCGCCGGTGCTGACGCGGACGATGCTGACCGACGTGTCGGCGCGGATCGGCCACACCGACGAGCGACTGTCGGAAGCCGCCGACGACGTGACCGCTGCCCGGATTCGGCGCGAGGTGTCGACGTATCTCGTGGCGGCGGCGCGGGCGCGAGCGACGCCGGCAGCGAGCGAGCGGGTGGCGGGCGCGCTCCGGTCGGGGTAAGCGAAAGGCAGTTGCCCCACCGGCGACCAACGTGATACGATGCGCATCGCCGTCCCCAACAAGGGCCGCCTGCACGACCCGTCGATCGACCTGCTGGAACGCGCCGGCCTGCATCTCGAAGGCGGCGCGGATCGCAAACTCTACGCGGACACGGTCGACCCCGACGTGACCGCGCTGTTCGCCCGCGCCGCCGACATCCCCGAGTACGTCGCCGACGGCGCCGCGGCCGTCGGCATCACGGGCCTCGATCAGGTGCGGGAGTCGGGGCACGACCTCGTCGACCTGCTGGATCTGGAGTTCGGCCGGTGCCGACTCGTCGTCGCCGCCCCCGAGGACGGCGACATCGAGACGGTCGACGACCTCGCGGGCGGCACCGTCGCCACCGAGTTCCCCCGCATCACCCGCGACTTCTTCGCGGATCGGGGCGTCGACGCCGAAGTCGTCGAGGTGACGGGCGCGACGGAACTCACCCCGCACGTCGACATGGCCGACGCCATCGTCGACATCACGTCGACGGGAACGACCCTCCGGGTCAACCGGCTGGCCGAAATCGAGGAGGTGCTCGCGAGTTCGGTCCGCCTCTTCGCCCGTCCCGACGCCGTCGACGACGAGAAGGTCCAGCAACTCGTCACCGCGTTCGAATCCGTCCTCGCCGCCGAGGACCGGCGCTACCTCATGTTGAACGTCCCGGAAGAGCGCCTCGACGACGTGCGCGACGTGTTGCCCGGGATGGGCGGTCCGACGGTGATGGACGTGGCCGGCACCGACGACGTGGCCGTCCACGCCGTCGTCGAGGAACGCAAGGTGTTCGGGGTCATCAACGACCTCAAGGCAATGGGCGCGAGCGACATCCTCGTCACCGAGATCGAACGGCTCGTGGAGTAGCGTCCGTCCGAAGACGCCCGCCGCGCGGGTCGACGCTGTGGCGTGGACATTTATGTCGACGCTCGGACACCGTGACGTATGTCCGAGGGCACGAGCACGGCTCGCGCGTTCCTCACGTACGCCCTGTCCCTCCTCGCGTCCCTGCTCACCGCCACCCTCGCCGTCCTTCCCTTCGAAGGGAGTCCCGAACCGGGGTCCCTCCCGAGGCTGGTCTGGGTGGTCGTCTTCTTCGGCGTGTTCACGCTGCTGTTCGCGCTGGATTCTGGGTATCTACGGCGCTGACTGGTCGGTTCGGGCGGTGTGCCTACTCGCGCTCGCCCGGCGCGGGCTCCCAGCGGTCGGCGTCGATCGATTCGGGGTCGTCCTCGCCCGCCGTCCGCAACTCCGGCGTCGTCACCGCCGAATCGATCCGCAGATCGTCCGTCCGCCACCGGGCCCAGCCGGCGGTGGCGGCGGTGCCGACGACCATCGCGCCGAGGCCGAGGAGGCCCGCCTCGGGGCCGAACGCGCCGCCGGTGACGAGGTCCGGTCCCGTCTCCTCGACGACGACGACGCTCGCGCCGACGCCGAGACCGGAGACGGGGAAGCCGTAGACGCCGCCCTGAAACAGGTTCCAGGTCGTGTGCAGGCCGATGGGCACCGCGAGTTCGCCCGTCAGGACGTATCCCGCCGCGAGCATCCCTCCCGCGAGGACGATGGCGGCGGTGCTCAGGAGCGTCGCGTTCGGGTTGGTGGCGTGGGCGAGGCCGAACACGAGCGACGAGAGGACCGTCGCCCCGACGACGGCGTCCCGGTCGCCCAGTCGACCGACGAGCCCCTCCGCCGCGTTCGTCAGCAGGTAGCCCCGCAGGAGGAGTTCCTCGTAGACGCCGACGACGACGAAGGCGAGAGTGAGGCCGAGAAATCGGATGACGAAGCCCGACCGTGGCTGGAACGTGTCGGTGACCCGCACCCATCCGGCGCCGAGGCCGACGCCGAACACGAGGGTCATCAGGCCGGCGCCGAGGGCGAGGCCGAACCCACAGTCCAGCCACCAGTCCCGGTCGAACCGAAAGCCAAAGTCGCGCAGTCGCCGCCGGTCGACGTACCGCCCGGCGATCAGGACGGCGAGCGAGACGGTCCCACCGGTGAGGGCGATCCCGGCGACGGCGCTCACCGTCGTCGCGGCCGCGTCGCCGACGGTCGACGCGAGCAACGCCCGAAAGGCGCCGAAGCCGACGCTCGCCCCCACGCTCGTCCCGATAGCTAGCAACACCGTAACGACGACGAGGAGGACGACCCGGAGGAGTGCCCGTGGTCGGCGCTCGGCGTCGTTCCACAGCACCGCACGCAGCCCCATGGACGAACTGCGAACGGCGTGAGCCTTAGTCCCGTCGCCCGTGGCGCGGCACCGACGACTCGGATTATTCACTGAAGAAACATAATGAATGTATACGCAAGTTATGTGTCAATAGGGAACGAAGGGCGTGGTATGAGCACCCATACACTCGGCGACGGTCTCCGCGGATCGGTGGGCGCGCCGCTCGACGCCGTCGATACGTTCCTCACGGGGGGTGGAGCGATCGGGATTCTGCTGTATCTCGTGGGCCTCCTCCTCGGGCACACCGAGATGGCGACGTTCGGCGTCGGTCTGGGTGTCGCCTGCGTGCTCGGCACGCTCACCGTTCGGAGCGCCCGAGACGTCGTTCGAGCTCTCGGCTAGCCCGGCGCCGAAAGCACGAGGACGTAGAGGCTGAACAGCACGCTTCCGAGGATGACGCTGACGACGGCGTGGATGAGGGTGACGCCGGCGGTCAGCCGCTGGTCGAGGTCGTAGACGTACCGAACGAGAACCGCGTCGACGACGAGCGCGACGCCGACGGCCGGGAGCGACGGGAGTTCGAGCGCCGCGGCGACGACGGCGATGGCGGCCGGGAGCGGGCCGACGAGGAAGGCGTTGCGGACCGGCACGTCGCCGAGCACGTTTCGGGCCGCGAGATGCGCGGTCAGTGAGAGAAACAGCGCCAACAGCGCGGCGGTGCCGGCGACGGCGAGGGGCGTCGCCGACCCGACGTCGGTCTGCAGGGGGACCATCGGAGCCGGTGACTATCCCAGGAGGCCGAGTTCTTCGAGTCGAGAGACGATGACGTCGACGGCTTCTTCGGCGTCTTCGGGCTGTTTCCCACCCGTGATGACGAGCTTCCCGGAGCCGAAGAGGAGCGCGACCACGTCGGGGTCGTCCAGTCGGTAGACGAGGCCCGGGAACTGCTCGGGTTCGTACTCGATGTTCTCCAGTCCGAGGCCGATGGCGATGGCGTTGAGGTTGAGGTTCTTGCCCAGATCCGCGCTCGTGACGATGTTCTGGACCACGATTTCGGGGTCCTCGTCCACGTTGATTTTGAGGTCGCGGAGTTTGTCGAAGACGATGTGCAGGCTCTCGTGCACGTCGGCCGTCGACTTCGCGCCGGTGCAGACGATCTTCCCCGACCGGAAGATCAGCGCGGCCGACTTCGGATTCTGTGTCCGGTAGACGAGGCCCGGAAACTGTTCGGGATCGTAGTCCGCCCCTTCGAGGTCCATCGCCACGCTCTGGAGGTCGAGTTCCTGTCCGATTCCGGTAGAAGCCACCACGTTCTCGATGTTGATCGTCTCCTTGGGGTCGCTCATGAGACGACTTAAATGTCGTATTTAAGGGTTAAAAAGGTTGGTGCGCCGTTCAGTCGGTATTCTCATGCCCACTGCGGTCGGATGGACAGGCGTGTACGGTCTCGAACTTGCTGGCGAGGACGACGCCTTCGCCGCCCGGGAGGCGGCGTGTGCGGCGACGTCGGTCGAGCGCGTCGCCCCCGGCCTCGCGACGGCCCGCGGCGTCGACCCCGACCGCCTCCGAACGCTCGCGTACACGCACCGCGCCAGCCGCCTGCTCGGCCGGTGTGTGGCGAGCGTCGACGCCGCCCGAACGCTCGTCGAAGCGGCGACGCTGGAGCGCTCGGGCACCGTCGCCGTCCGCGCCCGCGACGTGCGCTCGACCGCGGATATCGACACGCGTCGTCTCGAACGCGAACTGGGCACCGCCCTCGTCGACCGCGGCTTCGCCGTCGACCTCGACGACCCCGACCACGAACTCCGCGTCTGCTGTTCCGACGACACCTGTCTCGTGGGCTGGCTGGTCGCCGAGAGCGTCCGCGACTACGGCGACCGCCGCCCCACGGATCGCCCCTTCTTCCAGCCGGGGAGTATGGCCCCGCTCGACGCCCGAGCGCTCGCCAACCTCGCCGGTGCCGGCCCGGACGCGACGATTCTCGATCCGATGTGTGGCACCGGTGGGACGTTGATCGAAGCGGGACTGGTCGGCGCCCGCGTCGTCGGCGTCGACGCCCAGCGGAAGATGGTCCGGGGCGCCCGCGAGAACTGTCGGGCGTATCTCGACGCCGACTACCATCTCCTGCGGGGCGACGCGACCGCCCTCCCTCTGGAAGACGACGCCGTCGACGGCGTCGTCTTCGACGCCCCGTACGGCCGCCAGTCGAAGATCGCCCGTCACTCGCTGTGCGACCTCGTGGGCGGCGCCCTCGTCGAAGCCAACCGGGTCGCCCCGCAGGCCGTCGTCGTCGGCGACCGGCCGTGGGCGGAGACGGCGGTCGACGCTGGGTGGCGCGTCGAGGCGACGTTCGAGCGGCCGGTCCACCGCTCGCTCACGCGGTACGTGTTGCTGTTACGGCGATAGGGGGCGGATCAGGCCGTCTCCGGCCCCGCTTCCGACTCGCTCCCCGAGCGGAAGAAGCCGGACGCCCCCTGGCCTCGGTTGCCGAGGAGGAGGGCGACGAAGAGGGCAAGCCCGACGCCCCGGAGCGTGAGTTCGAGCGCCAGCGACACCTCGCTCCCGCCGCCGCTCCCGATGCCGACGAGACCGAGGACGTCGAGGACGCCCCGAACGCCGAGGCCCGGCGCCATCAGGAGGAGCGAACTGAGCGCGAACGCGGCGCGTTCGAGCCGCGAGACGGGGGTGTAGACGTAGCCGATCACCGTCGCCGCGAGGGCGACGACGCCGAGGAACAGACAGACGACGGGGATCAGCACTTCGGGGACGACGTAGGCCAGGTCGGCCAGATCGGCCGTCCCGAGGACGCGGTACTTCTCGCCCACCTCTAGGTCCACGGCGTTCGGCTCCCGGCGTAGGAGCACCAGCCCCGGCGTGAGGACGAACGCGAAGGGGACGATGGCCTTGTTCAAAGAGAGCGAGAAGGCCTCGATGCCGGTCTGGAAGGCGTCGGATTTCGCCACGCCGGAGGCGGCGTAGGCCGCGACGGCGACGGGGGGCGTGATGTCGGCGATGACGCCGAAGTAGAGAATGAAGAGGTGGGCGGCGAGTTCGGGCACGCCGAAGGCGGTCAGCGCCGGCGCGAGCAGTGAGACGAGGATGATGTACGTCACCGTCGTCGGCATCCCCATCCCCAGCAGGATCGAGGAGACGGCGGTCACCAGCAGGAGAAGCACGAGCGACCCGCCCGCCACCGCTTCGATGAGCGCCACGAGGTTCGGCCCGAGGCCGGAGACGCTGATGACGCCCGGGATGATGCCCGCGGCGGCGACGGCGATGACGACGGGGACGGCCGTCCGGGCGCCGCCCTCCATCGACTTGCCGAGGAAGACCCCGAGCCGGTGGAGGCCGTTGTCGGCGAGGCGAGGCTGGCCGACGAGCGCGGCGTTGGTCTCGGCCGCACGGTCGACGGCGTCGTCGAACTCCAGGAGCGGCGCGTCGACGTAGGGGTGGGTCGCCAGCGTGAGGATGCCCGCGACGATGCTGATGCCGCCGAGTTGGCCGATCGTCGCCGCGAAGGCGGCCTGGAGCGACTGCCCGCCCGGTCCGGCGCCGAGGAGGGCGCCGAGGATACCCGTGCCGGCGACGTACTGCGCCCCGAGGGTCCCCGCGAACAGCCCGACGACCAACGCGCCGAGTCGACCCCGCGTCTCGTCGCTGTAGGCCGCGACGAGCGTGATCAGCGCGCCGATAGCGATGAGCGTGAACCACGCCGACCGCGCGACCGACAGCCGCTCCACGATGAGATAGTAGAGCAGGAGGCCGATGGGGACGAGGTAGAACCACCCCGACGTGAGATGCGATCGGATGTCGACGAGGTCCGAGGGATCGAGGCCGCCGATGCCGAGCCGCGACGCTTCGAAGTGGACCATCACCCAGACGCCGAAGAAGAAGACGACGGCGGGGATGGTGGCGGCGACGATGACGTCGGCGAACGGCGTCGCGGTGTACTGGACGATGAGGAAGGCCGCGGCGCCCATCACGGGCGGGAGGATCTGGCCGCCCGACGACGCGGACGCCTCGACCCCGCCCGCGAACTCGGGCCGGTAGCCCGACTTCTTCATCAGCGGGATGGTGAACGCACCCGTCGTCACCGTGTTGGCGATGGAGGAGCCGGAGATGGTGCCCATGAAGCCGGAGGCGAGGATGGAGGCCTTGGCCGGACCGCCTCGGCGCGTCCCCGTCGCCGCGTACGCGAGATCGATGAACCACTTGCCGGCGCCGGACATCTCGAGGAAGGCGCCAAAGAGGATGAAGATGTAGATGAACTGCACGGAGACGGTCACCGGGATGCCGAAGACGCCGTTCTCCGTGTTGTACCACAGGTTCTGGATGATCGACGGCCACGAGAGTTCGGGGATGGAGAGGACGCCCACGTAGGCGGCGTTCTGCGGGATGAGAACGCCAAAGCGGGCGTAGACGACGAAGGCGGCGACGATGAGCATCAGGTAGAGGCTGATCGCCCGGCGGGTCGCCTCCAGAACGAGGAGGACGCCGAGAACGCCGAGCACCATCGCGTACGAGGTTTCGGTCAGCGGCCCGAGCAGGCCCGCGATTGGGTCGAGGACGGTGAACACCTCGTGGATGGGGCGGCCGGCCTCCAGGCCGAGCGCGCGCATGCGCTGGATCTCCCGGAAGTCGGTGACGAAGTAGGCCGCCGAGAGGACGGCCACGGGGATCAGCGCGAGGTCGAACGGCGTCACGCGGTCGAGGTCGGGGTCGACGAAGACCCATCGGAACGCGTCGCCGACGGCGTGGACGACCCCCGAGACCGGGTGATCCGGTCCGAGACGGTCGTCGACGGCGGCGCCGAGCGCGATACAGCGCCTCGAAATCGGCCCGTCGCCGGTGCTGGAGGGGTAGAGCAGGAAGGTGAGGACGAGGCCGAAGGCGACGTGGATGGCGTTGATCTGGAGCAACTGGAGCGCGACGAACTCGACTTCGCCCACCGCAGGGAGAGTCAAGGAGAGGACGAAGCCCTTCGCGGCGAGCCACATCTGGAACAGGGAGAAAGCGATGCCGATGGCGGCGACGGCGACGGTCGCCCAGCCAGTCAACGAGCGTTTGCGCTCGATCTCCTGGATGATCGCCTCGGTCTCCTCGGGGTCCGGTTCGTCGACTGTCTCGTCGGCTGGTGGTTCATCGGTCATCTATCGACTCCGTCGAGAGTAGTGGCGAGGGCGGAGCGACGCTGGATCGAGAGCGTCACCGAGCGGGTGTCCGAGAGGGCGACCAGATCGTAGCGTCGGTCGCCGACGTGGAGTTCGTGGCCGGCGATGCGTCCGGGGGCGACCGTCAATCGCTCGTAACTCCCCGGAGGATCGTAAATAAACGTCCCGTTCTCGCGGGTGACGTTCGCCCGGCTGGGAAGGCCCCAGCCGTACGATTCGAACTCCATGTGACTCATCACGAGTCGGTCGCCGCGGACGGTGTACGCCTCGTAGACACGCGTCTTCTCGACGCTGTGCATGTATTCGAGGGCGACGACCGTCCCGTTCTCCACCGGGGTTTCGAGGTACGTCTCGCCCGTCTCGGCGTCCTCGACGACGAGCACTGTCTCGTCGGGGACCGCTGCGGCGCTCCCGAGCGCGGCGACCAACACGGCCAACACGAGGATGGCGACGTATCGCGGCTTCATGACATGAGGCGGGGTGGGTCGAGGGGTGACCCGTTACGGCGTTACGCGTCGAAGTACGCCGCCGCGCCGGGGTGGAGTTCGATGGACATGCCGTCCTGTGCGGAGTCCCGGCTGATGAAGTCGGTCTTGATCGTGAGTTCGCCGACGTTGTCGAAGATGGCCCCGGTGACCGCCTCGACGGTCGACTCGGCGACGCCCGAGCGGGTGGCGATCATCGCCTGGACGGCCACCGTCTCGACGGCGCTGTCGACGCCGGTGTAGGTGCCGGCGGGGATGGTGTCGTCCGCGAACCAGGAGGCGGCGTCCTTGACGGCCTGCCGGTTGTCGCCCGCGATGGGCACGATCCGGAGATCGTTGGTCGTCGCGAGGTCCTCGATGGCGCCGACCGGCCAGCCGCCGACGACGAACGCGGCGTCGATGTCGCCGTTCCGGAGCTGGTCGGCGGCCTGCGAGAAGGAGGCGTTCTGCTCGTTGAAGTCGGAGATGCCGACCGCCTCCAGAATCTGGAGGGCGTTGACCTGCGTGCCCGAGCCGAGGTCGCCGGTGTTGATCGTCGCGCCCGAGAGGTCCGAGAGCGTCTCGATGCCCGTGTTCTGGAGCGTGACGACCGTGATCGTTTCGGGGTAGAGCGTCGCGACGCCCATCAGGCTGTCGACGGCGTTGTCCTGGAACGCCTCGATGCCCGTGCCGTTTTTGGCGAAGTAGGCGATGTCGTTCTGGATCAGGGCGAAGTCCGCGTCGCCGCTGGAGAGATTCCCCACGTTCTCGACGCTGGCACCCGTCGACTGGACGTTCAGCGTGAAGTCCGTGTTCGCCTCGACGACCGACTTGAACTCGTTCGAGAGCGGGAAGTACGTCCCGCCGGTGCCGCCGGCGTGCCACGAGAGGCGGGTGTCGGCGCTGCCGCCGTCGCCGTCGCCACCGTTGCCTCCTTCCCCGTCGCCGCCACCGCCACCGCCGCCGCTACATCCGGCGAGGGCGGCGACGCCAGTTACTCCGGCCGCACGAAGGAATCGTCGTCGAGTGGAATCGTCTGACATACTATTGATAGTAACGGCGGCTGCGCATTTAATCCTGTCCAAACGAGTTATAAAGTCCCGCCCGTCCGACAAATATTACCCCGACCGAAGCGCCACGACCGTCTCGCCCGCGCGGACGGTGTCGCCTTCGGTGACGAGGAGGTCCCCGCGGTCGTACTCGGGTGGCAGGAGCACGTCGGCCCGACTTCCGAAGGCGATGTGGCCGATTCGGTCGCCCCGGATCACCTCGTCGCCGGCGGTACGGTAGGGGTAGATGCGCCGGGCGAACCAGCCGGCGATCATCGACACGCCGTGGCTGTCGAGGGCGATGTCCACGCGCTCGTTGCGGTCGGAGTCTTTCGTGAACGCCGGGCGGTGCGCGCCCGGACGGTGCGTGGCCGTCTCCACCGTTCCGTCCATCGGCGCCCGCAGGACGTGCACGTCGGTGACGTTCATGAACACGCCGACGCGAATCCGTCCGTCCTCCTCGCGGACGACGGAGACGCGGCCGTCGGCGGGGGCGACCGCACCCCGTGGCGGCGGCGTCCGCTCCGGATCGCGGAAAAACCAGAGCACGAACCCGCCGAGTGCGAGGGCGAGAGCGCCGAGCGGCGGCGCGAGGATGGCGAGCGGAATTGCGGCGACGAGTGGCGGGAGCGCGAACCGGCGGGCGCCCGGCGCGAGCGAGAACGACGGCCCCGTCATGCCATCGCTCGCTGGCCCCACGTCGCCAGCAGGTGCGTGAGGTGGAGGCGGTCGTCCGTCCCGGTCACCAGGTCGTGGTCCACCTCGCCCGCGAGACGGTGGAGGCGGGCGAGCGTCTCGCCGTCGTAGCGCTTTCGCGCCGCGTCGAGCAGGTCGACCAGCAGCGACTGCCCGTCGTACCCCTCGTCGTCGAGGAGCGTCCCGACGGTCTTGCGGGCGTCGGCCACGTCGCCCGCCTCCGCCGCTTCGAGGATCGACGCCAGTTCGTCGTCGTACCCCACGTCACGGAGCGTCTCGTGGACCGTCGTCATCGTCACCTCCTCCGTCTCGACGGCGGTCGTCTGCGCGCCGAGGATCGCTTTCCGGAGGTCGCCGTCGGCGTAGCCGGCGACGAACTCCACGCCGTCGTCGTCGTACTCGACGGCCTCGGCGTCGAGAATCCGTTCGAGCACGGTCCCGATTTCGTCCGGCGTCGGCGCCCGGACCGGCACGGGAAAACACCGCGAGCGGATCGGGGCGATGAGCGTCGAGGGCTGGCGGGTGACGAGCACGAACTGCGTCGTGCGGTGGTGGCGCTCCATCACCCGGCGGAGCGCCTGCTGGAAGTCCTCGCGGATCGCCTCGGCGTTGTCGAGGACGATGGTCTTGTAGTCGCCCGAGACGGGGGCGTAACTCGCCGACTCCTTCAACACCCGGTTGATCATGTCGCGTTTCGCCATGCGGGAGCGGCCGGTGAGGAACTGCTCGAACCGGGGGTCCTCGCGAATCTCCTTTTTCGTCCGGTCGAAGAAGTCCGCGACGTTGAGTTCGACGAGGTCGTTCTCGTCCTCGTGGGCCCGCTCCGCGAGCGCCCGGACGGCGGCGGTCTTGCCCGATCCGGGCGGCCCTTGGACGACGAGGTTCATCGGTTCGTCGACGGCTCGCTGCAGGCGGTCACGGACCGACGCCTGCGGCAGGTCGTCGAGGTCGGGGGCGTGCGTCTCCGTCCACAGCGGGGCGTCCATTGGCGGGCCTAGTGGGGCGTGGGCTACAAAGCTTGCTCTCTCCGTCGCGTCCGGTCAACCGACACGCGTTTATCGCCCCCGCTCGCACACCGTGGTATGTCGATGCGCGTGACGTTTCTCGGCACCAGCGGGGCGGTCCCGACGACCCAGCGGGCGCCGAGTGCCGTCCTCGTCAACCGCGAGGGCGAGCGCTTCCTGTTCGACTGCGGTGAGGGGACCCAGCGTCAGATGATGCGCTTCGGCACCGGGTTCGACGTCTCCCACATCTTCGTCACGCACCTCCATGGCGACCACATTCTCGGTATCCCCGGTCTGATCCAGTCGCTCGACTTCAACGACCGCACCGACGCGCTGGCGATCCACGTCCCGCCGCGCTCCCGGGATTCGATCAGGGACCTGGTCCACGCCGGCGGCTACCAGCCCGGCTACCCCGTTCGCATCCACGAGGTGGCCCCGGGGGCCGTCGCGTACGCCGGTGACGACTTCGAGGTACGGACCGTCGAGACCGACCACCGCACCCGGTCGATGGGCTTTGTCCTCGTCGAGGACGACCGCCCCGGCCGGTTCGACCGCGAGCGCGCCGAGGAACTCGGCGTCCCGGTCGGCCCGGCGTTCGGCCGACTCCACGAGGGCGAGGCGGTCGAACTCGACGACGGCCGCGTGATCGAGCCCGAACAGGTCGTCGGTGACCCCCGACCCGGCCGGCGACTGGTCTACACCGGCGACACCCGTCCCGCCGACGACGTTGTCGACGTCGCCACGGGGGCTGATCTCCTGATTCACGACGCGACGTTCGCGGACGACGAACGCCAGCGGGCGCGACACACGGGTCACTCGACCGCCCGCGAAGCGGGACAGGTGGCCGCCCGGGCGGGCGCCAAACGGCTCGCCTTGGTCCACATCTCCTCCCGGTACGCCGGGGAGTGGGAACGCCTCGAACGCGAGGCGGAGACCGAGTTCGACGGCGAGTGTTTCGTCGCGAGCGACGGCCAGACGTTCGACGTTCCGTTCCCGGAGTGAGTCACGGGCGCGGCGCCGTCCTCGGCGGTCGCACACGACCGGTGGTTAGTTGATCGTCGCGGATCGATGTCACGTATGACCTTCTTGGTGCCGTTCGACGGATCGCCGCTCGCGGAGGCGGCGCTCGTCAGAGCGGCCGAGTTCGCGGGCGTGTTCGACGAGGACGTGGTGGCGGTGAGCGTCGTCCCCGAGGGCAACGCCGACTACGCCCGCGAGCGGAACTGGCTCGATTCGGGCGAGCCGTTCGACCTGCAGTCGGTCGTGGCGACGCTTCACACGCAGGTCACCGACCTGTGCCCGAGCGTCGACTTCCGGCACCTGACGGTGGGGACACACGCCTCGCCCGGGACCATCGCGACGCGCGTCCGACGACGCGCCGAGCGCGAGGACGTGTCCATGGTGTTCGTCGGGAGCGACAACGCCGGTCACCTGGTGACGGAGATGAGCAGCGTCGGCGGGACGATTGCGGCCGACGACGCCTACGACGTGGTGATCGTCCGGAGTCGCACCCCGGCACGGATCGCTCGACTCGCGAACGCCTCGCCCCACCGCGATCCCAAGTCGGATTTCTACTACCCCGACACGGAAGGCGAAAGCGTCACTTCGATGGACCCCGACGATCCCACGTGAGCTACCGCCCCGCTCAGTGTAACATCGGTCACCGAGGGCGCCGTCGGCGCGCCGCATCCGCCGTCGTTTCGGGACTCGTCGCCGCGGCGTTCGTCGTCGCGTATCTCGTCGGTGCCGTCCCGCAACTGTTGCTGATCGGCGTCTTCGCTCCCCTCGCGCTGGCTTTCGAGTTCGCCTTCCAGGCCTACGAGTCGTTCTGCGTCGGTCTCGCGCTCCTCGGGCGGTACGACTTCTCCGCCGAGGACGGCGGAACCGGCCGGGTGACCGACCCGTCGAACCGGCGCGACGATCAGCTGTACGCCCTGCGGATCAGCGTCGCGAGCGTCGGCCTCGCGGCGGTCGTGACGGCCGGTCTCGTCGCCATCCTGTGACCCGGGGAGATACTGTTCCGATTAGGGCGATCGAGGTGGTCCCAGTGTTGCTGGCTCATCTGAACACTACCACCCGGGGACGGCGTGGAGTATTTATTCGGTGGCCCCCAACCTCGGCGTGTGAACGCCCGGACGAGTGCGCTCGACGCGCTGGTGTTCGGCGTCGACGTACAGAGCGGCGACGTGCGCGGGGACGCCCCGTCCTACGCGGTGGTCGCCTACGACGGTGAGAACGTCGACCGGGACGTGGTGTCCTTTCGCAAACTCCGGCGCCTCGTCGAGCGCGAGGAACCGGCCATCCTCGCCACCGACAACGTCTACGAACTCGCGACCGACCGGGACGACCTGGTGCATTTCCTGCGGTGGCTCCCCGACGGCACCCGTCTCGTGCAGGTGACCGGCGCGGAGCGGCCCGAACCCCTCTCACGGGTCGCCTCCCGCCACGGCGTCCCCTACGGCAAGAAGCCGATGCAGGAGGCGGAGGCGGCCGCCCGCCTCGCCGCCGCGAACGTCGGCCACGAGGTGACCGCCTTCACCGACACGACGACGGTGAAGGTGTCGCGCGGCCGCTCGACCGGCAAGGGCGGGTGGAGTCAGGACCGCTACACTCGACGCATCCACGGGAACGTCAAGTCCCGAACTCGCGAGGTCGAGTCCGCGCTGGACGACGCGAATCTGGAGTACGAGCAGGAGGTAACCGAGAAGTACGGCGGCTACGCCAACGCGGTCTTCACCGTCGAGGCCGCGCCGGAGGATCTCCCGGTCGGGCAGTCGCGGTCGGGCGACACCCGGGTCGAAATCGATCGCGAACGCCGCGACGGTATCGAGTTCGAACCCCTCGTGAAACGCCGGGACCGCGTCCTCGTCGGCATCGACCCCGGGACGACCACCGCCGCCGCCGTCGTCTCCCTCGACGGCGAGGTGCTCGACGTGTACTCCACCCGCACCGACGACACGGCCGGGGTCATCGAGTGGCTGGTCGAGCGCGGTCGACCGGTGGTCGTCGCCGCGGACGTGGAGCCGATGCCCGGGACGGTCGAGAAGTTCCGCCGGAGTTTCGACGCCGCTGGCTGGGCACCGGACGCCGACCTGCCTGTCGACGAGAAACTCCACCGCACCCGCGAGCACGCCTACGACAACGACCACGAACGGGACGCGATGGCGGCCGCACTCTTCGCGTTCGACGCCTACGAGGACCAGTTCGAGCGTATCACCCGGAAGGTGCCCCCGCATTTCGATCGCGGTGAGGTGATCGACCGGGTGGTCTCCGGCGACGCCTCCGTCGAGGCGGTCCTGCGGGAGTTGACCGACGACGACGAGAGCGAGGAGGAGGAGTCGACCCACGAGCCCCGCGAGCTTTCGCCGGAGGAACGCCGGATCAAGCGGCTCGAACGGCAGGTCGACCGGCTGGAGTCGCAGGTCGAGGAGCTGGAAGGAAAGCTGGCGGAGCGGGACGAGCGCATCGCGGAGTACGAGGACGAACTGTCGGATGCGCGCCGCGAGGAGCGCCGCGAGGCCCGCGAACGCCGCGAGGTCAACCGGCTCGAACGCGAGACCGAGCGGCTGGAGCGGGAACGCGATCAGGAGCGCGAACGCGCCGACGAACTCGAATCGAAGCTCGAACGGCTGAAGACGCTGTGGAAACTCGACCACTCCGACTTCGCGGACGTGTCGGCGGGCCGCGACCTCGTCCCCGTGAAGGTGATCGAACAGTTCACCCGCGACGCCATCGACGCCGCCGACGAGGCGTACGGGCTGGCGTCCGGTGACGTGATCTACCTCCGCGACGCCAGCGGTGCCGGCCGCTCGACGGCGGCGCGCCTCGTCGAGACGGAGCCGCGGGTCGTCCTCCGGGACGGCAACCTCTCCGACGTGGCCGACGAGGTGCTGTTCGAGCACGGGGTGCCCGTCGCCCCCGCGGACGACGTGACGATTCAGGAGGTGGACGAACTCGCCGTCGCCCGCGAGAGCGAGGTCGAGGGCGCCGTCGCGGACTGGGAGCGTCGCGCGGACGAGCGCTCGCGCGAGAAGAAATCCGAGATGGTCGACCAGATCATCAGCGAACACCGCGCCGAGAGTGGGGACTAGCGGCGGTACGTTGGTCGGGCGCCCAGCCCCCGTTCGGTCCGCCGTCGTCTCCGTGCCGCCCGGCGTGCCCACCCCTACGGCTTTGGTCGTCGGGCGAGACGAACGGGGTATGAGCGACGCCGAGGGTGGGGTGACGAGTGACGGCGGCGTCGACGCCGCCGACCTCGAATCGGCCGACATGGGTGATCTCTTCGACGAACTACAGGAGCTCGAAGACCTCGTGGTGACCGACGCCGCCCGGGAACAGGTCCGTGAGACGATGCGCGTGGCGATGGCGGCCAGCGCCGCCGCCAGCCCGTTCGGGCGCGTCATCCGCGGCTTCGATCGGAGTGACCTCGCCGAGGCACTGCTCGGGAGCCTCCTGTTCGGCATCCCGATGGCCGTCGAGGGCGGCACGCAGGAGGTGGGAGCCTTTCTCGCGCCGCGCCCCGGCTACCTCGTCGGCAGCTTCCTGTTCGCCGTCGGCCTCGTCGTCGGCATCATCTACGTCGCGGACTTTCAGGACGTGCGCGTCCACAAGCCCCTCTTGGGGCTGATCCCGCGGCGACTGGTCGGCGTCCTCGGGGTGTCCCTGCTCACGGCGACACTCCTGCTGACCGGTTGGGGGCGAATCGACTGGGGGTCGCCGGCACTCGCGGCGGCGAACGTCGTGGTCGCCTTCGTCCCCATGAGCATCGGGGCGGCGCTCGGCGACCTCCTCCCGGGATCGTAAGCAGAAGTCATATTTCGGCGCTCCCGCTGGTACTGTGCATGGACGTCTACGAGCGGATCACCCGGAACGCGACCGAGGTGGTCACCGAGGAGGAGGGTCGGGAGTTGGCCGCGGATCCGGAGGGCAAGCGCGCGTACGTCGGCTACGAGCCGTCGGGCGTGCTCCACATCGGCCACATGCTCACCGCGACGAAGCTGATGGATCTACAGGACGCCGGCTTCGAGGTGACGGTCCTGCTCGCGGACGTCCACGCCTACCTCAACGACAAGGGGACCTTCGAGGAGATTCGCGAGACGGCCGAGCGCATGAAAGCGCAGTTCCTCGCGTACGGCCTCGACGCGGACAAGACGGAGTTCGTCTACGGCTCGGACTTCGAGTTCGACCGCGAGTACGTCCTCGACCTGCACGCGCTGGAACTGGAGACGAGCATCTCCCGCGCGCAACGGGCGATGTCCGAGATCAAGAGCGGCGACACGGTCACCGTCTCGCAGGCGGTCTACCCGCTGATGCAGGCGCTCGACATCGTCTATCTCGACGTCGACCTCGCGGTCGGCGGGATGGAACAGCGGAAGGTCCACATGCTCGCCCGGGACACCCTGCCGAAGATCGGCGAGGCGTCGCCAACCTGCCTGCATACGCCGCTGATCGCCGACCTTGAGACGGGCGTCGGCAAGATGTCCACGAGCGAGGGGGTGTCCATCTCGATGGAGGACTCGACCGCGGCCATCGAGGAGAAGGTGAACGCCGCGTACTGCCCGCCGACCCGCGACCCCGATCCGACCGACGATGGACAGGAACGGGAGCACCCCGTCCTCCAGATCTTCGAGTACCACGTCTTCCCCCGGTTCGAGTCGGTGGTCGTCGAACGGCCCGACGAGTACGGCGGCGACCTGACCTACGACGACTACGGGTCGCTGGCCGCCGACCTGGAGTCGGGCGAGCTACATCCGGCGGACGCGAAGGGCGCGCTGGCGGCGTACCTCGACGACTTGATCGCGCCGGGGCGGGCGAAGCTTCGTGACGCCGATACCGACGCCTGACCGGGCGAACGCGGCCGTCTCGACGCTACGTCGGCGGTTTTAAAACTCGCGATCACGAACCCCCGCGCATGAGCGAGAACGAGAACGGCGGGCGCAGGGATCTCCGAATGCCCGACGACGACGAGGTGTTCGCCGTCGTAACGAACATGCTCGGCGCGAACCGGGTGAAGGTACGCTGTGCGGACGGGGTGGAGCGCACCGCCCGCATCCCCGGCCGGATGCAGAAACGCATCTGGATCCGCGAGGACGACGTGGTGCTCGTCGAACCTTGGGACTGGCAGGACGAGAAGGCCGACATCTCGTGGCGCTACGAGAAATCCGAGGCGGATCAGTTGCGGCGCGAAGGGCATATCGAGTAGCGATTCGTTTTCGACAATCGGGCGTACACTCGTTTTCGACCGAACTCTTATACGGTAAATCGAACAACAGGTACACATGGCGAGTTCGACGCCCGACGCCCGCGACGACGAAATCCGTCTCTGGCGCGAGGACGGCTGGTGGATCGCCAAGGATGTGGCCACCGGCGTCACCAGTCAAGGGTCGTTCCGGGAGGCTGCCCTGTCGAATCTCGACGAGGCCGTTGCGCTCCACGAGGGCGAAATCGGGCGCCAGCCGACGGACGAGGAACTCCGCAAGGCAGGGATCGACCCAGCCGACAACACCACGGGAGAGGAAGAACCGCCGGACGTTCTGGAGTAGCGTGTCGGAATGGCACGGCGGACGTTTTCCGGTCTGGAAGTGGTAACAGTCCTCGTGAACGTCGGTGGATTCGAGTGGCGACGAACTGCCGGGGATCACGCACAACTGTACTACGAACATCCGACGAACGAAGACGACCGACGACAGGTGACGGTTCCGCTCCACGACGAACTCCGAACGGGCACGCTCCGGGACATCGCGGACAGTGCCGGCGCACGGGACTTCGAGGCGTTCTGTGACTGGATCGACGAGAACGCGTGACAGCCACCGATACCCACCCTTTTCCCCCTCGCCCGCGTACGCGAACGTAGATGACAGAGGAGTACGGCCTGCTCGATCCCGAAGAGGGCGAGGGGGAGGATTTCGGCGACGAGTGGGAGGAGATCGACGTCTCCGACACCGAGGCCGACCGCATCGCCAGACGGCGGGATCGCGAGTTCGCCGAGTTCCGCAAGCGCCTGAAAGACGCCGACCAGTTCAAGGTGGAGCAGTCGGTGTTCGACGACGCCACCTTCGCGGCCATCTACAAACTGGTGCAGGACGGCTACATCGACGCCTTCGGCGGCCCCATCTCGACGGGGAAGGAGGCGAACGTCTACGAGGCGCTGGGCGCCGAGGACCGCGACGTGGCGGTGAAGATCTACCGCATCAACGCCTCGAACTTCCAGGAGATGCGGGCGTATCTGGAGGGCGACCCGCGCTTCGAGGGCATCGGGTCGGACAAGAAGAAGGTCGTGCTGGCGTGGACGAAAAAGGAGTTCGCCAACCTCCGGCGGGCGCGGCAGGCGGGCGTCCGGGTGCCCGAACCCATCGCCGTCGAACGCAACGTCCTCGTGATGGAACTGGTGGGGCTGGTCGAGGATCGCGCCCGGCGACTGGCGGAGGTGAACGTCGAGAACCCCGAGACGGCGTTCGAAGTAGTACGGGAGTACATGCGCCGCCTGTACGGCGCGGGGCTGGTCCACGGCGACCTCTCGGAGTACAACCTGATCATCCACGACGGGGAACTGGTCGTGATCGATCTGGGACAGGCGGTGACGGTCCACCACCCGAACGCCGAGGACTTCTTACGGCGGGACTGTCGAAACGTGGCCTCGTTTTTCACCCGGCAGGGGATCGACGTCGACCCGGCCGACCTCCACGAGTTCGTGACCGCAGTCGACGCGGAGCCGTGATTCGTAAGCGAGAACTCTTAAATCGCTACGACCGGTATCGCCCAGTATGCAGCACGTAAAGGTCCCGCAGGACCGTCTCGGCGTCCTCATCGGCGAAGGTGGCGAGACCATGCGCGAGATCGAGCGGCGCGCCGAGGTCCGCCTCGACATCGACTCCGAGAGCGGGAGCGTCGCCATCGACGCCGTCGGCGATCCCGTCACCGGGATGGTGGCGCCCGACGTCGTCCGCGCCATCGGCCGCGGCTTTCGCCCCGACGCGGCGCTCTCCCTGCTCGACGACGACATGCGGATGTTCGATCTGATCGACATCGACGAGGCAACGCGAAACAAGAACGACCTCCAGCGACAGAAGGGCCGGCTCATCGGCGAGGACGGCCGCACGCGGGAACTGATGGAGGAGCTTACGGGCGCCGAGGTGGTCATCTACGGCACCACGCTCGGCATCATCGGCCAGCCCGAGGAGGTCCAGGCCGTCCGTCGGGCCGCCGAGATGTTGCTCGACGGCGCGCCCCACGGCGCGGTGTACGGCTTTCTCGAACGCAAGCACAACGAACTCACGCGCGGCGCGGACCTCCAGCCGTCGAACTGAGGGGGTGACCCCACCGACACGACGCTGGATACCACTCACGGCAACTGAACTCGTGGATCCGTCCTCGTGTGGCCCCGGGTGTTTTTGTTCTCGACGGAGGTAGGCGACTCTGGAGATGGATCGCCGCAACTTCGTCTACGCCGCGGGGACATCGGCATTGTTGTTCGGTGCCGGGTGTTCCAGCGGTGGCGACGACATTGAGGACACCGACGGCGACGGCGTGATCGACAGCGAGGATTACGCGCCGCGGGACCCGGACGTACAGGAAGAGGCAGATATTCGGCGGACCCCGACTGTTACACCGGTGCCGACGGGGACGGGGACACCGACAGCGACCGCCACACCGACGGCGACCGCCACACCGACACCGACCGCCACACCGACGGCGACACCGGCACCAGAGGCCGGTCAGTTGATCGTCGACGACAGTTACTGGCAGGCGTTGTCACATGTTACTGCGTACGGTCGCGACGCGGTGACGGCCCGTATCACCGACGGCTACCCGGAGACGGAGTACGATACGGCGAAACTCTTCGTCAGCCTGTCTCGATTCCCGCGCGAGGAAGTCGTCGCGCAAGCGCTCAGCGACCGGTTTGACCGCTCGGACGGCCCCCACGACATCACGGTTGCCGTCGACCCGGACGCAGTCACGGAGGCGACGACGTACAACTACTTCGTCGGCCTCGTGACGGGTGAGACGACCCTCGACGACGTCGACTACTCGAATGTGACGACGATCATGGAGACTGATCCGTTCGTCAGCACGAACGGAACCATCGAGCGGGACCCCTACGAACATCACCTCGACGACGACGACGGGGAGACGTACTCCCGAAACAGTGTCGAAGGCGCCTACCACCTCGAAGTCAGCGGTCGCACGTTCGGCAACGACTGGACGATCGAGTTCCTGGCGCAAAAATCCGCTCACGCGGCGGCGCGAAACCGAGACCGTGGTCGCTCACGCTCCGAGTACGTCTCCTACGAACTGACCGACGGCACAGCCGAGGAACTCGCGTCGCTGTTACGGGAAGAGACGAACGCGCGCGACTACAGTAAGGACGAGGCCGTCGAACTCGTCATCGACTTCGTCCAAGCGTTGCCCTACGTTCCCGACGATGTTAGCCGCGATTTCGACGATTACACGAAGTTCATCATGGAGACGATGCCGGAGATGGGCGGTGACTGCGAGGACACGGCCATCATGCTGGCGTCGGTACTGGAGGCCGATCCGTTCGGCTACGACATGGTGTTGATCCAACCGCCGGGCCACATGGCTGCCGGCATCTGGCAGCAGGATCCCGACGGCTGGTACTGGGAACTGAACGGCCGGAAGTACTCGTACATCGAGGCGACCGGCCGCGGATGGGGTGTCGGTGACTGTCCCGAGGAGTACCAGAATCAGCGAGCGAGGCTGCATCAGGTGTAACGAGCGGTGCCGACGGCCACCGCACGCGCCCCATGCTACCGAGTAACGTAACTATATCCCCCCGTCTACACGCCCGCCGTCGATTGCCCTAATCACCTGACTGCGTCAGGGTGTCGCACACGACAAAACACAATCTTTTTATAGAATCACAATCAATCAATGACCGATTATGTCTCAGCGAATGCAGCAGGGACAGCCGATGATCATTCTCGGCGAGGATTCCCAGCGAACCCAGGGCAAGGACGCGCAGACGATGAACATCACGGCCGGCAAGGCCGTGGCCGAGGCCGTACGGACCACACTCGGTCCGAAAGGCATGGACAAGATGCTGGTCGACTCCGGCGGGAGCGTCGTCGTCACGAACGACGGCGTCACGATCCTGAAGGAGATGGACATCGACCACCCCGCGGCCAACATGATCGTCGAAGTCTCCGAGACCCAGGAGGACGAGGTCGGCGACGGCACCACGACGGCCGTCGTCATCGCCGGTGAACTCCTCGACGAGGCCGAGGAGCTCATCGACCAGGACATCCATCCGACGACGCTGGCCCAGGGGTACCGCCGGGCCGCCGAGAAGGCCAAGGAGATCCTCGAGGAGAACGCCATCGACGTCTCCGCCGAGGATCGCGAGACGCTCGTCAAAATCGCCGCGACGGCGATGACGGGCAAGGGCGCCGAGAGCGCCAAGGATCAGCTCGCGGACCTGCTCGTCGACGCCGTGCTCGCCGTGCGCGACGACGACGGGGTCGACACCGACAACGTCTCCATCGAGAAGGTCGTCGGCGGCGCCATCGACAACTCCGAACTCATCGAGGGCGTCATCGTCGACAAGGAGCGCGTCAGCGACAGCATGCCCTACGCGGTCGAGGACGCCGACATCGCGCTGATCGACGGCGCGCTCGAAGTCAAGGAGACCGAAATCGACGCCGAGGTCAACGTCACCGATCCCGACCAGCTCCAGCAGTTCCTCGACCAGGAGGAGAAACAGCTGCGCGAGATGGTCGACCACCTCAAGGAAGTCGGCGCCGACGCCGTCTTCGTGGGTAGCGGCATCGACGACATGGCCCAGCACTACCTGGCCCAGGAGGGCATCCTCGCCGTCCGCCGCGCGAAGGACAGCGACCTCTCCCGACTCGCCCGCTCGACCGGCGGCACGGTCGTCGGCTCCGTCGACGACCTGACCGAGGACGACCTCGGCTTCGCCGGCTCCGTCGCCCAGAAGGACATCGGCGGCGACGAGCGCATCTTCGTCGAGGACGTGGCCGAGGCCAAGTCCGTGACGCTCGTCCTCCGCGGTGGGACCGAACACGTCGTCGACGAAGTCGAACGCGCCGTCGAGGACTCCCTCGGCGTCGTCCGCACCACGCTGGAGGACGGCAAGGTCCTGCCCGGCGGCGGTGCGCCCGAGTCGGAACTCGCCCTCGGCCTGCACGACTACGCCGACGACGTCGACGGTCGCGAGGCCCTCGCCGTCGAGGCCTTCGCCGAGGCGGTCGACGTGATCCCGCGTACGCTCGCCGAGAACGCCGGTCTCGACCCCATCGACTCGCTGGTCGAACTCCGTGCCAGCCACAGTGAGGGCAACCTCTCTGACGGCCTCGACGCCTACACGGGCGACGTGGTCGACATGGACGGGGAGGGCGTCGTCGAACCCCTCCGCGTCAAGACCCAGGCCATCGAGAGCGCTACCGAGGCGGCCGTCATGATCCTCCGCATCGACGACGTCATCGCTGCCGGTGACCTCAAGGGCGGCGGCAGCGACGACGGCGGCGACGAGGGCGGCCCCGGCGGCGCTGGCGGCATGGGCGGCGGCATGGGCGGCATGGGCGGTATGGGTGGCATGGGCGGCGCGATGTGAGGTAGGCCACAGCCCACCTTCCGTTCGCCTCCACCACGCACCGCCTCGTCCGACCGATCGATCCGGATTTTCTTTCGACGTCGACGCCTCGTATCGGAGAGTGACCTCTCCCTCCAAATTCCCATAAGGCAGAAATCATAACTATCTATTACTCGCTTGGGGCCGGAGTCACTCGTAGGTGACTCACATGCCAATCGAAGACCTAGCCCGAAGCGATGTCGTAACGGCTGATCCCGAAACCTCGGTGCGTGACCTCGCGGCGACCATGGATGCGGAGAACGTCGGGAGCATCGTGATCACGGACGGGGACACGCCGGCCGGTATCGTGACGGATCGTGATCTGGCCGTTCGCGTTCTCGGAGCGGGTGCGAAACCAGCCGAACAGACCGCCGAAGACGTGATGACTGGCGAACTCTGTACGATCGAGCGCAACGCCGGTTTCTACGAGGCGGCGACGCTCATGGCCGAAAACGGTGTGCGGCGACTCCCCATCCGTGAGGGCGAGACGCTCGTGGGAATCGTCACCGCCGACGACTTGAACGAACTGCTCGCCGACGAGCAACAGCAGTTCGCAGAGATAATCCGCGCACAGCGACCGGCGTACTGACCGCCCTCTCGCCCGGCCCCGGCGGGCGTCGCGACGCTCACGCGAACAACTCGCGCGCGTCGTCGACGGCGTCGATCAGCGCGTCGACCTCTTCGCGCGTGTTGTAGATGTAGAAGGAGGCACGCGCGGAGGCGGCGACGCCGAGCTTGTCGTGGAGCGGTTGGGTGCAGTGGTCGCCCGCACGGATCGCCACGCCGTGATCGTTGACGATGCTGGAGAGGTCGTGGGCGTGGACGCCGTCGAGGTTGAACGCGACGAGGCCGCCGCGGTCGTCGCCCGGCGGGCCGTAGATGGTCACGTTGTCGAACTCGTTCAGGCGGTCGTAGGCGTACGCCGCGAGGAGTTCCTCGTGGGCCTGGACGTTCGCCATGCCGACGTCCTCGAGGTAGTCGACGGCGGCGGCGAAGGCGATGCCCTGCGCGATGGAGGGGGTACCCGCCTCGAACTTCCAGGGGAGGTCCTCCCACGTCGACTCCTCGTAGGTGACCCGGCGGATCATGTCGCCGCCGTAGAGATACGGCTCCATCTCCTCCAGTACGTGTTCCTTCCCGTAGAGGGCGCCGATGCCCGTCGGGCCGCACATCTTGTGTCCCGAGAACGCGAAGAAGTCGGCATCGATGGCCTTCACGTCCACGGGTCGCGTCGGCGCCGACTGCGCGCCGTCGACGAAGATGTAGGCGTCGTGGTCGTGGGCCAGGTCGGCGAGGTCGGCCACCGGATTCACGGTCCCCAGCGTGTTCGAGACGTGGACGGCCGACACCATCGCCGTCGAGTCGTCGATCAACTCGGCGGCGTGGTCCATATCGAGGTAGCCCTGCTCGTCCACGCGGATGTAGCGCACCTCGGCGCCGGTCTTTCTCGCGATCTGTTGCCACGTCACCAGCGACGCGTGGTGTTCCATCTCCGTCATGACCACGTTGTCGCCGGGGCCGAGTTCGTTCAACCCCCACGCGTAGGCGACGAGGTTCTCCGCCTCGGTCGTGTTCTTCGTGAAGACGATCTCCTCCCGCCCGCTGGCGCCGACGAAGTCGGCGACCGTGTCGTGGGCCTCCTCGTAGGCGACCGACGCCTCCTGACTCAACTGGTGGATGCCGCGGTGGACGTTGGCGTTGTATCCGCGGTAGTACTCGCCGATCGTGTCGACCACCTGATCCGGCGTGTGACTCGTCGCGGCGTTGTCCAGATAGTACAGCGGCGTGTCGTCGTCGACCCCCTCGCCGGGCGACTCCACGTCACCCCCGACCTTCCGGTCGAGGATGGGGAAATCGGCCCGGATGGCCTCCACGTCGATCGGATACGGTTCCTGCACTCCCATTGGGGACGGCTACGCCCCGAAGGAATAACACCCCTTCGGTGTCCAACCCCCTTCTGAACCGAATCCGGTTACTCCCGAGAGGCAACAACCTCTTTACCCGTCCTCGTTCGTAACACGTCTATGGAACGTCGACGGCTTCTGACAGCGTGTGGTACAGTTATCGTGGGTGCTCTCGCCGGCTGTAGCGGCGGGGGTGGCGAGGAGGCGACGCCGACGGGGACGGCGGAGCCGACGGCCACGGCGACGGCAGCCCCCACCGCCACGGCGACGGAGACACCGACCGAGACGGCGGAGCCGACGGCGACGGAGACGGCGACCACCACCGCCGCACCGGGGCCGAGCGGGCCGACACACGACATCGGGGAGTCGTTCACCGTCGGGTCCGGTGACGAGGCCATCGGCTACCGGATCGTGGACTTCTTCCGTGCCGATCGAGTCGGGAGCGAGGCCAGCAACTCCGTCGCCGACGGCACGTATCTGATCGTCGTCGTCGAACTCTCGAACCCACGGAACAACGCCATCTCGTTCCCGAACAACAACTTCCTCGCCTGGAACGAGGACCAACTCCTCTATCTCGACGACGAGGCGACGCCGACGATCAGCGACGACTCGCGGATCGACGTTCAGCCCCTCGGCACCGCCACGGTCCTCGCCGGCAGTTCGAAGACCGGCGCGGTGTTGTTCGATGTCGATCCCGACCGGTCCTACTGGATTCGCATCAACCCCACCGGCGATTCGGGGGAGACTCACTACGTGCCCGTCGGCCCCGTCGCCGACGTGCAGGAACTCCAGAGTTCGATCACCTAAAGCCAGAGCAGTTGGGCGTGGAGCGCGCCCCCCAGGTCGAGGACGCGGTCCTCGTCCACCAGTCCCGCCTCGATGGCGACCGTCACACACCGCTCGCCGACGAGGTTGGCGACCGACGCCCGCGTCAGCGAGTCGACCACCTCCTCTCGGTCGCGCTCCTCGCCGCCGTAGAACTCCTCGGTCACCGTCAGCGACACGTCGCCGTCACCGTACGTTTCGCCGAGACACTCTTCGTCACAGACGGCGACGAGCAGTCCCTTGGGAGTGTCGCGCTCGCAAACGAGCATCTACTGGTCCTCGATCAGTTCGCGCTCGGCCTCCTCGCGCAACTCTTCGGCCTGTTCCTGGACGCGTTCGGCCTCCTCGGTCTGACCCGCTTCCTCCAGCGCGATGGCCTTCTCCTCCAGCACCCCGGCGGTCCGCATCCCGAGGCGAATGGCGTTGTCGAAGCAGTCGACGGCGTTCTCGTGCAGGCCGCGTTCCGAGAGGAAGAAGCCGCGGTTGTACCACGCCTGTCCGAACCGGGGATCGACCTCGACCGCCCGTTCGGCGTGTTCGAGCGCCTGTTCGGTCCGGCCCCACTCCCAGAGCGCGTACGCGAGATTCGTGTGCGCCTCGGCGGCGTGTTCGGAGTCCTCGTCGATGGCGAGTGCCTCCTCGTACGCGCCGACCGCCTCGTCGTACTCCTCTAGCTGGGCGTGGGCCGCGCCCTTGTTCACCCAGGCCTCCTGCTCGACCGGGTCGTGGTCGGCGAACTGCGCCGCCCGTTCGAACGTCTCCGTCGCCTCCTCGAAGCGGTTGATACCCATATAGGAGAGCCCCACGTCGACGAGGCGTTCGGCGTCGACCTGGTCGCTGGCCACGTTGCGTTCGTCGAGCATGTCCGTCAACACCCGCGAGTCGACGGGGTCGACCTGCGTCGGGTCGACCGAGAGTTCGGGGGGGTCGAGCGAGAACTCCTCGTACTCCTCGTCGAAGCCCTGCCCTTCCGAGAACTGGTGGGGGCGTTCGGGGTCGTCGTCCATACCGTCGTTTTGGCGCCGGATCGGTTAAGGCCTGCGTCACCGCCCCAAGGGCTTAGGAACGCTCGCCGCCCAACACCGACCATGCGACTGTTCGTCAGCGTCGACTGCGACGGCCTGGCCGATGGGATCGCGGACGCACAGTCCCGACTGCCGGACACCGGGAGCCTTCGCCCTATCGACCCCGACGACGCCCACATCACGCTCAAATTCCTCGGCGAGGTCGACCCCGACCGTGTCGACGCCGTGACGGACGCCCTGACGACCGCCCGAACCGACGCCGGCGTCGGCCCCTTCGAGATGGCCGTCGGCGACTTCGGCGTCTTCCCCTCGCTCGACTACATCAGCGTCGTCTGGGCGGGCGTCCGCGAGGGCGGCCCGGAACTCACCCGCCTCCACGAGGCGGTCGAACGCGAGACGACGGCGCTCGGGTTCGATCCGGCGGATCACGAGTTCACCCCGCACGTCACGCTCGCCCGGATGGACGACGCCCGGGGCAAGGCGGCGGTCCAGCGCGTCGTCCGCGAAACCGACCTCACCGTCGGTCGGATGGACGTGACCGAGATGCGCCTCACCGAGAGCACACTCACCGACGACGGCCCGGCGTATCGAACGGTCTCGCGCGTTCCGCTGTGAACGCGCGCGGCGCCGTTTCGTATCGCGATATGCGATTTATTGTGGCCGGAGCGGTCCGTGTCCCGACCGCGTCGGTGGAAGCCGCGAGCGACGGGCCGCGACTGCGGGCACCCGACCGGCGCGCGTGTCGGCGGCGTTCCGAGTCGAGCGACTGTGCCCCCGCCCGTCTCGTCGTCCGCGCCGAGACACCGGCCAGTTGATGCCGATGAGTCTGGAGTGACTACGGCGTGGCGGGCCTCGGGTGGTCCCGCGTCTCCGATCGGCCGACAGCGATACACCCCATATCGCGATACCGAATCGGAGTTCTCGCCGTTCGCTCGTGCGCAGGAGGCGCGAGAACAAGTGGGACGTGGGTCTGGCCGTGTTCACCGACGGCGCGTCAGCTCACGAACAGCCGACGGTCGGCGCGTTCGTGAGCGGCCGACTGGAGTTCGATCAGCGGGGTAAACGGCGTCATCTCGTCGAGCGACCGGTCGGCGCTCGTCTCGACGGCGTCGACGATGACGGGTTCGAGGTCGTTGCGGACGTGCTGAATCTCGGTGTGGCCGAGTCGGAGGAGTCGCTGGGCGGCGCCCAGCAGCGTGGTGACGAACTCGTGACAGCAGAGCAGACACGCCCGCTCGGCGCCGATGTCGGCCCGCGCCGTCGCCACCCCGAGCACCACGGCGTAGTTGCCGGGCGCCGACCGCGCCGCGTAGGCGTCGAGGAGCGCGTCGTCGTGGAGTCGCCGCTGGATGTCGAGGAGGCGACTGCCCGTCCGGGTCGAACTCTCCCGGAACTCCGCGGCGAGCGTCACCGCCGAGAGTCGGCGGTCGGCCGCGCAGACGGCGTCGACGTCGCCGTCGCGGGCGCCGGCGTGGGCGGCCCGGAGCGCGACGAGTTCACCGGGACCCAACTGCCGGCGGAGGTACGTCTCCAGCAGCGCAGACAGGTCGGCCGCGTCGGCGACGCGGTCGGTCGTCACGAACGCCTCCAGCCCGTAGGAGACGCTGTCGGACCCGACCGGGAGAGAGGAGTCCGCGAGCCGGAAGGTTTCGAGGAGCGACGTGTCGGTCATCGATCCGGCCCCGTGGGCCGTTGGATGCCGTGCCCGTGTTCGTGTTCGTGTTCGTGCCCGCTCTCTCCGTCGAACAGCGACGGCGACACCTGCTCGTACTCGAGCGTCGCGCCGTCGGGCAGGAGCGGCCGAACTTCCCGTTCCATCCGTTTCCGGTCGGTCACCGGCAGCGACACCGTCTCCCCTCGGATCGCCAGATCCCAGTGGCGGTTCCCCACCGCGTGACCGAGGGCGACGCCCGTCGTCAGGGGAGCGTCGGCCGCCGCGAGGTCGATCACCATCGCCTCGACGGCGTCGAGTTCGACCACGACGAGTCGGTCGTCGGCCGCCAACACGTCGCCAGCGTCGAGGTCGCGGGGCGTGACGACGCCGATGTCGTGGCCCTCCTCGGTGGTCGTCCGGACGCGCGAGCGGCGACGCTCCGTCCCGTCGAGGCGGACGGTCAGCGCTCCCTCGCGGTCGATGCGGGCCGCCAGGTCGTCGTCAGTGCGGGAGCCGAGGTAGGTGTCGGCGACCAGCATCAGTACTTCCTCCCGGACGGGGCAGGGGCGTCGAGCAGGTCCCGACGCGCCCGGTCCCAGGCGGCGTGGATGGTCTCCGTGACCGGTTCGGCGCCGTGACCGAGCGCCCGAACCACGACGCCGGCACCGAACGGAAGTTCGGTCGCCCCGGCGTCGGCCGGCCCGTCCGCGACGGCGTCGTGGAGACGGTCGCTCAACGCGTCGGTGTCGTGGTCGGGGGCGACGACGAACGCCGTCCCGTAGACGGCGAACTCGCCCAGCACGCCCGGCGCGGTCGGGTCCGCCTCGGCCGGTGTGAGGTGGGTGGCGTCGGCGAACAGCGTCCCGTCGGGACCGCTGGCCCGGATCGACGAGAGGTAGCGCTCGAAGTCGAAGCGTTCGCCTCGGGCGAGACGCCCCGGCACCACCACGTCGCTCACGACGGCCGTGGCGCCCTCGGCCAGATCCAACTGCACGGATTCGTGGTACCGAGCGTCGGCGTTGAGGATCGTCGGTTCCGGGACGTAGTCCAGATGGCCGTCCGCGCCGACCGAGAGCGTCGTCTCGGCCGCGGCGTAGTTGCAGTCCATCGACTGCACCTTGGTCGCGCTCTGGGTCGAGACGTGCGCGACGGCGTCGGCCTCGACGCTGATCGTCACGTCGAGGCGGTCGCCCTGTGCGATGCCACCCGTCGGCGACTGGACGAACACCGTCTCCGCGTCCGGGTGGGGGTCGTGTCCTAGCGTCCCCGAGATGTGAAACGGGACCGTCGCGTAGTCGTGGACGAGCCTCGTGCCCGCGCTCGTGGCCGCGAACGTCAGTTCGAGGACGCCATCCTTACCCGGTGAGCCGACGGCGGCCTGTGGCACGGGTTCGGCGGCGTACCCCTCGAAGGATGGATGCGGGGCGTCGGCGGCCATCAGGCGAACAGCACCCCCTCGCGGACGCGGTCGACGATGTCGTCGATACCCTCGCTCGCCTTGCAGTTGGTGAAGACGACGGGACCGTCCCGGACCGCGTCGGCGTCACGCGCCATCACGTCGAGGTCCGCGCCGACGTGGGGGGCGAGATCCGTCTTGTTGATCACCAGCAGGTCGCACTCGACGACGCCCGGGCCGCGCTTGCGCGGGATGTCGTCGCCCTCGGCGACGCTGATGACGTACAGCGAGTAGTCGGCCAGTTCCGGGTTGAACGTCGCGGCGAGGTTGTCCCCGCCGCTCTCGATCAACACGAGGTCGAGTTCCGGGTGGGTTTCGAGGAAAGCGTCGACCTGCTGGAGATTCATCGACGGGTCCTCGCGGATGCCCGTATGCGGACACGCCCCGGTTTCGACGCCGGCGACGAGGTCCTCGGGGACGACGCCCGCGAACCGTTCGCGCAGTCGCGTCGCGTCCTCCTGTGTGAGGATGTCGTTGGCGATGACGCCCACGTCGAGGCCGGCGTCGCACAGTCGCGGTACGAGTTCGGTCAGCAGGCTCGTCTTCCCCGACCCCACGGGGCCGCCGATGCCGACGGTCGCCACGTCGCGGTGGGTGAGGCTCATGCGTCCGCCCCGTCGGTCGCCGCGCTCTCGCCCACGCTGTCCGACCGGATCGGATCGTGGACGGTGACGAGTTTCGTGCCGTCGGGGAACATCGGTTCGACCTGGATCATGTCGATCATCTCCGGCACGCCCTCCATCACGTCGTCGCGGCCGAGCAGTTGCGAGGCGCCCGAGCGGATCTCCGCCACGGACTGCCCCTCGCGTGCCCGCTCGATACACCAGTCGCTGATGTAGGCGACGGCCTCCGGATGGTTCAGCACCACGTCGCGCTCCTTGCGACGCCGTGCGATCTCTGCCGCAGTGAATATCGTGAGCCGTTCCTCCTCTTTGGGTGTGAGTTTCATCGTTAGAGCATGTACCGCTGGGCGAGTGGGATGCTGTCCACCGGGTCGGACGTGACTCGCTCGCCGTCCATCTCGACGGTGAACGTCTCGGGGTCGACGTCCACCGTCGGACTGTACGTGTTCAACACGAAGTCCTCCGTCGAGAGGTCGCGCGTGTCCGCGATCGGGAGGACGATCTTGGAGAGGTCGTACGCGGCCCCGATGTCCGCGTCGTACGCTTGCTGGCTGACGAACTGGACGCTCGTCACGTCCCGGGCCGAGCCGAACGCGCCGTACTGGGGGCGCATCTCCATCGGTTCGCAGGTCATCAGGGACGCGTTGGCCTCGCCCATCGACGCGTAGGCCGGGAACCCGCCCTTGATCACCGTCTCCGGTTTCAGCCCGAAGAAGGCGGGGTCCCACAGCACGATGTCCGCGAGTTTTCCGGGCTCCAGCGAGCCGACGTAGTCGTCGATTCCGGCCGTGATGGCCGGGTTGATCGTGTACTTCGCCAGGTACCGGCGAATCCGGTGGTTGTCGGCGCCCGTCCCCTCGTCCTGGGGGAGGGGCCCGCGCTGTTTGCGCATCTTATCGGCGGTCTGCCACGTCCGGGCGAGCAGCTCGCCCATCCGCCCCATCGCCTGCGAATCGGTGGCCATCATCGCCACGGCGCCGATGTCGTGGAGGACGTCCTCGGCGGCGATGGTTTCGGCGCGGACCCGCGACTCGGCGAAAGCCACGTCCTCCGGGATGTCCGGATCGAGGTGGTGACAGACCATCACCATGTCCAGATGCTCCTCGAAGGTGTTGTCGGTGTAGGGCATCGTCGGATTCGTCGACGACGGGAGCATATGCTCCTTGCCGACGAGTTCGATGATATCCGGCGCGTGCCCGCCGCCCGCACCCTCCACGTGGTAGGCGTGGAGCGTCCGGCCGTCGATGGCGTCGAAGGTGTTCTCGACGAACCCCGACTCGTTGAGCGTGTCGGTGTGGATGGCGACCTGCACGCCCGTCTCGTCGGCCACCTCCAGACAGGTGTCGATGACGCCCGGCGTGGCGCCCCAGTCCTCGTGGATCTTGAGGGCGACGGCACCGGCCTCCACCTGTTCGTGGATGACCGCCGGTCGCGACGAGTTGCCCTTGCCGTAGAAGCCGACGTTGACGGGCCACGCCTCCGCCGCCCGCATCATCATCTCGATGTTCCACTTCCCGCTCGTGATGATCCCGACCGTCGACGGCCCGACGCCGCCGCCGAGCATCGTCGTCACGCCCGAGGCCAGCGCGTGCCGGGGGAGCTGTGCGGAGTTGAAGTGGACGTGGACGTCGATGGCGCCCGGCGTGGCGATCATTCCCTCCGCGGAGACGACCTCCGTGTTGGCGCTGACGACGAGGTCCTCGTCGACGTCGTCCATCGTCTCCGGGTTACCGGCGTTGCCGAGCCCCGCGATGTAGCCGTCCTTGATGCCGATGTCGGCCTTCAACACGCCCAGCACGGGATCGAGCACGACGAGGTTCGTCAGCACCCAGTCAAGCGCGCCCTCCTCGGCGGTGTAGCCGGGTTTGAGGCCCATGCCGTCACGCAGGGTCTTGCCGCCGCCGAACACCGTCTCGTCGCCGTGGGTCAGGCGGTCCTCCTCGACTTTCAGGCGGAGGTCGGTGTCCGCGAGGCGGAGCCGATCCCCTGCCGTGGGTCCGTACAGCGAGGCGTACTCCGCCGGATCGACATCACGCCCCACCGTCGGCACCTCCGTAGGCGCCCTCGCGGGCACGGGTCAGCGCGCGCTCGCGCCGCTCCGGATCGTCGAGCGGGCCGTCCACGAGGCTGTTCATCCCCGAGACGATCCGCTCGCCGCCGATGGCGACCAGGTCGATGGTCTGCTCGTCGCCGGGTTCGAATCGGATGGCCGTCCCCGCCGGGATATCCAGTCGCATCCCGTAGGCCGCGTCGCGGTCGAACGCGAGCGCGGCGTTGGCCTCGAAGAAGTGAAAGTGCGAGCCGACCTGTACCGGCCGGTCGCCGGTGTTGGCGACGGTCACCTCGGCCGTCTCCCGACCGCCGTTGATCGTCACGGCACCGTCGCTCGGGAGCAGTTCCCCCGGGACGACATCCTCAGCCACTGGCGACCACTCCCGCGTCGGCTTCTTTCTCGATTGACGTTGTTGGCACCATCTCGGTCATGAGTTCACGAACGCATGCCAAATACGTTTTGAATGGTATGAATATCAACCATCTTCGGATTCCTGTGGCTGTTGTTCAAATCATGTATCGCTGTCCCAGCGGCAGTTCCGAGGACGGTTCGCACGTGACGTGCTCGCCGTCGATCCGCACCTCGAACGTCTCGGGATCGACGTCGATGTCGTCGGGGCAGTAGTCGTTGTACAGCATGTCGCCCTTGCCGGGCGTCCGAGTGCCGGACACGGGGACGACGGGCGTGTCGAGGCCGTACTCCTCGCCGACGCCGGCGTCCGCGGCGGCCGGCGAGACGAAAGACAGCGAGAGGCCGTATTTCGCCTTCCCCTTCGCGCCGGCGCGCTCGCGCTGGCGGATGGGTTCGCAGGTCATCAACGAGCCGTTGGCCTCGCCCATCTCGGAGTGGACCGGGAAGCCGCCTTTGAACGTCATCGCGGGTTTGACGCCGAAGAAGGCGGGATCCCACACCACGATGTCGGCGAGTTTCCCGGGTTCGAGCGTCCCGACGTAGTCGTCGATGCCCGCCGCGACCGCCGGGTTGATCGTGTACTTGGCGACGTAGCGCTTGATGCGGTGGTTGTCCGCGTCGGTCCCCGCGTCGGGGTCGAGGGGGCCGCGCTGGCGCTTCATCTTCGAGGCGGTCTGCCAGGTTCGGGAGACGAGTTCGCCCATCCGCCCCATCGCCTGCGAGTCCGTCGTCATCATCGAGATGGCGCCCATGTCGTGGAGGACGTCCTCGGCGGCGATGGTTTCGGCGCGAACCCGCGACTCGGCGAAGGCCACGTCCTCGGGCACGTCGGGGTTGAGGTGGTGACACACCATCACCATGTCCAGATGCTCGTCGAACGTGTTGTCGGTGTAGGGCATCGAGGGGTTCGTCGACGACGGGAGCATGTTCGGTTCGCCGACCATCTCCATGATGTCCGGCGCGTGGCCGCCGCCGGCCCCTTCGATGTGGAACAGGTGCATCGTCCGGCCGTCGACGGCCGCGAAGGTGTTCTCGACGAAGCCGGCCTCGTTGAGCGTGTCGGTGTGCATACACACCTGCACGTCCTCGTCCTCGGCCACCTCCAGACAGGTGTCGATGGCGTCGGGCATCGACCCCCAGTCCTCGTGCAATTTCAACGCGCACGCGCCCGCTCGGATTTGCTCGCGTAACGGCGCCGGATCGGAGGCGTTGCCCTTGCCGTAGAAACCGACGTTGACGGGCCACTCCTCCGCGGCCTGGAGGAACCGCTTGATGTTCTCCGGCCCCGTCGTGCAGGTGGTCGCGCCCCCGCCGTAGCCCCCGCCGAGCATCGTCGTCACGCCCGTCGCGAGGGCGTGTTCGTGCAACTGCGCCGAGTTCCAGTGAACGTGGATGTCCAGCCCACCCGGCGTCGCGATCTTCCCCTCAGCCGGATACACGTCCGTCGACGGCCCGACCACCATGTCGACGCCGTCCATCGTCTCCGGGTTGCCGGCCTTCCCGACGCCGACGATTTCGCCGTTCCGGATGCCGATGTCGCCGGCGACGATGCCGAGCACCGGATCGATCACGGTCGCGTTCGTGATCACCCAGTCGAGCGCCCCTTCCGCCTGGGTGACGCCGGGCGCCATCCCGAGGCCGTCGCGCAGGGTCTTCCCCCCGCCGAACACCGCCTCGTCGCCGTGGGTCCGGTAGTCGGTCTCGACTTCCGCGAACAGCGCCGTGTCACCGAGTCGGACCCTGTCGCCCTCGGTCGGGCCGTACAGCTCCGCGTAGGCCTCGCGGTCGACGTCGCGGGTCATTCGTCCCCCTCGCCGGTGTCACGGAAACCGGCGCGCCGCATCCGCTCGACTGCGTCGCTCCCGTCGCCGTCGACGCTCCCGTTCACCAGCCCGTTCATGCCGTGTGCGCGCCGCTTGCCACCGATCGCGACGAGATCGACCGTCTGTTCCTCGCCGGGTTCGAACCGGACGGCCGTCCCCGCCGGGATGTTCAGCCGCATCCCGAACGCCGCCTCGCGGTCGAACGCGAGCGCCGCGTTGACCTCGAAGAAGTGGAAGTGCGAGCCGACCTGTACCGGCCGGTCGCCCTCGTTGCCGACGGTCACCTCGGTCGTCTCCCGCCCCTCGTTCAGCGTCACCGTCCCCTCGCCGGTGACCACCTCGCCCGGGATCATCTCGTCGGTCATCTCGACTTCGCACCCCCGTCGTGCCGTACGGTCTCCGTTGTAGATCCGCTCATGCCGCCGGATAGTTCCCGCAGTGATGTCTTAAATATTCGCCGAGAGAACAATATTTGCACACGAGAAAACTGCTTTTCCACTTATTCGTCTACCCGATTGCGGTTCAACCGAACGTTTGCCACCGACGGCTTCGATGGGAGCGGGTCGCCGATCGCGTTCGGGGTCGAGACGTGGGGCGTTCTCGCATCGTCCCGGCACACAACGAAGTAAAAATCAAAAATAATCCATTTTTAGCGCATATATAGCGTTTTTGTACACTGTCGAACTGAAACCTTCCATATCCTTATACAATAACCGGTGTACGGAGGAGAACATAGGATTCAGTACGAAATTCTTATGTACCGTCTACCGGACGGGATGATTGATGTCCGATCGTATGAGAACTGACCGGGATCATGGCAGTATGCACAGGAAAAGCGGATCAAGCATCATGAATGTCGAATCAGATTCGGGGTCGATCGTATGACCGACGGTCGCCTCGGCCGTCGTGAGTTCCTCGGTTCGTCCGCCCTCGTCGCCGGCACGGCGCTGGCCGGCTGTGCCGGCGGCAGTGGCGGCACCACCGGTGGGAGCGCGTCGAGTTCCGACACGATCAAAATCGGCGTGCTCGAGGATCGCTCGGGGAACTTCGCGCTGGTCGGTACGCCCAAGTACAACGCGTCGATGCTGGCCATCGAGGAGATCAACGCGAACGGCGGCATCGACGGCAAACAGATCGAGACGTTCGCGCCGGACCCGCAGTCGGACAATCAGCGGTACAAGGAGCTCACCCGGCGGGCCATCGAGCAAGAGCAGGTGGACGTGCTGTGGGCGGGCTACTCCTCGGCGACCCGCGAGACCATCCGCCCGACCATCGACCGGCACGACCAGCTGTACTTCTACACCACGCAGTACGAAGGCGGGGTGTGTGATCACAACACCTTCGCCGTCGGGCCGACCGCCCGCCAGCAGCTGGGGATGGTGCTGCCGTACCTCGTCGACGAGTTCGGCCCGCGCATCTACACCATCGCCGCCGACTACAACTTCGGCCAGCTCTCCGCGGACTGGGTCCGCGTGCTCGCCGACGAGAACGACGCCGAGGTCATCGGCGAGGAGTTCATCCCCCTCTCCGAGACGAGCTTCGGGTCGACGATCAACCGGATTCAGGAGGCCGACCCCGACTTCGTGATGTCGATGCTGGTCGGCGCGAACCACACCTCCTTCTACGAGCAGAAGGCGTCGTCGGGACTCGACGTGCCCATCGGCACCTCGACGGCGATGGCGCAGGGGTACGAACACCGACGCCTCGATCCGCCCGCGATGGCCAACATCTACGCCGGGGTCAACTACATGGAGGAGATTCCGACCGAACGGAACACTAGCAACGGCGGCTTCGTCGACCGCTACTTCGAGATGTTCCCCGACGCGCCCTACCTCAACGAGGAGGCACAGACCAACTACTTCTCCATCTACATGTACAAGCAGGCCGTCGAGCAGGCGGGCACGACGAACCAGGAGGAGGTCAAGGCGGCACTGGAGTCCGGCATCTCCTACCCCGCGCCGGAGGCGCCGGAGGGCAGCGAGATCAAACTCGATCCCGAGACCCACCACGTCCACCACCACATGTGGGCGATGCGGGCCGACGGGGACCACAACGTCGAGGCCGTCGACGACCGCGTCATCGAGGAGCAGTTCCTCTCGAACACCGTCGACTGTGACCTGACTCAGGAGGACGAAGAGACCCAGTACACGCCACAGGACTACTTCGAGGAGGCGGGGTGAAATGGTCAACGCGACGAACCTGTTCTTCCAGTTCCTCGACAGCTTCGCGTTCATCGTGCTGTCGGCCATCGGACTGGCCATCATCTTCGGGATGATGGACGTGATCAACCTCGCGCACGGCGAGTTCATCATGATCGGGGCGTACGGCACGACGCTGGCGGCCAACGCCGGCGTTCCCCTGCCCGTCGCCATCGCCGTCGGCGTCGCCGTCACGATGGTCGTAGGGCTGATCCTCGAGCGGACCATCATCAAGCGGCTGTACGAACGCCCGCTCGACTCGATGGTCGCGACTTGGGCCGTCGGACTCGCGCTCACACAGGGGGCCCGCATCGTCTTCGGGAACTCGCTGTCGAGCATCGGGGTCCCGTTCGGCGCCATCACCTACGGCGAGTTCTCGTACTCGATGTACCGCGTCCTGCTGTCGGGCGTGGCTGCCCTCGTGCTGGTGGGCGCGTACCTCGTGTTCACCCGCACGGAGTTCGGCGTCCGCGCTCGCGCGACGATTCAGGACGCCGACACCGCCCAGGCGATGGGCGTCGAAACCGACCGGATGTACACCGCGACGTTCGTCATCGGCTCCGCCCTCGCCGGGCTGACCGGCGCGCTGTACGCGCCGACGATGGCTATCGTCCCCGGGATGGGCTCGTCGTTCCTGGTCGAGGCGTTCGTCGCCGTCGTCACCGGTGGCTCCTCCGTCCTGCTGGGCACGACCCTCGCCGGCGGCACGCTCGGCTCGATCAACGCCCTGTTCAGCAATCTCTACGGCACGTTCATGGGCAAGATCGCCCTGCTGTTCGTGGCGGTGCTCATCCTTCGGTTCCTGCCGGGTGGGCTCTCGGGCGTCGTCACCGACCTCCGCGAACGGATGGAGCGTGAGAGCGTATGAGCGGCGCCAGCAACGGGCTTCTCGGGCTGTTCGACCGGCTGTGTGAACCGTTCAACGGCTCCAACACCATCGGCAACAGCCGTGCCTTCTGGGTCGGGGCCGTCGTCGCCCTCGCGATCACGTTCGCCTACCCGCTGTTCGTCAGCGCGTATCAGGCCGGTAACACCGCGCTGTTCCTGCTGTACGGGCTGCTCGCCCTGTCGCTGTCGGTCGTGTGGGGGTACGCGGGCGTCCTCAGCTTCGGGCAGGTCGTGTTCTTCGGCTTCGCCGGCTACACCTTCGGCATCGTGAGCATCAACCTCGGCAGCACGCTCGGGACGACGCTCGCCATCCCGGTTGCGGTGCTCGTCGCGACGGCCGTCGCGGGCCTGCTGGGCTACTTCATGTTCTACGGCAACGTCAGCGGCGTGTTCGTGGCCATCATCACGCTCGTCGTGACGCTGGTCATGCAGACGTTCATGGCTCAGACCGCCGGCGATAAGTGGACCATCGGCGAGGTCCCGCTCGGCGGGTTCAACGGCATGCCCGGCATCCCCAACCTCGCCGTCGGCGTCGAGGGCGCCGCCCTGACGTTCAGCGGCGACACCTTCTACTGGCTGGTGCTGTCCACGCTCGTCGTCGTCTACTTCGGCCTGCGAGTGCTGGTCAACAGCCGGTTCGGCTACGCGATGGTCGCCGTCCGCGAGGACGAGGACCGCGTCGAGATGCTCGGCTACGACATCCGGAAGGTGAAACTCGGCGTGTTCACCCTCGGGGGCGCGCTCGCCGGCTTCTCCGGCGTCCTCTACGCGTCCTGGGGCAACTACATCGACCCGAGCGTCTACTCGCTGACGTTCGCGACCATGCCCGTCGTCTGGGTGACCGTCGGCGGCCGGGAGTCACTCCTCGGTGGCCTCGTCGCGACGGTCGCTATCGAGTGGTTCCGCCAGCAGCTATCGGTCACCGGCAGCGAGTGGGCCATGGTCGTCGTCGGCGTCCTGCTGTTGACCATCGTCCTCGCGCTGCCCGAGGGGATCATCCCTTACGTCCACCGGAAAGCCGTCGGCGTCCTCCAGCAACGCGGATTCGTCGACCCCGACCGACCGGCCACCGCGACCGAGGAGGCCGCAGAATGAGTTCGAAATCCGGAACTGACCCGAACGTCCGCCGGACGCCGGCCGTGAGTGCCACCGGCTCCGACACCAGCCGGCTCCTCCAGACCGAGGGGCTCACGAAGCAGTTCGGCGGCCTGACCGCCATCGACGGCGTCGACTTCGGCGTCGACGAGGGGGAGCTCCGGTGTCTCATCGGCCCGAACGGTGCCGGCAAGTCGACGCTCCTGAAACTCATCACCGGGCGCCTGAAGGCCACGTCCGGCCGCATCTACTACGACAGCGTCGACGTGACCGACCTCGACCCACACGAGCGGGTTCGCGAGGGGATCGGTATGAAGTTCCAGGTCCCCTCGGTGTTCGAGTCGCTCACCGCCTTCGAGAACGTCCGTCTGCCGGTCCAGCGCGTCGTCGACGGCGACCCCACCGAACGGATCGTCGAGACGCTGGAGCGTGTCGGCCTCGCACCCGAACGCGACATGCTGGCGTCGGATCTCTCCCACGGGCAACAGCAGCGTCTCGAAATCGGGATGGCCGCCGCGCTCTCGCCCGATCTGCTCATGCTCGACGAACCGGTCGCGGGGCTGTCCATCGAGGAGCGTGCCGAGGTCGCAGACCTCGTCACCCGGCTCAACGACCGGGGCATCACGTTCGTCGTCATCGAACACGACATCGACTTCGTCGACCGCATCGCCGACGAGGTGACCGTTCTCCACCAGGGCGACATCTTCCGCGAAGGGCCGATCGAGGAGATCAGGGCCGACGACGAGGTTCGGCGGATCTACCTGGGGGGACAGTGAGATGCTGACCTGTGAGAACCTCACCGTCGGCTACGGCGACACCCCGATCCTCCGCGACGTGGACCTGACCGTCGAGGAGGGCGAAATCGTTGGCATCGTCGGCAAGAACGGCGCGGGCAAGACCACCCTGATGAAGGCGCTTATGGGACTATTGGAGCCGATGTCGGGCACCGTCTCCTACAACGGCACCGACATCACCGGCTGGACGGCCGACCGCCGCGCCCGTAACGGGATCGGCTACATCCCGCAGAGTCGGGACGTGTTCCCGGATCTGACCGTCGAGAAGAACCTCCTCGTCGCCGAGAACGTCAACGAGGACGCCGAGGAACTGCTGTACGACACCGTCTACGAGTACTTCCCGATCCTCGAGGAGCGGGCGACCCAGCGGGCCGGCACGATGAGCGGCGGTCAGCAGCAGATGCTCGCCATCGCCCGGGCGCTGGTCGGCAATCCGGACCTCCTCCTCCTCGACGAACCCTCGGAGGGAATCCAGCCGTCCATCGTCGAGCAGATCCAGGCGGACATCCCCGCGATCAACGAGTCGCTGGGGACGACAGTGCTGTTCGTCGAACAGAACCTCGGCGTCATCCAGTCGATGGCCGAGCGGTGTTACGCCATCGAACGCGGGACGATCGTGGACGAACTCGACTCGGACGACCTGACCGACAGCGACGCAATCGCGGACTTCCTCGCGGTCTGATCCCCGCGATTTCCTTTCCATGACATCATCATTCGATCCAACCGAAGCGACTATCGACGAGATCCACGCGGCGATGCGCGCGGGCGACCTCACCAGCCGTGCGCTCGTCGACCGGTATCTCGACCGCATCGACGCGTACGACCGCGCCGGCCCGGCGATCAACGCGATGGTCACCGTCAACGACGACGCCCGTGCTCGGGCGGCCGAACTCGACGAACAGTTGGCGGAGACGGGGCTCGTCGGCCCGTTACACGGCATCCCCGTCCTCGTCAAGGATCAGGCCGAAACCGCCGGCCTGCGGACGACGTTCGGCTCCGCTGCCTTCGACGACTACGTCCCCGACGACGACTCGACGGTCGTGACGCGGCTGAAGGAGGCCGGCGCCGTCGTCCTCGCGAAGACGAACCTCTGTGACTGGGCGGCCTCGTGGTTCGGCTACTCCTCCGCGGCCGGTCGGACGAAAAACCCCTACGCCCTCGACCGTGATCCGGGCGGGTCGAGTGCGGGCACCGGTGCGGGCGTCGCCGCCAACCTCGGCGCCGTCGGCGTCGGCGAGGACACCGGCGGCTCCATCCGGGTGCCCGCCGGCTACTGCAACCTCTTCGGTATCCGCGTCACGACGGGGCTGGTCAGCCGCGCCGGTTTCTCCCCGCTCGTCACCCGACAGGACACGCCAGGACCGATGGCCCGGACGGTCACCGACATGGCCCGTCTGCTCGACGTCATCGCGGGCTACGACGCCGCGGACGAGTGGACCGGCACCGCCGCGGCCCTCCCCGACGACGACTTCGCCGACCACCTCGACCCGGGCGCCCTCGACGGCGCGCGCATCGGCGTCCTCCGGCAGGGGTTCGGCGACCCCGAGAACCCGGAAGCGGCCCCCGTGAGCGCCGTCGTGGAGGACGCGCTCTCGACGCTGTCCGACGCCGGTGCCGAACTGGTCGATCCGGTCACCGTCCCGGATCTCGACCACAAACTCGACGAGACGATGCTGTACGTCCAGCAGGGCAAGCGTGACCTCGAAGCGTTCCTGTCCGACGCCGAGCGGTCGGTTCCCGCCGACTCGCTGGCCGATATCGGAACCTGTCACGACCTGGTCGCGGACCTCTTCGAGGCCATGCTCGACGGCCCCGCCGACCCGACCGACGATCCCGACTACTGGGCGTCGGTGGCCGCACAGGAGGCGCTCCGGCGGGACGTACTGCGCGTCCACGCCGAACACGACCTCGACGCCGTCGCCTTCCCCGACGTGCCGGTGTTGCCGCCGACGGAGGCCCACCTCCGCGAGGGGACCTACACGAGCCTCGACTTCCCCACGAACACGCTCATCGGCTCGCAGTCCGGCTGTCCGGCCGTCTCGGTGCCAGGTGGGTTCACGGACGAGGGAATCCCGGTCGGGCTCGAACTGCTCGGCGTGCCCTACGACGACCACCGGCTGATCGAACTCGCGTACGCCTACGAGCAGGCGGCCGACCCGCGCGCCCCGCCCGCGTCGGCACCGCCGCTCGACGCGGAGCCGTGACGGCCGCCGACGTGCCGGCGTCGTTCGACGTGTCGACGCTCCAGCGCGCCTATCGGGACGGCCTCGACCCCCAGGCGGTGGTCGAGACGGCGCTCTCGCGCGCCGACGCCGACGCCGCCCACAACGTCTGGATCGACCGGTACGACGACGCCGCGCGCGACCGTGCGGCGGCGCTTGCGGCCGCCGATCCGGCCGACTATTCGCTGTACGGCGTCCCGTTCGCGGTGAAGGACAACGTCGACGCCGCGGGCGAGCGGACGACCGCCGCGTGTCCCGCGTACGCGTACGTCCCCGAGGCGGACGCGACGGTCGTCGACCGGCTTCGCGAGGCCGGCGCGGTCCTCCTCGGCAAGACCAACATGGACCAGTTCGCGACGGGGCTGGTCGGGACCCGAAGCCCCTACGGCGTCTGCCGGAACGCCCACGACCCGTCGCTCATCTCGGGCGGATCGAGTTCCGGCTCCGGCGTCGCCGTCGCGCGCGGGCAGGTGTCGTTCGCGCTCGGCACCGACACCGCGGGCTCGGGGCGCGTCCCGGCGGCGCTGAACGGCGTCGTCGGCTACAAGCCGACCCGGGGGCTGGTGAGCACCGACGGCGTCGTGCCGGCGTGCCGGACGCTCGACTGCGTCGCCGTCTTCGCGACGACCGTCGCCGACGCCCGGCGGGTGGGCGAGGTGGCGGTCGGCTACGACGAAACCGACCCGTACTCGCGGCCGGCCGCCGACGACGTGGCGCTGACGGGGACCGTCCCGGACGATCTGACCCTCGGCGTGTTCGAGGACCCCGACTTTTTCGGCGACGATGGGGCACGGGCGGTGTACGAGGACGCCCTCGACCGGGTCGCCGACCTCGACGCCACGATCACCACCGTCCCCGAGGAACCGTTTCGGGAGACCGCCGAGCTGCTGTACGGCGGACCGTGGGTCGCCGAGCGCCTCTCGGTGGTCGGGGACCTCCTCGACGACGACCCCGACGCCCTCCTCGATATCACCCGCGACATCGTCACCGAGGGTGCCGACTACTCGGCCGTCGAGACCTTCGAGGCCGAGTACGAACGCCGGGCCTACGAGCGGACGGTCGACGCGGTGTTCGACGACATCGACGCCCTGCTCACCCCCACGACCGGCACCACCTACACCGTCGCGGCCGTCGCCGACGCGCCGCGGGAGACGAACGACGCGCTCGGTCACTACACGAACTACGTCAACCTGCTGGATCTGGCCGCCGTCGCCGTCCCGGCTGGCACCAGGTCCGACGGCGCACCCCTCGGCGTGACGTTCGTCGGGCCGGCCGACCACGATGCGACCCTCCTCGCCATCGCCGACCGGTTCACGCCCGACACCCCGTCGAACGTCCCCGTCCGGTCGAGGGTCGCCGAATAATCGGGATCGAAATTATAGGTCCTATAACGTGACGATCTATTAATATTTCACGACAATAATCCGATAAATATCCAGATGTACACGGACCTAAGTTCATATAAGGAACTATTGAGTGATTACCCTGCAACTAGATGATGGCATATATTAAGGAAAACCTTGATATATTGCGATAGATTCGGAGTATCTGTGCAGAAAAAGCGACATTGCGTGTCGAATATTCGGGGCAACAGTACAGATGACCAACTCATGAACGGCGAAACGGTGATGCCGAATGCGTGACGCCGACGACGTGAACCGGGGCCTCTCGCGGCGGCGATATCTCGGTTCGGCGGCGACGGGCATCGCGGGACTGACGGCGCTCGCGGGGTGTTCCGGCGGTGGGAGCGGCGAGAGTGGCGGGTCCACGACTGGCGGGACCGCGAGTTCGGGTTCCGATCCGGTGAAACTGGGTGTCGTCGACGCGCAGTCCGGCAACGCTGCCCTCGGCGGGACGCCGAAGGTACAGGCGAGTCAGCTCGCCGTCGAGGAGATCAACGCGGATGGGGGCATCCTCGGGCGCGACGTGGAACTGTACACGCCCGATCCACAGTCGGATATCAACACCTTCCAGCAACACGCCCGCCGGCTGATCGAACAGGAGGGCGTCGACGCGCTGTGGTGTGGCATTCGCAGCTCCGTCCGCGAGGCAGTCCGACCCATCGTCGACCGCAACGAGCAGCTGTACTTCTACACCACCCAGTACGAGGGCGGCGTCTGTGACAAGTACACCTTCCCGATGGGGGCGACGGCCCGCCAGCAGCTCGTTCCGGTGATGGAGTATCTCGTCGACGAGTACGGCTCGAACATCTACACCATCGCCGCCGACTACAACTTCGGCCAGCTTTCCGCGGATTGGATCAAGATTCTCGCGGACAACATGGACGCCACCGTCGTCGGCGAGGAGTTCGTCCCGCTGAGTCAGAGCCAGTTCAGCTCCTCGATCAACCGGATTCAGGAGGCCGACCCCGACTTCATCATGTCCATTCTGGTGGGGCAGAACCACACCTCCTTCTACAGCCAGCGGGCGTCGACCGGACTCGACATCCCGATCGGCACCTCGACGAGCATGGCGCTAACGTACGAACACCGCCGGCTCGATCCGCCGGCACTCGCCAACGTTCACGTCGGGACGAACTACATGGAGGAGTTCCCGACCGACCGCAACCAGGCCTTCGTCGACCGCTTCTACGAGATGTTCCCGGACGCGCGCTACCTCAATCAGAGCGGCCACAACAACTACTTCTCGGCTCACCTGTACAAGCAGGCCGCGGAGCAGGCCGGAACGACCGATCAAGCCGAGGTCATCGCCGCCCTGGAGGAGGGTATGGACATCTCGGCGCCGGAGGGCGACATCACGCTCAACGGCTCGACCCACCACATGTCCCACAACATGCGCATCGCGCGTGCCGACGAAAACCACGAAATCTCGTTCCTCAACGGCGCGGACGGCGAACTCATCGAGCCCTCGTTCCTGCAGGACGTGGGTTGTGATCTGACGAGCACCACCGAGACGACGCAGTACGTCCCGTCGGATCTCCCGAACGCCCCGTCGGACCTCTAACTCGGTCCGATTCCTTTTATTAAAAAAGCGGTGTCGCCAGCGACGCGTCTACTGCTCCCAGTCGGGAATCTCGCGGGCGACGAACTCGCCGTGACCGGCGTCGGCGACGATCTCGCCCTCGTCGGCGACGAGTTCGCCCCGGACGAACGTCTTCTCCACGGCGCCGGTCACCTCCCGGCCCTCGTAGACCGAGTAGTCCGACATCGACTCGTTGTCGTCGGGCGTGATGGTTTCGGTCGCGTCGGGGTCGAACACGACGATGTCGGCGTCGGTGCCGGGGTCGAGCGTCCCCTTGTTCGGCATGCCGAAGATGCGCGCCGGGTTCGCACACAGTTTGCTGACGAGGAAGGGGTAGTCGAAACCGCGCTCGTTGACGGCCTCGTCGTGAAACACCGGCAGGCTCCGCTGGAGGGAGTTCATGCCGAAGGTGCCGTCCCACCAGTCGTCGAACTGCTTCTGCTCGCGGGTGTAGCCGCAGTGGTCGGTCGAGACCACGTCGATCGTTCCCCGGTCGAGATGTTCGAACATCGCCTCGTTGTCGTCGGGTTTGCGCAACGGCGGCGCCGCCATCGGCAGGAGGCCGACCTCCTCGAACAGCGAGTCGTCGGCCACCGTGTACTGCGTGCACGTCTCGGCCCGGATGCGGTCGTGGTGGCGGTCGCGGTGGCCCTCGATGACCTCCGCGGCCTTGCGACAGGTGGTGTGGATGCCGTAGTACCGACAGTCGGCCTCCATCGCCATCGTGATCGCGTCGTCGGCCGCCATCGCCTCCGCGTAGTCGGGGCGGGACTTCGGGTAGTACTCGGGGTCACCCTTCCCCTCCCGTTTGAACGACTCCGTGATGACCTCACAGACCGACGAGTCCTCCGTGTGGAGCACCGCCACGAGGTCGTGGTCGGCCGCCTCTTGGAGCACCTCGTTGATGAACCCGTTCGGGAGGCCGTGTTCGTACGCCGTGAACATCTTGATCGACGTGACGCCCGCGTCGATCACGTCGGGGAACTCCGCGAACACCGCCGGGTCTTCCCGGGTGATGGCGCCGTGCAGGCTGTAGTCGATGACCGCGTCCTCGGCTTTGGCCTGCTTGCGTTCGATCCCCTCCAGTAGCGTGCTCTCCTCGTCGAAGATGCTGCTCTCGCCGACCCACGCCTGCCACGCGAAGTCCATGAACGTGGTCGTTCCGCCCAGCGCGGCGGCCCGGGAAGCCGTCCCGTACGTGTCGTTGCTGAACATATCGTCGAGGTGGACGTGGACGTCGACGACGCCGGGCATGACGAGGTTCCCCGTGGCGTCGACGACGGTGTCGCCCGCGGGGAGTTCGGACTCCGCGCCGACCGCGACGATTTCGCCGTCGTCGAGTGCGATGCTCGCGTCGACCATTCCGCTCGGCTGGACCAGCGTCCCGCCGGTGATGACTGTCTCTACGGACACAGTACAACTACACGACTCTCACATATACTCCTAACTCATCCTGCAAATATTCTCTCTACTCTCTCAGAAGTTAACGAACTGAGCGGTTTTCGCTATCTTTTTGATCTACTCGCCAGCGACGCCGGACTCGACGGCGTCGACGAAGCGCTCGGAGTCGGAGACCCACCCGAAGACGCCCCCTTGCATCTTGATCTGCTTGATCGCTGCCTCGCGGTTGCCCTCGTCGGTCGCGCCGGTCGCGTCCTTCAGCAGGATACACCAGTACCCCCGATCGTTGGCCTCGCGCATGATCGTGTGGACGCACACGTCGGTCGTGATGCCCGCGATGACGAGATAGGAGATGCCCTGTCGTGCGAGCACCATCTCGATGTTCGTGTTCCCGAACGCGCCCTTGGTCGGTTTGTCGACGACCGGTTCGCCCGGTTCCGGCGCGAGTTCGTCGATGATATCCCAGTTCTCGTTCCCCCGCGTCAACAGCGGTCCCATCCCGCCCGGCGGCGTCTCGCCGATGCCGACGCCGTCGCCGGCGGCCTTGCTCCGGAGCACCTTGTTGAACGGCGCGTCCGCGAGGTCCGGTTCGTGACCTTCCCGCGTGTGGACGACGCCGATGTCGGTCCCTCTGACCGTCTCGAGGACGGTTTCGATCGGCTCGACCGCCCGCCTGGTCAGGGAGAGATCGTAGCCCATCGCGTCGACGTAGCCGTTCTCGCCACAGAAATCGGTCTGCATGTCGATCGACAGGAAGGCCGTCCGCCCCGAGTCCAGTTCGACGGACGCGGTGTCCCCGAACTCCGGACAGTCCTCGACCGGCACCTGGAACAGGTCGCCTTTCGGCGGCCCGTAGAGCCACGTCGGATACCGGAAGACGCCCGTCTCCTGAAACTCCTCGTAGGCCTCCTCGACGCGCCGTAAGTACGCCTCGCGCCCGTGGTCGTCGATGTACTCGCGCTTGCTCATCGGACGGGTATTACATAACTACGCTCTTAACGCTATTCGTACCAACAGTATTTCGTTTCTCTCCGATAGATTGTTGTAATCGGCCGATAATACGGATACAAACGCACGTTTGAAAAATACGATGGCGCTCCCGTCGAATCCACTCCCGCGAGACGGGTCACCAGCGTGCTCAGTTCGTGAACGAGCGTCCGTTCGGCCGCGCCTCGTCGGTCGGACGCCGCGAGGTCGACGCAGTCCGGCTAGAGATCGCCGATAGAACCGCACTCGATCGGACAGGAACGACAGCGGGCCGTCCTCAATATCGAGCGCAGCAAACACAGGACCAGCCTCGACTCTCGCTGTTCTCGCGAGCAGATCGAGGCCGCCCGTCCCTGCACGTACGGGTTCTCGTCGGCTAACCGCTCCCGAAGCGCTTCCACCACGCCGGCCAGCTTCTTCGGGTGCTCACAGCCGACGACCACCAGCGCCGTACAGGGGTGATACCGGACGACGACCCTGATCACGGATGACCTGTTGGGTACGTTACGGCCTCAGCAAGGAGTAGACACCGACGAAGCAGAGGAGCAGGGACTCATTGTCCAGCTCTGGAATCTCGTCGTTGGTAATCGATAGGCCGGGGCGTGGCGCTGGCGAGAAGAAGTCGGCGGGAACCCCTGCCTATCCCGGCATCGTGCCACCGACCATCATCTCGACGATGTCGCGGCGGTCGACTGTGTCGGTGTCCACTGTGCCGACGAGGTTGCCGTTGTCCAGCACGGTAATGCGGTCGGTGAGGTTGAACACCTCGTCCATGTTGTGGCTGATGATAACTACGGAGATCCCCTCCTCCTCTCGCAGCGTCTGGACGAGTTCTTCAACCCGTTTGGCGGAGTCAGGCGAGAGCGCGGAGGTCGGTTCGTCAAGAATAAGAATGTCGGGGTCGGTCACCAGGGCGCGAGCAATCGCGATGGACTGGCGCTCGCCGCCCGAGAGGAACTCGACTCGCGCGGTCGGGTCGATGTCGAGGTTCATCCGCTCTTTAAGGATGCGTTCGGCCTCCTCGTTCATCCGGTCCCAGTCGACGACCGGCAGTAGCCCGAAGAGCCGCTTCATCGGGGCCCGGGCCAAGAACATGTTCGCCGCGACGGTCTGTTCGTTGACCAGCGCGAGGTCTTGATAGACCGTCGAGATGCCGTATTCTCGGGCCTGCTTTGGACTGCCGATTTCTACCTGTTCGCCGCGGATGGTCACCGTTCCGGCGTCGGGCCGGTGGACACCGACGAGCGTCTTCACTAGCGTCGACTTCCCCGAACCGTTGTCGCCCAACAGCCCGAGAATCTCTCCCTCGCGGAGGTCGAGGTCGACGCCGTCAAGCGCGACCAGACGACCGAACCGCTTGGTGATCCCGCGCATCTCCAGCAGCGGGTGTTCGGTGCTTCGTGTCTCCGTTCGAGCTTGAGTTTCTGATGCCATGGTCCAGAACGTTAGGCTGAGAGGAGCCGCTGGCGCAGTCGCGCCTCAGCGGTGTAGAGGAGGACGGCGGCCAGCAGAATCACGCCGTTGATCGTCGCCACCCATGATGATGGCACGTTCACCAACACGAGTCCCGACTGAATCGTCGACAGGAGTAAGACGCCAGCTAGGGCGCCCAAGATATTCCCGCGCCCGCCGAAGAGGCTGATACCACCGACGACGGCCGCGGCGAAGGCTGGGAACAGCTGTCCGTTGGCCAGCGTCGGGGTCACGGTTCCGATGTACCCGGCGTAGACGACACCCGCGAGCGCCGAGAGGACGCCCGAAGCCACGTAGACGAGGATGATGGTCCTCGTCGTGTTGTACCCGGCTTCCTTGGCGGCCTGTTCATCCCCGCCGACGGCGTAGATGGCTAACCCGATGCGGGTGTACTTCAGGACGAAGCCAGCGATTGCGAACAGCGTGAGCAACAGCAAGACGCCAACCTTGAAACCAAAGAGGCTGCCCCCGCCGAGATAGAGGTACGATTCTGGCAGGCCCGAGATAGAGAGTTGAGTCAGGATCACTGTCCCTTCGCCGAAGATGATGTAGAAGGTAAGCGTCTGCAGGAACGGATTGACACCGAGGACACTGATCGAGAACCCGTTCATAAACCCGATGAACGCTCCCAAGGCGAGCGCAATGAGGACCCCGACGACGCCTGGGACTCCCGGGAACCATTGGTAGATAAACAGCCCGGAAAACACGGCTGTGAACCCGGCGACTGCCCCGACTGACAGATCGAAGTTCCCGCTTAACAGACAGAGCGATTCCGCCAGGACGAGAATCCCGAGTCCGGCACTCGAGAAGATGATGAACTGGATGTTGTCGAGGGAGTAGAACAACTCTATCGGGATGAGCAACCCGAAGGCGAGGAAAGTGACCACCAGGATGGGCCACACCATGTTCTCGAGAACGGTGACGAGCATCTCCGTCCGACTATCACCGAATCGGGTTGCGACGTTCTCAGTAATAGATACCATCGTGGCCTTAGATATTTCGCGTGATGTTACCCCAGAGGTATGGTTCGTCCGCATTGTCCTCGGTGACGACGGGTGCCTCGGTTGTCACGAACGGGGCGTCCATCGGCTCCCGGTCGAAGGTGATGAACTCGCGGACTTCCGCTGGCGTCCAGTGCTGTTTCTGCCACGGGTTGACCCCATTGTGCTGTCCTCCCTCGATACTCACGTCGTCCGTCGTCACTGTGGAGTCGATTGCCGGGAGCGCATCTTCGCCGTTGCGCAGCAGTTGTTCCATGTAATGTACCGCGAGCGGTCCGTAGAACATAACCGGCTGGTCGACCACGCGGTCGACGTATCCCTGTTTCAGTGCGTCGATGATCGCCGCGTTGGCGTCTAGGGAGGCGATCGGGATGTGACCGTCCTCGCCTTTGGGCACCTTCATATCGTGTTGCTCGAAGGCGGTCATCACGCCGATCGGACCGCCAGTCCAGTTCCCGAAGGCACCGTGAATTTCCGGATCGGACTGGAGCCAGGATGTCACCTTTGAGGCCACATCTTGGGCGCTGAAGCCACTGATTACGATTTTATTGTGGAGCGTCGCGGAATCGCTCTCGGATATCGCGTTCTCGAACGCACGCGAGCGCAACACTGAGTTCGAGTTGTCCTGGGTCATTTGGATTTCGAGGACCTTGTACTCGTCCACGGAATCCCCCCAGGTTTCTTCCATGGCCGCGATGAGCTCCTCGCCACCGGAGCCACCGTAGTCCATTTGATCAACGCCGACGTGCAGTCCTATCTGTTCCGAGTTGACCGGAATGTCCGCACTGAACACGGGGACGTCGGCTTCCTCTGCGATGGTCGCCATACCGTTGGAGTCCGCCGGCGTCATAACGAGGCCATCGATGCCCTGGCGGAGCAGGTTCCGGCAATCGCTGATCTGTTGAGACGTTGAGCCGTCGCCCGCGGCCGAGAGAAGTTCGATGTCGTCCCTGTCGGCGGCCCACCACTCGGTCGCTTTTCGAACCATGACCTCGAACGGGATACCGTTCGTGAAATTCGAGTACCCGATCGTCAGGGTCTCGTTCGATCCGCTCCCGCCGCCGGTGGATCCACCGCTACCCTCACCGCCACCGCCACCTGTGCAGCCTGCAAGGGCTACCGCACCCATAGCGCCTGCAGTGCCCAGGAAACCCCGCCTGCTAGACGTACTGTATTCGCGATTATGTGTCATAAGGTGTCACGGCCTCTGGATGCTGAGTGTGTTAGGGAGAATACTTAAACCCGACGGAAAATGAAAGTAGAAATACAGTATTCAGTTAGCCTGCGTTCCATCTCACCGAACCGGCGTCTGGTCGGTCACGTCGGGTGGATTCGTGATCACGTCTGTTTCGTAACAAGATTTATGAGAAGTCCTCGTGAACTCCGCGTATGTTCGAACCACCCGAAGAAATTATCGACCTCACGCTGCCAATCGATCACGATATCCCGGTCTGGCCGTCCTTCCCACCTCTCGACATTGAGCGGACGGCCATCCGTGCGCGCGATGGATTCACGATGGAGAAAGTAGAGATGCGGACACATACGGCGACCCACGTCGACTCGCCACGGCACTTCATCGCCGAGGGGAAGACCCTCGATGACTTTCCGATTGACAAGTTTATGGGAGCGGGGGTCGTCCTTGACATGACTGACGTTGGGAACTCAGCGTCAATTACGGTCGATCAAATCGACCGATACGAAGACGCGATTCAAGCTGGAGACGTCATCATGCTCAATACCGGGTGGGACCAGTACCACGGTCACACTAACGAGTGGTACTTCGAGTTCCCCCACCTCACCCGCGAGGCGTCGGAGTACTTAGCCAATCTGGAGCCGAAGGCGGTCGGAATCGATACCCAGAGCGTCGGCGGGTGGTACGATGACATGCCGAACCACGAGGCGACGACGGACGTCCATCCGGAGGACTCACACCTGCCGCTGCTCTCGAACGACATACTCACCGTCGAAGAGTTAGCCAACCTCGACGAGGTTCGCGACGGCGCAGACACACGACGTGCGTTCTTCTTCTATCCGCCGCTTAACTTCCAGAACACGAGCGGGGGGTCCGTCCGTGCGTTCGCCTTCCTCTAGCCCGGCGGTCCACTCGCGTCTTGGTCGTCGTCGCCAGTGTCAGTTGGTCTCCGCAGACAGTTCCCTCTGGCTCGTTCGGCGTCCTGACGGAGGTAGTGGGTGTCGAATTCCAACCGCGCCGAAGTCGAAGCCGCGGTCGGCCCACCGTTCGATGACTTCGTCACCCAGCGCGATGGCCTTCGAGCGGTTGGCGACGCTCAACGACAACGAGGTGCGCACGTGTGTTGGAGCGTTCGCCTTCGCATGGAACCAGCGTATTCAAACACTCCCACTCGGGATGGGTTGGGACGATTGGCGACGGGAGGTGCCCGTCCCCGCACGCCATCTCAGAGGCTCCGCAGCCCGAACGCATCGAGCGTCGCCTGTTCGGTCTCGATGAACTCCGAGGACTCGTACTCCCGTCTGAGTTGCGAGAGTTGTTCGTAGCCCGACTCCTGCTCCTCCGCCCACTCGGCGGCAAACTCACCGGAGTCGATCGCCTGGAGCCGGTCCCGCATAAACTCGCGGATCGGTTCCCGATCGAACTCTTCGAGCCCGAGGAGTTGACCGTATTGGCTCGTTTGTGAGTGCAGATCCATCTGGGACACTAGCCCCTGAGTTGCGCATTTCTCGAAGATGTGTGCCATCTCCCGCGAAAGGTACGATTCAAGCAGTGTCACCGCCGGCGGGATTCCGGCCTCCGACTCCACCTCGAACCGGGCCAACAGAGCGGACGCGAAGACGGGAAACAGCCCCTGTTCGCTCATCAGATCCGTGCGGGTCTCGGTCTCGAACTCCGTCTCGACCACCCCCGAACGGGTTGCCCCGATGGCGTGAGCCACCGCAAGCGCACGCGAATGGGCCGCCCCCGACGCGTCCTGGTTGACGGCGAGCAGCGCCGGCGCACCCCGCCCGTCTACGTAGAGTTCGCGGACGACTGCCCCGATCATCCGCGGTGCGACCAGCACCACGTCGATGTCGTCAGTGAGGTCGATGCGGTCGTACGTGACGTTGTAGCCCGACGCGAAGACCAGCGTGTCCCCCGCTTGGAGGTTGGGACCGATGTGGCGCTCGTAGATCTCGGGCTGTACCTCGTCGGGGAGCAACAGGAGCACGACATCCCCCTCTGCTGTCGCCTCGGCGATCGAATAGACATCGAACCCGTCTTCGGCCGCTTGCTCGCGGTCGCCGTCTCCGCGGTTCCCCACGACGACGTCGATGCCTGAATCTCGCATATTCCGGGCCTGTGCGCGTCCCTGATTTCCGTAGCCGACGACGGCGACTGTCCGCCCGTCGAGGGGGTCCAGGGTGGCGTCACTCTCGTGGTATATCGGGGTCTCTATCGCATCAGGTGCGGCCATAGCGACAATGATTGAGCGGATTACTTAATATCCGGGGGCGGCTCGCCTGTGCGACCGGACCGGGATCTCGTCCACGTCGCGCCCCCAACTGTACGCCGCCTGATCGTACACCGGTTCGTTTCGGGCTAGCTCGTCGATCACGGTGAGGTCCGCCTCCGGAAGTTTCAGTCGGCACTGCATCCATAATCCGACGAACCACACTGACGCACTAACGTGTTGGCCCGTCTCACGCCAAGAACTAACATACTCTGCGCGGTGTATCCTAATATGGCTGAGCTAACCGCGTTGCTCGTCGGCGAGTCCTGGCAGACCATCTCGTTGCACGTGAAGGGGTTCGACCTGTTTACCAGTGCGGAGTATACGGAGGCCGGTGACTATCTTGAAGCAGCGCTGGAGATGGACGGGATCGACACGACGTACCAACCGTGCCACGTCGCGGCCGCGGAGTTTCCGGAGTCCCGGGAAGCGCTCGACGAGTACGATGTCGTCATCCTTAGCGACATCGGCTATAACACCCTCGCGATCCCCCCGGAGACGTTCAGTGATGGGGTCCGCCGACAGAACAGGCTCCGACTGCTTGACGACTACGTGTGCGATGGCGGCGGCTTTCTGATGGTCGGCGGGTATCTCTCGTTCCAAGGAATCAACGGGCGCGCGAACTACGCCGGCACGGCCATCGAGGACCTACTTCCGGTCACGATGGAGCGGGGTGACGACCGGGTTGAGCGTCCCGACGGGGTGTACCCCGAAGTCGTCGCTCCGGATCACCCGGTCATTTCGAAACTGGACGGCGGATGGCCGGATTTCCTTGGCTACAATCGCTTCGAGACGGATGACGACGCGGACGAACTCGTCTCGATCGACGAGGATCCGCTACTGACGGTCGGCACACACGGCAACGGACGATCGGCAGCGTTCGCAAGCGACTGTGCGCCCCACTGGGGTCCGATGGAGTTCGTCGAGTGGGACGGCTACCAGCGGTTGTGGGCGGACCTCGTCCGATGGCTGGCCGGTGATCGCTAACTGTCGGTGGGCGATGTCCCACGCACGGTGACCGAAGAGGCGATCGGACGCCGGCTACCGGGTTTCGCAGGGTCCCGATTCCCTCGATATCGACGACGGCTGTGTCACCCGGCCGCAGCGAACAATCCTTTTGGAGACGATCGAGGTGGTCCCAGTTTGGCTGGCTTCTCTGAACACTACCGCCCTCGGCGGACAAAAGCGTTAGATATGATCCCAGCGAATGAATTCGTATGTCAGAAATTCGCCTGCCTTCGGTGGGTTTGCCGGTCGGTGACACCCCCGCCGACCTGAGCCGGGCTGAGCCGAACGGACCGCTTGGCCCGAAATACAGGAGTGGAAAGTAGTATGCCGGCGCTCGGCATCGTCGCTGATGATCTCACCGGGGCAATGGATACTGCCAGCGAAGTCGCAACGCGCGGCTACGAGACCGTCGTCGTCGCCGTCCCCGATGCGTCCCCACAGGAGGAAACGGTGGTGGCAGTCAACACCGACAGCCGGTACCTGCCGCCCTCCGATGCGGCCGACGCGGTCCGGCGGAGCGTCGAGGCACTTGGCGCGTCGACCGTCTACAAGAAGATCGACTCGACGCTCCGGGGGAACGTCGGCGTGGAGGTGGCCGCGGCGGTGCAAGCCACAGCGGCCGATCTTGCCGTGGTGGCGCCCGCGTTCCCGGCCACCGGTCGGCGGACGTGGGATGGCGTCCACAGCGTTGGCGGGACACCCGTCGCCGAAACGGAATTTGCTGCCGATCAGAATGGCCCACCCTCATCGACCGTTACCACCCTCTTTGCGGAGGGAGGGCTTCCGGTCGAACGCGTCGACGGGACGGATGTCATGAAGGGAGTGGCTCACGTCGAGAACCGCTTCAGGGTAGCTGTCGAACGGCACGATCGGTCGCCGATCGTCGTGTGTGATGCCCGGACCGCCGCGCACCTGGACGTGATCGCCGCGGCCGGGGCGCGCTTCGACGCCCTGTTCGCCGGCAGCGGCGGGCTCGCCGCCCACCTTCGTTTGGATGCTCCCGCCGACGCCTCCCGTGAGATTCCACAGCCGGAATCCGGAGCGCCACTCGCCGTTGTCGGGAGCGTCAGCGAAACGACGTTCGATCAGCTTGACCACGTCCCCGACGTTTGGTTGTTCCGACTCGATCCACTCGATCTGTTGGACGAAAACCCCGACGGAGCGGCCCGCGTCGCCGCCCAACTGGATCGTGGGATCCCGACCGTTGTTACCGCCGCCTTCGACCGCTCTACCGTAGCGGAGACGCTTTCCGCGGGTCGTGACCGTGGGTTATCCGACGCTGAGATCCGCGATCGGGTAGCGACAGGACTCGCTACGGTCACAGGTAACGCCTGCCGGATCACGGACCCGTCTGGGTTTTTCTTCACCGGCGGGGACATCGCAATGGCCGGACTGCGCGCACTCGATGCCACGACGGTCTCGCTGACTGGCGTGACAGTCGACGCCGGAATCCCCGTCGGGTGGCTGATCGACGGCGTCGCCTCCGGGACGTCACTGATTACCAAGGCGGGTGGATTCGGTGACGAAACAGCCATCGTTAACTGTCTCGCACGCTCCGTGATGCACAATGAGTGACTCGGAGCCGATCATCGGCGTAACCATGGGTGATCCTGCGGGTATCGGGCCGGAGGTGATCGTGAAGGCGTACCGCCAACTCCTCGATTCGGGACGGCCGATCGTCATCGGCGACGGCGACGTGCTCACCGCGGCAATACAAGTCTGTGAGTCGGACCTTTCGATCCAGCAGGTCGTGAATCTGGCCGACGCGCAGTTCGATCGCAATACGATTCCGGTGCTCGACCTCGACAATGTTGGAACCTTGGTCCGCGGCGAAGTCCGCGAGGAGTACGGAGCTGCCAGCTTAGCGTACATCGAGCGGGCGATCGAACTGGCACAGGCCGGTGAGATCGACGGCATTACGACCGCCCCGATCAACAAACAGGCAACGAAGCTGGCCGGTAGTACGTACGCCGGTCACACGGGGATGCTCGCGGACCGGACCAACACGACTGAATACGCGATGATGCTCATCGAGTCCGATCTCCGCGTGACCCACGTCAGTACACACGTTCCACTCCGAGAGGCTTGCGACCAGGTCACAACGTCGAACGTACACAGTACCATCCGGCTGACCGCCGAGGCGCTCTCGGATCTGGGGATCGACAGTCCAACCGTTGGCGTCGCCGGATTGAATCCACACGCGAGCGACGGCGGCCTGCTTGGAGAGAGCGAGGCGACCGAGATCGAACCGGCCGTCGAACGCGCCCAAAAGGAAGGGATCGACGCGGTCGGTCCCGAATCTCCAGACACGGTGTACGTTCGCGCAGCTCAAGGTGAGTTCGACTGCGTCGTCTCGATGTACCACGACCAGGGTCATATTCCGATCAAGATGTTGGGGTTCAGTACCGGCGAAGCCGTCTCCGGTGTTAACGTGACGATCGGGCTGCCGATCATCCGTACCAGCGTCGACCACGGGACTGCATTCGACATCGCTGGGACCGGGGTCGCCTCGGAACGGAGCCTGCTCGACGCGTTCGGGATCGCGGTGGAAATGGCTCGGGCACGTGAAGCCAGATAGAGTAGTCCGTTCTATAATAAAGAATATACCTCTCTGACCGATTCCCTCTCTTACCATCGGGGTTCACACGATACTTCCGAGTACCCTGAAATCGCCGCGATTAGCAGCCGAATTGTCCGTTCAGGTCTTCAGATATCAGTCCCAATTCCATCCGTGTGACTAACTCTCATTGAATCGGTCCACTCCTCCCAAACGAGTGGTTAGTCAGTATTCCACCCCAATTCTAACGAGTATACTTCTGTTATTTCTTTTTTAGTCACCTGAATGGGTCCCTCTGCAGTACGTCGAGACACGTAGTTCGGTCCGTTCTATCTGAAAGAACGGATTCATGAGTGAGCGCTGTTCAGCTCGATCACATTCGCCGCACTGACCACCTCGTCAGGCACTGTCCGCTCCAGTCTGTCGCCTTTGAGCCGGCTCGTGGGTGCGGAGACGCTGATCGCTCCCAGGACTTCACCGTCCTGCTTGATCGGTGCCGAGACACAACGGAGCCCCTCCAACCGCTCTTCGTCGTCGATCGCGTACCCCCGATCGCGGATCTCCGCCAATTCCGCTCGGAGTTCCTTGGGATCCGTGACCGAATTCGGGGTCTTAGCTGGCAGCGGTCGATCCGCTATGAATCGGTCCACTCGGTCGTCATCCATAAACGCCAGCATAGACTTCCCCAAGGCGGTGGTGTTCATCGCTGCACGTTCGCCCGCGTGGATGTCCAAATGGACGGACTGTGAACCGCGGGAGCGATAGAGGTAGACGCACTGTCCGTGTTCCTCGACCGCGATGTTGACCAGCTCACCGGTCTCCTCAGCCAACGCGTCCACCTCCGGTTTCCCCATCCTGTACAGCGTCATCTTGTTTCGTCGGTACCCACCCATCTCGAGAAACCGAAGTCCCAGGGAGTAGCCTTTCTCGCCTTTAATGACGTAATCGTGCTCCTCCAGTGTACTTAGATGATTGTGGACAACGCTTTTTGACGTGTCGAGTTGTGTCGCCAACTCGGTTACCCCCGCCCAATCGAGTCGTTTGAGCGTCTTGATGATTTCGAGGGTACGGGCGGTAGCTTTCACCGGGTGTTTGGCTTCGTCTCCCATGGCACCAATGTGTGGTCAAACGATAATAATGATTTCTACTATATAGAACGCCTTTCCCAAGCTAAAAACACCTTCACAGGGATCACAATGGTTGCATAATCGCGGTGTGGTATTTCTATCACGTTTAGCAAAATAGAATCCGCTTTCGATCACGGCGTTGTCGCAGTCGGTGAGACGCTTCCGGCAGCACTCGAGGGCGCGATTGTCGTCGAATCTGTGACTCGGATCACTCCCAGGCTATGAGTATCGGTGAACCGATTGCTCAGGCGGATGTGGTAGAACTTCGAGACATATTCGAGGAGGACGGCCAACACTATATCCGCTTCAGTGACAGGTGTCCACGTCAGTTCAGGCGTTCCGCATTTTCGTCGACCCCGTCGAACAGGTGGAGATTACTGGACTCGAACGTCAAATACCCCTCCATACCTTCGCTCAGTATCCCGGAGTTGACCTCAGCAGTTACACTGGTGCCTTCGGGCGTCGTACACCGGATGATGTCTTCGGTGCCGATCTTTTCGGCGAGGTTGACCGTAACCGGGACCGAGAGCCGGTCTTGCGGTTCAGCCTCCGCCCAGGTGAGTCGTTGCGGCCGGACGCAGACGGCAAGTTTCGTCTCAGTCGCCTCACGCAGCGGCGCTGCTTGGTCCCCTGACAGCTCGAACACGAGTTCGCCCGAGTCAAGGACGGCCGTGTCGCCGTCCCACGAAAGATCACAGTCGAACCGGTTGATCTGTGGCGATCCAATGAACATCGCGACGAAAAGCGTCCGAGGTCGACTGAACACCTCGTCGGGGTTGCCGGACTGGACCACCTTCCCCTTGTTCATCACCACGAGGTTGTCGCCCATCGTCATCGCTTCCTCCTGATCGTGTGTGACGTGGATCATCGTCACCCCGAACTCCTGCTGTAGCTGAACCACCTCGGCACGAAGCTGGCGTTTGAGGAGCTCGTCGAGATCGCTGAACGGTTCGTCCATCAGGAAGACTTCTGGGCGGCGGACGAGCGCACGAGCCAGTGCAACGCGCTGCTGCTGTCCGCCAGAGAGTTCGGTGATTTTCTTGTCGATGAACCGGTCACAGTCCGTGACTTCCGCGGTCTCTCGGACCGCTTCCTCGATTTCCTGTTCGCTGTATTCCTTTTCCGCCCGAAGGGGGAACGCCACATTCTCCCACCCGGTCATATGGGGGTACAATGCCAGGTCTTGGAACACCATCGAGATGTCCCGATCCTGTGGCTGACGGTCCGTGATGTCTACGCCGTCGAAGGAGATCGTCCCTTCTGTCGGGGTCTCAAGACCCGCGACCGAGCGCAGGGTCGTCGTCTTACCACACCCTGATGGGCCGACGAGTACGGTGAGGTTCCCATCTTCTATGTCCAGCGAGATGTCGTTCGTCGCAACGATCGAACCGTATCGCTTGGTCAAGTTGTCGATTTCTACTTTTGCCATTGTTAGATGTCGGTCATACCGAGGGTCATTCCTTCAATGATGTTGTCCCGGAACGCAATGAGGATTAGTGTCGGCGGCGTCGCCACCACCGTCGCCATCGCCATAATATTGTTCCACTGAATCTGGTTCGATTCGATGAGCGTGGGCAGAATTGTCGTGTACGTCGACGTACTGTTCCCGGTAATGATCCACGCGAAGAGGAACTCATTCCACGCGAACACCCACGCGAGCATCATCGTCGCCACCAGTCCCGGACGGACGAGCGGGAAAATGACCTTTCGGAACGCTTGGAACCGGGAGTAGCCGTCAACGAACGCTGCTTCCTCGAATGACGTGGGTATCTTATCGAAGAAATCACGCATCAGCCACGTCGTTAGCGGGAGATTGAACGTCAGATACAACAGTATCAGGCCGATCAGCGTGTCCTGAAGCCCGAGGCGGCCGTAAATGAAGAAGATCGGCAACACGACTGCGACCGGCGGGAACATCCGGGTTGAGAGCAGCCAAAACGACACGTGACCGCCCGGATCGACCCAACTGAACCGGGAAAACGCGTATCCAGCGAGCGCCCCCAGAATCACCGAGAGTATCGTCGTTCCGGTGGCGATGATTAGGCTGTTGAGTATGGCGTCAATCGCGCGGGAGTTTGAAAGCACCCACACGAACGCATCAAGCTGGAATCCCTTCGGATACAGCGTCGGCGGGAACGTCCCGATCTGTCCCAGCGGTTTGAATGCCGTATTCAGCGTCCAGTAGATGGGGAATCCGACAAACAGCGTGTACGCTACGAGAAGCCCCCGGCCCGCCCACTTGAACCAGTTCGTCTGCGAGGTGCTCATACGGACCCCTCCGTGTCCATAAACCGCCAGAACAGTAACATCGTGAGTATCGATCCTAAGCCGATAACCCACGTCAGTGCCGCTGCCCGCCCGATATTGAACTCGCTGAACCCGACGATGTACGTATAGAAGGTCGGCAGTTCAGTTTGTGTTCCCGGTCCGCCACGGGTCATAATGAACAGTTTGTCGAAGAATTTGTACGCGTCCATAAATCGGAGGATGAAGGCAATCGCGATGAGCGTCCGTAACTGCGGGAGCGTGATCCGCCGGAACTGCATCCACCGCGAGGCACCGTTGACGCGAGCGGCCTCATACATCGAATCGGGGATGCTGGCGCGACCCCCGTAGATGATCAGTAGGGGTAGCCCAACCCACTGCCAGGTGTCAGCGATCATAAGAGACGTCAGTCCCAGCCATCTCGACTGGAGCCACGGTAGTCCACCGCTCCCGACAATCCCGAGGATCCCGTTGACTGCCCCGCCGCCCGGCAGAAAGAGGAGCTGCCAGATACGGCCCGCAACGAGCGGAGCGATCATCATCGGTACGGCGAACAGCGTGAGCAGCCCGATGCGGACGCTGCGGCGTTCGACGTAGTTGTATAACACAAGCGCCAGCGCCGTTCCGAGCAACACCTGGATCGTGACACCGACCCCGCCATAGTATGCGAAGTTGGCCACGGAGTTCCAGAATCGGCCCTCGGTGAACAGCCAGGCGAAGTTTCCGATCCCATTAAACGTCGGCTCCTGATAGGCGATCGACGACGGTGTCCACCGATTGAAGCTCAGCCACAGCGACCACAACATCGGACCGATGGTGACCAGAAACACCGTCACCAGAGCCGGCCCGACCAATAACAACGGCGCGAGTTTTTCCCGGCGAATCGGAATCCGTACCGCGATACGTTCTTGCAGCGAATCTCGGGTCGTGCTCATATGAATTGGCGCACTTGCTACCAATAAACACATCAAATAAGTAGTTTGCGCTGAGCCGGTCTCTCAGACGTAATCGAGATCGCGAGCCGTCTCGAGGAACCTCATATAGTGTTCACGCTGTGACTCACGCCCGAGTTCGTCGACTGTCGCCCGCCACTTCTCAGCCGCGTTATCCAGTGCTTCTTGTGGCGATTCCTGACCGGTGAGGGCGCGCTGAATGTGGATCGAGAGGTCGTTCGTGTACTGGGTCGCGCCCGGCCACTGTGGCTGCGGGAACCCGTTCTCCATATTCGTCTGGCCTGCACGAATGTGCTGCAGTGCCTGCTCTTGTGCGGTGATTCCGCCGACGTAGTCGGTATCGGGAGAGAAGATCGGCACGTTTTCCGGGAACCCCTCGCCGGTACCCCGCAACGGGTTGGGTTGGGTGTAGAGCTCCGCCGCTTCCTCGGTGTAGTGATTCTCGTTCGACGGGTCGAGTCCGGTGTACGGATCGGCAACCGCTTGCGTCAAGACGGGATCGCGGGCCAACCGAAGAATCGCGTAGAAGGCGGCGTCCTTCCGTTCCTGTGGGAGGCTCGCCGGGATCGAGTACAATCTGTTGTACAGCATCATCGCGTTCCGACGGATGCTCCCGTCGTCCTGCTCCCACCCGGGGACCGCAGTCGACCGCTGGTCGCCCACGACCGGGAAGTCCCCACGGGCGGTGAACTCCGAGAGGTCGATCCACCACACCGACATCACGACGTTGCCCTGCTGCCACTGGTTGACCGTCTCGGCGATGCCGAACTGCGCCGATCCCTCCGGGGAGTAGTCGATCGCCTCGACCATATTTTCGAGGGCGATGACCGCGTCCTCGGAGTTGATCTGCGGTTCCATCTCCTCGTCGAAGTAGACGACCCCCCGCGAGGCCGCACGGTCCATCCACCACCCGAAGTTGAACGGCCGGGCGCCGTACACCTGCGTCCCGTACACGCCGTCCTCGGTGTTTTCGGTGAAGTACTTGGCCACCTGATTGAACTCGGGCCACGTCTCCGGCGGCCGGAGTTCCTGGCCGTACTCCTCCATATACTGTTCTTGATGGGTCTCGTCTTGGAAGTACGAGGGCCGGTAGAACAGGTTGTGGATGTCGCCGTCGATCGGTATTGCGACGGTGTCCCCATCGAACTCCATATAGAACCGTCTGTACGGTTCGATGATGCTGTCCAGATACTCCTCGGCCCCTTCGTACTGCGCGATGTAATCGTCCAAGGGCTCGAAGAGTCCGCGAGCTTGGAAATCACCCAGATACAACGGGATGTTCAGGACGATGTCGTAAGGGACATCGCCGGAGATCAGATCCGAGTTCAGCGACGAGTAGTAGTTGTCCGACGGCAGCGTCTGACCGCTGTTGAACGTGATATTCGTCTCCTCTTCGATGATGGGCCCGAACATAGCGTACACCGGGCCGGCAGAATTGTCCGTCGTCCATCTGAGTTCGACGTCCGCGAAGGTTTCGGGATCCTCGATGGGGAATGGCCGCTCTTCCATATCGCCGCTGCCACCGTCACCGCCGCCACCGTCACCCCCGTCGCCGCCGCCGTCGTTGGTATTACACCCTGCCAACCCGGCCATCCCGGCACCCAATCCGCCACCGAAGTACTTCATTAGTTGGCGCCGGTTCATACCGAACGGTAACTCTCCGTCGGGAATATTGCCATCAAAGCCTGGCATAGACAGGTAGTGCAGACCATTATATAAAAATATTTGGTGGTTCAACGATTTTACTAGTGGGAGTAATGACACGCCCGGGAGCGTCCACGTCGACGAACAATAGCGCACACCCCTCTCCGACCGACGGATCCGTTTGAACGCCGATCAGAATACCTGCCACCCACCGTCGACGAAGAGCAACTCGCCAGTGACGTAGCTGGCTTCCTCGCTGGCCAGATAGAGGTACGCGGGCGCGACATCGTCCGGCGTACCGGCCCGACCCAGCGGCACCCGCTTGACCAGTTCGTCGTTGGCCGCCTTCTCCGTCGCTTCCTCGGACCACCCTTCGGCCAGCTCGGTCGCGATCTGTCCCGGTGCGACGGCGTTGACACGGATACCGTGTTCAGCGAGTTCCAGTGCCGCTCCACGGGTGATCATCCTGACCGCGCCCTTCGTGGAGTCGTACTGGACCTGTTCGAACTGCGCGTAGTGTGAACTGATCGACGCCGTGTTGACGATCGCTCCCGGCTCGCCGCGCTCAAGCATGTCGTTGGCGGCGACCTGGGTCCCGAAGTAGATGCCCTTGGCGTTGACGTTGTGGATCCGGTCGAACTCTTCGGGTTCTAAATCGAGGATCGACCCTCCGATGAACATCCCAGCGTTGTTTACCATCACGTCGACACCGCCGTAGTCGTGTGCGGCTTCGACCAGCGCGGCAATATCCTCGCGGTTGCTCACGTCCGTCTCGACGAACTCGGCTGTTCCTCCCGCCTCCTCGATTAGTTCGTGTGTCGGCGTGCCGCCGTTTTTCGGTTCTTCGCGGAGGTCGGCGACGAGCACCGTTGCACCAGCATCTCCGAACTGCTGGGCCACCGCACGACCAATGCCCGATGCGCCGCCGGTCACGATGACAGTGTCGTCGGTAAACTGTGGGTTCAGTTGTCCCATAGCTCGGAATATCTCGGACCCAATTTATAATTGTGGTCCGTGGACAGGAGCGTTGACGTCATCTCACACGGATCCGACTCAGCTTGGCCCCGCATTTATTCCGATGCCGCGTCGTTCGTCACCGTGGTCAACACATACTGTGAACAGGGGACCGACCGCCCACTGATCAGCCGTCCAGTTCACGGACCTGCTCCCGGAGCCTCGCCCACGTCGACGCGTTCTGCGGTTCGTAGGTTGTCAACGAGAACCGATCCGTGACCAGCTCTCGGCCGGTCTCGAAGTCGGGGATTTCACCACCCGAGCGGAGCTGGTACAGGATGTTGCCGAGCGCCGTCGCTTCCGTCGGCCCGGCTTTCACCGGCCGATCGACCGCCGAGGCGAACATCGAACAGAACAGTTCGTTCCGCACGCCGCCGCCCCCTAAGTGAATCTGATCGACCTCCTCCCCGGCGAGGTCGATGAGTCGGTCGACGACGATGGCGGATCCCACAGCCAGGCTGAGGAGCAGACACCGAGTCATCTCGAATTCGTCTTCCGGGGGCTGCTGTCCGGTCCGTTCACAGTAGTTTCGGACGTGTTCTTCCACGTTGCCGCCGAACTGCGCTTCCACGAACGCATTATCGCGTATGTCGACGATAGGACCGCCGACCGGGAGGTCGGCGACCCGCTCGAAAAGCGGGGTGTACTCATAGGTCGCGCCGGTCTCCCGCCACTGCTCGCGGCAGTGTTCCAGCAGGCTGAATCCCGGTAGATTCCGAAGGAACCGGACAGTTCCCTCGATGCCGACTTCGTTCGATCCGCCAGCGTCGAACACCTCGTCGGTCACGATCGGGTCCGGGAGTTCCAATCCGGGAATGAACCACGAGCCTGTACAGAGGTAGGCATTGTTCGCCGACGTGAGCGGGAGTGCACCCACAGCAGAGGCAGTGTCGTGACTCGCGGGTAGCACGATCTCGGGATCGCCATCGACGCCGGTGACCGATCCAACAGTGTTCCCCGGTGGAACTGGCTCCTGGAGAAGCTCCCGGGGGAACCCGATGGCGTTGATTAGGCCCTCAGCCCAGTCCCGGGAGCGGATATCAAGCAGCCGGAGCGTCATCGCGTACGACGTTTCCGTCGCGGCCTCACCGCCGAGCTGGTGGCTAAGTAACCCGGGAAGCGGGACGAGGGTGTCGGCTTTTTTGAAGACCTCCGGAGCCTCTTGGAATTGATAGTACAACGGGCCCGGCGGACCGTTGTATCCGGTCAGGTGAAACGACTCGCGGGCCGAACACCGGTCGGTAACCGCTTCGGTCGCGGTCCACAGCGATGGATCGCGATAAAAATACGGGTTCCTGAGCAACTCGCCATCGGCAAGTAGGCCGAAATCGAGCGCTGTCGCGTCGATCCCGACTGAGGCAACGGTGTCGTACTGGGCGGTGGCACGCGCGATCTCCTCGCGCAGCCGATCAGTCAGCGTCCCGATGTCCCAGACGTGCCGCCCGTTCTGCCAATCCGTGGCGTTGTCCATCCGGGCGATCTGCTCGAACTGCAGCCGACCGTCGACGACGTTACCCGCGTACACTTTAACCCCGCTACTACCCACGTCGATCGCGAGCCGATGTTCCATGCGGCCGTGTACCACGAGCCGTGCAAAAAATCTCAGGGCGAGTGACGGGTGGATTCGAAGTAAGGAGGCGTCGTTGAGGCACTCTCCCCGATCGTTCGTGGGTAATCAGCCGGGCAATCGTACAGCGGTCCCGGACGGAAGTGGGCGCCACCACTCTCGGCGTCGCCGTCTCATACGGTTTATTGTAAGTCGTTACCGGTGGTCCGCCGAGACCGTCTCGGCGGACCCCGGTAACCAGTTACAATAATCCGTATCAGAGGTCCTCGAACGCGTCGGCAATCGAACGAAGTCGGGCCTCGGGGTCGTCGGCGAGGGAGATGGCCGACGCCGCGCCCGTCGCGTCGGCACCCTGCTCAAAGGCTCGTCGGACATCGTCCACCGTCGAGATCCCGCCACCGACCAATACGGCCGTCCGCGGGTTGATGTCATCGATCGTCCGCACGAACTCCCGGACTCGATCCGGATGCGTCTGCGTGATCGCCCGGTCGGTCGAGATATCTTCCGGCTTTTCGAACACCAGAGAATCAGGATCGAACGCGGCGACTGCCCGCCCCATCTCGATGCTGTCGACGCAGACGATCGAGTCCATCCCGACTTCCCTGCAGCGCCGGATCTTTCGTTCGATTGCTGAGAGCGTATCACGCGCCTCGGCGTGGTTGATGACTGCACCCAGCGCCCCAGCGGCTTCGATTGTCTCCGGAAGAATCTTCCCGATCCCTCGCCCCGGCTCAACCCCGTCTACGGCCGGCGTCGTCACAGCGAGGTCGGTCTCGGTTGCGATCCGTTGGAGGTCTGGCAGTTGGGGGGTGAACACGAACGTTGCGTCGGTCTCCGCCTGGACCCGTTCCACAGTTCGGGCGAACGCCAGTCCCTCGTCGCCGCCTGTCCCCGGATAGATCTTGCAGTTCACTTGGAAGTGGGGATAGGGGACGGCGTGATCGTCACTCATACGTCCTCCAGCGCCGCGACGGCCGCCTCAACGTCGGCCCCATCGTGTACGATCCGTCGGAACGCGTCCACCACGGCGGCGGGATTCTCACGCTGCCACACGTTCCGGCCGAACATCACTCCGCGACCGCCCGCATCGCGGGCTCCGGCCACCATCTCCAGGACTTCCCGGTCGCTCTCGACGGTCGGGCCACCGGCGATGTACACTGGTACTGGTGCGTTCTCGACTATCGGGGCGAACTGGTCCGCACCCGGATATGGGGTTTTGAGTACGTCCGCCCCCAACTCGAAGGCGATCCTGGCGGCATCGGCGAGCATCTCACCGTTGAACTCGTCGTCGATCTCCTGCCCCCACAGCGTCGGCTCCACGACGAGTGGGAGACCGACCTCGTTGCAAGCTTCCGCCGCGTCCGCGACGAACTCGAGGTTCCCCGCGAGCACGGCCGGCTCCGACCGTCCGTAGACGAGTGCCATCTTCGTGGCGTCGGCGCCGGCCCGGACAGCGGCCTCCGGCGAGAACACCTGGGTGTGGATCTCGGTCCCGTCGTCTCCGCCGGGGATAGTCGAGGTGTGTAACAGATCAAGCGTCGCGATCCGGTGGACGTCGTAGTCATCGATCACCGATTCAAACCGTTCGAGGAACGGCACCCCGGCGAGAATTCCATCGACGTTTGCTTCCAGCAGCTTTCGGAGCGTCGCCTCGGGGTCGGCGAAATCCTCGTAGCTCCCCCAATGAAGACCGTGGTCGATCGCGACAACGACAGCGTCCTCGTTCATACTCCGTCGCCTCCGTTACGATGACCGCGGGCGGCTTCCGGCCACTCAATCGAGAACAACGACATCAACCTCCCGTTCGCGCGGACCGCACAACTCGAAGAACATAACCTCTTCCCAGGCGCCGAGATCGAGTTCTCCGTCCTGCAGCAGGGTCAGGACCGGCCGTTTGATCATCGCCGACAGCAGGTGGGCGTGGGCGTTGGGCTGTTCACCACGGTTGATGTGGTCGGTGTCGTGGTAGTAGCCGTCGTCGGGCGGGGCAAGCTCCATAAACTGACGCTTCATATCGAACAGGAGCTTCTCTTCGAACTCGTTCGTCGATAGCGCCGCGGACGTGTGCGGTGTCGACACCCATACGAGCCCGTCTTCGGCCCCGAGGTCATCGATCGCGGCGGTGACCTCCGGCGAGACGTTCCGAATGTCGAACCGGTCGGACGTCTCGATAGAGAACGTCTTTTTGCGGATACGCATATGCGTGGATGCTCGATTCTCCACTTATAGTTATTGTAAATTAAACAATATTTCTCGGAACGCTTTTAATTTTGGAACCGAATCGCCTGACTATGTCTGACGGAGAACGGCCCTATCCGCGGACAATGGGGCATATCGGCTTGGCGGTCACCGACATTGACGACGCCTTCGAGTGGTACCAAGACATCTTGGGGCTCACGCCCGTGATGGAGCCCGACACCGTTGAGGCGGGCGTCGGGCACTTCGGGAAACTGGCACAAGACGCCATCGGCGAGGATTTCGGCGAAATGAAGATCGCCCACCTGGCGACCGGCAACCACGTTGGACTCGAACTGTTCGAGTTCGAGGGGGTGGAACGCAACGACCCGGACCCGACGAGCGCTGGGCTCTCGCATCTGTGCCTGCAGGACCCGAACGTGCAGGCGACGGCCGAACATATCGCGGAGCACGGCGGCGAACAACTCAGCTCGAAGGTGTGGAACATCTTCCCGGATACACCCGACTACCAGATGTGCTACTGTGCGGACCCTTGGGGGAACATCGTCGAACTCCACTCTCGCGGGTACGAACATATGCACTGTAATATGGAGTACTGACTCCGGTATTCGAGGAGAAACAGTAAACACTCTCAGACGGCAGGCGAGCAGCGTATTATCTTCGAAGACGACGTGGTGGGGGACATCACTGCGCAGTTCGACGATGCCCTGGCCCGGCCGGCGGCCGTGGCCAACATCGACGGTCCGACGTTCGAAGTGGACGACGTGGTCGTTGTGACGATCCCGACTCGGAAGAACTGCTCCGTCTCCGCGACCTTGTTCAGGAGCCTAACGGCCTGTCGGTACATCTCGCGGATCTCCGCGATTGAGAGATCACGCTCGCGATGGGCGTGTCCCAGTGGCGTCCGATCCCGACGAAATCCTCGCCTTCGGTTCGAGGGTTCACGCTGGTTACGATGATCCGAAAGCCGAAAGCATATTGATATTTGTATTATCAGATTCATATACTAAAAATGAAATATCAGCTATTCATCTGGAATCGGTGATCGAGTCATTTCAGCGGGACTTGGAGCGTCGTTGACGCGGAATGTGACGGGTGGGTTGCTGGTTCTCACGGGGTCACGAAGCGTAGAAGCGGCGTCGTTCTGAGCTGTAACGGGCGTACGTGACGGAATTGATTCGTCTCGGGGTCAGCGGTGACGATAGACTGCCCGTATCACTCTCATTGAGGCTTCTCACTGTTTCATCGACGGCAATCCGCTTCGGATCGAGATCGCCGTTGGGTTGCCGATCCGCTTTCTGTACCCACTCACGAATCTCTTGAGATTCCGTTTGACACCAGAAATATCAAAATACAATATATTATATAAAACCGGTAAATAAGCGAGACGGGGGCGACCACAAAGAAGGAATCAGGATCGGTGTCCGAGCCAGCGACCGCCCCCGCTCGCTCTCAATTACCTTGCTATTCTATCGGATTTGTGAAGGATATGTGATAGTTTTCTCAGAAGCGCGTCTCGAGAATCGCTCGGCTACTTCTTTCAGTTCACTCCGCCTCGAAACCTGTGCATCATAGGCCCATCTTCGCAACATCAGTGAACCTCTTTTTGTATCGCGGCATATGATTTATCGCGGGACGAGCGCTCCCGGCGACGTGTATCAACGGCGGAGGCGAGGATGGGTCGCGATATCGAACTCGTTCGGTTGGAAGTTGAGAGTACCGCGTAGCGGGTCTGCGTGGTTTCGGCCTGTTTCTTTCTTCAACATCGTTGTTATCCGCAGTCACACCGGTCGTACACCGCCTTATTTTCTTAAATAGGCCGACGTACGAAATCCTCAATTACGGCGCTTTTTCGGCCGCCAGAGGGTTCAATAGCTCCTCGGAGTGCCTCGCAAATGTTTAACCAATTAGACGGTCAAACTCACGTAACTGTGCTCGGTCTTACTAACGAACTGGACGAACCAATCCGCGTCCTCTATGTGGACTCCGATCCCGCGTTCGCGGAGTTGGTCGAAACCAAGCTCCAACAGACAAGTACCGAGATCGACTGCATACCTGCCGACGATATCGACGAGGTACTTCACAATCTTGCTACGGAACGAATCGACTGTATCGTAACGGCGTACTCGCTCGAAGATTCCGACGGCATCGGGCTTACGGAGTCGATTCGGCGGCAGAACGATGATATTCCGATAATCCTCTTTACTGGACAAGGTAGTGAGGAAATCGCGAGCGAAGCGACTCGTGCCGGCGTATCGGACTATATCCCAGTACGATCCGAGCGTGATAACTTCACACTGCTCGCGGCCCGCATTCGAACACTCACGGGGGCTGCTCGCAAACGCACGGAGGCCGAGCAGACGGAACGACGCTTCCGACGAACGCTCGAACGCGCTACTGACGCGATTTACGCCGTCGATAGCGACTGGCGCATCGAGTACATGAACGAGACGATGGCCGAACGCGTCGATCGTGATCCGGACACCGTCGTCGGAGAAACGGTCTGGGAGGAGTTCCCGTCGATCGTCGGGACGGAACTCGAAGAGAGATATCGAACGGCGATGGAGACTGGTGAACCAGTCTCGTTCGAACAACGTCTGGGAGACCCGTTCGACTACTGGGTCGAAGTGCGAGTGTTCCCAAATAACGATGGGCTGACAATTTTTTCACGCGAGATCACTGCCGAGCGCGAACAAGAACTGGAGCTAACGCGCAGTGACGCGATTCTGGAGAACATCCACGACGTCGTGTTCGCCCTCGACAAAAAGGGGGCTATCAAGTTCGCGAATACGGCTGCAAAGCGGTTGCTCGCGGAGGATCAATCGGCCCAACTCACAGGACAACAGCTTGAAACGGTCATCGATGACCGCATTAGTGAGTCCGATGCAACGCGGTTCTCCCGGGCAATCGAATCGGCACTCGACGAGATAGAGGGCGATGGTGGGGTCACCGGATTGTACGGTGCGGATCTACAACTCGAGATTACGGTTGGAACCAGTGAACGTACGTTCGATGTCCGGGTAACGCCGTTCCAGAGTCGAAAGAGCAAGCAGGTGCTCGTCGTCGCCCGAGACGTCACCGAACACAGCGAGGTGAAGCGTCAATTGGAACGAGAGCGGGACGCACTCCGTGATCTCCAGACCGTCATGGCGGAAAGCGACGTCTCGGCCGAGTCACGGCTCCAGAACCTCCTGGAAGTCGGCTGCCAGACTCTCGGACTCGAAATCGGAATCGTCTCACGGATTCAGGACAGCGACTACACAGTCGAAGCAGTTCACGCACCAGAGGCTGATATCGAAGCTGGCGATCAGTTCGATCTCGAATCGACGTACTGTGCGGAAGTCGTTGGTACGGATTCGGTCTGTTCGTTCGCAGATGCCGTTAGCGACGGGAGAGAAACGCATCCTGCCTATCGTGAATTCGAGTTAGAGTCGTACCTCGGCGTGCCACTCGTCGTCGATGATTCCCGCTACGGGACAGTCAATTTCTCGAGTCCGACGACGCGAGTCGCTCCGTTCGGAGCGCTTGAACGAACGTTCGTCGAGCTGTTAGCGCAGCTCGTGAGTGCCGAAATCTCGCGCAGTCGTGACCGTGCCGAGCTCGAGCGCCAAGAGTTCCTGTTCGACCGCGCCCAGGATATCGCAGACATCGGTATCTGGGAGTACTTCCCATCGAGAGGCGAGCTCACGTGGTCTGACGGGGTCCGCCGGATTCACGGTGTCGACGAGGACTACGAGCCATCACTCGACGACGCAATCGAATTCTATCACCCTGACGATAGAGAGACGATTACCGCAGCAGTCGACCATGCAATCGAAGACGGGGAACCGTACGACCTCGACCTCCGAGTCGTTCGACCCGACGGAGAGGTGCGTGACGTTCGGTCGTGGGGAGAATACGTCGAGGACACACAGCGTGGCCACTCAGCGCTTCGAGGCGTTTTCCAGGACATAACGGCGCGAAAAGCGGAACGACGTGAGCATCGAGAACTCGCGGAGGAATACGAGGCGTTGCTCGAAACATCCGGAGACGCGATATTCCTGCTCGATGTCGATACCGCTGGTGAGGGTCCGTCGTTCGAGTTCGCCCAGCTCAGTCCCGGATACGAGACGCAGACTGGACTCACAACTGAAGAGGTTCGCGGCAAGACGCCGCGAGAAATTTTCGGCGACGAACAGGGTGCCGAACTCGAAGCCAATTATACTCGCTGCGTCGATCGGCGTGCACCGATTTCGTATCGTGAAGAGCTCGACATCGGTGACGATGCTCGGTTCTGGGAGACGAACCTCGCACCGGTCCTCATCGATGGTGAGACCGTTCGAGTTGTGGGCATCGCTCGAAACATCACCGAGCAGGTCGAGCGAGAGCGCGAACTCGAAGCAACGAACCAGCGACTGGAATCACTCATCAAGGCCACGCCACTCACCGTCATGGAAATCGACACCGACGGTACCGTCATCCGCTGGAACGATGAGGCTGAAAATATGTTCGGCTGGTCGCGGGAGGAAGTGCTTGGCGAGTTCAATCCGATGGTCCCGGACGAGCAGACGGCCGAGTTTGCAGCACACGAGCAGCGCGCCCTGCGCGGCGAGCAGATTCGGGCGAAGGAGATACGGCGGGAAACGAAAGACGGAGACGAACTAGACCTACTCTTGTCGGTCGCGCCGATTACAGGTCCCGACGGGGAAACTACGAGCACCCTTGCTGTCTTGGAGGACATTACTGAGCAGAAACAGTTGGAAGCTCGCCTCCGCTCGCTTCAGGAGATCGCACAGCAGCTTAGCGGCGCTGAATCAAGCGAAGAGATCGGAGCCATCGCCGTCGATGCGGCGGCCAAGATACTCGAACTCGATATCACTGGGATCTGGGAATACAACGAGCGAGAGGACGCACTCGTCCCAATTACGGAAACTCGCGAAGCACGAGACCTATTTGGCGGTTCCCCCCGGTTCACGCCTAGAGGCAGTCTCGCTTGGGGCGCGTTCGAGTCCGGAGAAACCCAGGTGTATGACGATGTCCAGACCGAGGGTCAACCCCACAACCCGAACACAGAGATCCGAAGTGAGATTCTCGTCCCACTGGGCGAGTATGGACTTATGTCGACGGGATCTGCTTCCACGCAGGTCTTTTCTGAGACGGACGTTGATCTGTTTCGGATTCTCGGTGCGACTGTCGAGGCAGCACTCGCACGAGCGAGTCGGGAAGAAGAATTACACCGACAGAACGAGCGACTCGACCAGTTCGCGAGCGTTGTTGCCCACGACCTGCGAAACCCGCTCTCCGTCGCAATTGCGTTTCTCGAAATCGCAGAGGAGACTGGGAAAACGGAGCATTTTGAAAAGGTAGAATCTGCGCACGACCGAATTGAACGACTCATCGACGACCTCCTTACGCTGGCGCGTGGAGAGACGACGATCGAAGATACCGAAGAGATCAACCTCGAGAGAATTACAACGGAGGCATGGGGATACGTCGACACTGACGAGGCAACGCTCACCGTTGCAGATGAAGTTCCGACAGTGACCGGCGATGCAGGGCGTCTGACCCAGCTCTTTGAAAATCTCTTCCGGAATGCAGTCGAGCACGGTGGTGCCGACATCACGGTGACCGTGGGCCGACTGGACGATAACGACGGATTCTACGTTGAGGATACCGGCAGCGGGATTCCTCAGGAGAGGCAAGACGAAGTGTTCAAGCACGGCGTCACATCAAGCGAGGGGGGAACCGGGTTCGGGCTCTCGATCGTTGCCGACATCGCAAAGGCACACGGCAGGACGGTTTCGGTGACAGATGGAACCGACGGCGGGGCACGGTTCGAATTCGAGGAGTCGAAATAATACCGGCTGTCAGTGAGTGTGGTTTCACGCCGTCGTGGACATCCTGCCGGCCGTGACGATCCGCTGGGAACGGTGACGGAGATGCGCGATCGGTACGACTCGACGCGATCGGTACGACTCGACGTGCAGTTGCTTGCCGACCCGCCGAGGAGACGAGCCACGGCTTCACCGGCGGAGACGTACGTCGTCGAACGGGACCGCCCGCTACGAGCAAATGGCCGACACCCCGGCGATCGAGGGCCACGACGCTCGATACATCCGCAACGGCTTCGCGGCCCCGTTTGTACGTCCGCAACGACTTCGCGGACCCATTTGTGAACGATTTCGCACGCGCGTTAGCGCTCGCGCGTGACGTTCGTGACTACCACCGTCGAAAGAACAAGATTTTATGCGGGCGCTGGGTAGTGGTGGCCACTATGGGCAAGAAATCGAAGGCGAAAAAGAAGCGTCTCGCGAAACTGGAGAACCAGAACAGCCGCGTTCCCGCGTGGGTCATGCTCAAGACGGACCGACAGGTGACGCGCAACCCCAAGCGGCGCAACTGGCGCCGGAACGACACGGACGAATAGATGAGCGCCAACGACTTCGAGGAGCGCGTCGTCACCGTCCCGCTCCGCGACGCCAAGGCCGCGCCGTCGAACAAGCAAGCCGACAAGGCGATGTCGCTCGTCCGCGAGCACCTCGCGAAACACTTCAAGGTCGACGAGAGCGAGGTTCGGCTGGATCCGAGCGTCAACGAGGCGATCTGGGACCAGGGGCGGAACAACCCGCCGAGCAAGCTCCGCGTTCGTGCGGCTCGATTCGTCGAGGACGGCGAACCGACCGTCGAAGCCGAGATCGCCGACTAACGTGTTACGCGCCTCCTTCGCCGGATCGTCCTACGTCGGAGTGTTCGCCCGCGCGACGAACGACTGTCTGCTCGTGCGATCCGACGCCGACGAAGACACCGTCGCCGACATGGCGTCGGAACTCGACGTCGAGCCAGTGCCGACGACGGTCGGCGGCTCCGGCACCGTCGGCGCACTCGCCGTGGGCAACGAGAGCGGCCTGCTCGTCTCGAGCCGCGCTACCGACCGCGAGATGGACGCCATCGAGGAGGCGACGGGTCTGTCCGTGACGGAACTGCCCGGTCGCATCAACGCCGCTGGCAACGTCGTCCTCGCGAATGACTACGGCGCGTACGTCCATCCGGACCTCAGCCGCGAGGCGGTCCGAACGGTAAAATCGGCGCTCGACGTGCCCGTCGAGCGCGGCGACCTGGCCGACGTGCGCACCGTCGGCACCGCCGCCGTCGCGACCAACGAGGGCGTCCTCTGTCACCCCAAATCCCGCGAACCGGAACTGGAGGCGATCGAAGACGTCCTCGACGTGCGGGCCGACATCGGCACCGTCAACTACGGCGCGCCGCTGGTCGGGTCCGGCCTCGTCGCCACCGATTCGGGCTACGTCGTCGGGACCGACACCACCGGTCCGGAACTGGGCCGCATCGAGGAGACGCTCGGCTACATCGACCCGCAGTAGGAAGATACTTCCCGCTTCCTCACGACCCTTCAGTACATGAGTGAATTCGTCGTCAGCGGGCGCTTTCAGGATCGAACCGGCCACCGCGAATTCGAGAAAACCATCGAGGCTCCCAACGAGAACGTCGCGCGCGAGCACACGCTCTCGCAGCTCGGGAGCGAACACGGCCTCAAACGCATGCAGGTCGAGATCAATGGGGTGAGCGCCGCATGATGGGTGGCGGCGGTCAGCAGCAACTCCAGCAGCTCTCCCAGGAACTCGAAGCCATCGACGAGGAGATCGGCGAACTCGAAGGCGAGATCGACGACCTCCAGACCCGGCAGTCGGAGATCGACGACGCCATCGAGGCCGTCCAGACGCTCGAAAGCGGCTCGATGGTGCAGGTCCCCCTCGGCGGCGGCGCCTACATCCGCGCCGAAGTGCAGGATATCGACGAAGTGATCGTCGACCTCGGCGGCGGCTACGCGGCCGAACAGGACCAGGGCGACGCCGTCGAGGCGCTCGAACGCAAACGCGACGTGCTCGACGACCGGATCGACGACGTGCAGGACGAAATCTCCGAACTCGAAGCCGAGAGCGACGAGATCGAACAGCAGGCCCAGCAGATGCAACAGCAGATGCAGCAACAGCAGATGCAGCAGCTCCAGCAACAACAGCAGGGCGACGACGAGTAGCGGGCGATGTTCGACGGACTGAAGGAGAAACTGGACAGCTTCCGGAGCGATGTCGAGGAGAGCGCCGAAGCCGAAGTGGACGCCGAAGCCGAAGTGGACGCCGAAGCCGAAGTGGACGCCGAAGCCGAAGTGGACGCCGAAGCCGAAGTGGAAGCCGAAGCCGAGGCCGAGGCCGAGTCGGCGGTCGTCCCCGACACGGAGTCGGACGAAGAGCCACGAACGGACGCTCCAGACGCCGACGCTGAAGCCGAGGCCGAGAGCGACTCCGACGGGCCCGGCCGCCTCAAGCGAGCCAAGGCCTTCGCCACCGGTAAGGTCGTCCTCGAAGAGGAGGACCTCGAAGAGCCGCTCTGGAATCTGGAGATGGCGCTGCTGGAGAGCGACGTGGAGATGGGCGTCGCCGAGGCCATCCTCGACCAGATCCGGTCGAACCTGATCGGCGAGACCAAATCCCAGATGGCGAGTACGGGCGACCTCGTGCAGGAGGCCCTCCGTGATGCGCTGCTGGAGGTCATCAGCGTCGGCCAGTTCGACTTCGAGGGGCGCATCGCCGAGGCCGACAAGCCCGTGACCATCGTTTTCACCGGCGTCAACGGCGTCGGCAAGACCACCACCATCGCGAAGATGGCGAAGTATCTGGAGGAACGAGGCTACTCCTCGGTGCTCGCCAACGGCGACACCTACCGCGCGGGCGCGAACGAGCAGATCCGGGAACACGCCGACGCGCTCGGCAAGCGTCTCATCGCCCACGAACAGGGCGGCGATCCCGCGGCCGTCATCTACGACGCCGTCGAGTACGCCGAGGCCAACGACGTGGATGTCGTCCTCGGCGACACCGCCGGTCGCCTGCACACGTCCAGCGACCTGATGGCCCAACTCGAGAAGATCGACCGCGTGGTCGACCCCGACCTCACGCTCTTCGTCGACGAAGCCGTGGCGGGACAGGACGCCGTCGAACGCGCGAAGCAGTTCGACGACGCGGCCGCCATCGACGGCGCGGTGTTGACCAAAGCCGACGCCGACTCGCAGGGCGGCGCGGCGATCTCCGTCGCCTACGTGACCGGCAAGCCCGTCCTCTTTCTCGGCACTGGGCAGACGTACGACGACCTCGCTCCGTTCGATCCCGAGGAACTGGTCGACGACCTCGTCGGATAGGCGACACGCCTACTTCGCTGTCCGTCCAACGCCCTGCCATGAGCACCGTTCTCGGCGTAGCGTGTGCGGGTGGCGTCGTCCTCGCGGGCGATCGGGTGGCCGTGGCCGACGGCCAGGTTCGCAGTCGCAATCGTCGGCATGTGTTCGACTTCGGCCCCGTGGGCGCGGCCGTCGTCGGCGCCGACGTAGACGGCTTCGCCGACCACCTCGAAGGCGACGTTCGCGCATATCGCACGGAACGGGGCGACGTTCGGATCGACCCGCTGGCCCGCATGGCGAGCGACCTCGCCGTCACGTTCGACGTGTCGGTCGTCGTCGCGACTGACGACGACGGCCCGAACCTGCGAGCGGTCACCGCCGACGGGAGTCTCACCGACGACGACGTGTCGGCGTTCGGGAGCGGTGCGTCGGTCGCGCTCGGTGCCCTCGAAGCGGGATACGACGCGGCGGCGACGCTCGACGAGGCGACGACCCTCGCCCGTGACGCCCTCGCCGCCGCGGCCGAACGCGACCCCGGCACCGGCACCGACGTCGACGTTTATCGGCTCTCAGCCTGATCTAGCTCCGCCAGAGATCGGTCGACGTGACACGAGCAAAAGCCTCTCGCCCCGGCCATCAGAGCTATCGGTGCCGGCCGCCAACCCCGACGTATGGGTTCGGGGGACGACGAGTTGCAACCGCCGGACGATCACGCGCCGAGCGACGAGTCGGCGGCAGATGCCGACTCCGGCGCGTTGGGTCGTCGGCGGGTCGCCCTGGCCGGCGTCGCCGTGGTCCTGCTCGCGGCCGTCGCGCTCGGTATGGGGCCGGTCGGCGGCGGGACCGATGCTCGGGGGGCGTCGACGGCGACGGCGACGGCGACGGCGACGCCCCCGACGACGGCGTCCAACGCCGACGCGAACGCGACGGCCGAGCCCACCCCGGCGATCACCATGCAGGTTCGGTCCACCAACTCCTGTGGGAGCCGCTGTCGCGAGGTGACGGTCGCGCTGTCGAACGGGGGCGAGGCGGCCGCGAACGACGTGCGCGTCGTGACGACGGTGTCCGCCGACGGGAGTCTCGTCTGGGAGGGTCGGTCGGAGATCGGTCGACTCGCAGCCGGCGAGACGGTGACGCGGACGCGAACGATCGAAGTGGACTACCTCGACGCCGTGAACATCAAGGCCAACGACGGCGTCGTTCGGATCGAGACGACGGTCCGGACGGCGAGTGGGACGCGGACGTTCACCGAGCGACGCGACGTTGCCTGATCGCCCTGCCGTGTTCCGAAATCCTTTTGGCTTCGATTCACCTCCTCGAAAGTGCGCCGCCTTAGCTCAGACTGGGAGAGCACTCGACTGAAGATCGAGCTGTCCCCCGTTCAAATCGGGGAGGCGGCATACTCCCACTTTTTACTTCGTCGGGTTTCCTCGGCCGCCTTCGGCGGCCTGCGGGAACCACTCCTCGTAAAAACTTGGGGAAAAACGACCCGGACGCTCCCTCCGGTCGCGTCCGGTGAAACCTCGCTCCGCTCGGTACGGCTTCGCCCCGAATTTTCTCGGACGACGTTCGACAGACAGCGATGCTTTACGGCGATTCCCTGCCTCGGAGTCCGATTTGATTTGATTTGACCATGGTTTCACTCGCGCCCCGACGCAATCGGGCGCTTCGCTCCTCTTTCATTCCGTCTCGGAACACGATGTGGGTGCAGGTTTTTATTTTCTGCACATCGGACGGGAAGTATGGTCACAGCAGGAGACGCCGCCCCGGATTTCACTGTACCGCTCGCTCACGGCGACGACGAAGTCGGGTCGTTCACGCTCTCGAACCACCTCGACGAGGCACCGCTCGTACTCGCGTTCTTTCCGGGCGCGTTCACGAGCACTTGCTCCCACGAAATGAACACGTTCCAGGCGCGGCTGTCGGAGTTCGAGGACGCCGGGGCAACCATCTACGGCATCAGCGTCGACTCCCCGTTCGCGCAGAACGCCTTCCGCGAGCGGTTGGGTCTGGAGTACAGCCTCCTCAGCGATGCCAACCGCGAGATCATCGAGCAGTACGGCGTCTCGATGCACTGGGAGGAGTACGGACTGGACGGGATCGCCAAGCGTGCCGTCTTCGTCGTGGATGCCGACGGGGACGTCTCCTACGCGTGGGTCGTCGACGGCACGAAAACGGAACCCGACTACGACGAGGTCGTCGAGGCCGTCGAGGCCACTACGGCCTGATCGTTCTCCACGCCGTCACCGGCCGCGCCGCCGACTCGCGATCAGGCCGCCGCCGCCTTCGCTTCGGCCAGCCAGTCCGGATCGGCGACGACCGTCGAGCCGACACCCGTGAGCGAGTACTCCCACTCGCCGCTCACCTGCTGGTCCTCGGCGGTTCGGCCGGTGAACGACCACGACTCGTGCCGGGAGACGCCGTCGTCGTCGACGAGGACGACGTAGTGGAAGTCGGTGATTTCGGTCACGCCGGTCGATCCACCCGACGCCGCGGAGCCGGCCTGAATCAGTTGGGAACTCGCCTCGGTGAGTTCGTAGCGCGTGACCCGCACGCCGTCGAACGTCTCGGTACCGTGGTTGGCCATCTCGTCGTTGTAGGCGCGGGCCTGGGATAGCCCGACTGCGGTGTCGACCACGTCGGCCGTCCCGGGGTACGAGCCGTACGTCGGGGCGGTCGCCGATCCGGTCCGGATGTAGGTGGTGCCGTCGGCGACGAACTGCTCGCTCGCTCCGCCGTCGGACTGGCCGTTGCGGCGCGACGACGTGACGCTCAGCGACCGCTCCGCACGCAGATCGGCGTAGTAGTCGTGGCGCACCTCGGTCCGGGCGCTGCTCGCGTCGACGCCGACGTACCGCCACGAGACGGTGAAACTACCGGCGTCGTGCAGGACGGCCTCGGCGTCGGTCAGTTCGGGGCCATCGGCGTCGGTTCCGCTCCCGTCGCTTTCGGCGTCGCCCGCAGGGCTGCTCGCCGACGCGCCGCCGTCGGCCCCACCGCCGAGACAGCCGGCGGTGAGCATCGCCACGACGAGCTGCAGTGTGAGTACGCGATTCGACGGCATACTGGTAGGACGCCGGCTGACAGCATAAAGTAGTACGAGCGGTGCCGCTACGTGCCACACCGCGTCTCGCTCGCGTGCCGTGCTACACGTCCAGGCGCTGCCCGGCCTCGAACCGATCGTCCGTCAGGAACACGTCGCCGTCGCGGACGGTCACGTCGATGGGTGACAGCGAACGACCGCGACAGGGGCCGCGCGTGCAGTAGCCGTCGTCGCAGTTGAACCGGGCGCCGTGTTTGTGGCACACGAGTTGATCGCCGTCGACGAGTGCGCCAAGCCCGCGGTCGAGTTGGACCTCGGGTTTGTGTGGGCAGGAGTTCTCCCACGCGACGATGCCGTCCTCGATCCGCTGGAGGATGCCGTCGATCCGCCGACGGCCGGAAATCGCCTCGAACCGGAGCGTCCCTCGGTCCGGCACGGCGTCCGCCGGAGCGACGTATCGTCGTTCGTCCGCCTCGGCCTCGACGATCCGTCCGCCGTCGGTCTCGTTCCCGTCGCCCCCGACGCCGCCGACGTCGAAGCGAAACGTGGCGTTGCCGACCGCGACTTCGCCCTCGGTACCGCGGATTCGGACCACTTCGCTCTCGTCGCCGTCTTCGACCGCCACCCGTACCGGCTCGTCCATACCCAATCAATTAGGCGGGCCTAAAAGTAAGTTGTCTTCCTCGTGGGTCGTCCTCGTTCAGTGCCGTTCGATGTCGGCTTCGACCGTTATGGTGAGCCCTTCGGCCTCCAGTTCGGCTTCGACCTCGCGTTTGTCGTCGGCCTCGAACTCGAGTTCGTTGCTGTCGACTTCCACCTCGACTTCCACGTCGACGGTCACGTCGTCGGACATATGGGCGCTCGGCGCTCCGGAATCAAAGGGGTATCGTCGTGAACTCGCTTCGACCGGTCACGCGTTCCCGGCACACCGTGGCTGAAATTCGCATCTGAGTCTCTGATGGATTTATTCGCCTGCCGGTTGGAGTAGACAATGCCGACGCCGTCCGGCCGACTCCCCGCGTGCCGTCGGCGTCGGTCCCCGCGACGTCTCCCCGACCCTACCGACGTTCCATCCGACCTTCGATCCGGTTTCCCCGACCGGGTCCGGGTCGGCTGCTGCCCTTTTTGGCTCACGCCCGACGCCTGCGGATGGCCTCGATGTCCCGTTTCGATCCGGTGACGGCGTCCCCGACGATGGTGCGTTTGAGCGCCTCCGTCGCCGCGCCGTCGAGCAACGCCCCCCTCATGTCCTCGCCGCGGTGTCGTCCGGCCAGGAATCCGCCGACGAACGCGTCGTGAGCACCGGCCGGATCGCGCGTCGCCACCTCGAACGGCGGCACCTCGTAGATGGACTCCCCCTCCAGCCCGACGACCGAGTGCTCGGGGTTCTCGCGGGTGACGACCACCGTCTCGCAGTCGTAGCGCGTCCGGATGCTGTGTCCCGTGGGCACCACGTCGCCGTCGAGGCCGAACACCGCCTCCGCGTCCGTCTCGTCGACGATCAACACGTCGGCCTCGTCGAGCAGGTAGTCGTACACGTCGAGTGCCTTCCCGGCGTCGAGCCCCGTCTTCGCAAAGCGCGTGTCGAACGCACGTGTCGTCCCCGCCTCGCCCGCCACCTCCAGCAGCGTCGCTGTCGTTTCGAGGAGCGTCTCCGAGCGTGCGGGCGTCGCGCCGCTACAAAAGAGCGTGTCGGCGTCGCGGATCACGCCCGTCGGCACGTCGTCGAGCGTCGTCGTCGCCACCGCGGCGTCGTCGCGGTCCGCCACCGTCGTCGCGCCGGCGGTCTCTCCACGCTCGACGAACGCCGTCGAGATTCGTCCCTCGTCGGTCCAGACGACGCCCGTGCGGACGCCGTAGCGCCGCAGGTCGCCGACGATCCGCCGACCGAGCGCCGTGTCGGGGAGTTTCGACAGCCACACGGCGTCCAGATCCAGCGTCGCCGCGGCGGCCGCCACGTTGCTCTCCGGGCCGTCCACGTGAGCCGCGAACTCCCGGGCGGTCGTGATGCGTTCGCCCTGTGGCGGCGAGAACCGGAGGGTCGCTTCGCCGACGGTTACCAGATCGGTCACGGTCACCGTTCGGCCGACCGGCGCAAAAAGATGTGGCCGTCTACTCCGCGCGTCGGCCCCCGTGGCCCGGATAGTCGCGTTCGAACTGACCGGTTCGAACGCGCTCGCGCCCCGCCGTGTTCACATCACTCGGCGCGTCGGCCATCGTGGCCCGGATAGTCGCGTTCGAACCGATCCTCGATCTCACCGCGGTCGAACGCGACGACGACCGGTCGGCCGTGCGGGCAGGCGAAGGGGTTCTCGCAGTCGTCGAGCGCCGCGAGGAGGTCGACCACCGACCCTTCCGTGAGCGACGTGTTGCCCGTGATCGAGGGATAACACGCCAGATCGGCGAGCAGGGCGTCGGCCACCGCGTCGACCGTCTCGCCCTCCGTCCCGTCGGCGAACCCGGTTAGCGCGTCCCTGAGGAGCGACGGGTCGAGCGCCGTGTCGAACACGGTCGGCACCGTTCGCACCTCGACGGTCCGGTCGTCGACCCGGTCGGCGTGAAAGCCCAGCTCCGCCAGCGCGTCGCGGTAGGTGTCGAACAGCGCCGCCTCGCGCGCGGTGAGTTCGAGGTCGACCGGCTCCGCCAGCGCCTGCGTCGGCGTTTCCCCGCTCATCTCCGCGCGTAACCGCTCGTAGTTGACCCGCTCGTCCGCCGCGTGCTGGTCGACGAGGACGAGCCCGTCCGGCGTCTCCGCGACGACGTACGTCTCGTCGAACTGGCCGAGGACCCGCATCGCGGGCAGGCGGTCGAACTCGCGGTCCGGGCTCGCCGTCTCCCCGTCGAGAGTTCGCTGGTCGGTCGACGGGACGACGCCGCTGCGGTCCCAGTCCCGCGCGTCGTCGGGCGTGTCGTCGGAGCCGTCAATCTCCGCGTCGTCGTCGTGACGGCGGCCGCTCGGGTTCGACGCCGCCCGCGTCGCCTCGTTCGTCGACGAGGTGTCGCTCGTCGGATCGCCCGTCACCTCGTCGAGCGTCGGCGTTCGCGTCCGCGTGGACGTGCTCTCTTCGATCTCCCGTGGCGCTCCGGCGGATCGATCGGTCGCGGGGTCGGCAGCCGCGTCGCCCGTCGACGACCCCTCGTCCGACGTCGCCGACCCCTCGTCGTCGACCGAGACTGCCTCCCCACCGGCAACTTCGTGCTCCGGCGACGCGGGCGAAATCCGCGTCTCCTCGGGCGCGGACCGTCCCCGCGGCGCCGACGAGCGAACGAGGCCCTCGTCGAGCAGCGCCTCCCGTACCGCCGTCCGAACGGCGTCGGTCACCGCTCCCTCCTCGTCGAATCGGACCTCCATCTTCCGGGGGTGGACGTTCACGTCCACCGCATCCGGCGGCACGTCGACGAAGAGGACGGCGAAGGGGTAGCGATCCGACGCGAGTTGGCCGCCGTAGGCGTCGAGGACGGCCTCGCGGAGCGGGCCAGCCGTGACGTACCGTCCGTTGACGAACGTCGAGAGGTACTCCCGCCCGGCCCGCGTCGTCTCGGGGTGACTCACCAGCCCCGACACCGACTCGACCGGTGACTCGTCGGGCGCGGCCGCTACCTCGATCATCGACGACGCCACTTCCCGACCGTAGACGGCGAGAACGGCCGATTCGAGGCCGCCGGACCCCTCCGTCGAGAAGACTTCCCGGCCGTCGTGTTCCAGCGTCGTCGCCACGTCCGGGTTGGCGAGGGCGTACTGCGTCACCACGCGGTTGACGTGGTCGAACTCCGTCGCCGCCGTCTTGAGGAACTTCTTTCGTGCCGGCGTGTTGTAGAACAGGTCCTCGACTTCGACGACTGTACCCGGCGGACTGCCCGAGGGCTCTACCGGCCCCGCGTCCCCACCCTCGACGGCGAGTTCGTGGCCGCGACCACCGTCTCGGGGCCGCGAGCGGATCGTCAGCCGCGACACCGCGCCGATGGTGTGGAGCGCCTCGCCACGGAAGCCGAGGGTGCCCACGGCTTCCAGGTCGTCGCCCGAACGGATCTTGCTCGTCGTGTGTTCTTCGACCGCCCGTTCGAGGTCCGCGGCGGTCATCCCCACGCCGTCGTCGCGGACCCGCACTCCCTCGGTGCCGCCGCCCTCGACGGCGACGGTCACCCGCGACGCGTCGGCGTCGAGACTGTTCTCGATCAGTTCCTTCACGACGCTCGCGGGGCGCTCGACCACCTCGCCGGCGGCGATGCGGCGCACCGTCGCGTCGTCTAACGCGTGGATGGTCGGCGTTTCACTCACGACAGCTACCCACGGCGGGCAGGCTCATCAACGCCACGGTCGCTTATTCGACCGACAGTACGTCGATTTCGAACGTCAGCGTCTCGCCCGCGAGCGGGTGGGTGAAGTCGACGACGACCGTCTCGTCGTCCACGTCGGCGACGGAACCGGACGCGCCGCCCTGTGTCTGCACCTGCATTCCTTCGGCCGGCTCCTGCCCGACCATGCTCTCGAACTGCTCGCGGTCGAACTCCCGGCTCTGTCCCTCGGACGCCTCGCCGTACGCCTCCTCCGGCGGGATCGTCAGCGTCTCCGAGTCGCCCGCTTCGAGACCCACCAACCCCTCCTCCATACCCGAGATGAGGTTCCCCGCGCCCACCTCGACGGTGAGCGGCTCGAACTCGCGGTTCGGCTGTTCCTCGGCGAGGCCGGCCTCCTCGGCGACCGATTCGTCCGTCGTGTCGAAGACGCTCCCGTCGTCGAGACGGCCGGTGTACTCGATGGTGACCGTGTCGCCAGCAGTGATAGCCATATCACGGAGACGGCAGTCGAAGGGATAAGGGCTGGGGTCCGGCTACGCTACTCCTCCGCTGCGTACGCCTCGTGGATGCGGTCCATCCGCGCCGCCATCACGAAGTCGGTCTTGTGGAGGCCGTCGATCTTGTGGGTCCACATCTCCACCTCCACCTCGCCCCACGCGAGCGCGATGTCGGGGTGGTGCCACTCCTCCTCCGCGAGTTCGCCGATCTCGTAGGTGAACTCCAGGGCGTCGCGGAAGTCGTCGAACTCGTAGTGGGCTTCGAGGTGGTGGTCGTCGACCACCTCCCACGCGTCGGAGAGGTCGGCCAGATACGGTTCGTACTCGTCGCTCGTGAGCGGGTCGTCGTCGCTGGTGCAGGCTTCACACGGCTCGTCGGCGAGTGCGGACATGGGAGCGACTAGGGACGCGGCGGGTTTGTAGGTTCGGCCCGCCGCCTCCGTCGCGTGACCCGCGACAGCGCTTACGCCTCGTCGTCGGCCATCCCGCCAAACACGTCCGTCGCGTCCGCCGGCACGTCGAAGTCGTGGTAATGTTCGCCCTTCTCCTTGCTCAGGATGTTGAGCGCGGCCGCGGCGCCGTCGCCCGCCGCGATGACGGCCTGCCACTCCTCGGCCCGCACCATCGCGCCCGTCGCGTAGGCGTCGTTGACGCTCGTCTCCATCTCGACGCTCGCCTCGACGACGCCGTCGTCGTCCGTCGCACACCCGAGATCCGCGGCGAGGCTCCGGTCGGCGCCCGTCGCGAGCACCAGATAGTCCGCCTCGTACTCGCCCTCGTCGGTCGTCACGGTGAAGCCGCCGTCCTTCGAGACGCCCGTCACCGCCTCGCCCTGTTTCCGGTCGACGCCGAAGTCGTCGACCTGCTGGCGAGCCACGCCCACGAACTCGCTCCCACCGATGGAGCCGATGCCGGGGTAGTTGAACAGGTGCGCCTTGTGCATCCACGTCTCGTCCGTGTCGAACACGGTCGTTTCGAGTCCGTTCTTGGCCGCGAACAGTGCCGCACTCAGTCCGGCAGGGCCGCCGCCGACTACTGCTACTGATGCCATACGTCACCGTATCGACACGGCGGGGAATATGCCTGTTGCCCGCCGGCTTACTTTTCCCCTTTCTCGGACAGGCGCTCCTGCCACTCCCGGACCTGCGCCATGAGATCGACCGGCGACGTGTCGGCGAGCGAGGTCGCTTCGAGCTCCGAGAGCACCGCCTCGGTGGCCGGATCGAGGTCGTCGCCGCCGTCGGGTTCGGCGGCCCCCTCGCCCGATCCGTCCCGGAACCCGCCCGCGCTCAGGTCGAAGACGGCTTGTGTCGTCTCCGTCTCACCCTCGGTCTCCGCCCCGCGCGCCTCGATGGCTCGCTCCTCGCGCAGGCGGTCCAGCACGTCCCGTGATCGGTCGACGACGGGGGCCGGCACGCCCGCCAGATCCGCGACGTGGACGCCGTAGCTCCGGTCGGTCGGCCCGTCCTCGATGGTGCGGAGGAACGTGATGTCCTCGTCCGCGCCGTCGTCACCCGCGACGGCGACGTGGACGTTCTCGACGCGTGGCAGGTGGTCGGCCAGCGCAGTCAGTTCGTGGTAGTGGGTGGCGAAGAGACACTTGCAGCCGATTTCGTTGTGGATGTACTCGGTCGTCGCCCACGCGATGGAGATGCCGTCGTAGGTCGCTGTCCCGCGGCCGACCTCGTCGAGGACGACCAGCGACTCGGCGGTGGCCGAGTGGAGGATGTTGCTCAACTCCTGCATCTCGACCATGAACGTCGACCGCCCGCCCGCGAGTTCGTCGAGGGCACCCACACGAGTATAAATGCCGTCGACGACCCCCACCGTCGCCGACCGTGCGGGGACGAAACTCCCCGCCTGCGCCAGCAGGACGATCAGCGCCGCCTGGCGCATGTACGTCGACTTGCCCGACATGTTCGGCCCGGTGACCAACAGGAAGCCACGGTCCTCGCGCAGATCCACGTCGTTGGGGACGAAGTCGGTCGTCGTCTCGACGACCGGGTGGCGCCCCGCCTCGACGACCAGTGGCCCCGGCTCCACCACCGCCGGCCGACACCAGTCGTGACTCGCCGCGTGGGTCGCCAGGGACGCGAGGGCGTCGACCGTCGCCAGCGTCCGCCCCACTTCCTGCAGGCATTCGGCGTGGTCCGCTACCCGGTCGCGCAGGTCACGGAAGAGGTCGTACTCCAGGTCGCCGCGGGCCTCCTCGAGTCGGAGCACCTCCCGCTCCCGTTCCTCCAGTTCGTCGGTCGTGTACCGCCGGGAGTTCTTCAACGTCTTGATCTCGCGGTACTCGTCGGGTACGTCGTCGGTTTCGGACTTCCCGACCTGGATGTAGTAGCCGTCGGTCTTGTTGCGGTCGACCTGCAGGTGGGTGATCCCCGTCCGCGCCTTCTCGCGGTCGGCGAGGCCGTCCAGCCACTCCCGGGCCTCCTCGTGGCGGTCGAGCAGGTCGTCGAGTTCGGCGTCGTAGCCGCGACGGAAGAGGCCGCCCTCGGTCACCGTCGTCGGCGGGTCGTCGGCCAGCGCCGCGTCGAGTTCGTCGCGCAGGTCCGCCGCCCGCTCCCGGTCCGGCCGGTCGACGATCCCCGGAAGCGGCGAGTCCGCGAGCCGGGAGTCCCCGACCGCGTCGGCGAGCGCCGGCAGGAGTCCCAGCGTGTCCCGGACCGCGAGCAGGCCGTTCGCGTCCGCGCTACCGCTCGAGGCCCGCGCCGCGAGGCGTTCGAGGTCGTAGGCGTCGCCGAGTATCTCCTGTATCCGGTCGCGGGCCAGCGCTGCCGTCGCCAGCGCCTCGACGCTGTCGAGTCGGCGGTCGATGACGGCCCGGTCCCGACGGGGGCGGGTGAGCCACTCCCGGAGGCGACGGCGACCGGCGCTCGTCACCGTGTGGTCGACCGTACCCAAAAGCGACCCCTCGCGCTCGCCGTGCATCGTCTCCGTGAGTTCGAGGTTTCGCTGGGTCGTGGGGTCGAGGTCGAGGTGGTCGCCCGGGTCGTACGCCTGCAGGCGCGTCATGGCGTCGAGGACGCCCACTCCCGTCTCCTCGACGTAGGCGAGGATGGCCCCCGCGGCGGCGACGCCCGCGCGGTCGTCGAGGCCGACGCTGTCGAGGGCGGCGTCACCGAACTGCTCGCGCAGGGTGCGTTCGGCCCGGCCGGGGGCAAACGCCGCCTCGTCGTGGTCGGTCACCGAGGCGTCGGTGCGGTCGCGGATCCGGGCGAGCAGGTCTCCCTCGTCGTCGACGGTCGGTCCCGGCAACACCTCCACGGGGTCGAACCGGTGGATCTCGGCGATCACGTCCGCCGCGGCGTCGGCCGTCGTCACGAGGAACTCCCCGGTCGTCACGTCCGCGAGCGCGAGGCCGTAGCGGCCGTCGACGGCGACGACGCCCGCGAGGAACTGCGCCGCGGGGTCGGTCGTCTCCAGCAGGGTCCCCGGCGTGACGACGCGCGTGATTTCGCGGGCGTGGCCGTCCTCGGTCTCGTACTGGTCCGCGACGGCGACGCGGTAGCCGCGTTCGACCAGCGCCTTCAGGTAGGGCGTCAGGTCGTCGACCGGCACGCCGGCCATCGGATACGTCGAGCCGTGGGATGACTTCTCGGACACCTTCAGGTCGAGTTCGTCGCCCACGAACTCGGCGTCCTCCGCGAAGAACTCGTAGAAATCGCCACACTGCATCGCCAGCAGATCCGCGTCGGTTTCGGATTTCAGGGCGAGAAACTCCCCGACGATCCCATCGGCGGTCATATCCTCTCTCCGTCCGTGGGCGGGTAAAACGCTGTGGGTCTCTCACCGCTCGACGGCGTCACCGGGTGTTGACCGGTTGCACGTCGAGTGTTACTCGACGGCGTCACCGGGCGTTGACCGGTTGCACGTCGAGTGTTACTCGACGGCGTCACCGGGCGTTGACCGGTTGCACGTCGAGTGTTA